>Ga0209254_10003761_pt1 | contig 13836 bp, 12 predicted proteins | sample FrelakmetDIP11DI_FD_187148 | JGI IMG/M metagenome (GOLD analysis project Ga0209254, IMG submission 187148) | Freshwater lake sediment microbial communities from the University of Notre Dame, USA, for methane emissions studies - DIP11 DI (SPAdes)... | ecosystem: Environmental > Aquatic >...
GCCGGTGCAAACCAGCAGACAGCCCCCGAGTGCGGTCCGGTACGGGTGAAGCAGCGTCAGCTCGATTGCTGTCGGCATCGTAGGTGCAAACGCGCGACTCGAGCCTGAGCTACACCGCCCCGGGCGGAGCGAACGGCATGTGCACCGTCACCAATTTCCGCCCCGCAGCCGCTTCGACAGCCGCTAGCGGGCGTCCGCCAGGCGGTGGCGTCACGGGCAAGATGGCCGCGGAGTGCAAGGGCTTCGCTTCCGAGAAGTACGGGGTGCGTCCGTCCTATGTCACGGTGCATCCTGCCTTCCGGGATCACGGCATGTACTCCATGTACGGCAACGCCGACGGCAAGAACTTCATCTGCACCTTCAACAGTGAAGGCAAGTTCGTCGCGGTCGACGACACCGGCAACCCGGACGGCGATCTCTGATCCTCGGCTGTACTTCATCGGCACCATCGCGGCCCACTGGTCGATCGGGCGGCTGGCGAGCATCGTCGCGTGAGAACTCGCGGCGCTCACCAGCTCGCGATCGTTTCCGCAAGGCCCTTCCGATAGTCGGGATGGCGCGGCCGCCATCCCGGCACGTTCGGCTTCGGCGCCTTCGCCGGCATCGCGAGCGCAGCCTGCTGCATGTGCTCCTTGCGGATGATCACGCGCATGAGCGGCGCCGCGAGGGCCGGAATGTGCAGTGGATGGCTCCGCCCGATCTGATGCGCGAACTCGTCCATGAACTGCATGAAGGAGACCGGGCGGCCGTCGGTCGCGTACAGGATCTTCCCGGCGTTGCGCGGCTGCGCGGCTGCGAGCAGGGCGGCGACGGCGTCGTGCTGGTGGAGATGGTACTGCAGCGCGTCTCGCGGACCCGACCAGTACGGCCGGCCGAGGCGGAAGGCGTTTCGGTAGAGCTGCAGATCGCGGCTCTCGGGACCGTAGAGATAGCCCAGTCGCACGATGCACGCGGGCCGGGTCGAGGCGAGCACGAGCCGCTCGCATTCGAGGATGACCTCCGTGTGCGTGCGCAGCGGATCCTGCTGCGGATCGCCGACCACGAAGGCGAAGCTCGCGTGCACGAGAAATCGCGCGTCCGACCGCAACGCACGGCGCACGCCGGCCATGGCGATGCGCTCGAAGCCCTTCCACGCGTGGCCGTCGGAAAGGAGCGTGTTGGCCTCCTGCCCGGCGATGTTCACGTGCACCCTGCGCCGCGTGGCGCTGCCGCGGAAGCAGCAACCGAGCTCGGAGCGCGAACCGATAACAGAGAGAGTCATGTGCTCAACGGGCCGCCTTTGCGCCTGTCGCCTTTACGGCTCGGAACCGCGTAAGCCGAGGTTCTCCGGGCCTTCCTTGGAGTCGTCGCGCTACACCTCGAGCCACTCCTTGCGGATCGAAGCGTTCGAGCGCAGATCGTGCGGCGTGCCCTCGAACACGATCTGGCCGTGGCCCATGACGTATAGCCGCTCGGAGATCTCCAGCGCGATGGCGAGCTTCTGCTCGACGAGCAGGATCGAGACGCCGCGGCGCTTGATCTCTTCGAAGAGCTCGCGCACCAGCTGCACGATCTTCGGCGCGAGGCCCTCGGTCGGCTCGTCGATCATCACCAGGTCCGGATCGCCCATCAGCGTTCGGCACAGGGTGAGCATCTGCTGCTCGCCGCCGGAGAGCACGCCCGCCTGGGTGTTCTCCCGTTCCTTCAGCCGCGGGAACAGCCGGAACATGTCGTCCATCTTCCAGCGCCGCGACTCGACGTTCGTCTTCATGCCGAGCACGAGGTTCTGTCGCACCGTGAGCGTGGGAAAGATGTCGCGGTTCTCCGGAACGTAGCCGAGCCCCTTGTGCGCGATCTCGAAGGCTTTCATCCCAAGGAGCTGCTCGCTCTTGAAGACGACCGAGCCCTCCGCGTCGACCATGCCCATGATCGCGCGGATGGTGGTCGAGCGGCCGACGCCGTTGCGGCCGAGCAGGCTCACGCACTCGCCGTCCCCGACGGAGAGGTTCACCCCGTGGAGGATGTGGCTCTTGCCGTAGTAGGCGTGGAGGTCGGTGACGTCGAGCACGGGGAAGAGGCCTTACCGCAAAGACGCGAAGGACGCGGAGGAAAGCAAAGGAAGTGGTGAACCCAGTGGGAACACGAGGCCGTTAATGCGGAGGCGTCCGGATTCGAGCGCCGACTGCTGCCGCCGCCACGCCCTCCACACCTTTGCGCCCCTTTGCGTTCTTCGCGCCTTTGCGGTGAACAAGAGCATCAATGCGCCGCCTCCTGGCCGAGGTACGCCTCCTGCACCGCCTTGTTCTGCCGGATCGCGCCCGGCGCGTCGGTCGCGATCACCTCGCCGTAGACGAGCACCGAGATCCGGTCCGCAAGGCCGAAAACCACGCTCATGTCGTGCTCGACCATGATCAGCGTCTTGCCCTGCGAGATTCGGCGGATGAGCGCGACAGCCTGCGCGGTCTCGCCGCGGTTCATGCCCGCCGTCGGCTCGTCGAGGAGGATGACGTCGGCGCCGCCGGCGATGGTGATGCCGATCTCGAGTGCGCGCTGCTCGGCATAGGAGAGGAGCCCGGCGAGCGTGTCGCGGCGACGCTCGAGGCCGATCGCCTGCATGACGCTCTCCGCGCGCTCGCGCGCGTCCTTGAGGCCGTCGAGCCTATGCCAGAACGAGTAGCGGTAGCCGAGCGACCACAGCACCGCGCAGCGGATGTTCTCGAACACCGACAGCCGGTGGAAGATGTTGGTGATCTGGAAGCTGCGCGAGAGGCCGCGGCGGTTGATCTCGAAGGGCTTGAGCCGCGTCACGTCCTCGCCGTTGAGCAGGATGGCCCCCGAGGTCACCGGGAAGCGGCCGCTGATGAGGTTGAACAGCGTCGACTTGCCGGCGCCGTTCGGGCCGATGATCGCGTGCCGCTCGCCCTTCGCGACGGCGAGGTTCACCCCGCGGATGATCGCCGTCTTGCCGAAGCTCTTGTGGAGGTTCTGCAGCTCGATGGCGGCGGCGCTCATGCCGACCCCCTGTCGAGGATGGTCTGCTCGATCTCGCCCCATTCGCGACGGAAGCCGCGCCAGGCGCTGCGCAGCGCGAGCCCGCCGGCCACGAGCAGCGTCCCGGCGACGAGCCACGGCGTGAAGGTCTGCGCGTCGAACGCGATGCCGAAGACCTTGCCCTTGCCGTCCGCGGCGATGTCGTTGAGCTGGTAGGTCATCTCGACAACGGCGATGAAGCCGGCAAAGGTCACCGCCCCGGCGAGAAGGACCCACAGGTAGTGCCAGCGCAGCCGGGCGAGCATGCCGTGCTCGAGCACGCGCAGGTTGAGCGCGATGAGGCTCGCGATGCCGCCTGGCGCGAACATGACCATGAGCACGAAGAACAGCCCGAGGTAGAGCTGCCACGCCTTGGTGAAGTCCGAGAGCGCCACCACGAAGAAGATGAAGATGACGGCGCCGATGATCGGGCCGAAGAAGAAGCCGACCCCGCCGACGAACGCGGCGATCAGCGGTCCGCCCGAGCGCGCCGCGCTCACGTTCTCGGCGGTGACGATCTCGAAGTTGATGCACTGGAGCGCGCCGGCGATGCCGGCGAAGAACGCCGAGAGGATCAGCGTGAGGTAGCGCACCCGCTGCGTGTCGTAGCCGATGAAGGCGACCCGCTCCGGGTTGTCGCGCACGGCGTTGGCGATGCGCCCGAGGGGCGTCGCGGTCCACGCGTACATCAGCACCATCGACAGGAAGCACCACAGCGCGATGAGGTAGTAGACCTGGATCGAGGGTCCCAGCGTGATGCCGAGGAACGGCTTGGGCACGACACGGTTCGTCGAGACGCCGCCCTCGCCGCCGAAGAACGCCGGGAACATGAGCGCGCTCGCGAACACCATCTCGCCGATGCCGAGCGTGATCATCGCGAACGTCGTGCCGGACTTCTTCGTGGTGACGTAGCCGAACAGCACGCCGAAGAACGCGCCCGCGAGGCCGCCGACGAGCGGCAGGAGCGGCACGGGCAGCGGGATCTGCCCCTTGCCGATCAGGTTCAGCGTGTGCACCGCCACGTACGCGCCGAGCCCCGAGTACACCGCGTGCCCGAACGAAAGCATCCCGCTCTGCCCGAGGAGCATGTTGTACGAGAGCGCGAAGATGATCATCGTGCCCATCGACGACATGAGCGTGAGCGCGAAGCCCTGCCGGAAGACGAGCGGCAGCGCGAGCATCACGAGCGCCGTCGTGCCCCAGATGAACCAGCGGCCGACGTTCATCGGCGCGAAGCGCAGCAGGTCTCCCGAGCGGGTCGGCGCGAACGGCACGGCGCTAGTCCTCGCGCGTGCCGAGCAGGCCCTTCGGCCTGAAGATGAGCATCAGCACGAGCAGCACGTAGGGCAGCACCGGCGCCGCCTGCGAGAGCGTGAGCTTCCAGAACGAGTAGAAGAAGGTGTCGGGCGTGACGTTCAGCCCGATCGCCTTGAAGAGCGACAGGAACGAGTAGTCGAGGGCGACGGCGAAGGTCTGGATGCAGCCGATGAGGAGCGACGCGATGAAGGCGCCGGCGAGCGACCCCATGCCGCCGACCACCGCGACCACGAAGACGATCGAGCCGACCGACACCGCCATTGTCGGGTCGGTGACGAACGCGACGCCGCCGATGACGCCGGCAAGCCCCGCGAGCGCCGTGCCGCCGGCGAACACGAGCATGAACACGCGCGGCACGTTGTGGCCCAGCGCCTCGACCATGTCGGGGTGGGTGAGGGCCGCCTGGATGACGAGGCCGATGCGCGTGCGCGTCAGCACGAGGTAGATCGCGACCAGCATCAGCACCGCGACCAGCATCATGAACGCCCGGAAGCGCGGGAACGGCGTCGTGAAGATCGTGAAGAGCGGCCCTTCGAGGATCGTGGGCGCGCGGTAGGGCACCGCGGCAAGTCCCCATACGAGCTTGACGAACTCCTCGATCAGGAACGCGAGGCCGAAGGTGAAGAGCAGCTCGGCGACGTGGCCGTACTTGTGCACCGTGCGCAGGCCGAAGCGCTCGACGGCGGCCCCGACGAGGCCAACCGCGATGGGCGCGAGGAAGAGCGCCGGCCAGAAGCCGATCTTCAGCCCCATCGTGTAGGCGAAGAACGCGCCGAGCATGTAGAAGCTCGCGTGCGCGAAGTTGAGCACGCCCATCATGCTGAAGATGAGCGTCAGGCCCGAGGACAGCATGAACAGCAGCAGCCCGTAGCTGACGCCGTTCAGGAGCGAGCTGAGGAAGAACTCCATCGTGCGGCCGGCCTGCTCCCGTGACGGTTGCGTACCCTCCGGGCGGCGCGCCCGCGCGCGGCGTCGGAAAACGAAAAGGCGGCGGGTTGCGGCCCGCCGCCGTCGTCGGTGCCGTCGTTAAGCGCTCAGGGCGCGGGTCGCTGCATCTGGCAGGAGGTCGGCTGCGACGCGACGTACGAGTCGAGCCGCTGCTCGGTCTTCCAGCCGAAGCCGGTCTTCTCCTGGTCGAACTTCACCGTCTTGCCGTCCACCTTCGCCCACTTCGAGATGTAGAGCGGCTGCTGCAGCTGGTGGTCGCTCTTGCGCATTTCGACCTCGCCGTTCAGCGATTCCACCTTCATGCCTTCGAGCGCGAACGCGACCTTCTTCGGATCGTCCGACTTGGCCTCGCGGATCGCCTTGGCAAGGAGCGCCATGCCGGTGTAGGTGGCCATGGTGTAGTAGTCGTCGTCGAACTTCTTCTTGAAGCCCTGCTGCACGTCCGCGCCGCTGAAATTCTCGGTGTTCGCATGCCAGTAGGAGACGAGCTTCACTCGGTCCTCGCCCGCCGCGCCCATCGCCGTCGGCACGCCGGTGGTGCCGGCGTAGTAGGTGTAGAAGTCGACGTTGAGGCCGCCGTCCTTCGCCGCCTTGATGAGCAGCGCGAGGTCGCTGCCCCAGTTGCCGGTGATCACCGTATCGGCGCCGGAGGCTTTGATCTTGGCGACGTAGGGCGCGAAGTCCTTCACCTGCGCGAGCGGATGGAGATCCTCGCCGACGATGACGATGTCGGGGCGCTTGCGCGCGAGGTATTCCTTCGCCGCCCGCGCGACCTGCTGGCCGAACGAGTAGTTCTGGTTGAGCAGGTAGACCTTCTTGATCTTCGGGTCCTTGGCGAGATAGGAGGTGAGCGCCTCCATCTTCATGTCGGAGTTCGCGTCCAGGCGGAAGTGCCAGAAGTTGCACTTGCTGTTGGTGAGGTCCGGATCGACCGCGGCGTAGTTGAGGAACAGGATCTCCTTGCCCGGGTTCCGCTCGTTGTGCTTGGCGACCGCGTCGGCCAGCGCCAGCGCCACGGACGAGCCGTTGCCCTGCACGACGAAGCGGATGTTCTGGTCGATGACCTGCTTGAGCAGCGTCAGCGACTCCTGGGGCGAGAGCTTGTTGTCGAAGCCGACGATCTCGAACTTGTAGCCGGGTGCCCAGTGCTTCTGGTTCGCCAGGTCCGCCACGTACTGCCAGCTGCGGAGCTGGTTCTGGCCGACGGGCGCCATCAGCCCCGAGAGCGGGTCGATGAAACCGATCTTGACGACTTGCTGGGCGTGGGCGGCGACGCTCGCGGCAAGCAGCGCCGCGGCGACGGCGAGCGCGCGCAGGGCACGCAGGGTCATGGAGCCTCCTCGATCAAGTGGGCCGCCCGGCTGTAGGGGCGGTGGGGGTCGGTCCGTCTGGCGCGCGGAAACCCGCGCACCGACGGTTCCTTTGTCGTGCGCGGATGGTAGAAGACGCCCCCGGGAGGGTCAAGGCGCCGCTCGGCGCAACCATGTTCGGCCGGGCCGGCGCAGCGGCATTCAACGCCCGCCCGGCGGGCCTTTGCCCGCGCCGTCCGGCGCCGCAGCGCGTCGTTGACACCGGGCTCCGGCGGGCAGTAACTTGCGCGGCTGCTGCGCGCGTCCTGGCCCTTTCGGCCCGCGCGACAGCCAGAACCAGAAGAGTGCCGCCGCCACCACCACCAGGACCCGAGGAGAACCCATGCTGCAAGGCCTCATGATGGATCAGCCGCTGCTGATCTCGAGCCTGCTCGTCCACGCGGACCAGCACCACGGCGATGCCGAGATCGTGACCCGCACCGTCGAGGCGGGGATCCATCGCTACACCTATCGTGATGCTCACCGGCGCGCGCGGCAGCTCGCCAACGCGCTCGAGGCCCTCGGCGTGCGCCCGGGCGAGCGGGTCGGCACGCTCGCCTGGAACACCTACCGCCACTTCGAGCTCTACTACGCCGTCTCGGGCATGGGCTCGGTGATCCACACCGTCAACCCCCGGCTGTTCCCCGAGCAGCTCGTCTACATCATCAACCACGCCGAGGACCAGTACGTCTTCTTCGACCTGACGTTCGCGCCGCTCGTCGAGAAGCTGCGCGAGCACTGCAAGGGCGTGCGCGGCTGGGTGGCGATGACCGATCGGGCACACATGCCCGCGAACGTCCCCGATGCCCTCTGCTACGAGGACCTCGTCAACTCGCACGCGGACAAGCTCGAGTGGCCGCAGCTCGACGAGCGCACCGCGTGCACGCTCTGCTACACCTCGGGCACCACCGGCAACCCGAAGGGCGTCCTGTACTCGCACCGTTCGACGGTGCTGCACGCCTATGCCGCCTCCCTGCCCGACGTGTTCAACTGCTCGGCGCGCGACGCGATCCTGCCGGTCGTGCCGATGTTCCACGTCAACGCGTGGGGCGTGCCCTACCTCGCGCCCATGAACGGCGCGAAGCTCGTGTTCCCCGGCGCCGGCCTCGACGGCAAGAGCCTGTTCGAGCTGTTCCAGCAGGAAAAGGTCACCGCGACCGCCGGCGTCCCGACGGTGTGGCTCGGCCTGCTCGGCTACATGCGCGAGCACAAGCTGAAGTTCTCGACGCTGAAGCGCGCCATCGTCGGCGGCTCCGCGGCGCCGCCGGCGATGATCAAAGAGTTCAAGGAAGCGCATGGCGTCGAGTGCCAGCACGCCTGGGGCATGACCGAGATGAGCCCGCTCGGCACCTTCTGCTCGCTCAAGAACAAGCACCTCGGTCTGCCCGCGGACAAGCAGTTCGACGTGCTGGTGAAGCAGGGCCGGGCCATCTACGGCGTGCAGATGAAGATCGTCGACGCCGAAGGCAACGAGCTGCCGCACGACGGCAAGGCTTTCGGCGATCTCCTCGTGCGCGGACCGTGGATCACGACCGGCTACTTCAAGGGCGAGGGCGGCAGCCCCTTGCGCGACGGCTGGTTCCCGACCGGCGACGTCGCCACGATCGACGCCGACGGCTACATGCAGATCACCGACCGCTCGAAGGACGTCATCAAGTCGGGCGGCGAATGGATCAGCTCGATCGAGCTCGAGAACGTCGCGGTCGCGCATCCGGCCATCGCCGAGGCGGCCGCCATCTCTGCGGCGCATCCGAAGTGGGACGAGCGGCCGCTGATCGTGGCCGTGAAGAAACCGGGCGCGAACGTCACGCGCGAGGAGCTGCTCGCGTTCTACGAGGGCAAGGTCGCGAAGTGGTGGATCCCGGACGACGTCGTGTTCGTGGAGCAGCTGCCGCACACCGCCACCGGCAAGCTGCTCAAGATCAAGCTGCGGCAGGACTTCAAGGACCACACGCTGCCGGGCTGACGCGAGCGGCGAGACGGTTTGCGAGGGCCGGGGATCCCGGCCCTTTCTCTTCTGCGCGGGCGCCCGCGCGCACCGCGGCGGCGCCGGCTCCGGCGGCAAGGGGAGAATGGTCCGCTAAACTCGCGACGCCGGCTGGGGTCGTTCGCCTGAGACTCGGGCGTCGGTTGCCCACCGGCTCCGGCGCGGGTCGCCCCCCGGCTCGGAGGTGGTGGACCGCCGGCTCATGGGCGGGTCGCCCGCGTGCTCATGGGCAGTCGCTCACGGCCTCGGGCGTTGGGTCGCCCGCGGCTCCGGGGTCGGCATCGACAACAAGCAGAACAGCCTGACGCTCATGACCTACGCGCTCAACGACGCGCTCACGCTCGCCGCCGCCATCGCGACCATTGCGTTCGGCATGGCACTCAACCGCGCCGTCCCGGCGCTCGAGCGGGTGCACATTCCGCCCGCGGTCACCGGAGGACTGGTGGTGGCGGTGCTGCTCACCGTCGCAGCGAGCTTCTTCGGCCTGCGCGTCACGTTCGCCGCCGATCTGCGTGCGCTGCTGCTGCTCGTCTTCTTCGCGTCGCTCGGGCTGTCCGCGCGCTTCGGTCTGCTCAGGACCGGCGGCCCGGCGGTGTTCTGGATCTGCCTGGTCATCGTGCTGGTGATCGTGGTGCAGAACCTGCTCGGGATCGCGGTCGCGAAGAGCTACGGGCTCGACCCGCGGCTGGGGCTCTTTCTCGGCAGCATTCCGTATCTCGGCGGGCACGGCACCACGGCGGCGTGGGCGCAGGCCGCGGAGGCGCAGGCGATGCCTGAGGCGTTCGAGGTGGGCATCGCGAGCGCGACCCTCGGCCTGATCGCCGGCGGGCTCGTCGGCGGGCCCGCGGCAAGCCTCCTCGCAGCGCGCGCCCGCGGACGCGGCGCCCCGCAGCCGCTCGGCGCGGCCGGCGCGGCAAGCGCGGTTGTTCCGCAGACGCCGGAGACGATCGATGCCGAGGCGACGCTCCAGGCGCGCATCGAGCAGCCGGAAGCCAACGACCGTTGGGTCCTGTCGCTGCTGGTGCTCGCCGCGTGCCTCGTCGCGGGTCATGTGCTCGGCGTCGTCGCCACGAACGTCGGCTTCCCGCTGCCCGGCTTCCTCACGGCGCTCCTCGCCGCGGTCGTCATCACCAACGTCGCGGACGCGTCGGGGCGCCCGGTCGACCTGCCGCGCGCCGATCTCATCGGCACGATCGCGCTGCGCATCTTCCTCGCGATGAGCATGCTCAGCCTCGACCTCTCGACGATCGCCAAGTACGCCGCGCCGCTCGGCACGGCGCTCGTGGCTCAGGTGGTCGCGACCGCGGCGATCGCCATGCTGCTCGTGAACACGGTGCTCCGGGGCGGGCACGAGGGCGCCGTGGGGTCCGGCGGCTTCATCGGCTTCGGCCTCGGTGCGATGCCGGTGGGCATTGCCACCATGAAGCGCATCGTGCAGAAGGTGGGCCCGGCGCCGCGCGCGTTCATCGTCGTCACGCTTGCGACGGCGCTCTTCCAGGACACCGCGAACGCGATCCTCGTGCGTCTGTTCTTCTGGTGGCTGGGCCACTGACGGCGGTCGCCGCGTCGTTCGGAGTACACTGACTGCGTCGCCTGGCGCGTCGGTACGGCGTGCCCGGACCCACTCAGGCGCCCTCCGTATGAGCCTCGTCCTCACCGCGCGCGACGCGGGCGTGTTCCGGATGCAGATGAACCGCCCGGAGAAGAAGAACGCGATCACGCGCGCCATGTACGCGGCGCTTGCCGACGCCCTCGCGGAAGCCGCAGCCGATCCGACGGCGCGCGTGGTGCTCATCGCCGGCGCGCCGGGCGTGTTCACCGCCGGCAACGACCTCGGCGACTTCCTCGACGACCCGCCGCGCGACGAGTCGGCGCCGGTGTTCCGCTTCCTGCGCGCCATCAGCAGTTTCGAGAAGCCGATCGTGGCCGCGGTTGCGGGCGCCGCGGTCGGGATCGGCACGACGATGCTCCTGCACTGCGACTTCGTCTATGCCGCCGAGGACGCGCGCTTCTCGCTGCCGTTCGTGAACCTCGGCCTCTGCCCCGAAGCCGCGTCGAGCCTGCTGCTGCCGCTCGTCGCCGGCTATCACCGTGCCGCCGAGCTGCTGCTCCTCGGCGAGCCGTTCGATGTGCGGCGTGCCGAGTCGTGCGACATCGTCACGCAGGTGGTGGCCGCAGATCGGCTCGAGGACACCGCGCTCGGCACGGCCCGCAAGCTCGCGGCACTGCCGCCTGCGGCGTTGCGCGCGAGCAAGGCGTTGATGAAGCACACGCTCGCGCCGCGCATCGAGGAGGCCTTGGCGGCGGAGCGCGATGCGTTCGGTGCCCGCCTGCGCTCGCCGGAGGCGAAGGAGGCGTTCACCGCGTTCTTCGCGCGCCGCAAGCCCGACTTCTCGCGTTTCTGAACGGCGCCCCGACGGAGGGACCGATGACGAGACGATTCAAGCAGGTCGACGTCTTCACCTCGCACCCGCTGATGGGCAATCCCGTGGCCGTGGTGCTCGACGCCGACGGCCTCGACACCGCCCGCATGCAGGCGTTCGCGCACTGGACCAATCTCTCCGAGACGGCGTTCGTGTTGCCGCCGGAGCGGGGCGGCGACTACCGGGTGCGCATCTTCACGCCGCGCAGCGAGCTCGCCTTCGCCGGCCACCCGACGCTCGGTGCCGCGCATGCGGTCCTCGAGGCCGGCGTTCTGCATCCGGAGCGGACGGAGTTCGTGCAGGAGTGCCCCGCGGGCGCGCTGCCGCTGCGGGTCGAGACGGTCGGACCGGAGCGGCTGCTCTTCGTGGACGCTCCGCCGCGGAGCTTCCGCCCCATCGACGACCAACACCTCGACGAGATCTGCACCGCGCTCGACATCCCCGAGGTCTTCGGCGTGCGGCCCATGGTGGTGACGCTCGGACCGGCTTGGCTCGTGATCGACCTCGGCGACGCCGAAGCGGTCGCCTCGCTCACGCCGCGCATGAGCGCGCTCGCCTCGGCCAGCAACGCGATGCGCATCACCGGCGTCACCGTGTTCGGCCGCGCCCGCAGCAGCACCGACGCGATGCTGCGCGTGCGCTCGTTCGCGCCCGCCGAAGGCATCGCGGAGGATCCGGTGTGCGGCAGCGGCAACGTCGCGGTCGCGGCATTCCTGCAGGAGACCGGGCTCTTCGACGACGTCGGCACGGCGTACATCGCGAACCAGGGCCGCGAGGTGGGCCGCGACGGGCGCGTGCACGTGCGCATCGACCCGCGCGCCGGCCGCATCCAAGTCGGCGGTGCGGCCCTGACCTGCATCGACGGCGTCGTCCGGGACGCCTGACGCGCGTCGCCCGGCCCCAACGGCGCGGACGAACACTGCGGCCGGTGCTCCTCACGTTATCAAGCTTCGCGCAGGTGCATAGCGAGCCGCCCTCACCCCCAACCCCTCTCCCGCCCGGGCGGGAGAGGGGAGCGTCGTGAAGAAAGCGGCTGTCACCGCTTTCGTAACTCTCAATGGAACGGAAACGCACCATGAGCCTCCAGGGCAAGACCTTCTTCATCACCGGCGCCTCGCGCGGCATCGGCCTCGCCATTGCCACGCGCGCGGCGCGCGACGGGGCGAACGTCGCCGTCATCGCCAAGACCGAGTCGCCGCACCCGAAGCTGCCCGGGACGGTCTACAGCGCCGCCGAGGCGATCGAGCAGGCGGGCGGCAGGGCGCTCGCGGTGCCGTGCGACATCCGCGACGAGAACGCGGTCCAGGCGGCGGCGAAGCGCGTCGTCGAACACTTCGGCGGCATCGACATCCTCGTCAACAACGCGAGCGCGATCTCGCTCACCGGGACGCTCGCGACGCCGATGAAACGCTTCGACCTCATGTTCGGCGTCAACGTGCGCGGCACCTACGTCTGCTCCCAGGCCTGCATTCCCTACCTGCAGGTCGCGGCGCAAGCGGGCAGGAAGCCGCACATCCTGATGATGTCGCCGCCGCTCAGCATGAAGCCGAAGTGGTTCAGGAACCACGTCGCCTACACCATGGCGAAGTACGGCATGAGCATGTGCGTCCTCGGCATGGCGGAGGAGCTCCGCGGCGACGGCATCGGCGTGAACGCGCTCTGGCCGCGCACCGCGATCGACACCGCGGCGCTGCAGATGATCCCCGGCGTCGACACGCGCATGTGCCGCAAGCCGGAGATCCTGGCCGATGCCGCCTACGCGATCCTGAACCGCGACCCGCGCGAGACCACCGGCCACTTCTTCATCGACGACGAGGTGCTCGCCGCCGAGGGCGTGACCGATCTCGGCAAGTACGCCGTGGTGCCGGGCAACAATAAGTTCATCCCCGACTTCTTCATCGACTGACCGGGCGCTTCGCGTGCCGCGCGAGGACGCGTTGTCCGCCATCTCGCATCGCTTCGTCGCCGCGAACGGGCTGCGCTTCCACGTCGCCACGGCCGGCGAGCCGCAGGCGCCGCTCGTCGTCCTCCTGCACGGCTTTCCCGAGCTCTGGCGCGCCTGGCGAGCGCAACTCGTCGCGCTGGGCCGCGACCGCTTCGCCGTCGCGCCCGACCAGCGCGGCTACAACCTGTCGGACAAGCCGGCAGGCGTCGCAGCCTACAGGGCGCAGCGCCTCGTCGAGGATGTCGCCACGCTCGCCGCGACGTTCACCGACCGCACGTTCGTGCTCGTGGGGCACGACTGGGGCGGGGCGGTCGCGTGGAACTTCGCCATCGCGCATCCCGAGCGAGTCGAGAAGCTGGTCATCGTCAACGCGCCGCACCCGGTGCCGTTCGCGCGCACGCTTGCGCACGATCCGGCGCAGCAGCAGGCGAGTGCCTACATGAACGCCTTTCGACGTGCGGGCAGCGAGGCGGTGCTGGCCGAGGACGGCTACCGGCGGCTTGCGACGACAACGCTCGACGTCTGGGGCGCGGACGCCGAGGAGCGGGCCGCCTACCTGGAGGCGTGGTCGCAGCCCGGCGCGCTCGCGGCAATGCTCGACTGGTATCGCGCCTCGCCGATGCATCCGCCCACTTCCGACGAGCCCGGGGCAGCGAAGCTCGCGCTCGCCGCGAAGGACTTCATGGTGCGCGTGCCGACGCTTGTCATCTGGGGCATGCGTGACCACGCGCTGCTGCCGTGCTTGCTCGACGGGCTCGAGGAGTGCGTCCCGGACCTGCGCATCGAGCGCATCGAAGACGGGTCGCACTGGGTCGTGCACGAGCAGCCCGAACGCGTGAACGCGCTGCTGCGCGCCTT
>Ga0209254_10003762_pt1 | contig 13834 bp, 14 predicted proteins | sample FrelakmetDIP11DI_FD_187148 | JGI IMG/M metagenome (GOLD analysis project Ga0209254, IMG submission 187148) | Freshwater lake sediment microbial communities from the University of Notre Dame, USA, for methane emissions studies - DIP11 DI (SPAdes)... | ecosystem: Environmental > Aquatic >...
CCAAAGATCCGTGTGCGCTGGACCGCGAGCCCGATGCGCAGCCAGTCCTGCGCCGCAAACCCCAGCTCGCTCCAGGCATACGTATAGGGCTCGTCCCCGTCGTCCACGTATTCGCCTTCCAGATAAAAATCGAACCGCCCGTACGCGAGGCTGAGCTCGACCCCGGGTACGACGGCCTGCAACGGCCCCCATACGCCGCCCAGCAAGGGCGTGATCTCCCAGGTCAGCTCGTCGCCACCGGAAAAATTCCAGCCGACGAAAGCGGAACGCGCACCGACCGCTTCGTAGCTGTAGCGTGCCTCCAGATGCAGCACTCCGCGATCCGCGGTTGCGATCGCCGACGTATAGTTGTTGTCGGCTTCCCGCACCACGGTGGGATAGGCCGTCAGCGCGAATTCCCACGCCGGCTGCGCGTCGGGCGCCGGCTCGCCGGCCCAGGCGCTTGCAACCGCGCAGGCCGCCCATGCGGCGATGCCGATCCGAGCGGTGCTCATCCGCCCAGCGCGATGACGGCGGCCACCACCGCCAGTCCCAGTCCGGCCATCATGACGCCGGTTTTCCAGCTGCCATACCCTGCGTAGCGGCCGAGGGCGAGCCCGCCGAGGAACAGCATCGTCACCGCGATGGCGCGCGACACGAACAGCGCGGTGGCAGCGTCCTCGAGGAAGACGAAAGGCAGCGCCACGGGGAAGGTCGACGCGACCACGATCAGGAAGACACCGAGCGCTGCAAGAAAGTCGTCGCGCTGCAGCTGGGGCCGTGCCGGCAGGTTGGTCAGCGCGACGACACGCACGCGGATTGCCTCGACTTCAGTCGTAGAGACCAGCTTCGCCATGCCAGGGGAGAGGGCAGACTCGACCAACTTGCGTCCGCCCTCCGCATCGCGGGCAGCCTGTACGGAACGGATCAGGGTCAGCGAGCGCCCGCGCTCGGTGATGGTGCGCACCAGGTACATGACCGCGTCGACGATGCCCCAGGCCAGGTTGCACCCCAGTGCGGCGTGCAGCATGGTCCGGATTTCGTCACGAGCGGATGTCGCCATGGATACGACGCCGACGAAGGTCAGCGCCATGAACAGGCCGAAAAGCATCTCGGATACCCGGTCCACCGGGTTCAGCAATGGCTCGCGATCCTTCTGCTTGATCGGTTGCAGTTCGCGCATGGCAATCCTCAGGATAGGGATGCTGCGGGTTGACGCGCTTCGAACGCCGCAACCGCCTGCTCGACTGTGAAGAACATCCGCTCGTGCCCCAGGCGTTCTGCCAGCGGCGTGAGTTTCACAAGTTCCAGTGCCTCGGGGTTGAGCGCGGCGAGCCAAAGCTCCCGGCCCTCTTCACGCTGTTTCTCCTCTCCCTCCACCAGCATCTTGAGCGCGGTGTATTCAAAACCGGGAATCGCGGAACAGTCGAGCAGGACCACCTTCGGCTCGGCGTCCTTGGCCAGGGCCTGCAGTTTGCTCGCAACATTCGCGGCGTTGCCGAAGTAGATGCGGCCCTCGGGGCGGGCGATGAGCAGGCCGGGCGGGATCTCGTCCTCCGGATGTTCGGGCGAACGCGGGCGGAACACGTTGGTGCCGGGCTTGCGCCGAATTTCGTGCACGCGCGGGTCGTTTGCCAACCACATGAGGCCCACCAGCGAGAGCACGATGGCGACCAGGATGCCCTTGAGCGTGCCCAGCACCATCACCCCGAGGCAGGCGAACAGCGCCCAGCGGAATTCCATGGTGCGCACGCGACGGATGGCGGCCATTTCGGCGGGATTCACAAGCCCGACCGAGTAGGCGATGACCACGGCCGCCAGGGTGGCATGCGGCATCAATGCAATCACCGGCGCGAGAAACAGCAGGGTGGCGAATGCCGCCGCAGCTACCACCAGCGAGGATGCTTGCGTGCGCGCGCCGGCCTTGCGGTTCACCGCCGTCTGCGAGGTGCCGCCGCCGGCGGGCATCGAGCCGATGAACGCGCCTGCGGCATTGGCGGCGCCGATGGCGAACAGTTCGCGATTGGCGTTGAGCGGCGGATCGCTTCTGCGGACGAAGGCCCGCGCTGCCGCGATGGATTCGGTGAAGGAAATAAGCGCGATGCCGGCTGCGGCCGGCCACATCGCCTCGAACAGGCCGGGTTGCGGCAGTTGCAGCTGCGGCAGTCCGCCCTGGATGGCGCCCACCACGCTCACCCCGGCGGCTTCGAGCCCGACGATGGACGAAACGGCAATGCCGAGCGCCACCGCGAGCAGCGGCGCCGGCGATTTCGGCAGGAAGCGTTTGGCAAAGGCGATGACGGCGAAGGTGCCGAGGCCGACGCCGAGCGTGGTCCACGAGACCTCTGGCGCATGGGTGACGATCGACACCACGTCGCGAAAGAAGCCTTCTTTGTGGATGTGGATGCCGAGCAGCTTGGGCAACTGGTCGACCACGATGACGAAGCCGACCCCCGCCTTGAAACCGGTCAGCACCGGCTCCGAAATGAAGTTGGCGAGAAAGCCGAGCCGCAGCACGCGCGCGGCGATCAGCATCAAACCGACCAGCAGCGACAGTGTGGCCGCCGCCGTGAGCGGGGCGAGCGTCGGGTCGGCCCGCAGAGCTTCGCCGATCGCCGCCGCGCACAGGATCGCAATCGGGGTGGTGGTGCTGACGGAGAGCAGGCGCGAACTGCCGAGCAGGGCGTACACGGCCATCGGCAGCATGGCGGCGAACAGGCCTGCCTGCACCGGCAGCAGCGCGATGGTCGCGTAGGCCAGCGCCTTTGGCACCACCACGGCGGCGGTGGTGAGGCCGGGCAGGATGTCTGCGGCAAAGCCTGCGCGCGGCGTGTCTTTCACGTTAGAGGCTGCGTCCATTCCGGTTCCTTTTCTTACACCACGCTTTGCCTGGCCCGATGCACGGTGCGTCTTGCCGGCAATTGAATCGCACAGGGCGTGCGAGTGTTTGCGCCATTATCACTTGGCAGCAGTAAATGCCCGCGTCAGGATCGCCTGCGCTTCCTGCTGGATCTGCTGCAGATGGGCGTCGCCGCGGAAGCTTTCGGCATACAGCTTGTAGACCTCTTCGGTGCCCGACGGCCGCGCCGCGAACCAGCCCTGCTCGGTGACCACCTTGAGGCCGCCGATCGCCGCACCGTTGCCGGGCGCGGCGGTGAGCATGGACACGATGGGGTCGCCAGCCAGAGTGCTGGCGTCGATGTTTTGTGGTGACAGCTTCAGCAGCACGTCCTTCTGCGCCACCGTGGCGGGGGCGTCGATGCGCGCGTACACCGGGGCGCCGAGCTCGCGCGTGAGGTCGCCGTAATACTGGGCAGGGTCGCGGCCGGTTTTCGCCATGATTTCCGCGGCCAGCAGATCCATGATGATGCCGTCCTTGTCGGTGGTCCAGACCGTGCCGTCGCGCCGCAGGAACGAGGCGCCTGCGCTCTCCTCGCCGCCGAAGCCCATTGATCCGTCATGCAGTCCGTCGACGAACCATTTGAAGCCGACCGGCACTTCCACCAGTTTGCGGCCGATCTGCTGGGCGACGCGGTCGATCATGCTGCTGCTGACGATGGTTTTGCCGACCGCGGCATCCGCGCGCCAGTCCGGGCGATGGGTGAACAAGTAGTGGATCGAGGCCGCCAGAAAATGATTGGGGTTCATCAGTCCGGCGCGGGTGACGATGCCGTGGCGGTCGTGGTCGGTGTCGTTGCCGAAGGCGATGTCGAAACGATCCTTCAGCGCGATCAGTTTGGCCATGGCGTAGGGCGACGAGCAGTCCATGCGGATCTTGCCGTCCCAGTCCAGGCTCATGAAGCCGAAGGCCGGATCGACCGTGGTGTTCATGATCTCGATTGCGATGCCGTAGCGTTCGACGATCGGCTGCCAGTAAGCCACGCCCGCGCCACCCAGCGGATCGACGCCGATCTTGAGGCCGGCGCCGCGGATCGCGTCCATGTCGAGCACTGCGCCGAGGTCGCCGACGTAGGTGCCGACGTAGTCGTAGCCGTGCGCCGCCTTGCGCGCCGCTGCGTAGGCCATGCGCTTCACGCTCTTGAGGCCGTCGGCCAGCAGCGCGTTGGCGCGGTCTTCGACCCAGCGCGTGATGTCGGTGTCGGCAGGGCCGCCGTGCGGTGGGTTGTACTTGAAGCCGCCGTCTTCCGGCGGATTGTGCGAGGGCGTGATGACGATGCCGTCGGCCAGCCCCGCGGTGCGGCCGCGGTTGTAGCCGAGGATGGCGTGCGAGATCGCCGGCGTGGGGGTGTAGCCGTCGTCTCGGTCGACCATGACGGTGACGCCGTTGGCCGCCAGCACTTCCAGCGCGGAGACGAAGGCCGGATCGGACAGCGCGTGGGTGTCTTTGCCGATGAAGAGCGGGCCATCGATGCCGCGGCCGCTGCGGTATTCGCAGATCGCCTGGGTGATCGCCAGGACATGGTCTTCATTGAACGTGGTGCGCAGCGACGAGCCGCGGTGGCCGCTGGTACCGAAACTCACCCGCTGCGCGCGGTCGGCAACGTCGGGTTTGCGTGCGCTGTAGGCATCGCGCAGTGCGCAGATGTCGGCAAGCAGTTCCTGGGGAGCGGGTTTGCCTGCGAGGGGGTGAATGCTCATGGTATCGCCTTATATTTCAAATGTGGTTGGGGTGGTTTTGCCGTACAACCGTAAGAATAACGACTGAACGCGCTGGTGGCACATCAGTCGTTTTCCCCACCTTTGCGGTGCCTTTGAGGCCGGCCTCGACCATGCGGAAACCGCCGGTCGGCAAGATTGCGTGCTTGAAAGGCTTGTCGGTCTGCAGGCCGACGATCCCCTCGTTGTTCTTGTCGATGAAACCGGGGCCGAACGCAGTCAGCGTTGCGGGCGTGGACGGATCCACATCCAGCACGCTCTTCTTGATCTCTTCATGGAACAAGGGCTGAAGTGCCTTCCAGACCGCAAGCGTGCGTTGGGTGGGCTTGGCGAGGAACTCGGGATCGTCGGCGTAGGGTGTCATGTTGGAGACGATGAAGTCCCGGACGTTGATCTCGTTCTTCCAGTCACTGCCGGAAAAGTTTTCCAGGCCTGCTTGCCCTGTGTGTCGGTCATGATCCTGGCCTTCAGGCGCTTGCATGTCCGTGGGTCGCAAATGGCTTACTTCTGCTTTTCCTTCGCAGGCTTCGTTGCCGGCTCGACGCTCAGGGCGAGCGCTTCGGTGTAGGTCACTTCGATCTGGTCGCCCTTCTTGACGACCTTGAACTGGTCGGGGTTCAGTACGTTGAGCGTCACTTCGTTGCCTTTCGGCCCCTTGATGGTGATCGTGCTGGCTTTTGGGTCGACGGCGATGACCTCGGCAAGCGCGCTCACCTGAAGGCCGCCGGCGACGCCGGGGCGGTCGCCAGGTTTCGCCCGCTTGGCTTCCTCAACAATGGTCACGTCGCTGGAAGCGCTGGCGGCCTTTTTCAATTCGAGTGTCAGCGCCTGTACGTAGCGTACGACGACCATGTCGCCGAGCTTGATCTGGTCGAAGTTCTTGACCTTGTCGCCCGCAACGATATCGACGACGTTGCCCTTTGGCCCCTTTAGCGTGAGGGTGCGCGTTTCCTTCTCGATGCTGATGACCTGTGCGGAGATCTTCACCGCCTGGACAATGGATGCCTTGCCCGGTTCGCTGACGACAACAGCATCTTCTTTCACAGCAGGTTTTTGCGCCAGCGCGGCGGTGGGAAGCGCGGTTGCGATCAAAGTGAGCGCGAGGATATGTTTGGTCTTGCTTGCGACGTGTTGCATGAAGTTGCTCCATTTGAAAATTGGGTGGGTGATTGAATCGAGGCTACGCAGTCCTGGCACGCCAAGAACCAATGCGATCGATTATCGGATGCCAATGTAGCATTGGGTCTGCCATCTCATTGGATATATCCGGACGCCGGATGGACATTTATGGACATGCCCGCCTATGATCCAGGGCATGATCAGGACATAGGCAAACAGACCATGGCACGAAACGGGACAGACCCTGCAAATTCAGAAGCCGGCGTGCGCATCGGCACCATATTGGCGCTACCGTCAATTCTCCGAAACCTGGGGGCGAACCCGGTGGAGATATTTTCCGAGGCGGGGGTCGACCTTGCCTGGTTCGACGACCCCGACAACAGAATTTCCTACGCGGCCCGGAGCCACCTGATCGCGCATTGCGCGGCCAGGACCGGCTGCCAGCATCTGGGCCTCCTGATCGGCCAGCAGGTTGGCCTGCACTCCCTGGGGCTGGTGGGCCTGCTGGTGAAATATTCGCCGGACGTGGGAACGGCACTGCGCAACCTCGTGCATTTCCTGCATCTTCATGTCCGCGGTGCAGTGACGAGCCTGGAAACGGGCGACGACTCAGCGATACTGCGCTACGAAATCTATCAACCCGCTGTCGAGGCCACCGCTCAGATCGCGGATGGTGCGGTCGCCTCCATGTTCAACATCCTGCGCTCGCTGTGTGGACCGGACTGGAAGGCGACCGGGCTCCGGTTTGCCCATCGCAAGCCGGACGATGTCCGGCCGTTCCGCAGCTTCTTCCGCGCACCCCTCGTCTTCGACGCCGAGCAGAACGCGGTGATGTTCTCAGCCGACTGGTTGAATCATCGTTTGCCCGAAACCGATCCTGAACTGAACCGCCTGCTGCTAAAGCAGATCGACGCGCTTGAGCTCAAGTACGGAGACGATTTTCCAGGGCAGGTTCGGAGCGTACTGCGCACCGCGCTCGTGACAGGTCAAGCCAGGTCGGACCGGATCGCAGGGCTTTTCTCGATGCACAGCCGCACGCTGAGTCGCCGGCTGAACGATTTCGGCACCAGCTTTCAGGCACTGCTGGACGAAGGCCGTTTCGAGATCGCACGGCAGATGCTCGAAGACTCCCGGATGGAGGTGAACCAGATCGCCATGACGCTCGACTATGCTGACGCGAGCGCCTTCACGCGCGCATTCCGGCGCTGGAGCGGCGCCACGCCTGCCCAATGGCGGCAGAACCACAAGGTGAGCCGGAGAAAATAGTAGCGGTCATACGCCACGACTTGCCCGATCCTCTGCTGCATGCAGTGATGGCCCGATTCAGTTCAGGACAATTGCCGACAACATGCCGCCCTCGCAGCAGGGCATGCTGCGCATAGGCTGTCGTTCGCTTATCCTCGGAAAAGACACAAGGGCCACAGACCATGGACTCCGGCTTTACACAATTCGATTTCAGCTTGCGCGACGGGCGCACCGTTCACATCCGCGCCATGCGCACATCCGACGAGGCAGCTTTCCTGAAGGCATATGAGCGGCTGGGCCCGGTGGCCCGCTACATGCGATTCATGCGCGTGATGGGCGACCCCAATATCGAACGCTTGCGTAAAGCGCTTGCTGCCTTCCCTGAAAGCGGGCTGGGGATCGTGGCAACCGTCCCGGCTGGTGACGGCATCGACATCGTCGGCAGCGCCATGTTCCTGATCGGAAGCGATCCCACAAGCTGCGAGTTTGCGATGACGGTTGCCGCCGAGTATGGTGGCCTGGGCCTCGGCCGCGCGCTCTTGACCACGGTTGTCGGCGCCGCGAAACAGCGTGGGCTGCATGAATTGGAAGGCTTCGTGCTGGCGAAGAATCAGCCGATGCTCAGGCTCGCCACCCGCCTCGGCTTCAGCATATCGCCCGACCCGGACGATGCCTCAGTTCGCATCTGCCGCTTGCGCCTGGCTGATGCCTAGAGGTGTAATGGGGGCTGATTTTCCTGCCGATCCCTGAAAACCCATGAGCGACCCCGCCCCTACGAACCCCCCAGAACCGGGCCGTATCCCGCGCCCGCAGAAAACTGCTGATCAGCGTGGCTGGATCCGCTGGATGCCGGGGCTGCAGACGCTGCGCCACTACGAGGCGGCCTGGCTGCGTCACGACATCGTCGCCGGACTGGTGCTGACGACTATGCTGGTGCCGGTCGGCATCGCTTACGCGGTGGCGTCGGGCGTACCGGGCATCTACGGCCTCTATGCGACGATCATTCCCTTGCTGGCGTATGCGTTGTTCGGCCCCAGCCGCATCCTGGTGCTGGGTCCCGACTCCTCGCTGGCCGCGGTCATTCTCGCCGTCGTGCTGCCGCTGTCGGGCGGCGACCCGGTGCGTGCCATCGCACTGGCCGCGATGATGGCGGTGGTGTCGGGCGTGGTGTGCATCGTCGCCGGTCTGGCGCGCCTGGGCTTCATCACCGAGTTGTTGTCCAAGCCGATCCGCTACGGCTACATGAACGGGATCGCGCTGACGGTGTTGATCAGCCAGTTGCCCAAGCTTTTCGGGTTCTCGATCGACGGCGTCGGACCGGTGAAAGACCTGTGGGCCATCGCCACCTCGGTGGTGGATGGAATGGCCAACTGGACCACGTTTGCGGTCGGCGCAGCCACCTTGGCGGTGATCCTGCTGCTCAAGGGCAACAAGCGCTTGCCCGGCATCCTGATCGCCGTGATCGGCGCGACCCTCGCCGTGGGCGTGCTGGATCTCGACGCGCACGCCGGGGTGTCGGTGCTCGGTTCCCTGCCGCAAGGCCTGCCGGCGTTCGCCATCCCGTGGATCACTGCCGCCGATATCGTTCCCGTCCTGACCGGCGGGCTCGCCGTCGCCCTTGTTTCGTTCGCCGACACCAGCGTGCTCTCGCGTGTCTATGCGGCGCGCACCCGTACCTATGTCGACCCCAACCAGGAGATGGTGGGGCTCGGTGTAGCCAACCTGGCCGCCGGATTTTTTCAGGGTTTTCCGATCAGCAGCAGTTCGTCGCGTACTCCCGTGGCCGAGGCCGCGGGATCTAAGACCCAGCTGACCGGCGTCGTCGGCGCACTGACGGTGGCCCTGCTGCTGGTGGTGGCACCCAACCTGCTGCAGAACCTGCCGACCAGCGCACTGGCTGCGGTGGTGATCGCGTCGGCCATCGGCCTGTTCGAGTTCGCCGACCTGCGCCGGATCTATCGCATCCAGCGCTGGGAGTTCTGGCTGTCGATCGTCTGTACGGTAGGGGTGGCGGTGCTGGGGGCGATTCCGGGCATCGGGCTGGCGATCCTGATTGCCGTCATCGAATTCCTGTGGGATGCCTGGCGGCCGTATTCCGCGGTGCTGGGGCGCGCCGAGGGCATCAAGGGCTACCATGACATCACGCGCTATCCCGATGCGCGCCGCATTCCCGGCCTGGTGCTGTTCCGCTGGGATGCGCCGCTGTTCTTCGCCAATGCCGAATTGTTCCGTGATCGGGTGCTGGATGCGGTGGCGACATCGCCCACGCCGGTGAGCTGGATCGTGGTTGCAGCCGAGCCTGTTACTAGCGTGGACATCACCTCGGCCGACATGCTGGCCGAACTCGACCAGACCCTGCAGGCTGCGGGCATCGAGTTGTGTTTTGCCGAGATGAAGGACCCGGTCAAGGACAAGTTGAAGCGCTTCGGGCTGTTCGCGCGTCTTGGCGAGGACCTCTTCTTCCCGACCACGGGCGCGGCCGTCAGCAGCTATCTCAAGACCCACGAGGTGGCGTGGGAAGACTGGGAAGACCGCACGCTCCAAGGCTAGGACGTGGGGCCATCCTTGACCCACGCGTCGATGAGCGTATAGGTGACGGCGAGCACCACCGGGCCGACGAAAATGCCCACCAGACCGAAGCTGACCAGTCCGCCGATCACGCCGGCGAAGATCAGCAGCAGGGGCAGGTCGGCGCCCTTCTTGATCAGATAGGGACGCAGCACGTTGTCCATCGTGCCGACAACCAGCGTCCACACCAGCAGGAACGTTCCCCAAAGGTTGTCGCCGGTCCAGTACAGCCACGCCACCGCCGGCACCAGAACCAGCACCGGACCGAGCTGGGCGATGCACAGCATGAACATCAGCGCGGTCAGCACGGCGACCATCGGCACGCCGGCGATGGCCAGGCCGATGCCGCCCGCAACCGACTGCACGACTGCAGTCACCACCACGCCAAGCGCCACCCCGCGGATCGCCTGGCCGGCCAGCACCACCGCATTGGCGCCCTTTGACCCTGCCAGCCGCATGCCGAACTGCTTGATCCAGCCGGCAGCCGATTCGCCGCCTGCATACATGATGGCCGCGATCACCACGGTGAGCAGAAACTGGAAAAACAGCATGCCGAAGCCGCCCACTTCCGCAGCCAGCCATTTGGTGATGGCCTGCGTGTAAGGCGCGAGCATGGTGGCGAAATCCTGAATACCGCTGGCGACGTACTGCTGCCAAACCTGTAGCAGTTTGTCACCGACCACTGGAATCCCCGCGACCCAGTCCGGCGGCGGCGGCACCCGCGTCTCCGCCAGCCATTTCGACCAGCCGACGATGCTGTCAGCATTGTCGACCAGGGTGATGATTGCCATCAACAGCGGCACCAGCAGCACCAGCAGCAGGCTCAGCGTCATCACGGCGACGGCCAGCGAACGCCTGCCGCCGAGCCGCGCCTCAACCTGGATCATGAGGGGCCATGTGGCGACCACCACCATGGTGGCCCAGATCACGGCCGACAGAAAAGGCCGCATGACCCAGAACGAGGCGGCGATCAGGATGCCGATAAACAGAACGGCCAAGGTGGTCTGGGTCAGGTCGCGCTGCACTGGATTCATGACGGGTGGGCTCGGAGAGGGGACGCGGGGATTATACGAGGAGGCAAAGCCTGGGCGGAGCAAATGCCATCACGCGTCCGGCATCACCTGGGCGAAGCTGTCGATCGCGATGAAGTCGCCGCAATCCTTGTGCGGCTGGCGCGAATCGGGGTGGTCGGGTGAAATCGCAGCCCCAGTAGGGCATCAAGAAAAAAGAATGTGAAGCTGCCCCCCTGGCGTGCGATCAGCAAGGCGGAGCCCGGCTCAAGGCCTGATTCCCGGAGCACTCAATCGGCCCGTTCATTCGCCCAGTGACCCCCATTCCTTGAACTGGCGCTCCATGTCCTTTTCTTCCGCTTCGATCGAGTCCGGCCCCGCATCGGGGCACTCGGTCGGCACGGCGGCGCGGCTTGAAGGCACAGCGTTGTCCGGGCCGGCTTGCGGCGCACGCTGGGGCGAGGCTGCGTTCCACGCGAAGGGATTCTTGAACGACGGCGGATCCGGCAGGCAGTCGTTCTTGTAGATCGGCGGCCAGCCCGTCTCGAAGGTCTGGAAAGCGATGGTCTTCTCGAAAATGAGCGGCTTGCCAGTCGGCGTGGGCGGCAGCGGCGGCATGGCGCGAATCGCCTGCAGGGCCAGCTTCTCTACGAGTTCCGAGGTCGACCAGAGCACTTCGACTTTGGCGAGCGTCCCGGCGGGCGCGATCTCGACCCGCACGCGCACCAGGCCCTCCCGTTCGCCTTCCACCGCCGTGCCCATCATGCTGCGCACCTGCTGGCCCCAGTTGTAGCGGTAGCGCTTGCTGTTCTTGAGCGTGTAGGTGGAGGCGAGTTGCCATTCCTCGGCCGTGGGCGCGGGCGGCGCGGCCATCGTGGCCGGTGTCTTCTCGGACGCGGGCGGCGTCGTGGCATCCGGCGCGCGTACCCGTTTCTTTCTTTCCGTCTTGGGCGGCGGCGGAATAACAGGAGGAGGCTTCACCTCCTGCACAGGCGCAAGCGTGAGATTCGCCCGCAAGGGCTCCGGGGCTACCGGTGGGGGAGGTGGCAACCGAGCCGCCCACAGTGCCACCCCCGCATGTACCCCCAGAGACAGCGCAAGAGCCAGAGCCAAGCGGATACGGATAGCAGGCATGAAATCGTGAGACGTGGCGTTGATCCGGCTCATCTTGGCATGCCGGGGGCGGAGACGTCACTGGTAACTTACGGCTGAAGCCAAAGCCCAAAGCAAAATCCAGCATACAAAACAAAGAACGCAATGCTCAGACAGGCTGGTGACAAAAGGCACACGCTGATCTAGTATGCCCGCATGAAAACATTTCGCTGGAATGCGGACAAGAATGAAGCCATCCAGGCCGAGCGCGGCATCTCATTCGAGCGCGTGGTCGTCGCCGTCGAAACCGGCGGCCTGCTCGACATCCTGTCGCATCCGAATCCGGAGAAATATCCCCGACAGCGCGTGCTGGTCGTCGCCTGTGATGGCTACGCTTATCTGGTGCCGTTTGTCGAAGAAGAAGCGTATTACTTCCTCAAGACCATCATTCCCAGCCGCAAGGCGACGCGGGATTATTTGAATCAGGGTGAAACCGATGCCGAAGATTGACGACTACGAAAACGAGGTGCTTGCCGCATTCGACAAGAGCCAGCTCAAGTCCGTGGCCAGCAAGGCCGAACTCGCCAAGTTCAAGGCCGCCGCGCGTGCCACCGCGCTCAAGGATCGCCGCGTCAATATCCGGTTGTCCTCCGGCGACCTGAGCGACATACAGACCCGCGCACTCGAAGAAGGCGTGCCGTACCAGACGCTGATCGCCAGCGTGTTGCACAAGTATGTGACGGGCCGTTTGGCTGAAACCCGGGAGAACGCCAAGCCGTCGACAAGCCCTGCAGCGAAACGCCGAACGACGTCAGGCAACTGAACAACTTGATGTGGCTTCAAGCAGTCGAACCCCTGTTGTGGATTTGGGTGGATGTGTGATTGCGAGACCTGCCCCCACTGTTTCACTGGAACGGCTGAATGCCGATCTGCGCACAGAGATTCAGCAAGGCATCGAGAGCGGCGACGCCCTGCCCGCCGAAGACGTGTTCGTCGAACTGAACGCACGTTACGCCGAGCCCGGTCGGCCGGCCAGCAAGGCAGGTTCCAAGCGCCGCGCCTGATGAAAAATCGAGCCAGGCCACTTTAATGTGTCTCTACTGCTGCTGGACACTCGGCCATCACCGATTTCCCCACACCTGCTGGCGGGTACCCGCTGCCAGCCAGCCACCGATCCCGGCCATCGCGGCGAACAGCGCCAGCCACAGCCAGGTGCCAGCGAGTTCCCAGTGAACACGCTTGACCGTTGCGTCGGCCAAAAGCAGCGCAAGGATCGGCAACAGTCCCCACCCGGCGAGCGTCAGGCCAAATGTTTTCTGATCGTTGCGCGTAGTTCCGAGCAGCAATACCCAGGCGCCCAATGCCGGGGTCAGGAAGGTCACGCTGTAGAGCTGGGCGTGAAAGGTATCCAGCTTCCACGGCCAGAACCACGATGCGGCTGCAGGTACGGCCAGCAATGCCAGTCCGTATACGCCGAGGGCAATGGTCACGGCCCACAGGGCAATTCTCGACGCGCCACGGGGGCGGCCGCCTGGCTGGGGCAGCGGCCGCTTGCGATAAAGCCAGAGATGAACGCCGGCATTGAGGCACACGCCGATGTAGAGGATGAACCAGATCCAGGCTTCTGGACGGTTCGGATCGAAGCGCTCAAGATGAACAAAGGAATAGATCGTCACCACCAGCGTGAAGATGAAGATCATCGGCGTCACTACGCGCGCCGGCGACCAGCGCCCGGACCATGCCTGCAGGAATGCGGCGACCAGCGCCCCTGTGTAAAGCGCACCCAGATACCGCAGGTTGAATGGCGCCAGCGGCCACGGCCAGAACGGCTCCATGACTGGTGGATAAAGCAAGAGGCCGAGACCGGCCCATAGGAGGATCGCCACTTCGAGCCAAGTCACGACCAGAAGCAGACCGCTGATGCGTGGATTGATGTCATGGTTCATCCGGTATTCCCCCAGAGCCAAAGAGGTCAGCATCGCATTGAATTTTCTTGTCCCAATTGTCAACGAATAACAAGTGACAGACCACGATTCAGACCCTGCCACTCTCTAAGCGGCTACGTCAAAGCCGCATTCAGAATGCGTTATTTTTCTGCCTTCACCCACGAATCCTTCAACGTCACCGTCCGGTTGAACACCGGCGCCCCCGGCTTCGTATCGACGCGATCCGCAACAAAATAGCCGTGGCGTTCGAACTGGAAG
>Ga0209254_10003763_pt1 | contig 13832 bp, 9 predicted proteins | sample FrelakmetDIP11DI_FD_187148 | JGI IMG/M metagenome (GOLD analysis project Ga0209254, IMG submission 187148) | Freshwater lake sediment microbial communities from the University of Notre Dame, USA, for methane emissions studies - DIP11 DI (SPAdes)... | ecosystem: Environmental > Aquatic >...
GGTCTCGCGATAGCGACATATACCTGCTTCCCGCTGGCATCTCGCGTGCCCGCTCTCTTCTGCCCCCGCTGCCGATCGCTCATGCAAATGCGATGGGACCGGATGGTCTGCCCCAAGTGCGGAGAGGTTCAGAAGGAGAGCGCGAAAGGAGGGACGGGGCAAGTAAGGGCTTCTACATCTCCAACAGACCCAGCAGCCTCAGGAACCGCTCGTGCCAAGGGCAGGTCCGTCTCCAAGTACTTCCCCTACGAGCCCAGGAAGAACCAGCTGGAGATGATGAGCCTGGTCTTCCGCACCCTGATGTCGGGCGGCAGCGCGATAATCGAGAGCGGCACCGGGTCGGGGAAGACCGTATGCGCCCTGGCCGGAGCGCTGGAGTACTGCGTTCCCAATGACAAGAAGCTCATCTACGTCACCAGGACCAACTCCCAGGCCAAGCAGGTCATGCTCGAGCTGCGGGCCATCAACCGGGTCTCGGGGGTCAAGGGACTCGCCTTCCAAGGGCGGAGGCATGGCTGCATGATGGTCCGCCACCATCTGCTCGAGGACGTGGAGACGGCCGACCTGGCCAGGTTCTGCGAGCAGCGCAAGAAGAGGAGCATGCAGCGGCAGGGCGAGGGCTGCACCTTCTTCGAGAACTACCAGCGCGAGGACGAGGAGGAGTTCCGCGGATTCTGCGCTGGCTCCCTGCCCACGGCCGAGGAGTTCGTCTCCTTCTGCGAGGAGCGAGGGGCGTGCGCCTACGAGGCCATGAAGGACCGGACCGCGGAGGCGCAGGTCATCGTCGCCCCATACCCTTATGTCATTTCACCCGACGTCCGGGACTCCTTCTTCGAGATGCTGGCGCTCGAGCCCTCCCAGTGCGTCATCGTGGTGGACGAAGCGCACAACCTCATCGACTTCGCCCGGGAGGCGGAGAGCCTGGAGATGGAGAGCACCTTGGTGGACGCGGTGCAGAAGGAGGCCAGGGTCTTCGGCAACGCCAAGCTGGCTCCCAGCGTCAAGATGGAAGCCCTGTGCATCGCCCTGGAGGACGCCATCGCCTCACTGTCCCAGAAGGGGGCGGGGGAGGGTAAGAAGGAGGCGGTCCTGGAGAACGACGAGCTTGAAAATATGCTCTCGGAGAAGCTGGGGATCGAGGCGGAGGACCTAAGCGACCTGGCCCAGAGGATGCTGGCGCAGGGAGAGGCCGTTATCCAGGCCAGGTTGAAGAGGGACGAGGCGCCCGCCTCCGCCACCCTGGCCCTGGGCGAACTGCTCTTCCACTGGTTCACGGCCACGCCCTCGCGCTTCAGGAAGTACGCCGTGGACGGCCTGCCCCCGTCCCTGAGGGCCTACTGCCTGGACCCGGCCGGCGCCCTCAGGATCTTCCATGAATGCCACGCCAGCGTGCACATGTCCGGGACGCTCAGGCCGTTGCAGCAGTATGCGGACCTGGTGGGGCTAAGCGACGCAGCCCAGGTGTTCTACGACTCGCCCTTCCCAAGGGAGAACAGGCTCGTGCTCTACGCGGAGGACGTGACCACGGAGTTCTCGGCTAGGGGCGACAACGACAACTTGAGGAGGCTGGAGGCGCACATCGTCTCGCTCGTCAAGCAAGTACGCCGCCGGACCATGGTGATCTTCCCCTCCTATGCCTTGATGAAGAAGTTGTGCGAGAGGGGGCTGGAGGAAAAGCTGGCAGTACCTGTCTTCAAGGAGGAGCAGGGCATGTCCCAGGACCGCCTGATGCGCATGGTGGAGCAGTTCAAGTCCTCGCGCACCAAGGGCGTGCTCTTGGCCGCCGCGCAGGGGCGGGTCGCCGAGGGCCTGGACTTCCCCGATGAGGATCTGGAGATGGTGATCGTCGTGGGGATACCTTACCCACCACCCACCATACCTCAGAAGGCGCTGGAGGCTTATTGCGCCAAGCGCTTCGGCGAGCAGAGGGGCAGGGAGTACGCCTCCAACGTGCCGGCCTACAGGAAGATGGCACAGGCCATCGGGCGGCTGATAAGGACGGAGACGGACGTGGGCGCGGCCGTCATACTGGACAAGAGGGCCAAGCACTTCGCCAGGTTCATGGAGATGCGAGCCTCGTCCGATCCATTGGGGGACGTGAAGCAGTTCTTCTCGGGAAGGCTGCGCCCCTAGGAAGGAAGCTCGGTCTGTCTCGACTCCCTGGTAGGCTCCAGCAGCCGCCTCAGCTCACGCATGGGGTCCCGGAAGCGCGTTTCCCTGGCCCTGGTCCTCCCCCTGGCCTCCAGGACTCCCAGCTCCACCAGCTCGGCCAGCCTGTTCCCCACCGTTTGCTCCCCCACTCCCTTGACCCAGGTCGCGGCTTGAGCCCGCGTGAACCAGCCCCCGTCCTCCTTGGCCTTCACCACCAGGCGGCTGGAGGTCTCATCCAGGCCCTGGGAGAGGAGGTCCTTCTTGGCCAGCTCCTTCGCCGCGCCCTCGTACCCGGCCAGGACGGCATCTGTGAACAGATCCAGGATCTCCATGTAGTGACACTTTTGGCGCTTGGCGACGTGATCGGTGTACATCAGCACCTGGTAGTAAGCCCTGGCATTGGCGAGCAGGTGCTCGTCGAACCTGCAAAGGTGGGAGTTCGCCAGGCCATGGCATTGCAGGTAGATGTGGAAGAGGCTCCTCCCGGTCCTCCCGTTGCCGTCCTCGAAGGGGTGGATGCTCTCCAACTCGTGGAACATCACCGTGGCCCCGATGACCGTGTCGTAGGCGCTGGAGGAACGGTTCACCCACTCCAGCAACGATTCCATCTCCTCCCGGACGTGCTCTGCGGGCGCGGGCGCGAAGACTTCGGAACCGCCCTCGACTATCGAGCCGCTGCCGGAACGATATACCCCCGCCCTCGCCTCCGTCCCAGTGCCAGTGAGCAGGAGACGGTTGATGGCGCAGACCTTGGCCTCGTCCCATGGCAACCGGAAGAGCTCGGGGTAGAGCAGGACCAGGAGATGGTTGATTATCTCCTGGGTAGGGCCGTCGGGGCTCTCCCGCAATTGGCCAGCGAAGCTATTGCGGGTTATCCTCCGTACCTCGTCCAGGCTCAGGGGGTTGCCTTCGATGGAGGTCGACCAGTGCACGTTGGAGGCGAAGGCCTGCTCGATCATGCGCAGGTAGTCCGAGGGCCTCAGGACGAAGCGGCTCAGCTCTATGTCCAGCTCCCTGATGCGTCGGGACTTCTGGGGGAAGCCGTCCGGGGCCACGATGCAGGGGGAGAAGGGGACCTTGCGCACGTGCTTCACAGGCGAGGTATCGATGTCGAGGATGTAGGGATACTTCTTGCTTATTATCATATTCATTTATCATAATCCGTCTTTAGTATATAAAATAAGTTCAATTACAATAAGGAATTAAGCTAATAAATTACTTCAATGAATGTGCTGCACCCCAATACTTCCTTACCGAACGCTCACTCGGTGATGACCTGCGTGGCGCGGAACGTCCCGTCGTTGAAGAGCAGCGAGAAGTAGCCGGTCTTGTGGTTGGTGGAGCGCATCTTGACGGCGCGGATGCGCCTCTGGATGTCCGTCTCTCCCAGCTCGTGCAGCTTGAGGGAAACCACTCCATCTGCCAGGTAGCCCTCGTCGTACTTGTTCTGGAACATCTGCTCCGGCGAGGTCTCGGAGATCAGGAAGGTGGTGATGCCCAGGTTGCGCAGCCACTCGAACAGGTAGAACAGCTCGGTACGACGGTTCTCGCCCAGCTGCGCCGCCATCTCCAAAACATCGAGGGAGTCCACGATGAGGATCTCGTACCCCAAGGAGTGCTTCAGCGACTCGGCGTACATCTTGAAGACCTGCAGCCACGTCCCCTTGGCGCTCAGCTGCGTGAGGGATTTTCGAATGAGGCCCAGGTCCAGGATGTGCACGTACTCCTTGGTTTCTTCCTTGTCCATGCCCATGGCGTGCATCTGCTGCAGGAGGTTCTCCCTGGATTGCTCCAGGGTCATGTAAACGCTCTTGGTCTTGTTGTTCAGGGCGTTCTGGTAGATGAGGCTGTAGCACAGCGACGATTTCATCGTGCCCGGGGTGCCGGTTATCAGCACCACTTGACCCTTCGGTATGCCTCCCTGCAACACCTCGTCGAAATTCTGGATGTAGGTGCGCACTCGCTCTATGGGCAGACGTTTCCTCCTCCCGCGAGCGTCTCATATGCCTGCGGGAGATAATATCCTTTTCTATCGTGTATTTCGAATTTTGATAACCAGCTAGTGGCTGCTGTCCACCAGGGGCAGGGAGAACTTGAACTCCTGGCCAGTGTGGTAGAAGGCGTAGAATCGCGGGTCGTTCTGCATCCCTCGCATCTTGAGGCAGCGCAGCCAACGGTGCACCTTGGCGTCGTCGAACTCCTTCATGAGCAGCTCGATGACCCCGTCGGCGAGATAGGTCTCGCCCTGCTTGCTGCATTCCAGCACCGCCAGGGGCTTCTCGGTGATGACCAGCACCGTGATGTTCAGGGACTTGAACCAATCGAAAAGCTCCATCATGTGCTGCCGGGTGAAGTCGAACTGCGCTATGCCCTTGAACGAATCCAACGAATCGAGGACGAAGAGGTCGAACGGCATCTGCTCGTGGACGTTCTTCACGTAGCGCATCATGATCTGGCGCCAGTCGCCCTTCTCGTCTTTCATGGCCTTCCTCAGGTCGACCATGTCCACCACCATCATCCTCTCCTCGGCCGGGGCGCGGGCCAAGCCCATGAGCTCCATCTGCCTTATGATGGAATCGCGCTTCTGCTCCAGGGAGAAGTACATGCCCTTCTTCCCGGCCTTGGTGGTGGCGTTGTGCATTATGTAGTAGGTGAGGGTGGACTTCATGGTGCCCGGTCCGCCGTTGATTATGATAACGTGCCCACCAGGGATCCCCCCTCCCAATATCTGGTCCAGGCGCGAGTCGTGCGTGCTTATGATCTCGAAATCTAGCTTATGAGGCGCTGCCTCCTCGGCGGCCACCTCTTGGGTGACCTCCTCCAGGACCTTGTTGACCGCCTCGGCGTCGAACTTGGGCTCCTGCTCCCGGCGCAAGAGCTCCTCCACGGCCAGGCCGCGCTCCCTCTCCTCCTGTTCCAGAGGTATGGCGGAGGCGGCGTTGATCAGGCCCTGTAGGGTCCTGAGGCGCTCCATGCGCTCCTCGATCTCCCGGTCCATGGCCTTCTTCTGGATCCTGCGCTCCTCGGTGATGCGCTCGGAGTATTCCGCGCTGATCTGCTTGAGCCTCTGCGCGTCCTCGGCCAGCTGGCCTGCTACCGGGCTCTTCTCCCCGAGATGTCCTAAGGCCTCCTCCATACGGGCGGCCATGGACTCGAGGGCGGCCTCGCGGTCCTTGAGAGCTTGTTCGCGATCCCTCACCAACGCGTCCTCCTGTTCGAAGCGCTTGAGCGCCTCCTCGAGGGCTCGGGTGTCCTCCTCCAGCTGCTCGACCGATTCCACGACGGCCTTCTCGCGGTCCTCGATCTCCCTCTCCTTCCTCTCCAGGATCTTCTCCTTTTCGGGCCGGAGGGTCTCGACCATCGCGCGCGTGACCGGCGGTGCCTGCTTGATGCCCGTGGAATGGGGCTTGGCCGTGCCGACGTGCTTCAGCGAGCCCCCTGTGATATGCTCCTCCCTGCCAGGTTTGATCTCAGGGGCCGGGAGCGTCTGCTCTGGCGCCTTGGGAGAGGGGGTGTCCTCCAGCAGCAGCTCGCCGCAACGGAAGCATTGCGTGTCGCTCGGCCTAACACCGGACCCGCAGCGAGGGCACTCGAACCGCTTGGCCATCTATGGACCTCACTCGGATATGACTTTGGTCACCTGGAACTTGCTATTGCTGAAGAGGAGCGAGTAGTACGAGGGGTCGTGGTTGGTCTCGCGCATCTTCACGCATCTTATCCTCCTCTGCGTCTCCACGTCCCTCACCACCTGCATCTTCAGGGTGATGATGCCATCGGAGAGGTAGCCCTCGTCGAAGCGCCCGTCCAGCAGGCGCTCGCCCGAGGCCTCGGAGATGAGGAAGACCGTCGCCCCGAGCTCCCGCATCCACTCAAAGAGGTAGAACAGGTCCGTGCGCCGGTCGGCGATGTCCGCCATGGTCTCCAGCACGTCCAGTGAATCGATGACCATTATGTCGAACTTCAGGTTCTCCTTCAGGTTGGAGAGGTAGGACTTGAATACCTGCATCCAGGAGCCGCCGGTCGAGACCTCGCGCAGCTTCTTGCGGATGATGCTCAGGTCCAGAACGTGAAGGCGGTCCTTGACCTTGTCCGTCTTCATGCCCATCTTCTCCATCTGGCGCAGGAGGGATTCCCTAGACTGCTCCAAGGTGACGTAGACGGCGGTCATGTCATTGTCCAGGACGTTGTGGTACATGAGGTAGTAGCTGATGGAGGACTTCATCGTGCCCGGGGTGCCGGCCACCAGGACGATGTGGTTCGCTGGCACTCCACCTTCCAGAATGCGGTCAAAGCCTTCGATATAGGTCTTAAGTCTCTTATCCGGGTTCAATGTGATCTCCACCTGAGCCAGTATGCTAGCCACTATCATCCTGACAGGGAAAAATCGAGACGTGGATACAAAAACCTATTGCCTTGATTGCGCGAAGCGATAATTGCTCACAGGCCTCCCCTTATCACGAGCTTGCGCACGTAGGGCTTGCATCGCTCCGCGATGAGCCTGACCTTGCCTTCGTCCAAGGGCTTTACGACGCTGAGATTGGGGTCCAGGGTGTTCTTCGGGACGAAGTGCTGCAGCACGTACTTCTTCGCCGTCCCGATGAAGGCGGCCATGCTCTCGTAGTCCTCCGGCTTCAAGAGGATGGGCACCATGGTGGTGCGGAACTCGTACTCGATCCCGGATTCCATGATGGCCTTGATGGAGCGCTTGAGCTTCTCCACGTCGACATGCACCCCCGCCAGGTCGTCGTACCTCTGGTCCAAGGGCGCCTTGAGATCCATGGCGACGCAGTCGATGAGCCCGGCGCGGATGAGGTCCTCCAGCATCTCCGGGTTGCTGCCGTTGGTGTCCAGCTTGACCCTCATCCCCAGGCCCTTGATGCGCCTGATGAGCTCCGGGAGGTCCTTGTGTATGGTCGGCTCTCCCCCGGTGACCACTATCCCGTCCAGGAACTCGGAGTTCTCCCTCACGAAGGACTCGATGAAATCGAAGGGGATCTCCTCGTATTCCTCGGGAGCAAGCACGAGCTGGCGATTGTGGCAGAAGGGGCAGCGGAAGTTGCACCCTGGCAGGTAGATCAACGCGCTGACGCGCCCGTCCCAGTCGAGCAGCGAGGTGCGGTTGAAACCGACGATCCTGGGCATCCTTCCCTCCCTATCTTGTACCCATGTATAACCGTGTCGGATGATGCTTTGGGCGAATGCCTACCAGTGTTGCTTCAATCTCCTGTCCCAGAAGCGAGGTTCGCTTACTGTCCCCCCCGCCCCCGATGGCAGGCCTTCCAGGTGGCATCCGCCATCTCATACACAAGGCCAGCAATTAATAACAATGGCCAGGGCGATGATGAATTAGTCATGGTTCTCGTAGGGGCTTGGGTTGGAAAAAGGCCATAGATGGCGGTTAGCCCGCTTCGGCCGGTCTCGCTGCTCATTTGGGCTGGGGATAGAACAGCAATGTCCGATTGAGCTTCGCCCGAGCCTCAATTCCTAGCGAAAACATGATGGTCCCGGTGCCTCTTGGCTTGGATGTGAATGATTCGACTTCGATAGGCTCGGAAAACCATACCAGCAGCACCCCCAATATTCAGGTCTACACCGGCTTGGGTTCGTCCCATTCCTGGATATGGTCGGCACAGTGCCTGGAGGGGCAGGGATTGCTCCGGGTCAGCTTCGTCGATTCCCGATCTCTGCTGCGTTCCAAGCCTGATGTCCTGATCTTCTCTGGAGGAGACGGCTTTCGGATGGCCGAGGAGCTAGGGGAGGATGGTCTGAGCCGGGTGCGGGATTTCGCCTCCGCGGGGGGCGTGTACATCGGTATATGCGCGGGAGCCTACCTAGCGCTGAGGTCCAGGTCCTCCCCTTCCTCCAGCCTCGATCTGGTCCGGGCGCCCATAGCCAACCTGTCCGCGGACCCGCCTCCGAACATCGCCCTGCCAGAGAAGTATTTGTTCAAGTGCGACGGGCGCCATGTCTTCCACCCCGTGCGCGGAGATGTGATCCTGAGCCATAGCGGGGGGACGATCACCGCGCCGCTCTTCGGGGGTCCTTGCTGGAGCAGCGTCGAGGGGGGCGAGGTCCTGGCCCAGTACCAGGGCTGGACCGTTGGGGCAACGCTCCTGGTCGAGGAGGATGCGGCCCAGCAGACCCTGATAGGCAAGGGAGCGATGCTGAGCGCCGGGCATGGTAAGGGCAAGGTGTGGCTGATAGGCCCCCATCTGGAACATCCGGACCGCCCGGAAGCGAACCTGCTCTTCGGAAGGATGGTCCGTGAGGTCGGCGCCCTTAGCATGATCCCACCGCCGCCCAGAGAGGGCACAGAGGAGCTGGTGGCTATCAGGCGCCTCCTGTCCGAGGCCCGGGTGGCGTACCGAGGCTTGGAAGGAGCGAGCTGGACCATAGGCAGGAAGGTATGGGAACACGAGAAGATCGGCTACTTCGTGAACGCCATGTGGGAGCGCGTGCAGGAGCGGGAGTCGAACGGCCAGAAGCTTCTTGTGCCCGGCATGATGGAGACGGAGCTCTCCAGCATCGTCAGGACAATCCGCAGCATACGCCGGGACCTGGCACTGGGCCAGGACACCACAGAGCAGGCAGAGCGGCTGTTCGAGGCCTTATCCACCTGCGCCTCCTCTTTCTTCGATGCCTACTTCGACTGGAAGCTCAAGGCCTCGCTGGCCTCGGGGCGAAGAGGGTAAGCGAACTTTTTTCAGCCGGGTAGATGGTAGGTGAGCGTTCAGGTGTAGGAAATGGAGGGCACGTCGGTCATGGTGGAGGACCCCGAGGCAGCGAGCGCCCCGCCCTGGAAGCCGAACATCATCGCCTTCTGCTGCAACTGGTGCGCCTATGCGGGAGCGGACCTGGCGGGTGTGAACCGCAGGCAGTACGCCCCTGAGGTGCGCATCCTCCGGGTGATGTGCTCCGGACGCGTGTCGCCTGGCATGATCCTGAAGGCCTTCACCTCCGGCGCGGATGGCGTAATGGTGCTAGGTTGCCATCCAGGGGACTGCCATTACCGCGTGGGCAACCTTCACGCGGAGATGAGGGTGGCGCAGGTGCGCGAACTCCTGGACCTGGCGGGCATAGACCCGTCCCGCCTCCTGCTCCGTTGGATCTCGGCCTCCGAGGGAGAGCTGTTCGGCCGCACCATGGACGAGTTCGCTGCGCATGTCAGGGAGCTCGGACCTCTGGGAGGTGGGAAGGATGCCACTTGACCCCCGCATCGACCAGTACGGGGCGAGCAAGTGCGTGGAGTGCGGGAGATGCACTTATGCTTGTCCCGCGTCACAGATTGGCGGGGACTTCTCGCCCCGGCGCATCATGGAACAGATGCTCCTGTCCGGGAAGGTCCCCAGCAACAAGGACATCTGGCTGTGCATGACCTGCATGCAATGCACCCAGATCTGTCAGTTCGGCGTTCAGTTCCACGAGGTCGTCCGCGAGATCAGGCCGGAGCTCAAGAAGCTGCTTCCCCCGGAAGGCAATCACGGAGGGGCGCCCGAGTACTTGGAGCGCTTGTCGGCCATGCCAGGCATCTCGCCCCGCAAGCAGAGGTGGATGACCCCCGACCTCAAGCTGGATGAAAACTCGAGCACCTTGCTCTTCGTGGGCTGCACCCCCTACTTCGACGTCATCTTCCGCTATCTCCGCACCGACCTCCTGGATATCCCACGCTCCTCCGTCCGGCTGCTGAACGCGGCGGGCATCTCCCCGCGACTGCTCATGGACGAGAGGTGCTGCGGCCACGACTCCTATTGGCTGGGGGACCAGGGGCTCTTCGAGCGCCTGGCGCGGATGAACGTGGAGGCGGTGGAGAGGCTTGGGATCCAGCAGCTGGTGGCCTTCTGCCCCGAGTGCATGGTCACCTGGAAACAGCTATATCCCAAGGTGATGGGCAAACTATCCTTCGAGGTGCGCTCCGTGGCCGAGGTGGTGGCCGAGGCCATCGAGGATGGTAGGATGGAATTGAGCAGGACGGAGGAGACCTACGCCTTCCAGGACCCTTGCCGGCTGGGGAGGCATGCAGGCATCTACGACGCGCCCAGGACGATGCTGGCCTCGACCGGGAACCTGGCGGAGATGCCGCGATCCAGGGAGACAGCGGCGTGCTGCGGCAACTCCTCCTTCGTGAACTGCGGGCCCCAGACCCGCCTGTGGCAGCTGGAGCGGACCGGCGAAGCGGAAGGGACCGGGGCTTCCACCCTGGTGACCGCCTGCCCCAAGTGCCTGATCCACATGACCTGCGCCATGAACGAGAGCGTGCAGCTGGTGGAGAGAAGGAAGCTGCCCCTGATGGACATCCACGTCCAGACCGCCTCGAGGATCATAGGCCCTAAGAAGAATCCTGCCTCAGGAAATCGTTGATCGAATGGACCAGTCTGGCGCACGTCTTCCGGCTTTTCGAAGTGAGAGGATCCAGCTCATGTTAATCGCGAGGAAGGGATGCTCGGGCCTACTCCGCGAGACGGAGCTGATTTCCTTTGACCTCGGGGTCACAAACCGAACCTTCGAACGAAAGCTATTACTACGCAACTGACTGGTTGACTGGCGAGCGTAAAGGAAATGGCCGACCCCGGGAGCATCGGAGTGTTCATCTGCCGTTGCGGCACCAACATCGCTGGCACCGTGGACATTGCAGCCTTGAAGGAGCATTTCTCGCGCCGTGGGCACCCAACAATGGACCATCTGTTCTTATGCTCCAAGGCTGGGCAGGAGGCCATAGGGGCGGCGATCCGAGAGAATGGCCTGGAGAGGGTGGTCATAGCGTCCTGCTCGCCCAAGCATCACGGAAACATCTTCAAGGAGTGCGTGGGCAAGGAACTGAATCCGTACATGTGGGACATGGCCAACATCCGTGAGCAGTGCGCCTGGACCACCGAGGACAGGGAGCTCGCGACGCGCAAGGCCAAGGCCATCATCTCTGGCTCCATCGCGCGCGTTTCCCACCACGACCCGATCGAGACGGCCTCTGTGCCAGTGGTGAGGAAGGTGGCCGTGGTCGGGGGCGGCATAGCCGGGATGCACGCCTCCATCGAGCTCGCGGACAAGGGGCTGGAGGTCTTCCTGCTGGAGAAAGAGCCCATATTGGGGGGGAACATGGCCCGACTGGACCGGACGTTCCCCACGGACGATTGCGCCATGTGCACCATTTCCCCCATCTTGAACCGTGTGGCCAACGAGCCCAGGATCCACGTCCTCACCATGACCGAGGTCAAGGAGGTCGAGGGACGACCAGGCGACTTCGTCCTGACCGTCGCCCGAAAACCGAGGTTCGTGGACCAGGAGAAGTGCACGGGATGCGGCGCCTGCGCCCAGAGCGAGGTGAGCCTGAGCTCGTCGTTACTGGTGAAGGAGGGCCTGGTCGACCGCATACGCATCGATATGGAGAAGTGCAAGGCTTGTGGCGCCTGCGTCAAGAAGTGTGCGCGCGGCGCTCTGGTGCAGTCGGAGAAGGGCGCCAAACCTTCCTACGAAGTTACCAAATGCAACGGCTGCTGGGAATGCCTGGATTCCTGTAAGTTCGAGGCTCTCAAGCTGCTCAACGTATGCCCGGTCGTCTCGCCGTCGGAGTTCGACCTGGGCCTGGGGTACCGCAAGGCCATCTACATCCCCAGCTCGCAGGGCGTTCCCCTGAAGTACCTCAGGGACCCGATGCGATGCCTCAAATTGAGCGGGAAGATGGATTGCCTGGGATGCGCCAAGGCCTGCTCCGCCCAGGCCATAATGGACTCGGACGAGGAGGCGGAAGAGCGCCTTAACGTCGGAGGGATCATCGTGGCCACTGGCTACCGCCAGGTCGACCTCTCCGGTACCGAGTATCATGTCGAGCACCCCAACGTCATCACGGGATTGGAGCTGGAGCGCCTGCTGAGCCCGTCCGGCCCCACGCAGGGCAAGCTCCTCCGCCCCAGCGACGCCCGACCGCCGAAGAGCGTGGTATTCGTGCAGTGCGCCGGTTCCCGCGACCGTCGGCGCAAGGAATACTGCTCCAAGGTCTGCTGCATGTACGCCACCAAGAACGCCCGCTTGATCAAGGGGGAGAGCCCTCAGACCGAGGTCACGGTCTGCTATGTGGACATGCGCGCGGCCGGGCGCGGGTACGAGGAGTACTTCGACCGGGCCCGGGAAATGGGCGTCGAGTACGTGCGGGGGAACGTGGGCGAGGTCGTGCCTCACGGAGACAGGCTCCGAGTCAAACTGGAGAACACCTTCCTGGGCGAGCTGGAGGAGCTGGAGGCCGATCTGGTCGTGCTGTCGACGGCCATGGAGCCATCGGAGGGCACCCTGGAGATGGAGCGCCTCATACCCCTGGTGCCAGGGAAGGACGGATTCATCGCGCCCATGCACGTGAAGATAGCGCCGGTGGACACGGCGACGGCCGGCGTCTTCGTTTGCGGCACGGCCGAGGCGCCCAAGCCCATTCAGGAATGCATTACTGATGCGGGCGCGGCCGCGTCCCGCGCGGCGAGCTTCCTGCGCGACAAGGAGATGCGCGTGGACCTGGTGACGGCATATATCGACCAGGGGAGGTGCATATCCTGCGGCAAGTGCGAGGAATGGTGCGACTTCGATGCCATAGAGTCGGACGCGGACGGCTACCGTGTCCTGGAGATCGCCTGCCATGCCTGTGGCAGGTGCGCGGCGAACTGCCCCTCCAACGCCATCGACCTGCGCCTGAACAACGATCTGCAGCTGGAGGCCAACGCCGAGGGCATCCTGGACGAGGACAGGGACTCCATCATCGCCTATGCCTGCGAGCAGTGCGGATACAACGCGGCCGATCTGGCCGGCACCGCCAAGAAGAGGTACTCGACCGAGGTCAAGGTGGTGAAGGTCCCCTGCTCCGGCAGGGTCTCGGCGGCGCAGATGCTGCTCCCCCTGGAAAGGGGGGCGAAGGGGGTCATGGTGGCGGCCTGCCTGGACGGGCAGTGCCACTTCGTCGACGGCAACACCGACGCTAGGCATCGCGTGGAGGAGGTCCGGAGAGCGCTGGACCTCATGGGCGTCGGGTCCGAGCGACTGCAGTTCTTCCATATCTCCTCGTCCGAGGGGGACAAGTTCGTGCAGGCGGTGGAGAGCATCATCGATGCCACCCAGGAGGATGAGGAATGAACAACTGCCCCTCCTCCTCCGATGATGCCAAAGTGGAGTGCGTCACCTGCGAGCGCTGCAAGTCCACCTGCCCCACGAAGGTGGACCTGCCCGAGGTCATGCGTTTGAAGCGCTACCTCGACCGACCGCGCGGGTCGCACCGCGACCTCTTCATCCTAACACAGAAGATGCTGGCCAGGAGCGAGGCCGCCCCCTGGCTCCCCCCCGAGCTGGACACTGGCCGAGATGACGTTTACTACTTCCCTGGGTGCCTCCCGGTTTTGGACGAGCTGATCGACGGCCACACGGCTTTCAAACGAGCGGCGAGCGCGGGAGTGGCGCTGCTCAATCACCTCGGCATATCGCCCAAGATCATCTACGGATGCTGCGGCCACGACCTCTACTACTCGGGCAACCTGGAGCACTTCGACCTCATCCATGAGAGGCTCTCCTCCATCCAGGGGAAGGTGATCACCGGCTGCGCCGAATGCTATCACAGTCTGAGGGAGCTCCATGGCCTGGAGGCGGTGCACATCTCCCAGCTCCTTGCGGAGAGATTGGGACCGGTGGATTCGACGCGCAAGGCTTCGAAGGTC
>Ga0209254_10003764_pt1 | contig 13831 bp, 17 predicted proteins | sample FrelakmetDIP11DI_FD_187148 | JGI IMG/M metagenome (GOLD analysis project Ga0209254, IMG submission 187148) | Freshwater lake sediment microbial communities from the University of Notre Dame, USA, for methane emissions studies - DIP11 DI (SPAdes)... | ecosystem: Environmental > Aquatic >...
AAAGGGGAGATGCCCCTCTATCATGCCTGGGCGTCGGAAATCGGGGTGATCGACTTGATCAATATCGGCATGACGAAAGAGAAGTGGCTGGAACAGGCTGATGCGATAAGAAGCGAAGTCAAAAAACGGGGCTTTTTTACCTGGAGGACCCAAAGTTTTAAGCGAAATTTTAGAGAAGGGGACTGGTATGTGTCGGTGCTCGATGCCAATAAGAAGCCCGTTAAAATATCCGGCTCCGGAACAGAGGTTTTTCGTCCGGAGATCGTGATTAAATTTCGACCCTAACTACGCTATCCCCTCTCCCTTGATAGGGAAGATTTTGAGAACAGTATGTATGCTCAATTATGGATTCCTACGTAATTCGCCATCAATAAATAAGGGCGCTACAAATTTTTGGGGCAAAGGAGAGGAAAAATGCCAAATAACTTTAAGGAAACGCTTCAAGAACTCATCCGGGAGGTGAGCAACGATCCTTCGCTCCCTTCGGATCAGAAGGTCAAATTCCTCGGAGACCTTCAGAAGCTTGCAACCCCTCTTCAATCCGACCGCTGGATCTTCCGGTTGGTGGTGGCTTTCTTGGGTTTGACTGTTCTGCTAACCGTGCTCGGAGGCTTCTACCCGAGCATCAAAACCGCAGCAACGATTCCCGAAGGGCTGATTGCACTGGGCTCAGCCGCTGTCGGCGCCCTGGCAGGTCTGTTAGCCCCATCTCCAATGAAATAGAAGAAAGGATTTGAGATGAATCGACGGGAATTTCTTCATTATTCTGCCTTCTGTGGTTTTTCATTGACTTTTGGTAATTTTCTTTCCTGTGCCCAAACTCCTCCAGTGACTAAAGATGATAAACTTTCAACAAGAGGGATGCAGATCATCGATGCCCATGCCCATCCTGATCGTCTCATCCCTCCGGGCCGAACCAGAGCATGGTTGGATAAGAGTTCAACGCTTGAGAGTATCAAATCCTCTGGCATGGCAGCCAGCTCCTTTGCCGCAGTGGGAGATCAGGTGTTTCTCGGTCGGGGTCGGTTTCAGGAGACCGAGTTCAATAACACGAAGGCCCAGTTAGACTGGTGGCTTGAAGGAATCATAAAATCGGGTCAGGCCAGATTGGTACTGAAGACTTCGGATATTCCAAAAAGTTTAGGACCGAATCACCCTCCAGGTGCCATTCTGTCTATCGAAGGGGGTGACCCTTTGGAGGGAAAGCCTGACCGTGTGAATGAATTTTATAAAATGGGAGTCAGAATAATTACATTGATTCACTATCGTAACAATGAGTTGGGAGATGTGATGAAGATGTCAAGGAATTTGGACCCCGGGCCACGGAACCATGGCCTGACCTCAGCAGGAAGAAAAGTTTTGGAGCGGATGCAGGAACTGGGCGTGGTGGTCGATGTGGCCCATGCCCATATGGGTACTTTGAAGCAGGTTGTTGAGATAACCGAAAAACCCCTGATGGATTCCCATACGAACCTCTGCTCTTTTAAGGACCCATCGAGATGCGGGCGCTTCCGGACATGGAAGGAGATGGAATGGGTAGCCAAAACAGGAGGAATTGTTTGCACCTGGCCCCTGGGAAATAAAAGAAAAGATTTTCCAAGGATCACCCTTTTAGATTGGGCAAAAGAGATTTGGGAGATGAAAAAACGATTGGGGATGGAGCATGTGGGATTGGGAACAGATGGTGGAGGGCACCTCTCGAAGCTTGTTGAAGGTTACCGAGACGTGGGAGATTTAGTCCATCTGGTCAAGGCAATAGAAGAAATTGGCTTTTCACACGATGAAATCGCCGCTTATATGGGAGGAAATTTCTATCGAGTTCTCCAAAGTTGTATCGGTTAACGATAGATGGTAAGGTAACTCCCAGAAAATAATGGAAAGGGGCCTTATGGAAAAGGAGCCGAGTGTCAAAAGGATTCAGTATCTAAAAAAGGATTATTCAAGAGGGTTTATTGAAGATGTTGGATATAAGGCAATCAATTATGAGAGGGGCTATCTGGAGTCGCGATTGAAGATATTCAATCGTCATCGTCAGCAGGACAATTACATTCATGCCGGGGTCATCGCCACGATGGCTGACCATACCGCAGGGTATGCCGCCTTCAGCCTGGTTCCGGAGGATCATCGCATTTTGACGATAGAATTTAAGATCAACTTTCTCCAGCCCGCTTATGGTAAGACCCTCATCTGTAAATCCCGGATTCTCCGGGAAGGAGGACAGATTTTAGTGGGAGAGAGCGAGGTGTTTGATCAGAGGGCCGGTGGAGAGGAACTGGTTGCCAAAGCCATGGTGACTTTAAGATCCATTCATCAGAGCAAGATCAAACCAGTGAGACTCTCCTAAACTTCTTATCTTCAGGCGATGGAAATTCCTGACCTTTTTCAGAACTCTCAAAAAAGGGCAGAACCAAATCGTTCTGCCCTTCTAACCTGTTTGTCACAACACGCGCCGTCTGGCAGGCAGGAATGTCGATGCTACTTACTCATCAAATAGTCGTGAATGGCATTGGCGGCCTTTCTTCCGGCGCCCATCGCCAGGATGACGGTTGCCGATCCCGTGACGATGTCTCCTCCTGCCCAGACACCGGTTTTGGGGGTCTTTCCGGTCTCGAGGTCAGCCACAATGTATCCTCTCTTATTCAGTTCAAGTCCCGGTGTGGTTGTGGGAAGAAGCGGATTTGGGCCTGCGCCAATGGCAACAACCGCCATATCGCATTCGAGTTGAAATTCCGAACCCTTGATGGGAACAGGCCTTCGCCTTCCTGATTCATCCGGTTCTCCCAATTCCATCTGCAGGCACTCGACACCAGTGACCCACCCGTTATCGTTTCCTAAAAATTTAATTGGAGCTGTCAGCAGATAGAATTGAACACCCTCTTCCTCTGCATGGTGGATCTCCTCAATACGGGCCGGCATCTCATCCCTGGATCGGCGGTAGATGATCCGGACCGTATCGGCCCCCAGGCGGAGGGCGGTTCGCGCCGAATCCATGGCAACATTCCCCGCTCCGAAGACTGCTACATTCTTTCCCAGGGCAATGGGTGTGTCATATTCAGGGAAGAGGTAGGCCTTCATCAGATTGGATCGCGTCAGATATTCATTGGCTGAATAGATCCCGCAGAAGTTCTCACCGGGGACATTTAAAAACTGTGGAAGGCCTGCGCCCAGCCCTAAAAATATGGCATCATATTCCCGGAGAAGTTCATCCACACTGTCGATTCTTCCGATGACACAATTACATTCTACTTTTACGCCTAACTTCTCTAAGTAATTGACCTCGGCCTGAACGATCGCCTTAGGAAGACGAAATTCCGGAATGCCATAGATGAGGACGCCGCCAGTTTTATGGAGGGCTTCAAAGAGAGTCACCTCATGCCCTTTAAGAATGAGATCGCCTGCCACGGTCAAGCCCGCAGGTCCGGACCCCACCACGGCTACCTTTTTGCCTGTAGCAGGCGCTTTTCCAGGGATGAAAACATCTCCTTTCTCTCTCTCCCAATCGGCCGCAAATCTTTCCAGACGGCCAACGGCAACAGGCTGGTCTTTCTTTCCGACGATACAGACCTTCTCGCACTGATCTTCCTGTGGACAGACGCGGCCACAGACGGCAGGGAGGCTGTTTCGTTCCTTCAGTTTCCGGGCCGACCCAATAAAATCGCCATCCAGAATCAGTTTAATAAAGGCAGGGATATCAATTTCCACCGGACATCCCTCAATGCATTTCGGTTTTTTACACTGGATACAACGGCCCGCCTCCAGCTGGGCCAATTCAGGCGTATATCCAAAGGGGACCTCATTGAAATTCTTCGCCCTCACTTTGGGTTCCTGCTCAGGCATCTTCTGCCTTGGAATTTTCGGTTTCTCTTTTTTCTCTTTCTCGGCCATCTTCATCCCCCTTTACCCTGTTAGAAAGTCCCGCCATTTTTAGCGGGGCGCAATCGATAAGTCTATTGTTCCCATTAGAAAGGCTGGAATTTAAAGCCCCGTCCTTTCTAACGGGGTTTATCTTCCTACCTCTTTAAATCGATCCATAGAGGCCTTCTCCTCGGTGAGATAGGCCCTCTGCCGCTTGACCAGTTCATCATAGTCCACTTCGTGGCCGTCGAATTCAGGGCCGTCCACACAGCAAAACATGGTCTTGCCTCCCACGGTCACCCGGCAGGCCCCGCACATTCCGGTGGCATCGACCATAATGGGATTCAGGCTGACCATGGTCTTGACCCCGTACCCCTTCGTCAACTTGCACAGGAACTTCATCATCGGTACAGGTCCGATCCCCACTATCAGTTTTACCTCTTTCTGATCATCGAGGATTTTCTTGAGCACATCCGTCACGAAACCATGATGGCCGTAACTTCCGTCATCGGTCGTCACCCTCAAGTCGTGACTGGCCTCCTTCATCTCGTCTTCGAGAATGAGAAGGTCTTTGGTTCGAGCCCCGATGATGGCGATCACATGGTTTCCCGCCTCTTTGTAGGCCTTCGTGATCGGATACATCACGGCCACACCCGTTCCGCCTCCCACGCAGACCACGGTTCCAAGATTTTCGACATGGGTCGGCTTTCCAAGGGGTCCGATAATATCCTGGATAGAATCTCCCACATTGAGAGTCCTCAGAAGAGCAGTGCTCTTTCCTACGACCTGAAAGATCAAATCAATGGTTCCATTCGACGGATCCGTCCCCCCCATGGTCAGAGGAATCCTCTCCCCTGTCTCATTGGCCTTCAGGACAACGAATTGTCCTGGCTTCGCTTTCCTGGCGATTCGAGGCACGTCCACCCTTAAGTGGCAGACCGTGTTCTCAGCCATCTCCCTCTTATATGTGATCTTATGCAAAATCCCCCCTCCTTTCTGATAAATATTTCACAAAGTCTGCTATTATATAAATCAGACAAAAAATAATGTCAATTCTTTTAATCATCTTTTTTTGTGGGAGTGTGCTCTGAAAACCAATACATGCTCCCTCGATTACACACCTACCTGCCCCGCCCTCGGTCGGGACCACCTGCCTGCCGGTAGGCAGGGGGCTGCAGGCAGGGATTTCAAAAGATAATTACGCAGATTCCCAAGAGATTTCGGGACTTTTTTAGAAATCTATGGAATTTAACTTGACAGACGATTAAGTTTCGATTATAAAAGATAGAATTCTGGCACCCTTGAGACTAATCTCCTGAACTTAATAAAAAGTTTTTGGGAACCCCCAGAGGCTCTTTAGAAAGTCTTGGGGGTTTTAAATTGAAGAAGGAGGAAAATGATGAGCCAAAAACTTTATGTAGGGAATCTTCCTTTTGGGGCTTCGGAGGAGACATTGAAAAACCTCTTCGCAGAAGCAGGAACAGTCGAATCAGTTAAAATCATTACCGACACCTATTCAGGACGGTCGAGAGGGTTTGGTTTTGTGGAGATGGCCTCAAAAGAAGAGGGGGAAAAAGCGATTTCTCTGCTCAACGGCAAGACCTTTATGGAACGGGCCCTGGTTGTGAATGAGGCGAAGCCTCAGAAGAAAAAGGGTGGAGAGTTCAGGGGCGGCAGAAGGGATAGAGACAGGTAGCCGGTCAACGGAGGCTAAAGGTAAAGGCTTTGGAAGTTAAAGTTCAAAACAATCAGATCGAAAATGCCATCAAGGCTTTGAAGCGCCAACTCGCCAGGGATGGCATTCTCAAAGAATTGAAAAAGAGAAGAGCTTACGAGAAGCCTTCTGTTAAGAAGAAGAGGAAACAACAGGAGGCGAGGAGGAGAAGACAGAAGGCTGCACGAAGATTTTCAAGATAAAGAGATCTTTCCCCTGAAGGCTCAAAAAGAAACCTCTATCATTTTTGATCCAGCATACTCATAGCAACCCCCCAAGCGCCCCACCTCTCTTTGAAGGAATCCCTTATCAGTGCTTAGAAAATAAGGGGTTCGTAAAACGGTAACGGTAAGCCTGCCTGCCGGTAGGCAGGGATGCCCGTATCGTTAACAAAAGGCTACGTTTATCGTCTCTTAATTCTTTGCACGTAACCGTAACCAGTAACCGAAACGCCTGCCTGCCGGTAGGCAGGGGCTTCGTCACCTTAACCTTTACTCAGTTCGAAGGTGACGTTCCGTCATGAAGGATTGCATAAAAACTATTGGAATGATGCCATGATAGGGTTAATCAGGAGTTCCGGACGGGTTGTAATAATTCTTCTTATAGGAATCTCTCAACAGGGTGAGCGATTCTTTGACCTCGTTGAAGGATCGTTTTAACACCTCATACTTTCTTTCCATCTCCGCATTTTGAGCCAGGGCCTCTTCGAGTCGGGACTGAAGTTCCCGGTTCTCCTCATGGAAATGGGAAGCCTCGCGTTCATTCAACTTTCCTTTGATCTTGACCAGTTCATTCTGATCCATCTGGGATTCAAGTTCGCGAATCCGGACTAACGCCTCATCCCTCTCTCTGACCGTCTTTGTCAGGTTTTCTTTCATGTTCTTCAATTCCTGCTGAAACTCCTGTATCTTCTGGAGGGCCTCCTCGTTCTCCTCTTTCAGATAGATCGACTCGGCATGGGCCTCTCTGAACCTTTGAAGTTCTTTCCTCTCTGCCTCCAGCTCGGTTCTCAAGTCCTTATTGTCCTGGGCGAATTGATGGATGGTTTTCTGGTGAGAGGTCAAATCCATCTCCAGGGCTTTCTTCGTCCGGCTTGAAACAAGAAGCTGGGTGTGGAGGTCCTCGATCAGCCCAAACACATCCAGATCCTTGCCTGACTCCGTGGCTAGCCTGGAGGGTTCGAAAATAGCCCTTTTTTCGATCGGTTTCTCCGGAGGCCTTATCTCCTGAATCACTTCAGGGCGGTCCTCTTCGAGGGGCCGAAGTTCCTCTTCCTGTTCCTGAAAAAGAGGCTCCTCCGATTTCCTCATCTTCGGCATCTTTTCCGCCACGCTACGGTCGAATCCATCGGATGTCATGACCTGCGTCTTTATCTTCATTTCACTGCCTCCTCCTTAATCTTGTTCAAAAAGGAAGCTTCTCCCACTCCCTTTTCAAGCATTTACCTCGTTAGAAATAATGGACCGCTGTTCCCTCCGGGCCAGAGGCCCTCTGGGCCGGTGGCTGTAGCGGGGTTAGATTTTAGAATAATTCCCCCTGCCTGCCGGCAGGCGGAATTATTCTAACGGGGTTTATTTGAGCCGTTCCCGCATATAATCTTCCATCGCCTTTAACATCTCGATGATTCTCTCCACCTCTGCCTTGATCTTATTGACCTCCTCCAGAACCCGGCTCGCCCTCTTGAGGTCGAATTCCAGAGCGGATCGCACGGTCAGGGAGGTGCGAAGTTCCGAATAGAGCGTATGGATCCGGTCCGTGATCTCTTCACGTTTGGGTTCCTCAACGGCTCTTTTGATCGAGGAAACCACTTTAGACTCCGGGACATCCCAGGGTTTTTCGATCGATTCCTTGTTCAGGGTGTTGGGAAATTTCTGTGCGACATTGTTGGTGAACTCATCCGTCATATCCGTTTCCTTTCATTCCGAAAATTTCTCCGATCAGGTTCTGTATATCCTCTGCTCCCTTTGAGGATCGGGCAAATAGAAAGATGGGGGTTCCCTGACTGGTCGCCTCCGCTATCTTCGTATCCTGCCGGATGACCGTGTTGAGGAGGTACTTCTTGTAATGGGTCTCCAGGGCTTTCTTTGAGCGCCTGCAGATCCGGTGGGACTCATTGTACCGGTTTAAAAAGATGAAGATGTTTTCAAAGACGAAAGAAAAATCCTCTTCAATCGTGGAGAGGGTCTCGAAAAGGATCTTGAGGCCATGATAGGAGAGAAAATCGGCCAGAACAGGGATGAGGAGCTCATTGGAGGCAAGAATCGCATTGAGGTTTAAGAGCCCGATGCTTGGAGAGGCGTCCATCACAATCACGTCGTAACTCTTTTCCATGGAACCAATCAGTCGTTTCAACCGGAACTCCCTCGAGTTCATTGAAAAGAGCGAAAGCTCCACGGGCGAGAGATTGAGGTTCGATGGGATGATATCGAGCGTGGGGAGATCCGTTTTGATGATGACTTTTTCGACCTCCTCCTTTTCGACGAGCGCATTATAGAGGGTCTTGGGATACTGTTCATTGTTGAGGCCCAGGCACTGGGTGAGGTGCCCCTGCGGGTCGAGATCGATCAACAGGACCCGGAATCCCATCTGGGCGAGACGAAACCCATAAGAAGCCGAGAGGCTGCTCTTTCCTGTTCCGCCCTTAAAGTTAAGGAAGAGCTGTTTCCGGACCGACGGGATGGGCGATGGAATGGACAGGTAGTTGCGATATTTGACCACATCTTCCGGTTTGTAATACCGTTCTTTTCTCTCATTTCTCTTGGCCGGAGGGGTGATGCCCTGGGACTCCTTTTCGAGAAGCTCTTGCTTTGAGATCCCGAGGAGCCTGGCAAAGACCTGCGGAGAATAGACCCTATCCCCAAAAATCTGGGCTTTTTGAAACAGAGGAAGAGATTGGGGCGCCATCGTTTTCGGTCTCAACATCACCTCGAAAGGGAAATGGATATTTTCGTTGTTGGTCTTTCGAGCATTCTATTCAATTGGTTTCTTGCCCATTTACGAATATCCGTGTCAGCATCGGTCATCGCCTCCATCAACCGTTGCTCTCCTTCCTCGGGATAGAGGGTGACAAGGGAGAAGAGGGCCGCCTTTCTCACCTTTGAATCCTCATCCTTCGACATCTCCATGAGGATGGGTAAAACCCCTTCGATCTGATTCCATCCCAGAAGAGTGGCGATCTTCCGCCTTACCCAGGGGGAATCGTCGCTAAGAAACTGCATGAGAAGATTCAAATCCATCTTCTCCTTGAATCGGAACATCCCGCTGAGGGCAACCATCCTGACCATGGGGTCAGGATCCCTGAGATGTTTTTTCAAGAAGGGAGAAACGATTGGGCTCCCGAATGTGATCAGGGTGGAAAGGGCTTCCGCCCTCACGCCTGAATCGGGATCGGATAAAATCTCTCGAAGGAGGTTCATGGTGATGGAGAGATGGGATTTCTCGAGATAATATTTTACGGCAAGAATCCTCACTTTCGGGTCGGGGTGTTTGAGGTCTGCCTTTGCCTGTTTCAGAATCTCTCGGGTCGCGTGAGTTTCGGGAGCAGGGTTATGTGATGAGGTAAAAGATCTACCTGGGTCTTTCGCCTCATAAGGTGAAGGGAGAATTTGATCCAGCGGGTTATTTTCCAACCCCGCGGATTTCAGATAGATCAGTCGAAAACGGTCTGTCAAAATGATTTCCCCTTAAAAACCAAGATCTTTCTGAATCGCTCTCTCTTTGAAGGAGTCTTTGAATTCCAATTTCAACTGTTCAGAATATTTATCCAGGAGCATATCCAGGGCCTCTCTCACATAGACAGCCTGGGGGACCTTCGTCCTATCGGATAATTTCTTCAGGGCTTCTACCTGATCGTTATTGATATAGATTGTTCTGGCAACCTTTGTCTGGGACAAGCAAATCCCCCTCAAATAGTTTAAAACACAATACAATACAATACGTTTATTGTCAAGAAAAAAATTTGCATTTATTTAATGCGTCAGAATTTGTAAAGAAATAGTTAACTCTATCTTTTGCATAAAATTCCTCAATGATTTTAAAGGGTTTGTTTTCCAATTCTTAATTTTTCACACCTTCCGGTTTCATTCAGTCCATATTGAACCTTGACAAAAACCAATCGATTTGAATATTCTCATGATAGCAAATGATTTCTCCTTTAAAGAGGAGGTGTGAGATGCGATTCGGTTTCCATATTTCCATTTCCGGAGGATTTTCAAAGGTCGTTGAAAAGGCCGAGATTCGGGGCTGTGAGACCATTCAGTTCTTCTCCAGAAATCCGAGGGGATGGAAATATGATTCTCTCGATCACGATGAAGTAAAAGCTTTCCAGACATCCATCCAGTCATCCAACCTCTTCCCCCTCTTTCTCCATCTTCCTTACCTCCCAAATGTGGCTTCAAAAGAATCAAAATTTTACAGCCGCTCGATCGATTCGATTGTGATTGACCTCGAAAGGGCGGAACAATTAGGGGCCCCCTATTTGATCATCCATATCGGTCATCGGATGGAATCTTCTGAGGATGAAGCGATTGAGGCTGTTGCTTGGGCGATTAACCAGGCCCTTGATCGGGTCAGAAATTCAATCGTCCTTCTTCTCGAAAACACTGCTGGGCAGGGGACGGAGATCGGTTATGAGTTCGGGCAAATCAAAAAGATCTTCGAGGGGGTTGAGGAAAGAGATAGGATTGGAATCTGCCTCGACACCGCCCACGCCTTTGAGGCGGGATACGACCTTTCAAAAAAAGAGGAAATTGAAAGGACGCTTGAATCCTTCGACCGGATGATTGGCCTAAAACGACTCCATCTTCTTCACCTGAACGATTCAAAGACTCCCCTGGGCTCAAGAAAGGACCGGCACTGGCATATCGGCGACGGCTATATCGGACTGGAGGGATTCCGGTATTTAATCAACCATCCCTTATTAAAACATCTTCCCGGCATTATGGAGACTCCGAGAAAAGATACTGTGGAAGATCTGAAGAACATGGAAGTGATCCGGAGTCTCGTCGAGTAACGGAAAAACCCTTTTAGACAAATGCTCCTCATCCATCCTCCTGTTGCCAAATCGTGTGAACCTCCAGCAGGCATAGCAAAACTCTGCGGCGCCCTGAATCACCACGGAGTAAGATACAGGGTTTTGGATGCGAACTTAGAAGGGCTTCTCAGCCTTCTGAAGGATCCGCCTGCGTCACTCGATACATGGACATCACGGGCGCTTCATCATCTTCCCCGACATCTCGACTCGTTGAAGAGTTGGGACGCTTATAGGAATAAGGACCGTTATCGCCGGGCAATCAAAGATCTGAACCGGCTTCTTGAGATGGAGGTACGTTCCAATGGCGTACGCCTGAGTCTGGCAAATTATGAGCACGAAGCGCTCTCTCCCGCAAGAAGCAGAGATCTTATCAGGGCTGCGGAAAATCCCGAGGATAATCCTTTTTATCCCTATTTTAAAAAAAGGCTCATGGAACTTCTCGAAAGCGAACAACCTTCTATTGTCGGATTCTCAATGAACTATCTGAGCCAAGCCCTGTCTACATTTGCAATGATTGGTTTTCTCAGACGGGAGTGCCCTGGGATACAATTGATCTTGGGCGGAGGGCTTGTGACTTCATGGATGAGAAGGCCTCATTGGCAAAATCCATTTGAGGGTCTGGTGGATCATCTTGTGGCCGGACCGGGTGAAGTTCCTTTGCTTTCGCTTATGGGAGTTGGGACGGAGGGAGATATTCATTATAGACCAAATTACGATTGCTTCCCCTTTAAAGATTACTTTGCTCCCGGGCCCATTCTTCCCTACAGCGCTTCAAGCGGGTGTTATTGGAACAGATGCTCATTCTGTCCGGAAAGGGCCGAGGGAAATCCTTATCTTGCTATTCCTGTTGAGGAGGTAATCAGCGATCTTCTTCGCCTGGCGGATAGACATCAACCGGTTCTCATCCATTTGCTGGACAATGCGATCAGTCCATCGCTGATGAAGGCAATTTCTGAGCATCCCCTTGGTGTTCCCTGGTATGGCTTTGCAAGGATCACTCGCCATCTCACCGACCCGGATTTCTGTCTGGCCTTAAAACGATCAGGATGTGTAATGTTAAAACTTGGTTTGGAATCGGGAGACCAGGCCGTGCTCGATGATCTGCAAAAGGGGATCGATCTTGAGGAGGCTTCGTCAGCGTTAAAGAACCTGAAAAATACAGGGATTGCCACCTATGTCTACCTACTGTTTGGAACACCTGCGGAATCTTTGACCGAAGCCCGAAGGACCCTTGCGTTTGTCGTTAAACATCATGATTGCATTGGTTTCCTGAATCTTGCAATTTTCAATATGCCGATCTACGGGGCCGAGGCCCAGCAGATGGAAACAAAAACCTTTTATGAAGGGGACCTCTCCCTTTATGCGAGTTTCGATCATCCGAAAGGGTGGAGCCGGCATTTGGTCAGGCAATTCTTAGACAAGGAATTCAAGAGACATCCTGCCATTGCGCCGATTTTGAGAAGAGACCCACCTGTCTTTACCTCCAACCACGCTCCGTTCTTTTGTGATGAAGAACGAGGGACGACAAACGATGAACAATGAACGATAAAGAATAGGTTTATCGTCAATTATTCATTTACCCAGATAATACCAATTGACAAATGTAATACGTTTGTTTATCCTTATTTTATCTGGGGTGATCCTATGGATAGGTGGAGAAGCGTGGAATGAAAAACATAGCTTCTATCAAGTGGACAGATAAAAGCACAGATCATATTGCCAGACATGGGATCAGGCCACAAGAGGTAGAAGAGGTGTGTTTCAATGAGTATGACATTCCATTTATCAGGTCAGGCAGGGATGACCTTCATTATGTTTTTGGAAGAACTTATGCTGGAAGATTTCTTTTTGTTGTAGTTAGATTTATAAGGCAAGGAGAGGTAAGAGTTGTCACAGCAAGAGATATGAACGAATGGGAGAGGACCTATTTCAAGGTACGGGGTAAATAATTATGAAAAAGATTTCAAAATTTAAGACCGATGAGGAAGCCGCAAGGTTCTGGGAGACTCATAGCTTCGAAGGTTATTACAGGGATACAAAAGAAGCGGAGATAAGATTCATAAAAAAACCGAAGAAGGCAATTGCAATAAGGCTCGATCCTGATGATATTAAGTCGGTTGAGATGATCGCTCAGCGCAAAGGATTAAACTACACCTCCCTTCTCAGAATGTGGATTAAGGAACACCTGAACGAAGAAAAAAGTCGAAAACTGACCTCGTAAAGACCAGCCTTTCAGGGAAGTGATAGGGAATTTGGGGAAAACTAAACCAAGAAAAGATAAATACTTGATTAAGGTTCCCCTTCATTCCTCCTTTCTCAAAGGGGGATAATTACACCTCCATTTGGCACAATTATAAAAGGGAGGTGGGGAGGGATTTAAAGAAGCTATTTTTTAAACAATTGAGATATAAATCTTGGTGACTCTCATCTTATAAAAGTTCAACAGAGAATGAGAAAAAGAATGCAATCAGTTATTAGTTCAAAGTTTCAAACTACGATTCCTAAGGCAGTGCGGGAGAACCTCAAACTTTCGGTCCAGGATGCACTGGAATGGAAAATCGAGGGAGAAAAGGTCATTGTATCCCCCGCACAGAACAAGTTCCTGCAATATAAAAATACCGTTAAAACAGGGAAAGGGGATATTTCTGCTGACATCGAGCGGGCCCGAACCATGCGCATGGAGAATTATCTATATTGATTTGATAAACACCCAGCAATAATATCTGTTTCCCGGCTTTCCTGAAAGATCCTCATATTCAATTATTCGTGATGGCAGTCAAGGAATTCTTAGAGAAATTGAAATCTGAAGAGCTTCTTAACGGTTTGAACGAAGTGTATTCAGAGGCCGAATCCTCAGAAGAAACAACTTTAAGGGAAAAAAGCAAGACGCATTACTATAAAAAAATACTGAACGAAAAGCAGTGAATATCAAACAGGGAGATATTTTTGGGGTTAGCCTTGGAACTCCGAGGGGCTCCGAGTCTGGATACCGACATCCCTATATGGTCACTCAGAATAACCTTTTCCAATATGGAACAAAGAACGTCTGGCCTAAAAACCATTAGAATCTATGACCTAAATTGTCCTAAACAGCTCTTAATCTGATCGAAGAAGTCAAATCATCTCTTGATTAACGAGTCGAGTAGCCCAGGGGAATTTCACCCCCAGGCCCTCACAGATCCGGACGTGACAGTCTCCCGTCATCCGGCTCTTATCATCCCGTCGCCTTC
>Ga0209254_10003765_pt1 | contig 13826 bp, 10 predicted proteins | sample FrelakmetDIP11DI_FD_187148 | JGI IMG/M metagenome (GOLD analysis project Ga0209254, IMG submission 187148) | Freshwater lake sediment microbial communities from the University of Notre Dame, USA, for methane emissions studies - DIP11 DI (SPAdes)... | ecosystem: Environmental > Aquatic >...
GTCTGCTTTCGGCCCAATGGTTAAACCACTTTTTTGACATGACCTGAGAATCACTTTATAATGATTCGATTTCATTATTGAATTGGAATTAGAGGATTGATTTATTAAGCAATGCATGAAATTGCTCATACTCACCGCAGAGACGCACCTTCCTGCCGGTAGGCAGGAAGGTCGCAGAGAAGATCACTTTTTTGTTTGTCCCGCGGAGTTCTCGGGACAAACAAGAAGCTTTTTCTTTGCGCCCTCAGCGCCTCGAAGGAGGCCTGCAAGGCAGGATGACTGGGCGGTGGGAATCGCTCTGAGAGATACGATCACCAAAGGATCAAGACGATGAAGAAATTCATTTTGGTTGCCGCTGCACGACCCAACTTCATGAAGGTGGCTCCTTTGGTTCGGGCCATACAAAAGCACAACCGTTCTGTGGAAACAAGGAAGGAACGCGTGAAATACGTGTTGGTCCACACCGGACAACATTACGACTTCAATATGTCCGATTCTTTTTTCGAAGATTTGAAGCTTCCGGATCCCCACATTCACCTGGGGGTCGGCTCAGGAAGTCATGCCGAGCAGACCGGAAAGGTCATGATCGAGTTTGAGAAGGTACTGTTGAAAGAAAAGCCGGATGCAGTGATTGTGGTGGGTGATGTGAATTCAACCCTCGCCTGTACGCTGGCCGCAGTGAAATTGACTATCCCGGTGGCTCATGTGGAAGCGGGCCTGCGATCTTTCGATCGAACCATGCCCGAAGAGATCAATCGTCTGGTGACCGATTCACTCTCTACCTATCTCTTCACTCCCTCGCCGGACGGCGGCAAGAACCTCTTGAAAGAAGGAGTCTCTGCTAAGAAGATCTATCCAGTGGGAGACATCATGATTGACAGTCTCTTCTTTCATATGGAGGAAGCAGAAAAATCAGACATCCTGGTTCGATTGGGCCTTCAGAAAGACCCCTCCCGCATCTCTCCCTACGCTCTCCTCACGCTCCATCGTCCCAGCAATGCCGATGATCAAGGCTCTCTGACGAAGATCCTGAAGGGTCTCGAAGTCATTTCTAAGAAAATACCCATTTTGTTTCCTGTCCACCCCCGGACCAGGAAACAGTTGTCTGCGTTTGGACTTCGTAACAAAATTCTCTTCCGGGATGCCCGTCGGCGAGTGGACTTGAGTTCCCCCGGTTTCTACGGAATGGATCCTTTGGGTTATCTCGATTTTGTCAAGCTGATGGTTCATTCAAAACTGATCTTTACGGACTCTGGAGGGATTCAAGAGGAGGCTATGGTCCTCAACATTCCCTGCCTGACCCTCCGCAACACCACCGAACGTCCCATCACGATTACCCATGGAACGAACGTCCTGGTCTGGAATGATACCCAAAAGATCATTAGGGAAGCGTCCAAAATCTTGGCAGGGAAATCGAAGAAGGCCAAGATTCCTGCTCTTTGGGATGGGAAAACGGCAGAAAGAATCACAAAAATCTTGATTAAAGCCTCTTCCAGGCCTCACGAAAAGTCCTGAAACACGGTTTTAGAGGCTAGGTCGGCTTGGGCTCAGCAATTCTTAGGTGATAGGGACAAGGTTCACAAACGAAAATGTTGGGAAAAAGGGTCTTCGTGATCGCACTCGATGGTGTCACTTTCAAAGTGATCCGTCCTTTGGTAGAGGAGGGGCATTTGCCCAACCTAGCCAAACTTATGGCGGAGGGTTCGAGCGGAGAACTTCTATCCACCATGCCGCCCGTAAGTGGTCCGGCCTGGCATGCTTTCAAGACAGGCAAGAGTCCCGGTCAGACGGGGTTATATGATTTTTTAAGGTACGATCCTAAGAATTATCGGAGTACACTCATCCAGCTTGGCCAGTTGCCTGATTCGATGGTGTGGAATATTATCAGTCAGCATAGTGGCTGTCGTGTTGGAATCTATGATCTTCCTACCACCTACCCTCCTTCAAAGGTCAACGGCTTCATGGTCGCCGGGTTTCCTCTGCCAGAGAATGCCTCTGATTACGTGTACCCTGGGGAGTTAAAATCCGAACTTGACGCATTGACCGGTGGCCACCAGACAGATATCCGTTACGCCGGGTACAGGCATCACGAAGACTTTTTGAGTGATGTTGAACGACTCCTCGACCAGAGGATTAAAGTATATCATTATCTTAAGAAAACATATGATCCCGAGTTTTTCGTTTTCGCTTTTACCTGTACAGACCGTGTCCAACACCGCATGTGGAAGTATATGGATCCTGAGAATCCTATGACAGACCCTGATCACCTGCGGATCAAAGAGCTTTTGAAACACTTCTGGCAACATCTGGATACGGCTGTGGGTGAGCTCCTGCGGACGGTTGATGAAGAAACAACGGTCCTGGTGGTCTCTGATCATGGGTTCGGCACTCAGGACGAGACCTTCTACGTCAATCGATGGCTGCACGATCACGGTTTCCTTAAGCTGAAAACAGATTTGCATTCGCGCCGATCAGTATCCCATTCCGTATCAAGAGCCGTTCGTGGGATCGGCGCAACCCTCGCACACCGTTTTCGTATCCCTCGCACTCTCACGCAGTGGGGGAGCAGATTCGTCAAGGGAGCCTCCGCATCGGGGGCAAACTTTGAATCTCTAGTCCCTGCGATCGACTGGGGCGAGACGAAAGCCTACAGTCCGTCTCATACATCGGTGTTTGGACCCATCTATATCAATCTAAAGGAACGCGAAGATCAAGGGGCCGTCGACCCCTCAGATTATGATACGGTCAGGGAAGAGATCGCGAAAGGTTTGCGTTCCCTGACGGAGAGATTCCCCAACGTTGAGATCACGATATTCAAACGCGAAGATCTCTACCGAGGCCCTTATCTCGATCAGGCTCCGGATCTCATCTATGTGATCAACGGTTTCCGGTGCATCTCACGCCAATCCTTTACTCGGGGTCTGGTGTTTGAAAGAAGATCGCTGCGGGAGAACTATACCGGAACCCATCGCCTCGAGGGGATGATAATTCTTAAAGGACCCCATATTAAGAGGGGTTATTGGCTCGGGAGAGCAGACATTGTCGATGTTGCGCCGACCCTGCTCCATATCCTCGAGATCCCTATTCCCCAGGATATGGACGGGAAGGTTCTGAAAGATGTTTTTGAACCCAGCAGCCTGATCGCACAACGGAAGATCCAGTTTGCCGCGCCCTCGGAACGGGAGAGTTCGGTAGGTCAGGAACACGTTTTGGATCAAACGGTGAGGAAGCAGCTCGAGGATCTGGGATACCTATAATCAGATGCAAAATATGTTGTTTGACATCAAGGCACAGGTCGAGCAGAGTCTCATGCGTCTCGACCGCTGGATCACTCGTAATGGCTGGGCTGGCTTTGATCCCTATGATCTGAAGAAACACACTCTGCTTACCCCTTCACAGACATGGGGTCGTAAGGTCTTACGCCAGTCCATCCTCTATGCAGAATCGTTCTTTCCCCTCTTGCTTCGGCGGCTCCTCCGAATCCCTAGAGAGATTAATCCAAAAGCAATGGGACTGTTTGCTTCGGGGTATCGGATTCTTTACGAAGCCACTCAGCAAGAACTATACCTTCGCCAGGCCAAGGAAGCCTTGACCTGGCTTGAAGCCCATCCATGCCCTGACTACTCTGGGATGTGTTGGGGCCACCCTTTTAGCTGGCAATCAAAAATCCTTATCCCCAAGAACACACCGTCCTCAGTCATCACAGCTATCATCGGCGACGCCTTCTGGCGGTTCTACCAAAGTACACAAGATCACCGCTTTCTTCAACACTGTCGGAGCATTTGTGAGTTCTTCCTCCGTCATCTCAACATTGACGTCCTCAAAGAGGATTCCCTTTGCTTCAGCAAGACACCTCTCGACCACTTCCATATCCATAATGGTAACCTTTTTGTGGCCGATTTTTTGATCAAAGTCGGGAAGGTTTCGGGACAAAAACATTATCTTGAGATGGCTAAGAAAGCGCTAACTTACACGCTGAATCAGCAAAATGAAGATGGCTCTTTTTGCTATTGGGGAAAGGATCAGGAGAAGGAGTGTAAGATCGACCACTACCACTCCGGGTTTGAAATTCGTTCTCTTCATTCCATCTGGAAATCGATGAGGAACCCAAGAGTCTATGAGGCACTAAGAAGATATTACCGGTTCTATTGTGAAAATCTTTTCACATCCGAGGGGTATCCTGAGATGAAGCCCCAGTCGCTTTATCCCATCAACATTCATAGCTGTGCCGAGGCCATCCTTTGCCACAGCACTCTTGCGCCTGATTTTCCAGAAGCCCTAGGCCATCTGAAAAGATGTGTTCCTTGGATCTTGCAGACCATGCAACATCCCGAGGGTTGGTTCATCTATATGGTTCGGAAAACCAAAACAGGATTCGACTGGAAGCTCAACATTCCTTACATCCGTTGGGGCCAGGCGTGGATGCTCCGGGCCCTCGCAGAATGTTACGGTTTGATTCTAAAAAGGGAAGAAGGAAGATCCCTATCATGAGAATTCTGCAGGTCGGTCCTATCCCTCCTGATGTCGGCGGCCGAACGCGCGGCGGCGTGGCTACCCATCTCTGGGGTCTTGCAACCCATCTGGCCAGACAGAACCACCAGATTGCGGTGCTCGCGGATAACACCGTCACCGAGGACAAGGGTTCGAAAACCAAAGAGGGCATTCAGATCTATGGCCGGCGTCGACCTGCACAATCTCTTCGGACTTTCCGCGTCTTTAACCCCCAATTTCTGAGAAATGTTAGCCATGTCAAGCGTTGGTGCGGTCCCCTTCAGCATTTACTCAAGATCATTGTACACTCTTTGGACTACGACCGTGTCCTCCACCTGTTTAAGCCAGACGTCATTCATGTTCACCATCTCGAGAATCGGTTCCCCTATGCGCACGTCTTTGGAAACGGTCTGGCTCCTATTGTCACGTCGATTCACTCGACCCACTCTATGGAGTTCGCCCAGCCTCCCCTGAGGGATCTCCGGCATCAGTTCATCGACCGGAATCTGCAGATGGCTCCAAACCTGATTTTCGTGAGTCACTTCGTCAAGAAACGGTACGAGGAGCTCTTCCCTAACAGGCTGGAGAAGCTGAGGGCCTGGGTGATCCACAATCCCATCGACGTTTCGAAATATCCTTCTGTCCCAATCGATAAGGCACGGCAGCACATCGGGAGAGAATCTGGCCAGCCTCTGATCCTTTTTGTCGGTGGCTTGATCCCGCGCAAAGGACCGAAGATTCTGATTGAAAGTGCTATCAGGCTCAAAGCCAGAGGGATCAACTTCGGCCTGATGCTCGTTGGAGATGGACCTCAGAGATCTGAACTCAAGAAGTTGATTGAAGAAAAGGGTCTTGCCTCCTGTGTTTTCCTTGAAGGCCCAAAAGTACAGTCGGAACTGCTGTATTACTATCATGCCGCCGACCTTTTTGTCCTGCCAAGCTTCATGGAAAGCTTCGGGCTCGTGTTCTTCGAAGCCATGCTTTGCGGGTGTCCTGTTATTGGGAGCCCAAGAGTCTTGAGCGAGCTTCTCCCCTCTCGCGAATATGGTTATCTGACATCTCAAGGGGATCCCGGATCCTTAGCCACCGCGATTGAGACTGCCCTGAAACAGTCCTGGGACAGGGAGAAGATTAGGAACTATGCCCTTCAATTCGACTGGGCAATCAAAGTCAGGGAGTTCGAGGAGGTTTACCGGAAGGTGACCGATCCTCTGTCTTCTGCCACCTCACGAGAGATTTGAATGAGTAAGATTTTTGTCTCGGCTCTCGATGGAGCCACGTGGACACTTCTTCAACCCTGGATCGATCAAGGCGCTCTCCCGAACCTTGCTGCGTTGCAGCGCGAGGGCGCTTCAGGACTCCTGCGTTCGACTCTTCCCGTCATCACCAGTGCCGCCTGGTCAGCATTTTCAACAGGCAAGAATCCTTCCAATACAGGAATCTATGACTTTTTCTCATGCCAAAAGAATTCCTATCTTGTCCGAACGGTGACCCGCCTCCAAGTGAAAGGTGTTTCACTGTGGAAACAGTTGAGTCGCCATGGGAAAAAGTCCATCATCATCAACGTTCCAATGACCTATCCTGCTGAAGAAGATCCAAATATTCTGACGATTGCCGGAATCCCTGCCCCTCATGTCGACAGCCCCGGATTTACCCATCCCCCAGATCTCTTCGAACGATTCCGTCTGGATAGACATCAGTATCGGATCAGCGTCCGCCTTCCCAAATATGAAGGCAGATACGGGGACCTGATTGCTGACTTAAAAGAAATGGTAAGAGAAAACCTGAGAGCTGCTGAAATATTGATCAAAGAGAAATGGGACCTCTTCATGATCCATTTTTATGCCACGGATGTCATCCAGCACGCCCTCTGGAAATTTGTGGATCCTGGCCATCCCCAGTATGATCCGGACAACGCAGCCAAGTATGGAGATGGACTTCTCGAAGTATTTTCAGAGGTAGACCAGGCCATCGGCAGATTATTGAGCCTAGTGGATCTCGATCATACAACCATTCTCGTCATGTCAGACCATGGCTTCGGCCCAAATCGCTGCACCTTCCATATCAATCGGTGGCTTCAAAACATTGGCATGCTTAAACTCCATCCCCCTTTCACCCGTTTCGGCTCGGACATCTCTAGGATCCTCCTGTCAAAGTCGGGGCTACCTTCCGACGGAATGACCGGCCAGGTCATGAGAAGATTTAGTTTCCTCCTCGGTTTCATTCTTCCCCTCACTTTGCAGAACGGAGTGTTGCAGGCTTTCGGCCGCCTACTATCCCGATTTCCAGTCTGGTCCAACTTGCTGAATCCCCGAGGTTACCGTCATATGCTGGGGGGGATGGATTGGGGAAGGACTCGGGCATACTCCGTGGGGACGACGGGTCTGATCCGCATCAACCTCCGTGGCCGCGAACCGCAGGGATCGGTGTCTCCTGGTCAGGAATATGAGGAAATCCGAGAAACCATCGCAAAGGAACTTCTCGCCCTAACGGGCGCAGACGGGCAGAAGCTTCTCGACCGTGTCTTCCGAAAAGAAGAGGTCTATCATGGATCGTCCCTCGATGAGGCGCCTGATCTGATTCCATTATCCGAAACCGTGGGTTGTTATTTTTATCCCTTTTTGGACCGAGAAGGGATCATCATGGACGCGGAGCGTTTTCGATCCGGAAACCATCGAAGGAATGGCATCTTGATGGCGAAGGGACCTTCCATTAGACAACAAGCGAATCTGGAAACGATCGACATCACGGATCTCGCCCCAACGATCCTTTACGCCTTGGGTATCCCGGTGCCGCGAGACATGGACGGATCCGTGACTCAAGAGATGTTTCAGTCCCGATTTCTGGCTGAACACCCAATTCAACAAAGCGAGGTCTCAGAGTCTACGGTACTTGATCAATCCGTATTGCCCGATGATGAGATTCAGATGGCGAAAAAACTCGAGGATCTGGGCTATCTTTAGGGTCCTGGTGATGCCGAAAAATGGAGCCCCACGGGCAAAGCCCGTGTTTCCCAAGGGACGCCCACAAGGGGCGAACATCCCGTACCAGAGGACCAATTCACCCACGGGTAGAACCCGTGGTCCTCTTGGTTCGGGATAAAAAGTAGGTTATCGTACCTGCTCAGTGAAGCTCCTCACCCACAGGGCGGGGCTTCCGGGTAATGTAACTATATCGTAGGGTCTGGCTTTCCTCCCCGCCCCTGCAGCAGGAAGGCGGGGGCATCCAGCCGACTTGCCCGTGACTTATGGGTTCCATCGAATTGGAAGAGAAAACGCTTTTTTATTAATTCAGCTTGGGATTGAAGTTCCTTTCGAGTTCTGGGCCAGGTGTGAGACTTGAAGCGACCCAATATTCTACTCGTTGTCTTAGATGCCGTTCGTTTCGATCACCTGTCATGTTACGGGTACGAAAAGAAGACCACCCCAAACATCGACAGACTGAGCACGAGAGGAATTCTATTTGAGAATGCATTTTCAACTTCGTGTTGGACTCCTCCGTCTCACGCATCCCTCTTTACGGGGCTTTACCCTTCCTTTCACGGTGTCTACACGGAAGACTCCGTTCTGGACGTGCCCGACAAAACCCTTGTTGAAATCCTTAGGGACGCTGGTTACCAAACCCTTGGCATCAGTTCCATTCCCCAACTCAGCATCACCAAGAGGTTCAACAGAGGTTTCGACGAATATGTTGAAGCTTGGAAACTTGATAAGAATCGGTGGAGCCTTCCCAGGTGGAAAGGTAAGATTCGTTCTTTTCTGCGCCTTGATGATCCCGTGACAAGATACGTGTATGAGCGAATTCGAGCATGGATCAAGTCAGTTAACCACTCAACTCCATCTTTCATCTTTGCAAACTTGAATACGGTTCACACCCCCTATGATCCTCCCCCGAGATTCCTACGCCGAGTGGCACCGGGCCTTCGACGCCATCAAATCACTCCCAAGGTGAAGGGATTGGTCACCCGGGATGGCTATCAATTCATGGCCGGAAAGATCGAGATCACGGCGGATGAACTCAGACGGATGGAAAGCCTTTATGATGGTGAGATTGCCTATTTGGACAGAGTTCTCGGCCAATTGTTAGCCTCTCTGGAAGACCATGGCCTGCTAGACAATACGTTGATCCTGTTGCTTGCTGACCATGGAGAAAATCTTGGGGATCACGGACTGATGTATCATCAGTTTTGTCTGTATGATTCATTAATTCACATTCCAATGATATGGTATTACCCGGCTGTGATCCCTCCAGGGCGTCATACATCAACCCTTGCGTCCATCCTTGACGTTTTACCGTCGATTTTGGATCTCGCCAATCTCCCCACCGATGTCACCGGTCACCCTCAGGGGACCCCTCTCTTTCGAAGGTCTGGTTCCCGGGGCGACGAGGAACATCACTCCATTGTAGCCGAATACCAAGCCCCTCCTGGGGTCTTCAACTATTTCCGGCGAATGGCACCCGATTTTGATTACACCGGCTATGAGAAAGATCTCAAAGCCATTCGGACCTTCCACCACAAATATATCATTTCATCGAAGGGGCACGAAGAGCTCTATGATCTCTCAAGGGATCCCAAAGAGCAAAATAACATCGCGACCCTTTTCCCTCAGGACACGGAGATTCTTCATCAGAGACTCTTCAACACTGTCCGAAAGTTCGGAGAGGAAAGAGGGGCGGACGTATCGAAAGAAAGAGACGGCGTGACAATACAGCAACTGAAAGCTCTTGGATATTTATGAGCGAGCGAATTTGATCTGGACGACCATACTTTTTGCGGCGCTGAATGGATTGGCTTCAGGTGTAATCGGTTTTGTTCCCGATTATTTCCTGAGAAACACTTCTGGGCTTTAGTTTTATTTCTACTCTTCTAATAGAAAGGAAAACATCCATTGGTCAAATATCCCTATCGACCAAAAGATTACTGGGAAGATCGCTTATCTCGATCAATGAACCTGGAAGGTGTGGGGCTCTTAGGCAGAGGTATTAAATATAACTCCTATCTCTATCGCTCGAAGATTCGAGCAGTGGAAAAGGGATTGAAAACAATCAAACAAGGCGATTTGCGCGGAAAATCCCTACTTGACTTGGGATCAGGTATTGGGTTCTGGGTTGATTACTTCATGAAGCAAGGAATTGCCAGCTGTGTAGGAGTTGATATTACCGAGGCCTCTATTCAATACCTTACCAATAGATTTCTCGGCACAAATACCACATTCGTGCGTTCGGACATATCCGATCCTGATTTACCAATACGACTGGAGCAGCAATTTGACATCATCACGGCGATTGATGTGCTCTACCATGTAGTATCTGATTCTATGCTGGTGAGGACAATTGGCAATATTAACCAACTCACAAAACCACAAGGATGGCTTATTTTCACAGAGGTGTTATTTTCACCCGAAGGATTTTCTAATCAGCCCCACGTCAAATGGCGACCTAGAACTTTTTGGGAACGGCTACTCACCGAGAACGGTTTTGCAATTAGATTGCAGATACCGGTGTATTTTTTCTTGCGCAAGGCAGTGAGTGGTTCTAGGCCTCTCAGATATCTCGTGAATTTTATCTATTCCCAAATAACCTCTAGGATTTCAGAAAAACATTTCTGGGGAGACATATACCTTTCATCATTAGGTACGATAGACCAACTCTGCATATCATTATTTGCAAGATCAACGTCCTCATATGTTGTTTTTGCACAGAAGTCTTAGCAAAGAAAGTGAAGCTCCCCGCCCTCAAGGACAGGGCTTGCGGGGCGCTTGCCGGTCAATTGAAAGCGTATCTAAGGTGTTGCGAGCAGTCATGATTCAAACGTTGCGCCATCTAGCAAAACACTCACTGATTTACGGGCTAGGAGGGACACTCAATAAGCTGATTGGCTTTTTCTTACTGCCCATCTACACCCGTCTTCTCACACCTGCTGATTACGGTATCCTTTCTCTCCTCACGGTGACCAGCGGCCTCGCAACGCTCATTGCCCAGGTGGGGATGGGCTCGGCGATGTTCCGTGAAGTAATCTTTGAGGGGTCAGAAGAACGCGACGTGGAGAGCACAACGCTTTACTTCCTTTTGGGAGAATCTGCGGTTTTCTTCGGGACAATGATCCTCATCTCTTCGAAGCTCGCCACCCTGATTTTTGGCGCAACGGACTATTCCTTCCTTTTGCGGCTCATGTTCCTAGCTGATTTCTTTGGAGTCATCGATGTTGTTTTTATGGCGAGGCTTCGAGCACGCGCCCAATCATCCTTCTACTCCATTCTGTCGGTCTCACGATTTGTCACGGGAATCTGTCTCAATCTGTATTTCATCGTTGTTCTGCGCCGCGGTGTTGAAGGCCTGATCATTGCAGGGTTGATTTCAGCCGCGCTCTTTGCAACGCTCTATCTCATTCTCTTGGCGAGAGACCTTCGGCTGGTCTTTTCGCTACCGATCCTTCGAAGGATGCTCAAGTTCGGGGTCCCCCTTGTTCCTGTCGGTCTCTCCAGTCTCCTCCTCACCATGGCAGACCGGTACTTCTTAAAACATTTTTCCACAACCACTCAGGTGGGTCTTTACTCACTGGGGTACAATATTGGGTTGGTGATGCTCCTTGTAGAGAACGCCTTTCAACTCGCCTATCCCCCATACAAGTTCGCGATTGCAAAACAAGCGAACGCTAAGCACCAATTTGCCAGAATTCTGACCTACTATCTCCTGGCCTTTGGATTCCTCGCCATGGCCTTGTCGCTCTTGGCCAAGGAGCTGCTTATGATCATGGCGACTCCCAAATTCTATCCGGCCGCTGCTGTCGTCCCTTTGATCGCTCTCTCGTACATCTTTTCCGGTGTTCGTCATATGACGAACACCGGTCTTGCTATCATGAACAAGAATTATTACGTTCCACCCATCATCGTGGGTTCTGCCCTGCTCAATCTTGGCCTCAATTATGTCCTCATCCCTCCTTACGGCATTATGGGAGCAGCCTGGGCAACCATTCTTTCCTACCTCTTTCTCGTCATCGTCCAGACTTTGGTCAACCTTCATTTTTACTATGTTCGATACGAATACGCCCGAATGGCAAAGCTCGCCCTGGCATGGGGAATCACTTACGGCGTGAGTCAACTGATCCAGACCCCTTTCTTGTGGATCAATATCGGTTTGAAATGCCTTTTGCTCTTCGCTTACCCGTTCTTCCTTTACAGTATTCGCTTCTTTGAAAAACGAGAACTCGAAGCGCTCAAGGGACTCTTACGTTCCCGGTTCAACCACTGGAGAAACTGGAAAACCCGATCATGAAAATCGGCATGGTGCTCAAAAAGAAATTTCCACCGGATATCCGTGTCGAAAAAGAGGTTCGTACCCTCCATGACGCTAACCACCGAATCCATCTTCTCGCCTATCGATCAGGGAAGACAGATGAGCGTCCCGAAGAGGAGACCGAGGGGCTTCTGATCCGTCGCATCTCCGCGGAGTGGGATCAGTTACCATTCGCCCGGCGACAAATGAAATCTCTTCGGTTTTGCCTTACCTTTACAAACTCTTATTGGGCATCCCACATTGAGCGATATGTTCGAGACTTCGAACTCGATGTTCTTCACGTCCACGACCTTCCCCTGGTGGGGACAGCTCTGAATGTCAGCCGGAAGATGGGTATCCCGCTGGTCGTGGATCTCCACGAGAATTATCCGGCCGCCCTGAAACTCTCTCTTGAGGCTGAACCTATTTTTAGGTCGTGGTTTACCCCTCACCCAAGGCGGTGGGTTTCTTACGAACGAAGGGTTGTTCGCGCTGCCACGCACGTGGTGGTCGTTGTCGATGAAGCGAAGGAACGATTGATAAAAGATTATGACCTTGAGCCGGACAAGATTGTGGTCGTCATGAACGTGGAGGACGCACACTATTTCAAGACTTTAGACTTAGATCAAGACATTCTGACCCGCTACAAGGATTCTTTCGTCCTCTCATACGTTGGGGGCGGCGGGAAACATCGCGGGCTGGATACGGCTATCAAGGCGATGCCCTATCTGCGCGAGTCGATTCCACAAGCGAAACTTCTATTGGTCGGAGTCGGTCGCCAAGGGGGTGACGAATACCGAAGGATTGCCGAGAGCCAAGGAGTCCAGGATCATGTGGAGATCATTGGTTGGCAGCCATTTCATAAGGTTCCAAGTTATATTGAGGCAAGTCATGTCGGTCTGGTGCCCCACCACCAGAACCCTCATACAGATGCTACGATCCCTCATAAACTGTTCCAATACATGCTCATGAGCAAGCCGGTGATCGTGAGTAGCTGCCGCCCATTAAAACGCATCGTTGAGGAGACAAAGAGTGGCCTTGTATTCCATTCCGGTGATCCTAAGCACCTTGCGAAGCAGATTCAGACTCTATATAGCAATTCTCAGCTTCGTACGGATTGTGCCCTGCATGGCCATGAGGCAGCAACCCATCAGTACAATTGGATGACAGAAGGAGCGAAGTTAACTCGACTCTATCAGTCTTTGCAAGAGCAGAGCTCCAAAGAAAGAAGAGGTTGACTTTTTTGCTTTTGGCAGTTTTCCTTTGCGTCTCTGCGGTGTAACTTTGATTCGGACAAGGGTCTTAAAGTAGAATTCCTCTAAAAACGATGAAGACTATCCTCATCCTCGCATTTTCGAATCTCACCGTTGACCCCCGGGTCAATCGTCAAATGCGCTTTCTGAGAGATACGCATCGTGTCGTCGCTCTCGGTCTGGCTCATCCCGAGGTGGAAGGCGTGGAATTCATTCCTGTCACAAAAATAAGAAGGCGCTATCCCAGTCCTCTGGGCGTCCTGCAAATGTTACTCCATCGGTATGACGACTGGTACTGGCAGCAACATCACGTCCTCGAAGCATTCAACAAACTGTCGAACGTCCATGCTGACCTGATTCTGGCCAATGACCTCAAAACCCTTCCACTGGCATTGAAAGTAGCCAGAGGAGCCAAGGTCGTCCTGGATGCGCATGAGTACGCTCCCCGGCAAAATGAAGATGTCCTCTCATGGAGACTCCTCATTAAAAACTATGCAACCTATCTTTGTCGGAAATACATTCCCCAGGTTGATGCCATGATGACGGTCTGCCCAGGCATTGCAGAGACCTACGAGAAAGATACTCGAGTCAAACCCCTCGTCATGACGAGTGCACCGGATTATGAAGATCTTGAGCCCAACTTTCTCAGTGAACATGGAAGGCGCATTCGACTGATCCACCATGGTGCAGCAGCGCCGTCGCGAAAAATAGAGAATATGATTTGCATGATGGACGATTTGGATGAACGCTTTGAGTTGAACTTGATGTTTGTGGAGTCGCACCCGAGGTATCTGCCTTACCTGAAAC
>Ga0209254_10003766_pt1 | contig 13825 bp, 2 predicted proteins | sample FrelakmetDIP11DI_FD_187148 | JGI IMG/M metagenome (GOLD analysis project Ga0209254, IMG submission 187148) | Freshwater lake sediment microbial communities from the University of Notre Dame, USA, for methane emissions studies - DIP11 DI (SPAdes)... | ecosystem: Environmental > Aquatic >...
GGCACGCAGGCCTTTCCTCGCCTGCGCGTCGGCATCGACCGCCCGCCAGGCCGGATGGACCCGGTGGACTATGTGCTCAAGCCGTTCGACCGGGATCAGGGACCGTTCCTGGCCGAGGCGGTGGCGCGGGCGGCGGCCGCCGTGGAGTGCTGGCTGGCGGACGGGATCATCGCCGCCATGGACCGGTTTAATGGGCCGGCAACGAGCGACTAGATTCGCTACTACGAAGGTAGTGTAAGTGAACCTCTCCGGGCTTTTGCCCTTAATCCAGGATGTACCCGCTTACAAGCGTTTGGTAGACGCCATCGAAGGCCGCATCCCGGCTGAGGCTCCAGACCCGCAGCGCGGGCTGGGGGTCATCAGTGCGGCGCGGCCCTACCTGGCGGCAGCGCTGTACCGCCATCTGCGGCGGCCCATGATCCTGCTCACCGTCCGCGCCGAGCGGGTGATGCAGTGGGCCGAGCAGTTGCGGGTGTGGACCGATTCCCGATCGATCTATGCCTTTCCAGAGCCGGACGCGCTGCCCTACGAGCGGGTGCCGTGGGCGCGGGAGACGATCTGCGACCGGCTGGCGGCGCTGACGGCGCTGGTGACGTGGAAGGAGGCAGACGGGACCGAGCCGCCGGTGGTGGTTGCCTCGGCGCGGGCGGTGATGCACAAGACGCTGCCGCTGCGCGAGTTTCGCATCGGGCTGCGCGAGTATCGCCAGGGACAGGCGATCGATCTGCAACGCGCGCTGGAGGTGTGGGTGGCGCATGGCTACCGGCCCGAGGTGGTGGTCGAGGAGCCGGGCACCTTTAGCCGGCGCGGCGGCCTGATCGACGTTTTCCCCCCTAACCTGCAAGAGCCGGTGCGGCTGGAGCTGTTCGGCGACGAGATCGACAGCCTGCGCCTGTTTGACCCGATCAGCCAGCGCTCGCGCGACCGTGTGGAGCGTTTCGTCATGGTCCCGGCCAGCGAGGCGCTGCCGCGACTGGCGCCGAGCGCGGCGCAGCACGCGGCGCAGGTGGACCTGACGCTGTGCCATCCGCCGGCCAAGATGGAGTACCAGCAGGACCTGGTGGCGCTGGAGCAGGGCAGTTATTTCCGGGGCATCGAGTTCTACCTGCCCTATTTCTACTCCTATCCCGCCACGCTGCTCGACTATTTGCCGGCCGGCGGGCTGTGCCTGGTGGACGACTGGGGGGCGCTGATGGCGACCGTCGTCGATCTAGAGCGGCAGGCCGAGACGCTCAAGGCCGACCTGGTCAAGGCCGGCGAGCTGCCGGCCAGCCTGCCGCCGATGGCGGTGCCCTATTTCCCCTGGGACAGCCTGGGCCAGGCGATTGGCAGCCACAGCCCTTGGAGCCTGGCCGGGCAGTCCCCTAACGGGGATCTCCGTGGGGTTTTGGACCAGCCCGGCGCAAGCCCGATCGCCCAGGTGTTCGCCTATGGCGAGCGGTATGGCGGCCAGCTCAAGCGGGTGCTCGACGGCTGCCAGGAGATGCGCGCCGCCGGGCAGCGGGTGGTGTTGATTAGCCGCCAGGCACAGCGGATCGGCGAGCTGCTGGCCGAGCGGCAGATTACGGCTACGCCGGTGGAGGATGTAACCGAGCCGGTACCGCCCCGCAGCCTGACGCTGGTGCAGGGCACGCTGGCCGAAGGGTGGACGCTGCTGGCCGAGGGCAGCTCGGGCGGCCAACCGCCGGCGGGCGGCGATGGGGTCATCGCCCACCTGCTGACCGATGCGGAGGTGTTTGGCTGGGCGCGGCCTGCTCCACGGCGCGCCAGCCGGCCGACGCCGGTGACGCCTGAGGCGTTTTTCACCGACGTGCAGCCGGGGAGCTATGTGGTCCACGTCGAGCACGGCATCGGCCTGTTCCAGGGGCTGGTCAAGCTGAGCCCTGGCCCGCTGGCGCGAGCCAGGACGGGCCTGTCGGGCGGCGAGCGGGAGTACCTGATGGTAGAGTATGCCGCCGGCGACAAGCTGTATGTGCCGGTGTACCAGGCCGACCGGCTGAGCCGGTACGTGGGGGCCGGGGAGGCGATGCCCCACGTCAACCGGCTGGGCACTGCCGAATGGGAGCAGGTGAAGGCCAAGGCCAAAAAGGCGGTGGAAGAGATCGCCGACGACCTGCTGGAGCTGTACGCGGCCCGCGAAGTGACCGACGGCCACGCTTTCGGCGGCGACACGCCGTGGCAGGCCGAGCTGGAGGCGTCGTTCCCCTACATGGAGACGGAAGCCCAGCTCCGCGCCCTGGACGAGGTCAAGGCCGACATGGAGCAGCCGCGGCCGATGGACCGGCTGGTGGTCGGCGACGTGGGCTATGGCAAGACGGAGGTGGCGCTGCGGGCCGCCTTCAAGGCGGTCATGGACGGCAAGCAGGTGGCGATCCTGGTGCCGACGACGGTCCTGGCCCAGCAGCATTACCAGACCTTTGCCGAGCGGCTGAAGCCGTTCCCGGTGACGGTGGCGATGCTGTCCCGCTTTTTGTCGGCCAGGGAGCAGGAGCAGGTGGTCGACAGCCTGGCCAAGGGGGGTGTGGACATTGTGATCGGCACCCACCGGCTGCTGTCGGAGGATGTGACGCTCAAGGATCTAGGGCTGCTGATCATCGACGAGGAGCAGCGGTTTGGGGTGGTGCACAAGGAGCGGCTCAAGGAGATGCGCCAGGAGGTGGACGTGCTGACGCTGACCGCCACGCCGATCCCGCGCACGCTGCACATGTCGCTGACCGGCGTGCGCGACATGAGCACGATCGATACGCCGCCCGAGGAACGGCTGCCGGTGCGGACCCACGTGGGCGAGTACGACGAGACGCTGATCCGCCAGGCGATCTTGCGCGAGCTGGACCGGGGCGGGCAAGTCTTTTTCGTGCACAACCGGGTTATGTCGATTTATGCCGTGGCCCAGCAGGTGCGCAAGCTGGTGCCCGAGGCGCGGATCGCGGTGGGGCACGGGCAGATGGCCGAGCGGGAGCTGGAGAAGGTGATGCTCGAGTTTGCCGCGGGCAACGTCGACGTGCTGGTGTGCACCAGCATCATCGAGAGCGGCCTGGACATTCCCAACGCCAACACGCTGATCGTCCACCACGCCGAGCGGTTTGGGCTGGCGCAGCTCTACCAGCTCAGGGGCCGGGTGGGGCGCGGGGCGCGGCGGGCGTATGCCTATCTACTCCACTCCAAGTACACCGGCCTGGGCGACACGGCCCGCCAACGGCTAGGCACGATCGGGGAGGCCACCGAGCTGGGCGCCGGGTTCCGCATCGCCATGCGCGACCTGGAGATCCGGGGGGCAGGCGAGCTGTTGGGCCGGCGGCAGCACGGCCACATCGCCGCGGTGGGCTTTGACCTGTATACCCGGCTGCTGGCGCTGGCGGTGCATGAGGCCAAGATACGGGGCAAGAGCGCGACAGGCCATGCGCCCGACCCCTGGCCCGCTGGCGCGAGCCACCGCACAGGAAGCGGTACTCCGCAGGACGGGCAGGCTGAGGAGGAGGAGACGGCGGCCTATCTCCGGCCGCTGGAGCCGTCGGTGCAGATCAACCTGCCGCTCGACGCCCATCTGCCGGAGAGCTATGTGCCGGACGGGAGCCTCCGTTTGCAGCTCTACCGCCGGCTGGCCGGGCAGACGGCAAAGAAGGGGATCGACGAGATGCGGGCCGAGCTGGAGGACCGGTTTGGGCCGCTGCCAGAGGAGGCAGAGAACCTCTTTTACCAGTTGCGGCTGAAGGTAGACGCGATGGCGGCGGGGGTCAAGGCGATCACCATCGAAGAGGGGCAGATCGTGATCCGCGCCGACAGCCTGGAAAAGGTGGACCGCGACCGGCTGCAACGGCGGATGGGCGACCGGGCGCGGGTGACGCGGCGGGCAGTGTGGCTGCCGCTGGACGAAGCGGGCGCCCTGGCCGACGGCGAGAATGGCCGCTGGCGGGTGACGCTGGCCGCTGTGTTGCAGGCGATGGTGGAAGGGTTGGAGGGAACAGAGATGTGAGGGGACCTGTCTGCCCGGGCTAACGTCCTGTAGAGCGGCTTGACAAGAGCGGCGACCGGGGTTATAATAGGGGTGCGCTGATCGAGCCCGCCGGCCACCCCGGCGGCAGTTGAGAAAGGATAGGCGTGCAATGGGACGCCGCGACGCTGTATTGGTTTTCCGCCCTACAGTTTTCGACGGTTGGTAAAATCGGGAGCAGCAGACCCGCCTGATGGCGGTCGCCTGCTCCCGGTTTTCTTTTTTTCCCGCTGTGGACACCGCGCAATAGGGGCAGCCAGACCTCGAGGGTTGCCACACAAAATAGAAAGGAGGTGTGAAAGGAGCAAAAGCGTCGTAATTGATTTGGTTTTGAGCTAGTCTAAGGAGCAACTCGATTCTGTGAAGGAGGAACGGTACGATGTGGCGAAAATTGTCTAGTCTCGCATTCGCCGCCCTGCTGATCTTGAGCCTGCTGCCCACCATGGGCCTGGCGCAAGAAGCTACGCAGGGTACGGTGCAGGTCCCGGGCAAGATCGATGCGCAGTTGGTGGACCTGCTGGCGGTGAAGGGCTCGGCCGATTTCATTGTCGACCTGGCCGAAAAGGCGGACCTGAGCGCAGCCTACAAGATGGACTGGAGCGCCCGGGGCCAGTATGTGTACGACACGTTAAAGGCGACGGCCGAGCGCACGCAGGTCGCTGCTATCAAGGTTCTCGACGGCCGCGGCCTGAAGCATCGGACCTTTGTCGCCGGCAACGTGCTGTACGTGTGGGGTGGCGACCTGCAAGCGGCCGAAGCCCTGGCCGCGCTGCCGAGCGTCAAGCTGGTGCGCGCCACGCAGGTTTACCAACTGGACCCGATCGAGTCCAAGGCGGCGCTGCCTGATGCCGAGCTGGCCTGGGGCATCTCAGACGCCAAGGCGAACCAGTTCTGGGCCAGCTTTGGTTTGCAGGGCGAGGGTATCGTCCAGGCCAACATCGACACCGGTGTCGATTGGACCCACGACGCCCTACAGGGCAACTACAAGTGCGCTGCCAACCCGTCGGACCCAGCCTGCTGGCTGGATCCGGGCACCGCGGACTGTGCCGGCGTGGACGGCGGCCCGTGCGACTCGTGGACCGGCGTGTATCACGGCACGCATGTCATGGGCACCCAGGCCGGCAGCGACGATCCCGGCTTGCAGTACAACGTGGGCATGGCGCCCGGCAGCCAATGGATCGCCTGCACCGGCTGCCCCTCCGGTGGCTGCCCGGACTTTGACCTGAATGCCTGCTCCGACTGGCTGCTGGCCCCCGGCGGCAACCCGGCCAACCGGCCCCACATCGTCAACAACTCGTGGGGCGGCGGCGGAGGCAACAACTGGTTTCTGCCGCAGGTCGATTCCTGGCGGGCGGCCGGCATCTTTCCGGCCTTTTCGGCCGGCAACAACTATTCCTGCAACTCGCTGGGCTCGCCCGGCGACTATCAGGAGTCGTTCGGCAGCGCCGCGCACCGCAGCGACCGGATCATCGCCGACTTTTCGAGCAAGGGCCCGTCCGCCTTTGGCGACGACCCGTACACCAAGCCCAACATCTCCTCGCCCGGCCAAGACGTCCTGTCGGCCATGCCCGGCGACGGCTGGCAGTACATGAGCGGCACGTCGATGGCCAGCCCGCACACCGCGGGCGCCGTGGCGCTGCTGTGGTCGTGCAACCCCAGCCTGATCGGCGACATGACCAACACCTTTGAGATCCTGCAGGACAACTCCAACACCCCGCCCGACGGCGGGTGCGGCGCGCCGCCTGACGGCGAAGGCAACTATACCTACGGCTATGGCTACCTGGACATCTACGAGGCCGGCCTGCTGTGGTGCGGCGACACCGGCATCCTGGAGGGCCACGTCTACCAGACGGACGGCTTCACGCCGATCGCCAACGCGACGGTGTACGGCGACGAGGTGGGCGACACGGGAACCTTTACCGCCCACACCGATGCCCAGGGCTTCTATCACCTGCGGGCCATGGTGGGCACCTACGACGTGACCGCGTCCAAGTACGCCTGGCTGCCAGAGACGGTCAATAACGTCGTCATTAGCGAGGACGCCACGACCACGGTGAACTTTACCCTGGATCCGGCGCCCTCGTCGATCGTCGACGGCACGGTGACCGACGCCCTCACCGGCTGGCCGCTGTACGCCCGCATCGACATCGACGAATATCCCGATAGCCCGGTGTATACCGACCCGGAGACCGGCTACTACAGCGTGTCACTGGCCAACGGCATCGCCTACACCTTCCACGTCAGCGCCTGGTCGGGCGGCTATATCCAGGAGGATCGGACGCTGCCCGTGCTCTCCGGCCCGCGCACCGAAGACTTTGCGCTGGACGTGGACGTGGGGGCCTGCAACGCGCCCGGCTACGAGCCGGACGTCTCCTACCTGGAGGACTTTGAGGCGAGCGACGGCGGATATACCACCTATGGCGCCGGCACAAGCTGGCAGTGGGGCGCGCCGCCCTCCGGCCCAGGCAACGCCCATTCGGGGGTCAACGCCTGGGGCACCTGGTATCCAACCGACTATTCGGATGGTTACCTGGAATCGGGCGACATCGACCTCAGCTTCCTGGCCGCCGGCTTTAAGATTTCCTGGTGGCAGTGGCTCCAGACCGAGTCCTGCTGCGACTTTGGCCAGGTCGAAGTGTCCAACAACGGCGGGGCGAGCTGGACCACGGTCTATGGTCCGAGCTATGGCGACGTCGACATGCAGTGGACCCAGCACCAGGCGGTCCTCGACGCGTCGTACGCCGTGTCCAACTTCCGGATCCGCTTCTTGATGCACACCGACTGCTGCGTGCTGTACCCCGGCTTTTACGTGGACGACGTGGCCGTGTATGGCGAGTGCCTGCCGCAGGACGGCGGCCTGGTCGTTGGCAACGTCTACGACGACAACACCGGCCTACCGCTGAACGGTGCGACCGTCACGGCCGACACCGGCGCCGCGACTGACACCGTAGCCACGCCCGAAGACCCGAACGTGGACGACGGCTTCTACCTGCTGTTCGTCGAGGAAGCGGTGCCCCCGCTCAAGATCACGCCGCCGGCCGCCAAGCCGGCCGCGGCCCCAGTGGCGAACCCCGGAATCACGCCCAAGTCACCGGCTCCGGCCAAGCTGGGCACGCCGGCGCCTGCGGCCAATCCGGAGGATGTGCTGTGGGACCAGCCGTTGAGCGCGGTGAATCAGGCCGCCTACGTCAACCAGCAGTTCGCCGACGTTGCCGCCTTCTCCACCTACCTGGGCGACGATTTCGTCAACGCCGATCCGTGGACCATCGACACCATCTTTGTCCCAGGCGACATGTGGAATGCTGCCTCGCCGTCGCTGTACAACGCCACGGCGCTGCACTGGGAGATCTATGCCGACAACGCCGGCGTCCCGGCCGGCAACCCGGAGGCGGGCGGCGCGGTGTGGAGCCTCAGCCTGCCGCCTGGCGACGCGCAGGTGGTGATCAGCGCCGGCACCCCCGGCGGCTACATGTCGAATGTGATGCTGAACCTGGCAACGCCGGTGAACCTGCCACCGGGCCACTACTGGTTCGTCTTTTACCCGACCATGGCCTTCAGCCCTTATGGCCAGTACGGCCGCCAGCCGGCGGACACGACCAACGGCTACGTCGGGCAGGCGATCAACCCCGGCGGTGGCTTTGGGATGGGCACGAGCTGGATGAGCTGGATGACGTGGCCAGGCGCGGACCGGCCCGACATGGCCTTCCGCATCGAGGGCACGATCAGCGAGGGCACGCCACACAACCTGACGGCGACGATGACCAACTACTCGCCCGACACCGAGCTGGTCATGGTGCCAGACTGGGGTGTGGTGGTTCAGGACTTTTACCTGGGCACCGGCCACCTGACCTTCGTGCCGCCCAGCATCGCCGTTACCCTTGACATGGGCGACAGCACCACGGTGAACGGCACGCTGAGCAACGACGGCAGCGGCGCGGCCATGTTCGAGTTCATGGAGCAGGACCGCGGCTTCCAGCCGACCGGCTATGTCGAGTACCTGCCGATGCCCGAAGCCAAGGGCGTAGAGGGCGCAGCGCACAACGGTCCGGTCGATCTGACCGGCTCGCCGCGCCGGCCCTACATCTTCCACGGCAACGCGCCGCAGGCGGCCAACATCATCGTCTACTGCGACGACGACCAGCACGCGACCTCCGCAGTGGAGCTGGCGCTGCAGGCCGCCGGCCTGACCTACACCTTCTACGGCAATCCGGGCGACCCGGGCCCCCTGGACCAGTTCACCATCGAAGTGAACGCCGGCGGCTGGGACCTGGTCATCCTGGCCCAGGATGGCTGGATCTACCTGGACGCCCGCGAGTACACGGCCGTGCAGAACCACATCATCAACGGCGGCTCGGCCATCGTCTACTCGTGGGGCATCGGCTACGGCTCCACGCAATATGGCCACGGGCTGTGGGCCGAGATGGGCGCGCAGTATGTGAGCTGGCTCCAGTCTCCGGCCAACCTGTACTGGTGGGAAGACAGCCACCCGATCTTTACGTCGCCCGAGAGCGTGCCCGAGTTCACCCAGCTCAACAACCTGGGCTACCTGGCCTACGGCGCCAAGATGGCGCTGCTGGGCGATCCGAGCACCGGCCTGGGCGGCTTTACGGAGGATCCGGCGGACAACGAGGCCGGCGTCATCCTGCGTGAAGACATGAAGACGCTGTACCGCGGCCTGACCGACAACCTGAACAGCGCCGACCAGGACGGCGACGGCACGTCGGATCCCACCGAGTGGTGGATCAACGCCATCGGCTTTATCCTCAACCCGGCGGTGGACGTGCCGTGGCTGAGCGAGTCGCCGATCAGCGGCACCGTCGCCTCGGGCGCGAGCATCCCGGTGGCGGTGACGTTCGACGCGGGCGTGCCCGAAGTGACCCAGCCGGGCGACTACTATGCCACCCTGCGGATCAAGAATGACACCCCGTATGGCCCGCTGGCGATCCCGGTCACCATGACGGTCATCCCGCCGGACACCTACGGCAAGCTGGAAGGCACGGTCGCCAGCCTGGGCTACTGCGACGGCGAGTGGATCCCGCTCGAAGGCGCGGTGGTCCTGGTCACGGGTAGCGGCGGCATGACCTGGACGCTCGAGACCGACGATGCCGGCTACTACCAGCTCTGGCTGGACGAGGCCAACACCCCGGTTACGATCGACGTCACCTACCCCGGCAACGAGGCAGGACACCGGACCGGTGTGGTGATCGTCGGCCAGCAGACGACCACCGAGGACTTTGACCTCCGCTGGCTGCAGCCGTGCCTGAGCGTGGCGCCCCTGAGCATGGAGGTGGTGCAGGGGCTGGGCGAACAGACGACGCTGCCGCTGACCATCACCAACGACGGCGCGGCCACAGCGAACTGGGAGTTCATGGAGCGCGACCGCGGCTACACGCCGGCCAAGTTCTCGATCCCGCGCAGCGACGGCATCCTCCCGCGGGGGAACGAGCCGGCCTCGCTCGGGCGGGCGCCGAGCATCGGCGCGCCGAGCGGGCAGCCGCAGATCCCAGCCGACATCGCCAAGCTGCTGGGGACGCAGGCGTTTGCCGTCGACATCTACCCCGGCTATAACCTGGTGACGTTCGACTCGGACACGCCGGGCACCTGGACCATCATCGCCCCGGTGGGCGGCAGCACCCAGTACTTTGGCGGCGACTTTTTGAACTACGACTTTACCCAACTGTACGTCGTCGACTATGGCACGAACACGCTGTACACCCTCAGCACAGCAGACGGGACCGTGACGACGATCGGTCCGGCTGTGCCGGGCGGTGGCGAAGCGTGGACCGGCCTGGCCGGCGCGCCCGACGGCACGCTGTACGGCTCGGGGTCGACCTGTAGCTCGTCGACGCTGTACACCGTCAACCCCGACACGGGCGAGACGACGGCCGTCGGCCCGGTCACCAACGCGCCGTGCCTCATCGACATCGCAGTCAACGCCGACGGTGAGATGTATGGCGTGGACATTGTCAACAACACTCTGTTGCAGATCGACCCGGCCACGGGCGAGGGCACGGTCATCGGCCCGGTTGGGATCGACGCCAACTATGCGCAGGGCCTGGACTTTGAAGAAGAGTCCGGCGTGCTCTTCTGGGCAGCCTACAGTTCCTCGGGCGAGCTGCGGGTGATCGACACGACCACCGGCGCCTCGACCCCGATCGGCGGCTTCCCCGGCGGCGCAGAGGTCGACTGTCTGGCCTTTGCGTCCGGCGGCGGCGACATCCTGTGGCTGTCGGAGGACCCCGTCAGCGGCACAGTGGGGCCTGACGGCGACTCGGTGACGGCCGACGTGACGTTCGACGCCAGCGTCGTCACCCAGCCCGGCAAGTACTATGGCACCCTGACCGTCAGCAGCGACGACCCGGTCAACGGCAAGATCGCCGTGCCGGTGACCATGACCGTCAGCGCGCCGCCTACCTACGGCCTGCTGCGCGGCACGGTGACCGGCCTGGGCTACTGCGACAGCAACCCGGCCGTGCTGGAAGGCGCCACCGTGATCGTGACTGACGGCGGCACCTTCACGCTCACCACCAACGAGAACGGCGAGTACATGGTCTGGCTGGACCAGGGGACCTACACCGTCGAAGCGTCGGCCGATGAGCACACCAGCGCCAGTGCGGTAGTCCAGATCACCGGCCAGCAGACGACCACGCAGGACTTGAGCCTGCGGTCGATCCAGCCGTGCATGAGCCTGACACCGCCCAGCATGGAGTCGTGGCTGACTCCGGGCTCGTCGGAGACCCAGATCCTGACCCTGATCAACACGGGCGCCGGCCCATCGGCCTTCTCGATCCGCGAGACGACCGAGACCCAAAAGCTGATCCCCTGGAAGGTCGTCCGGCCCGAGGGTGCGGCTCCTTCCGGGACCAGCTACCAGCCGGCGGCGTTCCCCGTCGTGCCAACCGCTCCCACTGCGCCCAAGCAGACAGGTGCGCTGTTGATCCAGGACTCGCCGGCGTGGGGCTATCCGGCCCAAGAGTCGATCATGACCGCCAACGGCATCCCGTACGACATCATCAACTCGTCGCAGATCGCCACCACCGATCTGACCGCGTACAAGATGGTGGTCATCCCGGGCGTGCAGGGCTCTATGTACAACACGGCCTTCAACGACAACCTGGCCAAGTTCGAGGACTATATCGACGGCGGCGGCCTGGTGATCATGAGCTACTGCCAGCAGAGCGGCGACATACCTTACATCCTGCCCCCGTTCGGCGGGACCAACAACTATGGCGGAGAGGACAATAACTGGATCGTCACCCCCGAACACCCGATCTTTGCCGGCGTGTCCAATCCCTACTCGGGCAACTGGGCCAGCCACAGCTACCTGAGCGACCTGCTGGCTGATGACCGGGTAATGGTCACGGGCGGGGCCGGGCCGGGCGGCAACACGATCATGATCGAGCGCGACCACGGCGCCGGCATGCTGGTGGCGGGTGGCCAGACGTTCGAGTGGGGCTGGGCCAACGGCCAAGGCGCGGGCACCATCCTGATGAACATGCTCCCCTACTACTACTTTAACTGGGAGCCGCAGGGTGATGTGCCGTGGGTGGTCGAAGATCCGGTCACCGGCACCGTAGGCGCCGACAGCACGGTCGACGTCGACGTGACGTTCACCGCCGCGCCGACCATGCCGCTGGGCACCTACACCGCCACGCTGATCGTCAACACCGACGACGCGGTGAACAGCAAGCTGTACGTAGCGCTGACACTGCATGTGGTGGACTGTGTGGAGGTGATAGGCCTCGAGCTCAGCGTGTCCTCGCCGCTGCCGGTGTACGCCGGCGACCTGGTGGAGTTCCTCGCCGACATCATGCCGGACACGGCCACAACGCCGTACGAGTATGAGATCGACTATGGCGACGGGACTGCGCCGGTGAGCGGCAGCAGCAGTGACGACCCGCTGGCCTTCAGCCACACCTACGCCCATGCGGGGACCTACATCGTCACCGTCTCGGTGGAGAACGACTGCATGACCGAGCCGGTAGTCCAGACTCTGGAGGTGACCATCACCGGCTACTACTACTACCTGCCGATCGTCGGCAAGAACTTCTAGGACGATCTCCGGGAGGGGCCTGGCAGGGCCAGGCCCCTCCTATCGGCAGGCAGACTGCAAAGCCAAAGTTCCACTGGCCGGGGGGCTTATCCCCCCGGCCAGATCTAACCAGGGAGGGTTTTCGTTGAATCGCTATCGACGTCTGAGCCTGTTTGTGGCAATCATTCTGCTGATGAGCAGCTTGGGGGCGGTTGCCCCAACCCAGGCCGAGCAGACCACCGTGCCGGCACAGGTCCCGGCCGAGCCGGTGGTAATCCGGCTGACCGTGAAGGACCGGGCCGAGCTGGATCAGGTGGCCTGGGCGCTGGATATCTGGGAAGTGCACTATGACAAGGGCTATGCCCTGGTCGCCGTCGAGCCAGAGCAGTACCGGTGGCTGGCGAGCCTGGGCTACCGGCTAGAGATCGACGCGGACAAGACGGCGCTGCTGGGCATCCAGGCGCCGCTCGATTCCCGCTTTTACTACTTTGACGACAACTATGCCAACCCGCTGGGCCGCTACATCGTCGATTTTCTACAGGAGATCGACGCGACCTATCCCGGCCTGGTGGAGCTGATCGATACCGGCGACGCCTGGCAGGCGTCACACGGCGGCCACCACCGCGACATGTGGGTGCTGCGCATCACCAACGAGGACCCGGCATACGGCGACGTTGCCGGCAAGCCGGCTTTCTTCCTGATGGCAAGCATCCACGCCCGCGAAGTGGCGACGCCTGAGCTGGCCATCCGCTACGTCAAGTACCTGACCTCTGGCTGGGACGGCGAGGGCGGCTACAACGTCGATCCGGACGTCACCTGGCTGGTGAACCACAACGTGGTGTATGTGCTGGTGCTGCAGAACCCCGACGGCCACCGGGTCAACGAGGCCGATACCGGCGCCTACCGGCGCAAGAATATGAACAATAGCGAGTGCCCGACGGGGGAATTTGGCATCGACCTGAACCGCAACCACAGCTTTTTCTGGGGCTGCTGCGGCGGATCGAGCGGCTACCCGTGCGACGAAACCTATCGGGGCGTCAGCGCCGGCTCAGAGCCAGAAACACAGGCCTTCCAGACCTATATGGCAACGGTCATCCCCGACCAGAACGGGCCGAACGACGATACGACCATCGCCCCAGCCTCGCCACTGACCACCACCGGCACGTTTCTCACCCTGCACAGCTATGCCGACGAGGTGTTGTGGCCGTGGGACCTGCCGCTGCCGCCGCCCAACGTGGCACAGTTGGAAACGATCGGCCGCAAGCTGGCCAGCTATAACGGCTATGCGCCCACCGGCGACATCGGCTATGGCGTAGACGGCGCCACCGACGACTGGGTGTATGGCAAGCTCGGCATTCCTTCTTTCACCTTCGAGGTCGGCAGCGGCGGAAACTGCGGTGACTTTTTCCCCCAGTACGGCTGCATCGACGGCATCGACGGCATGACGCGGTCGTTCTGGGACGAAAACCGGCCTACCTTCATCTACCTGACCAAGATCGCCCGCACGCCATACCTGACCGGCTATGGCCCCGACAGCGACGACGTGGTGGCCATGCCGGCCGGCGCGGAACCGGGCGAGCCGGTGGAGCTGACGGCGACGGTGGCCGACCACCGCTACGGCGGCGACCCGCTCCAGCCGATCTATGGCGCAGAGTACTTTGTCGACACACCCGGCGCGGACGGCGCCGGCACGCCGATGGCCGCGGCCGACGGGGCGTGGGGCGGTCTGAGCGAAGGGGTCGTGGCGGCGGTCGACACCACCGGCCTGGCAGTGGGCCGGCACTATGTCCTGGTGCACGGCC
>Ga0209254_10003767_pt1 | contig 13825 bp, 16 predicted proteins | sample FrelakmetDIP11DI_FD_187148 | JGI IMG/M metagenome (GOLD analysis project Ga0209254, IMG submission 187148) | Freshwater lake sediment microbial communities from the University of Notre Dame, USA, for methane emissions studies - DIP11 DI (SPAdes)... | ecosystem: Environmental > Aquatic >...
GGCTCAGCCGAGGCGCGACCGGTCGACGAAGATCGTGTTGTAGAGGGAGCCCGCGCAGGCCGCGTAGCCTTTCGCCCGCAGGAGCCGCGCGACGGGCGTATTGTCGTGGGACATGCCGGGCTTCTTGGTCTCGGCGCAGATGGCCGCCGGTCTGTGCGCGCGGAAGTCCATCGTCCGGAGCACATCGAGGTCCAGGCCCTCGATGTCGATTGATAGAAGATCCGGGGCGCCTTTGAAGTGGTCGTCCAGCAGGCGGTTGATGGGGATGAGCGGCATCTTGAGCACGCGCTCGACAGGGTCGGCCGCGGACTGCCGGCGGTACTCGGCGACAGCCTCGCGCGAAAAGGTGTTCAGTGGCCAGCGGCCGCGGATCACGAAATAGTCGGCGGCGGTGGCCGCATCCAGCCCGACTCCGCAGGCCACCACCACGTCGCCCGGGCGCACGGCCTTGAGCTTCCGCACGAGCACCGGGTTCGGCTCCACGAGCACACCGCGGCTCCCCGTCAGATACAGCGCATAGGTGTTGTTGCTGAGTACCGGATCGCCCGCGCCGATATCCATATAGGACGGCGCCTGGATCTGGAGGTCGTGGCGCAGCAGGTTGTAGAGGATGAGGTCCTCGCCCTGCTGGGCGAACGACCGCCGGCCCTGATAGAGCGGCGACGGGACGGTCCGCTCGGGGACCGCGGGCGCGGGACCATCGGGCGCGGTTGCCGCGAGTGCAGGGAGCGCCCGGCCTGCCGCCCCGATCACCACCGCGGTCGTGGCACTGGAAGCGGCGCCAATGAGGAAGTCGCGCCGTTTCATACCCGGCCCTCTCTCAGGCGAACTCGACAGGGACGCGCGACGGGATGATGCCCCGCTGGTGGGCTTCGTCGAGGAAGAGATGCACCGCGCGGCGGCTGCTGTCGGTGTAGCCGAGCGTCAGGTTGTTCACGTACATCCCCACGAAACGGTCGACCTTGGCCGGGTCGAGCCCGCGGCCGAACTGCATGGCGTATTCGAGGGCCTTCTCGCGGTTGTCGAGCGCGTGCTTGATGCTGGCGTGCAGCATGCGGCTCACGCGCGCGATCATTTCCGGCCCCAGGTCGCGGCGGATGACGTTTCCGCCGAGCGGCAGCGGCAACCCGCCGGTCCGCCCGGCCCACCACTCGCCGAGATCCACGATCTTGCGCAGCCCCTCGTCCTGATAGGTCAGCTGGCCCTCGTGGATGAGCAGTCCCGCCGCCACATCGCCGCGGCGCACCGCATCCTGGATCTGGTCGAACGGCATCACCACGGTGTCCACGGCCTGGTCGTAGAGCTTGAGCGCCAGGTAGGCCGACGTGAGCAACCCCGGCACCGCGACGCGCACACCCTCGACCGACGCCGGGCCGTCTGCGCGCGCCACGACGATCGGGCCGTAGTTCTCGCCCATGCTGGCCCCGTGCGGCAGCAGGATGTAGCGGTCGTGGAGATACGCGTAGGCGTGGAACGAGATGGCGGTGACCTCATACGTGCCCTCGAACGCCGCACGGTTCAGCGTCTCGATGTCCGCCAGGAGGTGCCCCACTTCCAGGCCGCCGGTGTCCACGGCGCCGCTCGCCAGGCCGTAGAACATGAAGGCATCGTCGGAATCCGGGCTGTGGGCAACGGTGATGCGCATGAAGTCAGTCTACTACGGTGGAGTCCGCTCTTATTTCGGAGGCGATACTAGGATCGACTCCTTCAGCCGGCGCTGGCGTTCGCGCTCGACCTCGATCGCCGCCAGGCGGTCCTTCTCGCGCCGCTCCTCCCGCGCGCGGGCGGCTTCCCACTGGATGAGCTTCGCCAGCCCCATGATGACGATGCCGCTGACGGGGATTCGCGGCGACTTGAATTCCTCCGGCGTGACGTGGCTCATCATGTCGGAATGGGTCGGCGCGCCGAACGGGACCGGGCCTGTTGTCAGTTCGCCGGGCCTGAAGATCGGGATTGGAGGCGCCAGGCCCTGGACCTCGACGTAGTACTCGACCTTGAGCGGCGTCTGGGCGGTCGACGGCGGCAGCGTGCGAAGCTCCCGCTTGATGCGCGCGAACGACATGCCGAGCGAGTCGATGGAGGGAGCAGCTTGCGGCGGAGCGACCGGGCCAACCCCCTGCCGGGCCAGGGCCGCGGTTGGCTGCAGGCCGATCAACAACGCGAGCAGGCACGCGAGAGCTGGCCGCATAGAGGTTCTGACGCATTGTACGTCCAGTTGGACGGACCAGCGCCTAGCCCCCAGTCCCTAGCCCCTAGCTTTCGAGCCTCGCCTTTCGCTCCTCGTACCACGCCATCTGGATGGCCTCGAGCTTGGGCTCGTTCGACGCGTGCGGATCGTCGGCGAATCCGTCGAGTTCCAGGACGCGCTGCCGGAGGTCCGTGAACCGGAGCGTCAGCGGATCGACGTCCGGAAATTTCTCGTCGAGAGCAATGCCGAGGTCTTCCGAGTCGGTCCACGTCATCCCCGCACCTCCTCTTTCGGCGCGGCGCCCGGCGCTGCGGGCTGCGGCCTGGTGCTCTTCCCGAGCTGAATCGCGCCGCCCTCCTGGACGTAGTTGCGCGTGTACATCGGGATCTCGCAGACCACGTCGCCCCGCACCACCGCCTGGCACCCGAGGCGCGAACGCGGCGTCACGTCCCACGCCGTGTCGAGGCGGTCCACCTCGTCGTCCTGCATGCCGCTCAGGTTCTGCTCCCCTTCACGCACGATGACGTGGCACGTCGTGCACGCGCAGCTTCCGCCGCACGCGTGCTCGAGCGGGATCTCGAGGTTCTTGGCGATGTCGAGGAGCGACCCGGGCAGCCCGTGGTGAGAGTACGGCAGCGAGCCCAGATCGACATCCAGCACCCGCTCTTCGCCATCGACGATGAAAGTGACTCTCGGCATCTATCGCCCTTTCGCCGCCACGTCGTCGGCTGTCCGGCCGGCGAGGGCGGCCTGCACCGACCAGTTCATCATCACTTCCGCCAGGTGCTGGGTGGCCTGGTTGAGCGCCGCCGTCTTCACCTGGATCACGTTCCGGTCGGGGAGGCCCATCGACTGCTTCAGGTCGGCCAGCGCGGCCTGGATGAGCGCCAGTTCGGGCAGCGTGAGACGCGACGCGGCGATCTCGACGAAGTCCGGCCTGCGCAGCGTCTTCTCGGTGGCCGCGATGATCCTCTCCGCCTCGTTGCGGACCTCGATGAGCATCCGCGCGTCGACGTCTTCCTGCGCGTGCTCGAACGACTCGATGAGCATGCGCTCCACTTCCTCGTCGGTGAGGCCGTAGGACGGCTTCACTTCGATCGTCTGGGCGATGCCGGTCCGCAGTTCGTGCGCCGCGACGCTCAGGATGCCGTTCGCGTCGATCTGGAACCGCACCTGGATGCGGGGCAGGCCTGCGGGCATCGGCGGGATGCCGCGCAGCTTGAACCGGCCGAGCGACCGGTTGTCCGAGGCCATCTCGCGTTCGCCCTGCAGGATATGGATGTCCACGGCCGTCTGGCTGTCGACAAACGTCGTGAACATTTCGCTGCCGCTCGCCGGGATGGTCGAGTTGCGCAGGATGATCTTCGACACGACCCCGCCCATGGTCTCGATGCCGAGCGAGAGTGGCGTCACGTCGAGCAGCAGCATCTCGCGGCGGCCGCTGACGAGGATGTCCGCCTGCACGGCCGCCCCGATCGCCACGACCTCGTCGGGATTGAGGTCCGTGTGGGGGGCGCGGCCGAATGTCCGCTCCACTTCGCGGCGGACCATGGGGATCCGCGTCGATCCTCCAACGAGCACCGCCTCGTCGACCTGCGACGCCTTCAGCCCCGCGTCCTCGAGGGCCCGCCGGCATGGCTCCATCGTCCGCGCCACGATGGGCGCGATGAGCGATTCGAACTCGGTCCTCGTGAGGCGGCGGCGGTACGGCTCCGAGCGGCCGGGAAGGTCCGCGACTTCGATGTGCGTCTCTTCGAATTCCGAGAGATCCCATTTGGCCTGGATGACGGCTTTGCGCACGGCCTGCACCGCGTCGGGCCGGGTCGCCGGGTCGAGGCCGACATCGCCCGTCACCATCTGCACGAGCATGCGGTCGATGTCATCCCCTCCCAGGTGCGTGTCGCCGTTGGTCGAGAGCACCTGGAACACGCCCTCCTGCACCTTCAGGATCGAGATGTCGAACGTGCCGCCGCCGAAGTCGTAGACCGCGATGACGCCCTCGCGGCGCTTGTCCAGGCCGTAGGCCAGGCACGCTGCGGTCGGCTCGTTGATGATGCGCAACACCTCGAGGCCCGCCAGACGGCCGGCGTCTCGTGTAGCCGTGCGCTGGGCGTCGTTGAAATGCGCCGGCACGGTGATGACCGCCGCGGCCACCTCGGGGTCGATGTCGCCCTCCCGCGCGAAGAACGCCTCGGCGCGGCGCTTGAGTTCGCGGAGGATGAACGCCGAGATTTCCGGCGGCGTCAGCTCGCGCCCGCCCAGGTGTACACGGACGACACCGCCCGCCTCACCGCTCACCTTGAAGGGGAACCAGTGCTCCTCGCCTTTCACGTCCTCGATGCCGCGGCCCATGAACCGCTTCACCGAGTAGACCGTGCGCGACGAGTCGGTCAGCAGGCGGCGTTGCGCCTCGCGGCCGACATGGACGGTGTCGTGATCGTCCACCGACACGATCGAGGGCAGCAGCGTCTCGCCCGACTCGTCCGCGATGACAAACGGGGCCCCGTCCTTCACGAACGCCACCAGGCTGTTGGTCGTCCCGAGGTCGATGCCGACGACTTTGCTCATGATGCGGCCGCCTCGGCCGCGCCTGTCTCGCGGCGGACCGTCGCCAGCAGGTTCATGAGATAGGTCCGCTCCAGGAGCAGCGTCCGCAGCTGCGACAACGCCGACTGCCGGCCCTCCGTGTCGCCGCCCTCGAGGCACCCGTCGTGCGCGGACATGAGCGCGTGAAGCTGCTCCTCGTGCCGATCCAGGTTCGCCTCGATCGGCCGGCGCGCGGCGCTGAGGCGCAACGCGATCTCCGACGCCGACGCCCCCTCCGCCCGCATGTCCTGGATGGCCTCCAGCTCCTCGTTCAGCCCGAAGACCTCTTCGAGCAGCCCCTGCGGCACCTTCGTCGTCGAGTCGTGCGACTCCTTCGGCGTGAAGCCCTCGAGCTTCAGCAGGTACTCGAGGCGCGCCATCGGGTCGCGCAGCGTCCGGAACGCGTCGTTCAGGTAGGACGACCGCTCCAGGCTCGCCAGCCGCTCGGTCGGCGTCGCGTTGTGGAAGTAGTCGGGGTGGAACAGGCGGCTGAGCGCCCGGAACCGCTGCTCGAGGTCTTTCACGTCGAGGCGAAGCCGGCGCCGGAGGCCGAAGAACGTGAAGTAGTCGCCGTGTCGGCCGAGCGTCAGGATTCGATCGCAGCGCGGGCAGAAGTGCACGTCCACCGGCGCGCCGGAGCCGCAGTGCTTGCACGGATCGATGGGAACCGCAGATGTGCTGGGTTGCATATCAAGGTGCGAGAGGACGCCCCGCCGGTCACCCGGCGGGGCGTCAGTGCGCCCGGACCGTCTTGGGGGCCGTGGTGGCACGACCCGGGCACGCCAACGTGCCGGCTCTCACCAGCCGGCGTGAACGCGCTACACGCTGAACGAGCTGCCGCAGCCGCACGAGGCCTTGGCATTGGGATTGACGAAGTGCAGTCCCTTGCCCATCAGCGCCGGGTCGTACTCCAGCGTTGTCCCGTCCAGGTAGATCAGGCTCTTCTTGTCCACGAAGATCCTGGCGCCGCCGGGGGCATCGAAGACCTCGTCGCCCGTCCTCGCCTCTTTTTCCCAGCTGAACGTATAGCTCAACCCGGAGCACCCGCCGCCTTTGATGCCCACCCGGAGGCCGCCCTCGGCGATCCCCTGCTTGGCCATCAGTTTCTGGATGTGGGCCGACGCCTTGTCCGTGACCGCAATCATGATGACTGACCACCTTGTTGCTTCTGCTTGAAATCCGCGATCGCCGCCTTGATCGCGTCTTCCGCCAGCACCGAACAGTGGATCTTCACCGGCGGCAGCGCCAGTTCGGCGACGATGTCCGTGTTCTTGATGGCGAGGGCCTCGTCGACCGTCTTGCCCTTCAGCCACTCCGTGGCGAGGCTCGAGCTGGCAATCGCCGAGCCGCACCCGAACGTCTTGAACTTCGCCTCGTCGATGACTCCGGTCTCCGGGTTCACCTTGACCTGCAGCTTCATCACGTCGCCGCACTCGGGTGCGCCCACCAGACCCGTCCCGACCGTGGGATCCTGCTTCGGCAGCGAGCCCACGTTGCGCGGGTTGTTGAAGTGATCCACGACCTTGTCTGAGTACGCCATCTGTCTATCTCCGTCGGCTCTCGCCGTTTACCCTTAGGCCACCTGCAGCTTGAGAGCGTGACTGTCTAGCCCCTAGCGCCCAGCCCCTAGCCCCTTGCTAATGCGCCTGCCACTGCATCTTCGAGAGGTCCACGCCGTCTTTCACCATCTCGTAGAGCGGCGACATCTCGCGCAGCTTGCTGACCACGCTCACGAGCTTCGCCACCACGTAGTCCACTTCCTCGTCCGTGTTGAACCGGCCGAGTCCGAAGCGGATCGAGGAATGCGCCAGTTCGTCGCCCGCGCCGAGGGCTTTGAGGACGTAGGACGGCTCCAGGCTCGCGGAGGTGCAGGCGGAGCCCGACGACACCGCCACGTCGTTGATCCCCATCAGGAGCGACTCGCCCTCCACGTAGGCGAAGCTGATGTTCAGGTTGCCGGGCAGCCTGTGCTCCATCGACCCGTTGATGTAGAGCTCGTCCAGCGCCTCGTGCAGCTTCCGGTTCAGCCGGTCGCGCATCGCCCCAATCCGCGCGCCTTCGGTCGCCATCTCCAGGCGGCAGATCTCGGCGGCCTTGCCGAAGCCGGCGATCCCGGGCACGTTGAGTGTGCCCGACCGCATGCCGCGTTCGTGGCCGCCGCCGTCGATGATGGGCGTCAGCAGCACACGCGGGTTCCGGCGGCGGACATACAGCGCGCCCACGCCCTTCGGACCGTAAATCTTGTGGGCCGTCAGCGACGCCAGGTGGACGCCAGAGGCGTTCACGTCGAACGGCACCTTCCCCACCGCCTGAACGGCGTCGGTGTGGAACAGGATGCCCTTCTCCCTGGCAATCGCGCCAATCTCCCCAATCGGCTGCAGGACGCCAATCTCGTTGTTCGCCGCCATGATCGACACAAGCGTCGTCTTGCCGGTGATGGCCGCGCGGAGCTGGTCGAGATCGATCAGGCCGTCCTTCTTCACCGGCAGGTACGTCACCTTGAAGCCTTCCTTTTCGAGGCGCTTGCAGGTGTCGATGACCGCCTTGTGTTCGGTAACCGCCGTGATGATGTGATCGCCCTTCTCGCGATACATGTAGGCCGCGCCCTTGATCGCGAGGTTGTTCGACTCGGTGGCGCCGCTGGTGAAGACGATTTCTTTCGGGCTCGAGCCGATCAGATCGGCAATCTGCTTGCGCGCGAGCTCGACGGCTTCCTCCGCCTCCCACCCGTACTTGTGATTGCGGCTCGCAGCGTTGCCGAAACGCTCCGTGAAGTACGGCAGCATCGCCTCGAGCACCCGCGGGTCCATGGGACTGGTTGCCTGGTTGTCGAAATAAATCGGGAACTTCAGCATGAATGCCTCACCTACGCGCGTACGGGAGCGGGCACGATGCGGACCGGGACCGCGCCCGGCTCGGGACTCACGTCCGGTGCCAGCTCGGAAACCATCGTCTTCGAGAGCGCCGACACGATGATGTCGGAAATGCGCCAGAGCGGGTCGCGGACGTTGCACTTGGCGAACTGCCCGCAGCGGTCGCCGTGCGCCGAGCACGCCGTGACCGTCACCGGGCCGTCGATGGCCTGAATGACGTCCGCCACCGAGATCCCCGTGGCCGTCCGCGCCAGCATGTAGCCGCCTCGCGCGCCTTGCTGCGACGTCAGCAGCCCCTGCCGCGCCAGGCGCTGGAGCACTTTGGCCATCAACTCGGTCGGAATCTCGTACTCTTCCGCGATTTCGCGAGCGCTGGCCGACCCTGGCTTGAGGGCCAGGTGAGCCATCGCCATGAGCGCGTAATCCGCCTTCTTCGACAGCCTCAACATATCAATCCGCCCATATACGACCTTGCAAGTCCTAGATTAGATCCAAATACAGGACCAGTCAAGTCGGATATGGGCTAGGAAGAAGCAAGAAACCAGAATCCAGAAGCAAGAAGAAAGGCCTGTCTCGCCTTCACTCCTCCTTCTGACTTCTGACTTCTGGCTTCTGACGTTCGTCAGCAGGCCCTGCTGACTTCTGACCTTAATAGCGCGGCATCGACGGGTCAATCCTCACCGCCCATTCCTCGATGCCGCCGCGCAGGTTGCGGGCGTGGGGGAAGCCGTTGTGGCGAAGGTATGCGGTGGCCCGTCCGCTCCGGTTGCCGTGATGGCAGTAGACGACGATTTCCCGGTCAGGGTCCAGCTCCTGCTGCCGGGCGATGAGTTCACCCAGGGGGATGAGAACGTCTCCCTCGAGCCGGACGAGTTGGTGCTCCACGGCCTCCCGCACGTCCAGCAGGAACGGCCGGTCCCCCAGGTCCCACCTGGCTTTCAGCGCGTCGACGGTGATGATCGGATCCAGCGCTCCGAGTTCCGCCGGCCCCGCTGGATCGTCCTGGTGCGCGTCCGCCTCCTTCAGTCCGCAGAACGCCTCGTAGTCGATGAGTTCGCGGACGGTGGGCCTCGGACCGCACACCGGGCAGTCCGGATCCTTTGGCACCTTCAGCTCGCGGAACGCCATCCGCATGGCGTCGTAGATCAGCAGCCGGCCCGCCAGCGTCTCACCGACGCCGAGAACGAGCTTGATGGTCTCTGTCGCCTGGATCGTTCCGATGATGCCGGGCAGCACGCCAAAAACGCCCGCCTCGGCGCAGGACGGCACGAGGCCCGGCGGAGGCGGCTCGGGGTAAATGCAGCGGTAGCAGGGCCCGCTTTTCGTGGCGAACACCGACGCCTGCCCTTCAAACCTGAAGACCGCCCCGAACGCGTTGGGCTTGCCGAGCAGCACGCACGCGTCGTTCACGAGGTATCGGGTCGGGAAGTTGTCCGCTCCGTCCAGGACGACGTCGTACCGGCCGAGGATGTCGAGAGCGTTCGCGGAGGTCAGCCGCACATGGTGCATCTCGACGCTGACGTTCGGGTTGATGGCCTTCAGCCTGTCCCGAGCCGACTCCACCTTCGGCCGTCCCAACCCGGCCGAATCGTGCAGGATCTGCCGCTGCAGGTTGCTCGCATCGACAGCGTCGTCGTCGACGATGCCCAGCGTGCCGATGCCGGCGGCGGCAAGATACATGGCGGCGGGCGAGCCGAGCCCGCCCGCTCCCACGCAGAGCACCCGCGCGCGCTTGAGCCGGCGCTGCCCGTCGATGCCGACATCGGGCAGGATGACGTGCCGGGCGTAGCGGGTCAGTTCTTCACGCGTGAGGTCGGGTAAGGGGCGCACGGCACTGACAGCTTACAGGAGGAAGCCAGAAGCCAGAAGTCAGAAGGGTCACCTGACGACTGTCAGAAGCCAGACGGAGACACGCTGCACCGGTGGATCTTCTTGCTTCTTGCTTCTTGCTTCTTGCTTCTGGCTTCTGGCTTCTGGCTTCTGTCTTCTGCCTCCCCCCGAATCCCGAGTCCCGAGTCCCGAATCCCGAGTTACACTTCCCCCATGCGCATTCCTCAATTCGCGATGGAGCGGATGCAGTCCACGTGGGAGAACCTGGTGGACTACAACCTGTCGGAGAGCGGCGTGCACCCGATGCGGCTCGAGGAGCTCGTCGAGGATCCGGCGGACCGTGCCGGCCTGCTTGGCCAGGAGCTCGTCTACCCCCAGTCGAACGGCACCATCGAGCTCCGCGAGCGGGTGGCGGCGATGTATCCCGGCGCCACGGCCGACCACGTCGAGGTGACCAACGGCGGGTCGGAAGCCAACTTCGTCACGATGTGGCACCTTGTCGAACCGGGCGACGAGGTGGTGAGCATGGTGCCGAACTACGGCCAGACGCTGGGCCTGGCCGAGGCGTTCGGGGCCACGCTGAAGCCCTGGGCCCTGCGGCTGTCCGCTGACGGGAAACGCTGGCACACCGACATCGAAGCGCTGCGCAGGCTGGTGACCGACAGGACGCGCCTCATCATCCTCTGCAATCCAAACAACCCCACCGGGGCCCGCATCCCTGCATCCGACCTCGATGGCATCTGCGAGGTTGCCCGAAGCGTCGGTGCGTGGGTGTTGTCGGACGAGATCTACCGGGGCGCGGAACTGGACGGCGTGGAGACGCCGTCGGTGTGGGGCCGCTACGAGCGCGTCATCGTCACGAGCGGCCTCTCGAAGGCCTACGGCCTGCCGGGCCTCCGGATCGGCTGGATCGTGAGCTCGCCGCAGCTGGTGGCATCGACCTGGGGCTGTCACGACTACACCACCATCGGACCGGGCACCTTGAGCGACCGCCTGGCGCGCGTCGCTCTGCAACCGGCGATGCGCGCGAAAATCCTGGCGCGCACCCGGCGCATCCTGCTGACGAACCTGCCGGTCATCACGGGCTGGCTCGACGCCCACGCCGAGCGTTTCAGCTACGCCCTGCCCGATGCCGGCGCCATCGTGTACATGCGGTACCACGACGCGATCAACTCCACGGAGCTCGTTAACCGCCTGCGCGTCGAGAAGAGCCTGCTGATCGTGCCGGGCGATCATTTCGGGATGGACGGCTACCTGCGCATCGGCTTCGGCAGCGAGACCCGGTACCTGCGCGATGGACTCGACAGGCTCGACCACCTGCTCCGCAGCCTGCCCGCCGGGGCCCGCGCGAAGTAGGCCATGGTCTACCTGGACCTGCTCCTGGTCGGCTTCGGCAACGTCGGCCGCCGCTTCGCGAGGCTGCTCGACGAAAAGTCGGTGCGCCTGCGCGGCGACTACGACCTGAGCTGGCGCGTGGTCGGCATCGCGACGAAGCGGCACGGCACGGCGTACGACGCGCGGGGACTCGATCTGGTCAAGGCGCTCCGGCTTGCCGAGGCTGGAACGTCGCTTGGCGCGCTCATCGGCGCCGAGAGCGGGCGAACGCTGTCCCCGGAAGCGTCAGGCCTCGATCTGATCAGGCACGCCACCGCCGAGGCCAGGGCCAGGCGGATGCAGCATCTCGTGGTGGTCGAGACCACGGTGCTCGACATCGAGCGGGGCCAGCCGGCCACCGACCACGTGATGGCGGCGCTGCGCGGCGGCGCCCACGTCGTGACGGCCAACAAAGGGCCGGTCGCGTTCGCGTACCGGGAGATCATGTCTGCCACCGGGAGCGAGCGCCAGCGGTTCCTCTTCGAAGGCGCCGTCATGGACGGCGTCCCGGTCTTCAATCTGGTGCGAGAGACGCTGCCGGCGGTCGACATTCTCGGCTTCCGCGGCATCATCAACACCACGGCGCACTACATCCTGACGGCGATGGAATCGGGGCGGACCTACCGCGAGGCGCTCGCCGAGATGCAGGCGGAAGGCATCGCCGAGGCCGATCCGTCCTTCGACGTCGACGGATGGGACGCCGCGGCGAAAACGGCGGCGCTCGTGAACGTGCTGATGCGCGGGGCGGTCACGCCGCGCACGATCGAGCGCACCGGCATTCGCGACATCACCCCGGAAGACCTGCGGAACGCGGTGCGCCGCGGCAAGCGCATCCGGCTCGTCGCCAGCGCCGAGCGCCGCGACGGGCAGATTGTCGCCCGCGTCGCGCCGGTCGAGCTCGACGCCTCCGACCCGCTCGCCAGCCTCGGCGGCCGCCAGAACCAGATCGTCCTCGACACCGACATCCTCGGCCCCATCGGCATCCAGCAACTGGACGGCGGCCTGGTCCAGACCGCCTACGCCCTGCTCTCGGATCTCGTGACGCTCGCCAGGAGCCTGGGCCGCGCCGATGCGTCCGCTTGACGGCATCACGGTCGTCGACCTGACGCGGGTACTCTCGGGGCCCTACTGCACGATGCTGCTCGCGGACATGGGCGCCCGCGTCATCAAGATTGAGCGGCCGGGCACCGGCGACGACACGCGCGCCTGGGGCCCGCCGTTCGTGAACGGAGAGAGCTCGTATTTCCTCAGCATCAACCGGAACAAGGAGAGCGTCGCGCTCGACTTCAAGGAGCCCCGCGGCCGCGCGATTCTCGACAGCCTCGTCGCGCGCGCGGACGTCGTGGTCGAGAACTTCCACCCGGGCACGCTCGATGCCATCGGTCTCGGCTATGCGCACCTCGCCGACCGGCACCCGCGCCTGATCTACTGCTCCATCACGGGCTTCGGAGCGACGGGCCCACTGCGCCACCGCCCGGGATACGACGCCGTGGTGCAGGCCGAGGGCGGGCTGATGAGCCTCACCGGACCAGGCGGCGGGGATCCCTACCGGCTCGGCGTCGCCATCGCCGATATAACCGCCGGCATGTACGCCTCGCAGGGCATCACGCTCGCCCTGCTGGCGCGCGAGCGGTCGGGCAAGGGCCAGTTCGTCGACATCGGCATGCTCGACTCGGTGGCGTCGCTGCTCACCTACCAGGCGGGCATCTACTTCACCACCGGCCGGACGCCCACGCGCATGGGCAACCGGCACCCCAGCATCGCGCCGTACGACACCGTGGCCGCCGAGGACGGCACGCTCGTCCTCGCGGTGGGCAACGACGGCCAGTGGCGCACCTTCTGCCGGGTCGCCGGGCTCGCGTCACTCGCCGACGACGAGCGCTTCGCGACCAACGCGGCGCGCGTCGGGCACTACGACGAACTGCGGCCCCTCATCGCCCGGGTGATGCGCACGCGAAGCCGGCAGGAATGGATCGACAGGCTCGTGCCCGCGGGCGTGGCGTGCGCCGCCGTGCGGGGACTCGACGAAGTGCTCGCCGATCCGCAACTGGCCGCGCGCGAGATGATCCGCTCGGTGCCGCATCCGACGGCCGGGCCGGTGCAGGTGCTCGGCGTGCCCATCAAGCTGTCCGCGACGCCCGGCTCGGTGGACCATCCCCCTCCGCGCCTCGGCGAGCACACGGCGCCCGTGCTGCAGCATCTGCTGGGCCTCGAGCCGGACGAGATTGCGCGATTGATCGGAGACGGCGTCATCGGCGTCGCACCGCCGGCTGTCGTGTCGTGAGCCGTTCTCGCGGCGGAACGGGGCCGCCGAACGCAGATGACAAGTGGTTTCAAAACCCGTTCTCGCGGCGTCCACAGGCCGCCGTACGCAGGTTTTGAAACCGCCCCTACGGAACCGGTCCTGTCGGAGTACAGTCTATGCCCATGGAAATCGTTCAGATCCGGCGCCGCGTCCAGGTCCGTCTCGCCGACATCAAGCGCGCCGCCACCGAGCGCAGAGAGAAGGCGGCCGCCGCCGAGCGCGCGTACGGGGTGTTTCTCTCGGGCGTGGCCACGCCGACCGTCAACGCCGTGGCCCAGAGCCTGTCCGCGGAAGGCTACCCGTACAAGGTCACCACGCCGGGGAGCGCCGTCAGGCTCGTGTCCGACAGGTCCGGCCGGACCTACCTCGAGATCCGCCTCGACACCACCGGCGCCGCGCCGCAGCTGGTCGCCGAGGTGGGCCGCGAGCGAGGCAGCCGCGTCTTCGCCGACGAGCGCCCAATCTGTCAGGGGATGACGATTGACGCGATCACCGACGAAGACCTGCTCGCGGCGATTCTCGACGCCATGGCGGAGCTGATCGAACGGTGACCACCCCCCCCGGGTCTAAAGACCCGGGGCTCCATACTGCATGGAGGTCGAGGCTTCCCTGCCCTGAGCGAGCGGCAGCGAGCCGAAGGGAGCCTCGACGCACTCAGGCGAGGCGTTC
>Ga0209254_10003768_pt1 | contig 13825 bp, 10 predicted proteins | sample FrelakmetDIP11DI_FD_187148 | JGI IMG/M metagenome (GOLD analysis project Ga0209254, IMG submission 187148) | Freshwater lake sediment microbial communities from the University of Notre Dame, USA, for methane emissions studies - DIP11 DI (SPAdes)... | ecosystem: Environmental > Aquatic >...
GGGCCTGGCGATAGAGAGGTGCCGCAAGGTGATAAAAGCGCGCCGGCTGGACCTGGTAATCGAGGAGATGCAGCCAGTCCCGCAGACGGGACTCAGACACCATTCGCTGGCCACCGGCAGGAAATCGCCGCCGTGACAGATAGTGGCGCACACCCCACCAGCCCCAGGGATTGAATCCTGCGAGGACCACCTGACCGTCGGGTCGAAGAATCCGGTCCACCTCTCGCAGCACAGCGTGCGGGTCTTCGGTGGTCTCGAGCACATGCGGAAGAAAAACGGCATCGATCGAATCTGTAGCCACCGCAAGATCCTCAGGGACGCTCACGAAATCGACCCCGGGCCCAAGGCTGGCCGCCACCACCGCGTAACGCCGCGTCCGGGCATGGCAGCGGAACAGGGCCGGATCGCCCCAGGATCCGATCTGCAGAAACTGGTCGCCAAAAATATTCTCAAAGACGCCCGCGACCTGGCGGGACTCCTCGCGCAGCAAGGCGGTGCCTGTCCCTGTTTCGAGCCATTGAGCGAGCATGTGCCTATATTAGCCCACGCCCGTCACAGCGCTTTACAATACCGGCCTTCGCAGTTCGCAGATGGTGAGGCGCTTATGGGATTTCTCGCGGGCAAACGCGCACTGATTGTCGGAGTCGCGAGTGAGCGGTCGATCGCCTGGGGTATTGCGCAGGCCATGGCCAGGGAGGGCGCCAGTCTCGCCTTTACCTACCAGTCGGAGCGGCTGGGCGAGCGGGTGCGGGACATGGCGGCGGAAACGGGTTCCTCAGTCTGCCTGCCACTGGACGTCGCCAGTGACGACGAAATCAGGCGCATGTACGACACACTGGCTGCCAGTTGGAACAGCGTGGACGTCATCGTGCACTCTGTTGCGTTCGCTCCGCGGGACCAGTTGGCTGGCAGTTACCTGGATTCCGTCACGCGGGAGGGGTTCCAGATTGCCCACGACATCAGCAGCTACAGCTTTGCAGCCCTGGCCAAGTACGGGCGTCACCTGCTCTCTCCATCCTCCGCACTCCTGACGCTAACCTACCTTGGTGCTGTGCGGTCGATTCCCAACTACAACGTCATGGGGCCAGCCAAGGCCAGCCTGGAGGCCAACGTGCGGTTCATGGCGGCGGAACTGGGCGCGACGGGCACACGGGTGAACGGGATCTCGGCGGGACCGATCAAGACGCTGGCGGCGGCGGGCATTGGGGGCTTCAGAGCGATGCTGCAGCAGGTTGCCACGACAACGCCGATCCGCCGCAACGTGACGATCGAGGACGTGGGAAATGCCGCGGCCTTCCTGTGCTCGGATCTGGCTGCCGGCATTACCGGCGAAATCCTCTACGTGGACGGTGGCTACAGCCAGGTCGGCATGAGCCTCTAGAGAGCTTCTGCGTCCTCGGCCTTGAAGAGGTCGGGGGCAACCACGACGTCGGCCGACTCGCGGAGCTGGGCTGCAAGCGCCTCAGTCTCGCCAACAGCGACCCGCTGGGCGAGAGCCTTCTGGCGCTGATCCCGTTGTTCCTGCGGAATCCGCTGGGGCTCACCCGGAACCACGGACCGCAACTCGAACACAGCGTAGCTGCCGTCAGCAAGACTCGTCCCCTGGACGACAGGCTTGGCACCTGGCCCGCTGGCAGGCCCGCTGGCAGGCCCATTGGCCGGTTTGGGCGCGCGAAACACGGCAGCGAGAAAATCTGGTGGCACGGTGGGCGACCGTCGCGTGAGCGGTCCCGGCTCCGTCATCTTCATGCCCTTGGCGCTCAGCACGGCAGACAGATCCTCGCCGGCCTGAACCTGCTTCATGATCGACTCGCCCTGGCTCTGGGCCTCCGTCGTGGCCCGGAGAATTCGCAAGCGGTCGACAATTTCTCCCCGTACCTCCTCCAGTGGGCGGGGCGTCGGCTGCTTGTGCTCAGCAACGTGGGCCACTATGGCGCGGGTGTCATCGAGCTCGATCACAGGGGTGTTCTCACTGCCGTCCAGAACGCCAGGAGAAAACACGGCATTGATGAGGCTTGTGCTATTGCCGAACGGTCCGCCATTCGTGCGCGTAAATCCCGCATAGCGCCCGATCTTGAGTCCGGTGTCTTTGGCGACTGCCTCGAGGGAGGTGGGATTCTCCAGGGCCAGATCGTCCAGCCGCTCGGCAAGCGCGTAGAAATCGTCCTGTGCCTTCTGCTTTCGAAGCTCATCGGTCAGCTGCGCACGCACCGCCTCAAAACCACGTTCCGTACCTGGGCGCAATTCGTCAAGGCGGATGATGTGATAGCCGAATTCCGTCTTGATGGGGACTGTGGTCTCTCCCGGCTGGAGACCGAACAGCGCCTTCTCGAACGGCTCCACGTAGTTCCCCCGGGCAGCAAAGCCCAGGTCACCGCCCCGGCTGGCGGAGCCTGAATCGCTTGAGTACTGGGCCGCCAACGCCGCAAAGTCATCGCCCTTGGCAAGCTTGCCTGCAATTTCCTCGGCGAGTGCTTTGGCCGCTGCGTCCGTCCGACTGGCGTCCACGCTGATCAGGATGTGCCGAGCCCGGCGTTCTTCCGCAGAACGAAAGCGGGTGGGGTCAACTTCGTAGGCCTTGCGCAGTGCTTCCTCATCCGGCGTGTAGTCCTTTGCCATGTCAGCAAGAGCGACCTCTACGTACTCGAGGTCAGCGCTCTCCAATGACTGAAACTGGCTTGCGTTGGCCGTGTAGTAGGACTGCACGTCCGCGTCACTCACATCGATTCCTGCGGCCATCTCCCGCGGATCGAAAAGGATAAAGCCAATATCCCTGCGCTCCTGGTCCAGAGCGATCACCCGCCGAAATTCGGCAGGCGTGAAAAACGAGCTCTCCGCCAGTCCCTCCTGCAGCTGGCGAGCGGCCAGCAGGGACTGCTGTTCCTTTTCAAAAGCGGTGGGGCTGATCGCCTGCTGCAGCAGCGTAGTGTCATAGGCCGGCTTGGAGAACTGCCCACCCACCTGGAATATAGGCATGCTGCGCACGTACTCAATCACCTGGGCGTTGCTGACGCGGAAGCCCGCATCACGCACGTACTGGGTCACCACCCGATTTAGCACGAGCCCGTCCAGGGCCTGGCGCTTCAGTTCTTCCTGGGCGTCGCGGGGCAGCTCGCCCTTCGCCGCCTGCTGTGCGGCAACCAGGCGACTCTGGTAGACCCGTTGATAGTCGACAGCGGGAATATCCTCACCGTTGACCCGTGCCGCGAACCCAGACCCGGAGACCGTGAAATCACTGCTGACAAAAGTCAGGGCCAGCGGCACTCCAATGAGCAGGAGCATGGCAATCGCAAACCCGCCCTGGAGCTTTTCCCGGATCTTTTCCAGCATAGATTTTGGCGCTACGGACATAGGCTTTCGCGCTACTGTTGGTGGCGGAGTGGACGGGACTCGAACCCGCGACCCCCGGCGTGACAGGCCGGTATTCTAACCAACTGAACTACCACTCCACTCTTGATAAGAATCTTGCTCTTCTTGATGTCACATTATTAAAGTCACGATTAAAGTCACGTTAGCGGAACGTCAGCTAACCCTGTTGTCATCAGAGAAACTGGCGCATCAGACATCCGGGGCTGGTGGGTGCTGAGGGGATCGAACCCCCGACCTTCGCCTTGTAAGGGCGACGCTCTTCCAGCTGAGCTAAGCACCCTGCAACCGCGTCACAGCCATACTTAAGGCACTCAAAAGTCAGCGCCTAAACGTCAGCGCCCCGTGCCGGCAACGCAGTGCCAGTACGGGGCGCCTGGTTCTCATCAGTTCTGGCAGCGCTCCGGCGTAGGCCGTCTAGTTTACGGCATCCTTCAGGGCCTTCCCAGCCTTAAAGCCTGGAACTTTACTGGCCGCAATCTGGATCGTCTCCCCCGTGCGCGGATTGCGGCCTTGGCGAGCCGCCCGACTCTTCACCGCAAACGTCCCAAAGCCCACCAGCGACACGTCGCTGCCGGATTTCAAGGCCTTGGTTACGGCGCCGATGACCGCGTCCACTGCCCGCGTGGCATCTGCCTTCGACAGGCCGGCATCGTCCGCAACCACTTCAATCAAGTCACCCTTGTTCATCAACATACCTTCAGCATTAAAACGAGTTATTCCCTCGTCACGGATTTCACCGATGACCCGGATCAGTGCCCCGATAAGTTCCTTCTCAAAGCCTTACGGGGCTATTTCGGACTGGTTCGGTCTGGTGATTTCAGTGACGTCCCCTAAATCCGGTGACGGTCGCTGCTAGAAAAGCCGCAGCCAGATGCTAGTCGAAAACCTTATACCAAGGGCGAAAAACGGCTGTCAACCACGCTGCGCCAGCCCGCTGACTCAATTTCCGCTTAAATTTCGGGAGATTAGCCCGGAATTTCAGTGCGCCCTGACCCCGGTATCCGCAGGCTCCGCCGGTGTCTTTTGCGTATCGTCACCGGGCAGTGGCCGATCGACGGCCTTGGGCGTTGGCATGTTCTGCAGCGTCAACTGCAACACCTCATCGATCCACCGCACCGGAACAATGTTGAGCTTGTCCTTGATGTTCTTCGGAATATCCACCAGATCCTTCTCGTTATCCCGGGGGATCAGAACCGTCGCGATCCCGCCACGATGGGCCGCCAGCAGCTTTTCCTTAAGCCCTCCGATGGGCAGCACCTCGCCGCGCAGGGTGATTTCCCCGGTCATTGCAACATCGCACCGCACCGGAATCCCGGTTAGCGCCGAAACCAGGGCCGTACACATTCCAATGCCTGCGCTGGGCCCATCCTTCGGCGTGGCCCCCTCCGGCATGTGGATGTGCAGATCGAGCTTCTGGTGAAAATCCTCGTCGATCCCCAGCAGGGCAGCACGGCTGCGCACCACAGTGGTTGCTGCCTGAATCGACTCCCGCATCACCTCACCGAGCTGGCCGGTATTGATGAGCTTGCCCTTGCCAGGAACCACAGCCGCTTCAATCGTCAGCAACTCGCCACCCACTTCCGTCCATGCAAGGCCGGTTACCTGCCCAACCTGGTTGGCCTCCTCAGCACGGCCGTAACGGAAGCGGCGCACTCCCAGGTACTTTTCGAGACCCTTGGGCACCACGTGGGTAGCCTTCGTCCCGGGTTTCAGCAGATGCTGCTTGACCACTTTCCTGCAGATCTTGGCGAGTTCCCGCTCCAGATTCCGGACGCCAGACTCCCGGGTGTAGTACCGGATGATGTCGCGAATCACTGAGTCGGAGATGGAAATCTCACCATTCCTCAAGCCGTTAGCCTTGACCTGCTTGGGCTTCAGGTAGTTGCGCGCAATATTGAGCTTCTCATCTTCCGTATAGCCCGGGATGCGAATGACCTCCATGCGATCAAGCAAAGGCGCTGGAATATTCAGCGTATTGGCGGTACAGACGAACATGACCTCGGACAGATCGAAATCAACCTCGAGGTAGTGATCGTTAAAGCTGGCGTTCTGCTCCGGATCCAGCACCTCGAGCAGGGCCGAAGAGGGGTCACCCCGAAAATCCGTGGACATCTTGTCCACTTCATCCAGCAGAAACAGCGGATTGCGTACTCCGGTCTTCGACAGATTCTGCACGATCTTGCCCGGCATCGATCCAATGTAGGTACGGCGATGCCCCCGGATCTCAGCCTCATCGCGCACCCCGCCCAGGGACATGCGAACAAACTTGCGATTAGTAGCCCGGGCAATGCTCTGCCCAAGTGAAGTCTTGCCGACACCCGGCGGGCCGACGAGGCAAAGGATTGGACCCCTCAGCTTCTTTACCCGCTGCTGAACCGCGAGGTATTCGAGGATGCGCTCCTTGACCTTGTCCAGGCCAAAGTGATCCTTCTCCAGCACCTGCTCCGCCTCCCCCAACTCCTGGTTGACGCGTGTGCGCTTCTTCCATGGGGCCTTCAGGAGCCAATCCACATAGTTACGGACTACCGTAGCTTCAGCCGACATGGGCGACATCAGCTTGAGCTTGTTTAACTCTGCAGTCGCCTTCTCGCGCGCCTCCTGAGACATGCCGGCGCGGGCCACGCGTTGCTCGAGTTCGGCGATCTCGTTCGGGGCATCTTCCATGTCCCCGAGCTCCTTCTGAATCGCCTTCATCTGCTCATTCAGGTAGTACTCGCGCTGACTCTTCTCCATCTGCTGCTTGACACGGCCTCGAATGCGCTTCTCGATCTGCAGCATGTCGATTTCGGTTTCGATCAGCGTCATCACGTGCTCGATCCGTTCACGAACGGCCATGATTTCAAGCACTTTCTGCTTCTGGTCAAGCTTCAGCGCCATGTGGGCGGCAACGGTGTCGGCAAGACGCCCGGGCTGATCGATACCTGCGAGGGACGTCAGAATCTCCGGCGGCACCTTGCGGTTCAGTTTGACGTAGTTTTCGAACTGGGAAATCAGCGATCGCTTGAGGACTTCGGCTTCCCGCGTGCTGACATCCAGCTGATCCTCGACAAGCGTGATGTCGGCAGAGAAAAATTCAGCCCCCCGGGTCTGTGTCAGATTGGCACGGGTGTTACCCTCGACGAGCACCTTGACCGTGCCATCCGGCAATTTCAGCAACTGCAAGATGGTGGCGAGAGTGCCGACCCCGTAGATGTCCTCCAGGGCCGGTTCATCGACGTCAGCCTGTTTCTGGGCCACGAGAAGAATCTGCTTCCCGGCCTGCATCGCTTCATCAAGCGCCTGGATCGAACGCGCCCGGCCCACAAAAAGCGGGATGACCATGTGCGGGTAGACCACCACATCCCGCAGCGGCAGGATGGGTATGTTCAGTCTGTGCTGCGGATCGGTGTCAGACATCCTTAACGCTCCTGGGATCAGAGTCCCGCCGGATCCTCCAGTGGGAGGCCGAGCGGCGCAGCAGACTCATGCAGGCAGGGCTGGCGCCCGCGTCTGCAATTGAGCTAATCGACAGTTTAACTGTCTGGCAGTCTAGTTGCCTCCAGAGCCGGCTGCTCTCCGCTCTTCCTGAACGGCGCGCAGGGGCGTGGTTTCTTCCGTCTCGAAGATAATGTAAGGCTTCGTTTCGCCAGTGACCACCGCCTCGTCCACAACGACTTTACGGGCGTTCCGGAGGGACGGCAGCTCGTACATGGTGTCGAGGAGGATATTTTCGAGAATCGTTCGAAGGCCGCGGGCCCCGGTCTTACGCTGCATGGCACGCAGCGCAATAGCCCGCAAAGCGTCCTCCCGGAACTCAAGCTCTGCGCCTTCCATCTCAAACAGCCGCCTGTACTGCTTGGTCAGTGCGTTCTTGGGTTCGATCAGAATACTGACGAGAGCCGCCTCATCGAGTTCGTCGAGAGTGGCCACCACGGGCAACCGGCCCACGAACTCCGGGATCAGTCCGTAGCGGATCAGGTCCTCGGGCTCCACGTCGGTGAGCAGTTCGCCGATTGGCGAATCCTCCGTGCTACGCACATCCGCTACGAAGCCTATACCGCTCTTCTGGGAACGCTTCTGAATGATCTTTTCCAGGCCGGCGAATGCGCCGCCCACTATGAACAAGATATGGCGGGTATCCACCTGCAGGAATTCCTGCTGGGGGTGCTTGCGGCCACCCTGGGGCGGCACGGACGCAATGGTTCCTTCGATCAGCTTCAGCAGAGCCTGCTGGACGCCTTCACCCGACACATCGCGGGTAATCGAAGGGTTGTCGGACTTGCGGGAAATCTTGTCGATTTCGTCGATATAGACAATGCCGGTCTGGGCCTTCTCTACATCGTAGTCGCACTTCTGCAGCAGCTTCTGAATGATATTCTCGACGTCCTCACCCACATATCCGGCCTCGGTGAGCGTCGTAGCGTCGGCAATTGCGAAGGGGACATTGAGCAACCGGGCGAGCGTCTCGGCCAACAGGGTTTTGCCGCAGCCAGTGGGGCCGATCAGCAGGATGTTGCTCTTCGAGAGTTCGATGTCGCTCTTGCCACCGTCCGCCGAGCGGTTTTCCAGCCGCTTATAGTGGTTATAGACAGCCACGGACAGGATTTTCTTGGCGCGCTCCTGGCCAATGACGTACTCATCCAGGACACTCTTGATCTCCTGGGGCTTTGGCAGCTTGGCGCTGGGGTGGTCCTGACGGTCCTCCAGCTCCTCACGGATGATGTCGTTGCAGAGCTCAACACACTCGTCGCAGATGAAGACAGACGGACCCGCAATAAGCTTGCGAACCTCGTGCTGGCTCTTGCCGCAAAATGAGCAGTAGAGCAGCTTGCCGTCGTCGCCTCGTCCGCGGGTTTCGTCAACCATGGCTGCCGGATTCTCCTGCCGCGAAGCCCGTCAGGGGGGCTTCATCTAACATATAGCACGCGTTCAACGGGGCGTGCAAAACCCCTCGTCGTATACCGCGATCAGTTCACATCACGCGGCCATTTTAGTGCAGTCCATCACGCAGTCCTCCTACGTGGGCTTGCGGGTCTCTCCGCGGGACTCCAGGACACCGTCAATCAGCCCGTATTCGACCGCATTGACCCCGCTCATGAATCGATCCCGGTCCGTGTCCTGCTCAACCCGCTCGAGAGACTGTCCAGTGTGTTTGACCAGGATCTGATTCAGGCGTTCCCGGGTCAGCAGGATCTCCTTCGCGTGGATATCGATGTCCGATGCCTGCCCCTGAAAACCTCCGAGAGGCTGGTGAATCATGATGCGGGAATGCGGCAGGCAAAAGCGCTTGCCCTTGGCGCCCCCCGTGAGCAGCAGTGCGCCCATGCTGGCGGCCTGACCGACGCAGATCGTGCTCACGTCGGGCTTGATAAATTGCATCGTATCGTAGATCGACAGCCCGGAAGTCACCACGCCACCGGGCGAGTTGATATACAGATGAATATCCTTGTCCGGGTTTTCAGACTCGAGGAATAGCAACTGGGCAACCACCAGATTGGCCATGTGGTCCTCGACCGGACCGACGATGAAGATCACTCGCTCCTTCAGCAGTCGGGAGTAGATATCGTAGGCCCGCTCGCCGCGCGCAGTCTGCTCGATGACCATCGGTACGAGACCGAGCGCCGTGGTATCCATTGCCATATTTACAATCCCTGTTGCATTTGAGTGTTCCACGTCACGTACTAGCCAGCAACGAGCGCGCGAAACGTCGTTGGTGTCGGCGTAATCGTAGCCCGGCTGGCCAGCCAGTCCACCACCTGCTCCTCGAGCACGGCGTTTTCCACCTGGTTCATGAGCTGGGCCGTCTGGAAATACAGCTTGCGAATCTCGTCCGGCCTTTCGTAACCACTGGACAGGCTCTCAATACGCTGGCTAACCCTCTCCCGGTCTACTACCAGATTCTGCTCGCGGATCAGGGCACCAATCAGCAGCCCGAGGCGCACACGGCGTTCTGCCGTCTGGCGGAAAGACTCCAGCGCGGGCGCCGCCGCAGCGTCTGTGATACCGAGATTGCGCATGGCGTCGGCCTGCAGCGAGGTGGCTTCCTGCTCCACAAGGACGACCGGTATGTCGATCGGGTTCGCCTGCAGGAGCTGCTCGAGCAGCTGACGCTTGACGTCGGCTTTGGCCCGCGCCCCAAACTCTTCGGCCATGTTGTTGCGCAGGTCCTGAACGAAGTCTTCCTTCGTGCCACTTTCAACGCCAAAGCTTCGGATGAACTCCTCATCCAGCTCTGGCAAGTGTTGTTCGGCAACTTCGCCAACCTGGATGCTGAAATCGGCTTCCTGACCGGCAAGCGTTGAGTTCGGGTAGTCGGCGGGAAACCGCACGGTAATCTCGCGACTGTCGCCGGCCTTCACGCCGACCAGCTGCTTCTCGAAATCCTCGATCATGCGGCCCTCACCGAGCATGATTGTGACCTTCTCGCCGGAGCCGCCCTCCATCGGGCTCCCGTTGAGGCGGCCCTGAAAGTCGACGACCACGCGGTCGCCGTTGCGCGCCTCGCGGTCGGTGGCATGCCAGTGACTGCGCTGCCTGCGCAAGTTGTCGGCAATGAAATCGATGTCTCCATCATCAAATGCGGGTTCGGGCCGGCTGGCGAACACTGCCTCTAGCCCCTGCACCGTGAACTCCGGAAAGACCTCGAAGCTGGCCGTGTAGGCGAAATCGACGCCCTGAGCTCCCGATTCCGGCGCCGCATCGATCTGGGGGTCGCCTGCGGGGCGCAACTGTTGGCCCCTGACCGCCTCGTTATAGGTGGACTGAACAACATCCTGCAGGACTTCCCGGCGCACCTGGTCGCCAAACCGCTGACGAATGACCTTTTCCGGAACCTTGCCCGGGCGGTAGCCCTTGATATTGGCCGTCCGGCTGACGGAACGGAGGCGGTTCTCCACCTCAAGCTCAATACGCTGCGCCGGCACCCGCACCTGCAATCGCCGCTCCAGTCCCTGGCCGGTCTCCAAAGAAACGTGCAATTCGGCCATCGCCCTCTCGACTTCCTGAACCATCTGCATATCAAAAAACTTCCCTGCCTGATTGCACCCGCCACGGTGTTGGTGCGAAAGGAGAGACTCGAACTCTCACGGGTTACCCCACAGGAACCTAAATCCTGCGCGTCTACCAGTTCCGCCACTCTCGCGCGTGGGGCCTTGAAGCGGCTTTTCGCAGGGCATTATACCGAACGGCCTAGTGCCCACCGGGCTCTGCGCAGTCTTTACTCTTGATCAATAGCGGCGCGACCACATTCAGGCAAAGGGACCTGGAGAAGAATCTTACTTCATATATTACAGGAGTTTACGCCGCATTCAGTAACCCGTTTGTCGGGGTACTTTCGCCGGGCCATGGCCCGGTATCGGAACGCGGGGCTGACGTCGGGCGCCCCAGGGAAGGAATGGTGGGCCGTGTAAGACTTGAACTTACAACCAATGGATTAAGAGTCCACTGCTCTACCAATTGAGCTAACGGCCCGTCTCTAAACAGTATTCGCGGCTGAAGCCGCTCCTACAATCCTGCACGTGAAGTTGGGGTGGACGATGGGGCTCGAACCCACGACCACCGGAATCACAATCCGGTGCTCTACCAACTGAGCTACGCCCACCATTGACCGTTCTCGTTATGGCGCGCCTGGCAGGACTCGAACCTGCAGCCCCCGGCTTAGAAGGCCGGTGCTCTGTCCGGTTGAGCTACAGGCGCTCCGCTTCCCCGTTAAGGGGCCCAGTAACAGGCGAGGGCCGGGTGGTCGGGGCAGACGGATTCGAACCGCCGACCCTCTGCTCCCAAAGCAGATGCGCTACCAGACTGCGCCATGCCCCGAACTCGTCCCGACACCGGCAGTATAGCGATCTGCCGGGCGCCACGGGCCAGTCATCGGGGTCGCGATAATAGGGACGATAGCGGACAGCGTCAATTTGGCCCCCCGTGATAAGGTGTCGGCCGACATGACAGCCCGCCTGATTGACGGCAAAGCCATTGCCAGCGAGGTGCGCAGTGTGCTGCGCCAGCGGATCGCCGACCGGCTCCGGGCGGGCCACCGCCCACCCGGGCTGGCCGTTGTCCTCGTCGGGGATGACCCGGCCTCCAGAATCTATGTGCGCAACAAGCGGGCGGCCTGCATCGAGGTGGGCATCATGTCCCGCGACTACGACCTGCCTGCGACGACTGGGGAGCACGAGATCCTTGCCCTGATCGAGCAGCTGAATGCCGACCCGGAGATCGACGGCATTCTGGTGCAACTGCCCCTCCCGCCGCATGTCAGCGAAGTCGCGGTGATCGAATGCATCGACCCCATCAAGGATGTGGATGGCTTCCACCCCTACACCCTGGGACGCCTGAGCCAGCGCATTCCCGTCCTGCGCCCGGCCACGCCCTACGGCGTGATGGCCCTCCTCCGCCACATCGGTGTGCCCGTAAAGGGGCAGCACGCCGTCGTCGTCGGCGCATCAAATCACGTGGGGCGGCCGCTGGCCCTGGAACTTCTCCTGGCAGGTGCCACCATCACCGTCTGCCATCGCTTTACCCGGGACCTGAAGCACCACGTCGCGCAGGCCGATATCCTGGCCGTGGCCGTTGGCAAGGCCGGGCTGATTCCCGGTGCCTGGATCAAGCCGGGTGCGGTCGTCCTCGACATTGGCATCAGTCGTCTGGCTGATGGCAAGCTGGCCGGTGACGTGGTTTTTGCTGAGGCCCGGGAACGGGCGGGCTGGATCACCCCGGTGCCCGGTGGCGTTGGCCCCATGACCATTGCGATGCTCCTGGAGAACACGCTGACGGCGGCCATTTCGGGGCCTGCCTTGCTTCAGGCCCGGGTATTGGCTCCTACCAGTTAGCCTTCCCGTTGTTTTGCATTGGAATTCAGTCATGACGTGCACCAGAAGTTTGTTGCTGTCGGTCGTCCTGTTGGCGCTGCCAGGCCTGACCCCGGCCTACGGCGCGGAACCGACACAGGTCAAGATCGAAACGTCAGCAGGGGACTTCATCCTGCAGATGGACGAGGCCCGGGCGCCACTGTCGGTGGCGAATTTTCTGCAGTATGTGAACGACGGATTCTATGCGGGAACGATCTTTCACCGGGTCGTGAACGGGTTCGTGATTCAGGGGGGTGGTTACACCCCGGAACTCACCCAGAAGCCACCCCGGCCGCCGGTTGTCAACGAGTCCGGCAATGGCCTCAGCAACCGGCGCGGATCTGTGGCGATGGCCCGCACCGGAGAGCCCCACTCCGCTGATTCCCAGTTCTTTATCAATCTTGCGGACAACCTGCCGCTGGACTCCAAACCAACCCGCTGGGGCTACGCCGTGTTCGCGGAGGTCGTCCAGGGCATGGATATCGTGGATGAGATCGGCCACCGGATGACCGGCAGCAAAGGCGGAATGCAGGACGTGCCCCTGGAGCCCGTGGTCATCCGCAGTGTCAGCGTACTGAAGACCCCTGTCGCGAGATGACGGCCCTCTTCATCTCTGACCTGCACCTCGACGCCTCCCGGCCCGCTGCCACCGATTGCTTCCTGCGCTTCCTCGCGGGCCCTGCCCGCGATGCGGGCACCCTGTACATTCTGGGCGACCTCTTTGAGGCCTGGACCGGCGACGATGCCGCCGGCCCCCACGAGCGCAGAATTCTGGACGAACTCCGCCGGTTCACCATGGCCGGGAGCCGGTGTTTGTTCCTGCGCGGAAATCGTGACTTCCTGGTCGGCGCCGGTTTTGCGGCCGACACCGGCGCCGCGCTACTTCCGGATGAAGCCCTGGTCGACCTGGAGGGTCGCCGGACCCTGCTGATGCATGGCGACACGCTCTGCACGGACGACCACGCCTACCAGAGGTATCGGCGCTTCGTGCACCGTTCCGCCGTCCAGGCCCTGTACCTGACCCTGCCTGCCAGGGTTCGCTCTGGAATCGCCGCCTACGCCCGTCGCCGCAGCATGGCCGCCAACGCCGGCAAGCCCCCCGCCATCATGGATGTCAATCCGGTCGCCGTAGCGGATGCCCTCCGACGCCACGGCGCGCAACTCCTGATCCACGGTCACACCCACCGGCCGGCCGTCCACGCACTCACTGTGGACGGAAAAACAGTGCAACGCGTGGTCCTCGGTGCCTGGTACGAGCAAGGCAGTGTGTTGCACTGGACAGCGACCGGGCCTGAACTGAGGATCCTCAGCTTCGCCTGAATGCAGCGCTGCACCGGACAGCGCCGCAGCGGGCCTAGCCCGACGGCTGCCAGGCCAGCAATTCCTCGACGCTCTGGAAGCGCTCAGCCGGCTGCTTGGCCAGCATGCGCTGGATCAAGGGCTGGAACTCCCGAAGCGATGTGGGCAGACCCGGCACTGGCGCCAGGCGATGCTTGACGATCACAGCCATCGCCGTGTCGCCGTCGTAGGGCTTTGCGCCGGTGAGCATTTCGAAAAAGATCACGCCCAGGCTATAGATATCCCCGCGGACATCAACCGGCTCGCCGTGCCCCTGCTCGCTGGCCTGCTGC
>Ga0209254_10003769_pt1 | contig 13824 bp, 10 predicted proteins | sample FrelakmetDIP11DI_FD_187148 | JGI IMG/M metagenome (GOLD analysis project Ga0209254, IMG submission 187148) | Freshwater lake sediment microbial communities from the University of Notre Dame, USA, for methane emissions studies - DIP11 DI (SPAdes)... | ecosystem: Environmental > Aquatic >...
AAATGGGGGTGGGGGCCGAAAAGGCCCGCGATTTTAGTGACCCTGCCGGCGGAGCGTCAAGTCGCATTGCAACGCCGGCCATGAGCGCGAGGCCCTCATTCCAAGCGATTGTTTTTATTGGTAAAAACTGCTGCTGCCGGGAACCCTCCTGTGCGCCGGGTGGCCGGCACCGGTAATATTTGCCGCACGGCCATGAAAGCCCTGACTCTCGCCCAGATCCTGGTCCTGGTGCGCTTCTCCCTGATGGCAGCGGAGATGGCGCTGATCCGCGCCGGGCTCGTTCGCGGCCACTACCGGTGGAAGGCCGACAACATCCGTGCCACCTGGCGGCGGCAGCTGGCAGCGACCTAGCCCTGCTTTGCGCTCAGGCCACCAGCGCCTGCAGCAGGCTGTCGAAGGCCTCGAGATACGCATCCACGTCAGCGCGCGCGGCCGGTACCGGCACGGTTGGACCGGCGCCGACGATCGCCTCCCATACACCGCGGTTGGCGAGCCACACGCGGATCAGGCGCGCCAGCGTGTCGTCCTGCACCGCGCTTGCCTCGCTGGCATTCCGGGGCGGCTTGGGTGCGAACACGTAGCCGGATCGTGGCCCGAGTTCATGGATGAACCACGGCAGTCCCGCACGGGCCACCGCGGCACGCATGCCGGCGGCCAGCTCCGCGCCGAGCGCCTGCGTGTGCTGGTAAGCAGCCGGCGTCAGCACTTCCAGCATCGTCGCCCGCGCCGCGGCCAGCGCCAGGGGATTCCCGAACAGCGTGCCGCCGGTGGCGATCAGGTCACTGCGCTCGCCGTCCGCGCCCTTGTGCTGGGTCAGCAACCCGCCGATCTCGGCACTCATGCCCCAGGCGCCGAAAGGCACCCCGCCCGCGATCGACTTGCCCGCGGTCACCAGGTCCGGCGCCAGACCCCAGGCGCGGGTCAGGCCGCCCGGGCCGACGACCTGCGTGTGCGTCTCGTCCAGGCACAGCAGCACGCCGGCAGCGCGGGTCAGTGCGCGCAATTCCGCGTGGAAGCCCGGCTCGGGCCGGATCAGCACGTGGTTGTTGGTGAGCGCCGGCTCGGTCATGACCAGCGCCACGTCGCCCGCTGCCAGTGCGGCGCGCAGCGCATCGGGGTCGTTGAACGGGACGACTACCGACTGGCTCGCGACGTCGAGCGACAGGCCGCGCTCCTCCGCCACCACCCGCCCATGCGCGTCGAGACTGACCAGCGTCTGGTCCAGGTGACCGTGGTACTTGCCCTCGAACAGCAACACCTTATCGCGGCCGGTGGCGACCCGCGCGACGCGGATGGCTTCGATGTTGGCCTGCGAGGCGGACGAGGTGTACTGCCACTGCGGCAGGCCGAACCGCCGCGCAAGTTCCTCCGACACCGCAATCGCGTCCTCGGTCGGCAGCATGAACTGGTTGCCTGCGAGCATCGCCTCATTCACGGCACGCACCACCGGCGCCGGCGCGTAACCGCAGAACATCGACATGTCGGCGATGTTGAAGTCGGAATAGCTGAATCCGTCGACATCCGTGAAACGCGCGCCGGAAGCGCGTGCGACCCATGGCGGCTCGTGGTGATAGCTGCCGCGCATCCAGGCCATCGGCACGCCGTTCGGCATCGAGGCCAGGGCACGCTGCCGCAGCGCCGCGGAACGCGGACGCGCCTCATGGAAGCGCTGATCCTCGCGGTTTTTCAGCTGACGCACGCGATCGGGATTCGGCTGTCCGGACATGGATCGCGACTCCGGCTGGTGGATGGCGGCAGCAAACGGGCCCGGCAGACGCCGGGCCCGCCCGCAGGGCCCGTCTACTCCCCGACTGCTTCCTGCACCGCCGGCTCCTCGGTTGCCACCTCGGCGCTGGAGTCCAGGAAGCCGCGGTGGTCCTCGCTCCCGTCGCGCTTGGCACGGCGCTGGACATGGAAGGAGAATCCGGTGCCGGCCGGGATCAGGCGGCCGACGATGACGTTCTCCTTGAGGCCCCGCAGGTCGTCCTTGATGCCGCGCACGGCCGCGTCGGTCAGCACGCGCGTGGTCTCCTGGAAGGAGGCTGCGGAGATGAACGAATCGGTCTGCAGCGAAGCCTTGGTGATACCGAGCAGCATCGGCTCGAACTCCGCCGGCTTCTTCTTCGCGCCCTCCAGGCGGTCATTCAGCTCGAGGATGCGCGCACGCTCGAGCTGCTCGCCGCGCAGCAGCGTGGAATCGCCCGCGTCCTTGACCTCGACCTTGCGCAGCATCTGCCGGACGATCACCTCGATGTGCTTGTCGTTGATCTTCACGCCCTGCAGGCGATAGACGTCCTGGATCTCGCGCGTGAGGTAGTTGGCGAGCGCCGCGACGCCCTGCAGGCGCAGGATGTCGTGCGGGTTCGGCTCGCCTTCCGCGATCACTTCGCCGCGCTCGACGTGCTCGCCCTCGAACACGTTGAGCTGGCGCCACTTCGGGATCAGCTCCTCGTAGCGCTCGTTGTTTTCGCCGGTGATGACCAGCCGGCGCTTGCCCTTGGTCTCGCGTCCGAAGCTCACCGTGCCGGTGACCTCGGCGAGGATCGCGGGCTCCTTGGGCTTGCGCGCCTCGAACAGGTCCGCCACGCGCGGCAGGCCGCCCGTGATGTCGCGCGTCTTCGAGGACTCCTGAGGGATGCGCGCGATGACGTCGCCGACGGACACCTTGGCGCCGTCCTCGAGCGACACGAGCGCGCCCGCCGGCAGCGTGTAGACCGCCGGAATGTCGGTGTTCGCGAAGGTGGCTTCCTTGCCCTTCGCGTTCACCAGCTTCAGCACCGGGCGCAGGTCGCGACCGGCCGCCGCACGCTGCTTCGGGTCGAGCACTTCGACCGAGGTCAGGCCGGTGACCTCGTCCAGCTGCGACTGCACCGTCACGCCGTCGACGAAGTCGTTGAAGCGGATGAAACCCGCGACCTCGGTGACGACCGGATGGGTGTGCGGGTCCCAGTTCGCGACGATCTGGCCCGGCACCACCGACTTGCCCTCGTCCGCGACGATGATCGCGCCGTACGGGATCTTGTAACGCTCGCGCTCGCGGCCGAACTCGTCGATCACGCCGATCTCGCCCGAGCGGGACGTGCTGACCAGGTGACCCTTTTCATGGCGCACCGACTTCACGTTGTGGAAGCGCAGCGTGCCCTTGCCCTTGATCTCGACCAGCGAGATCGCGGCCGCGCGGGATGCCGCGCCGCCGATGTGGAAGGTGCGCATCGTCAGCTGCGTGCCCGGCTCGCCGATCGACTGAGCGGCGATCACGCCGACCGCCTCGCCGATCGAGATGAGCCGCCCGCGCGCCAGGTCGCGGCCATAGCACATGGCGCAGACGCCGTAACGCACGCTGCAGGTGATCGGCGAGCGCACCTTGATCTGGTCGACGCCGTGGACCTCCAGCTCCTGCACCAGGCGCTCGTCGATCAGCGTGCCTGCGTCGATCAACGCCTCGTCGGTGCCGGGCTTCGGCACGTCGGCCGCGGTCACGCGACCGAGCACGCGCTCGCCGAGGCCCTCGACCACGTCGCCGCCCTCGACGATCGGGGTCACTTCAAGGCCCCGCGCCGTGCCGCAGTCGGTGAGCGTCACGACCAGGTCCTGGGCGACGTCGACGAGCCGGCGCGTCAGGTAGCCGGAGTTGGCGGTCTTCAGCGCGGTGTCCGCGAGGCCCTTGCGGGCGCCGTGGGTCGAGATGAAGTACTGCAGAACGTTCAGTCCTTCGCGGAAGTTCGCCGTGATCGGCGTCTCGATGATCGAGCCGTCCGGCTTCGCCATCAGTCCGCGCATGCCGGCCAGCTGGCGGATCTGCGCCGCCGAGCCGCGCGCGCCGGAGTCCGCCATCATGAAGATGGAGTTGAAAGAGCCCTGCTGGACCTTGCGGCCCTTGCGGTCGGTTCCTTCCTCGAACCGCAGCTGGTCCATCATCGCCTTGCCGATCTGGTCGTTGGTGCGCGACCAGATGTCGACGACCTTGTTGTAGCGCTCGCCATTCGTGACGAGACCGGACTCGTACTGGTCCTGGATCTCCTTGACCTCGCGCTCGGCGGTCGCGAGGATCTTGGTCTTCTGCGGCGGGACCATCATGTCGTCCACGCCGATCGAGATGGCACCGCGGGTCGCATACGAGAATCCCGTGTACATCAGCCGGTCAGCGAAGATCACGGTCTCCTTGAGGCCGAGGGCGCGATAGCAGGAGTTGATGACCGCCTGCACGCGCTTCTTGGTCATGTCCTGGTTCACGAGGTCGAACGGCAGCCCGCGCGGCAGCAGGTCGGACAGCAACGCCCGACCGACGGTGGTCTTGACCAGGCGCCGCTTCTGCCTGAGCACGCCCTCGGCGTCCTTCGCCCACTCGACGACGCGCACGCGCACCCCTGCGTGCAACTCCGCCTCGCGCGTCTCGTGCGCGCGGTGAACCTCACGCACGTCGGTGAAGATCATGCCCTCGCCCTTCGCCCCGGCACGCTCGCGCGTCATGTAGTAAAGGCCGAGCACCACGTCCTGCGACGGCACGATGATCGGGTCGCCGTTCGCCGGGGAGAGGATGTTGTTCGAGGACAGCATCAGTGCGCGCGCCTCGAGCTGGGCCTCGAGCGATAGCGGAATGTGTACGGCCATCTGGTCGCCGTCGAAGTCCGCGTTGAACGCGGTGCAGACGAGCGGGTGCAGCTGGATCGCCTTGCCCTCGATCAGCACCGGCTCAAACGCCTGGATACCGAGGCGATGCAGCGTCGGCGCACGGTTCAGCAGCACCGGGTGCTCGCGGATGACCTCCTCGAGGATGTCCCAGACTTCCGGACCTTCGCGCTCGACCAGGCGCTTGGCGGCCTTGATCGTCGTCGCGAGTCCGCGCAACTGGAGCTTGTGGAAGATGAACGGCTTGAACAGCTCGAGCGCCATCTTCTTCGGCAGGCCGCACTGGTGCAGGCGCAGCGTCGGGCCGACCACGATGACCGAGCGTCCCGAGTAGTCGACGCGCTTGCCGAGCAGGTTCTGCCGGAAACGGCCCTGCTTGCCCTTGATCATGTCGGCGAGCGACTTCAGCGGGCGCTTGTTGGTGCCCGTGATCGCGCGGCCGCGGCGCCCGTTGTCGAGCAGCGCGTCCACCGACTCCTGCAGCATGCGCTTCTCGTTGCGCACGATGATGTCCGGCGCATTCAGCTCGAGCAGCCGGCGCAGGCGGTTGTTGCGGTTGATCACCCGGCGGTACAGGTCGTTCAGGTCCGAGGTCGCGAAGCGGCCGCCGTCCAGCGGGACCAGCGGGCGCAGGTCGGGCGGCAGCACCGGCAGGACGGTCAGAACCATCCACTGCGGGTTGTTGCCCGACTCGATGAACGACTCGAGCAGCTTCAGGCGCTTGGTCAGGCGCTTGATCTTGGTTTCCGAGGTCGTGCCGTCGATCTCGGTGCGGACCTTGCCGACTTCGGTCGCGAGTTCGATCGTCTTCAGCAGCTCGAGGATGGCCTCCGCGCCCATGCGGGCGTCGAACTCGTCACCGTACTTCTCGATCGCCTCGAGGTAAATTTCGTTGGACATGAGCTGTCCGCGCTCGAGCGGCGTCATGCCCGGATCGACGACCACGAAGGCCTCGAAGTAAAGCACGCGCTCGAGGTCCCTGAGCGTCATGTCCACCATCAGGCCGATGCGCGATGGCAGGGACTTCAGGAACCAGATGTGCGCCACCGGGCTCGCGAGCTCGATGTGGCCCATGCGCTCGCGCCGGACTTTCGACTGCGTGACCTCGACGCCACACTTCTCGCAGACGACGCCGCGGTGCTTCAGCCGCTTGTACTTGCCGCACAGGCACTCGTAGTCCTTCACGGGTCCGAAGATCTTCGCGCAGAACAGGCCGTCTCGTTCCGGCTTGAAGGTGCGGTAGTTGATCGTCTCGGGCTTGCGCACCTCGCCGTATGACCAGGACTTGATCATCTCCGGCGACGTCAGCGCGATGCGGATCGAGTCGAAATTCTCGACTTGAGCCTGCGGCTTGAAGAACTTCATGAGGTCTTTCATTCGATCACCCTTCCTGCTCGAGCTCGATGTTGATCGCGAGCGAACGGATTTCCTTGACCAGCACGTTGAACGACTCAGGCATGCCAGCGTCCATCTGGTGATTGCCGTCGACGATGTTCTTGTACATCTTGGTGCGGCCGTTCACGTCGTCGGACTTGACGGTCAGCATTTCCTGCAGCGTGTAGGAGGCGCCGTAGGCCTCGAGCGCCCAGACTTCCATCTCGCCGAAGCGCTGTCCGCCGAACTGCGCCTTGCCACCGAGCGGCTGCTGCGTGACCAGGCTGTAAGGCCCGGTCGAGCGCGCATGCATCTTGTCGTCCACCAGGTGGTTCAGCTTCAGCATGTACATGTAGCCGACCGTGACCTGCCGGTCGAATGCCTCGCCCGTGCGACCGTCGGTCAGCGTCGTCTGGCCGGAGACCGGCAGCTCGGCGAGCTCGAGGAGGGCCTTGATCTCGGCCTCGCTCGCCCCGTCGAACACCGGTGTCGCCATCGGCACGCCATCCGTGAGGTTGCGCGCCAACTCGCGGATTTCCTCGTCCGTAAACGAGGCGATGTCTTCCTTCTGGCCGCCGGTCCCGTTGTAGATGCGGTCGAGGAACTTCCTGAGCTCCGTGACCGCCTCCTGCGCCTCGATCATCCTGTTGATCTTGGTGCCGAGACCTCGCGCCGCCCACCCGAGGTGGGCTTCGAGGATCTGGCCGATGTTCATGCGCGAGGGCACGCCCAGCGGGTTCAGCACGATGTCGATCGGCGTGCCGTCCGCGAGGTAGGGCATGTCCTCGACCGGGACGATCGTGGACACCACGCCCTTGTTGCCGTGCCGGCCGGCCATCTTGTCGCCCGGCTGGATACGGCGCTTCACGGCCAGGTACACCTTGACCATCTTGAGAACGCCCGGCGCCAGGTCGTCGCCCGCCGTGATCTTGGCCTTCTTGGCCTCGAAGCGGCGCTCGAACTCCTTGTGTTGCTCGGCGAGGCGCTTGCGGACACCCTCGAGCGCGGCCGAGGGGCCCTCGCCCTGCATGCGGATCTCGAACCACTCCTCGTGCGGCAGCTCGTCGAGGAACTCCGCGGTCACTTCGCTCCCCGTCTTCAGGCGGCGCGGACCGCCGCTGGCGGTCTCGCCGACGAGCGCGACGCGCAGGCGCGAGAACAGGTCGCCCTCGAGGATGCGGCGCTGGTCGTTCAGGTCCTTGCGGACTTTCTCGATCTCGGCCTTCTGGATCGCGAGCGCGCGGCTGTCCTTCTCCACGCCGTCGCGCGTGAACACACGCACGTCGATCACGGTGCCGTCCATGCCCGGCGGCACGCGCAGCGAAGTGTCCTTCACGTCCGAGGCCTTCTCGCCGAAGATCGCGCGCAGCAGCTTTTCCTCGGGGGTCAGCTGGGTCTCGCCCTTCGGCGTCACCTTGCCGACCAGGATGTCGCCCGCCTTGACCTCGGCGCCGATGAAGACGATGCCGGCCTCGTCGAGCTTCGCGAGCGCGGTGTCGCCGACGTTCGGGATGTCCGCGGTGATCTCCTCGGGCCCGAGCTTGGTGTCGCGCGCGACGCAGGTCAGCTCTTCGATGTGGATGGTCGTGAAGCGTTCTTCCTCGACCACGCGCTCCGAGATCAGGATCGAGTCCTCGAAGTTGTAGCCGTTCCACGGCATGAACGCGACCAGCATGTTCTGGCCGAGCGCGAGTTCGCCGAGGTGCGTCGACGGGCCGTCGGCCAGCACGTCGCCCTTCGCGATCGTGTTGCCTACGCGCACCAGCGGCTGCTGGTTGATGCAGGTGTTCTGGTTCGAGCGCGTGTACTTCGTGAGGTTGTAGATGTCGACGCCCGGCTCGCCGGCCGTGACCTCGGCCTCGTTGACCCGAACCACGACCCGCGACGCGTCGACGGAGTCGACCGCGCCGCCGCGGCGCGCGATCACCACCACGCCGGAGTCGATCGCGACCGTCCGCTCGATGCCAGTGCCCACCAGCGGGGTGGACGAACGCAGCGTCGGCACCGCCTGGCGCTGCATGTTCGAGCCCATCAGCGCGCGGTTCGCATCGTCGTGCTCGAGGAACGGGATCAGCGCGGCCGCGACCGAGACGATCTGGCGCGGTGACACGTCCATGTACTCGATGCGCTCCGCCGGCATCAGCGTGAATTCGTTCTGGTAACGGCAGGAGACCAGCTCGTCCGTGAAGCGGCCCTTCTCGTCGAGCGGCGCGTTCGCCTGCGCGATCACGAACTCGCTCTCCTCGATCGCCGACAGGTAGTCGACGTCACCCGTCACGCGCCGCTCGCGAACGCGGCGGTACGGCGTCTCGAGGAAGCCGTACTTGTTGGTGCGCGCGTAGACCGCAAGCGAGTTGATCAAACCGATGTTCGGGCCTTCCGGCGTCTCGATCGGGCAGACGCGGCCGTAGTGGGTCGGGTGGACGTCACGGACTTCGAACCCCGCCCGCTCGCGCTTCAGCCCGCCCTCGCCGAGCGCCGACACGCGGCGCTTGTGGGTGATTTCGGACAGCGGATTGTTCTGGTCCATGAACTGCGACAGCTGCGAGGAGCCAAAGAACTCCTTGACCGCCGCGGCCACCGGCTTGGCGTTGATCATGTCCTGCGGGTTGATCTCCTCGTTCTCGGCGAGCGTCAGGCGCTCCTTGACGGCGCGCTCGACGCGCACCAGGCCGATGCGGAAGGCGACTTCCGCCATTTCGCCGACGCAGCGCACGCGGCGGTTGCCGAGGTGGTCGATGTCGTCGACCTTGCCGTCGCCGTTCTTGATCGCGATCAGCGTGCGCAGCACGTCGACGACGTCCGACATTGAGTCGCCGTACTTGGCGACCAGCGCCTTGCCGGTCTCGTCCTTGCGCTGGTCGGACACGGTCGCGAAGTAGCGGCCGTCGAACAGGATGCCCGGCTCCTCGAGCCAGCGCTCGACGCCGGCCTCGGTGAGGCCCTCCGGCACCGGGCGGTTCACGCGCCGGTTGAACTTCATGCGGCCCACGGCCGACAGGTCGTAACGCTCGCCATTGAAGAACAGGTTGTGGAACAAATTCTCGGCCGCGTCCTTGGTCGGCGGTTCGCCCGGACGCATCATCCGGTAGATCTCGATCAGCGCCTCGAGGCGGGTCGTGCTTGCGTCGATACGCAGCGTGTCCGAGATGTACGGGCCGCGGTCGAGGTCGTTGACGTAGAGCGTGCCGATCTCGGTGATGTCCGCCTTCACGAATCTCTCGACCAGCGCCGTGGTCAGCACGTCGTTGGCCGAGGCGAGCACTTCGCCGGTCGCCGGGTCGGCGACGTCGTGGGCGATGATCTTGCCCTCGAGGTACTCGACGGGCACCGCGAGGCGCTTGATGCCCGCTTCCTCGAGCTGGCGTACGTGGCGCGCCGTGATGCGGCGGCCTTCCTCGACGATGACCTTGCCGTTGGCGCTGATCTCGAACATCGCCGTCTCGCCGCGCAGGCGCTCGGGCACCAGGTCGAGCTCGAAGCCCTTCTTCGTGAAGTGCACCGTGTTGCGGTCGAAGAACATGCGCAGGATGTCGGAGTTGTTGTAGCCGAGCGCGCGCAACAGGATCGACACCGGCAGCTTGCGGCGCCGGTCGATGCGCGCGAACACGCAGTCCTTCGCGTCGAACTCGAAATCGAGCCAGGAGCCGCGATACGGGATCACGCGCGCCTGGAACAGCAGCTTGCCGGAGCTGTGGGTCTTGCCCTTGTCGTGGTCGAAGATGACCCCTGGGCTGCGGTGCAGCTGGGAGACGATCACGCGCTCGGTGCCGTTGACGATGAAGGTGCCGTTCTCGGTCATGAGCGGCAGCTCGCCGAGGTACACCTCCTGCTCGATCGCGCGCTTCACGCGCGAGGCGCCCGGGGACTCCTTGTCCATGACCCGCAGGCGCAGGCGCACCCGGATCGGCGCAGCGTAGGTGAGGCCGCGGACCTGGCACTCCTTGACGTCGAACACCGGCTCGCCGAGGTAGTAGTAGACGTACTCGAGCGTCGCGTGGCCGGAATAGCTCTTGATCGGAAACACGCTCTGGAACGCGGCGTGCAGGCCGGCGCGCCGCAGGTGCTTGTCGATGATGGCCTTTTCCTGCTCCTCCGAGAGCAGCCTGCCGCCCGCGACGGCGCCGCCCGCATGCCCGGACAGCTCGCCGTGCAGCCCGCGCGCTTCGTCGAGCTGCAGGAACTGCGCGTACGACTCGGTCTGGATCGCGAGCAGCGGCGGCACGTCCAGGATGCCCTGGCGCTTGCCAAAGCTCTTCCGGATGCGCTTCTTCTCGGTGAACGTGTAGGCCATCTTCATCACCTGATTGCTGGTTCGGTCAAACTCACGCGGACGCGCGCGCGACCGCCTCCCTCGCGGGAGGCGGCGCGCCCGTGCCCGTTACGGCAGCCTGCGAGGCAATGCCCTCGCACGGAGGTCCTTACTTGACCTCGACCGTGGCGGCGACGTCCTCGAGCTGCTTCTTGAATTTCTCGGCATCCGCCTTCGAGACGCCGTCCTTGACGGTCGACGGCGCACCCTCGACCAGGTCCTTCGCCTCCTTGAGGCCGAGACCCGTGATCTCGCGGATGACCTTGATGACGGTGACCTTCTTCTCGGCCGGATACGCCTTCAGGGTGACGGTGAACTCCGTCTGCTCTTCCGCGGCAGGGGCGGCGGCGCCCGCACCGGCGGCCGCAGCGGCGACCGGGGCAGCGGCGGTTACGCCGAACTTGTCTTCCATCATCTTCACGAGGTCGACCACTTCCATGAGGGTCATGTTCGAAATCGACTCGAGAATCTGTTCCTTGCTAGCAGCCATCGTCATCTCCAATTAAATGTGTCGTTGGAACCCGTAGATCAGCCGGTCAGGCGGCCTTCGTGGCCTTGATTGCATCGACCGTGCGCACCAGCATTGCGGCGGGCTCGGCCAGCGTACGCACGAACTTCGTGACCGGCGCCTTCATCACGCCGAGCAGCATCGAAAGGGCCTGCGGCTTGGTCGGCAGGCTCGCGACCCGGTCGATCTCCTTGGCGGAATAAAGCTTCCCGCCAAGCGCGACCAGCGTCGGAACCAGCTTCTCGTTGCCCTTCGCGAACTCCTTGACGACGCGGGCGGCGGCGCCCGGGTCTTCCTGGGAGAACGCGAGGATCAGCGGCCCCTTCAGGCTGTCGGCGATGCACTCGTAGGGAGTGCCCGTGACCGCGCGGCGCGCCAGCGTGTTCTTGACGACCCGCATGTAGACGCCGGCCTGGCGCGCCTTCGCGCGCAGCCCCGTCAACTGCGTGACCGTCAGGCCACGATATTGCGCCGCGACGACCGAATGCGCGGACTGCGCAATGGCCTGCACCTCGGTCACCATCGCCTGCTTGTCTTCCAGTCTCAGTCCCATCCTTGCCTCCTGGGTGGGACCTGCCGGACGAGCCGGCTCGGGTTCCACCATCTGCGCAGGCGCCCATTAAGGGGCCCTTGCCCCGCCTGCGGTCTTCGATGGCCCGGGTTTCGCAAACCCAGACGTTCGAAATCTGTTAAATGCCGAGCGACGAGCGGTCCACGGCGACGCCGGGACCCATCGTCGAGGACACCGACACGCGCTGCAGGAACACACCCTTCGAGGTCGAAGGCTTGTGCTTCTGGATGTCGGTGAGCAGCGCGAGCAGGTTCTCCTTGAGCGCCGCGGGCTCGAAGCTCGCTTTGCCGATCGTGCAGTGGACGATTCCGGCCTTGTCGCAGCGGTAGCGGACCTGGCCCGCCTTTGCGTTGCGCACGGCGCCGGCGACGTCCGGCGTCACCGTGCCGACCTTGGGGTTCGGCATCAGGCCGCGCGGGCCGAGGATCTGGCCGAGCCCGCCCACCACGCGCATCGCGTCGGGGCTGGCGATGACGACGTCGAAATCCAACTGGCCAGCCTTCACCTTCTCCGCAAGGTCCTCGAGGCCGACGATGTCGGCGCCCGCCTCGCGGGCGGCGTCGACGTTCTTGCCCTGCGTGAAGACGGCGACGCGCACTTTCTTGCCGGTGCCGTTCGGCATCACCGTGGAGCCGCGGACCTGCTGGTCCGACTTGGCCGGATCGATGCCGAGGTTGATCGCGACGTCCACGGTCTCATCGAACTTCGCGCTGGCGAATTCCTTGACGATCGCAACGGCCTGGTCGATCGGGTACGTCAGGCCCGGCTTGATCTTCTCCGCCCAGGGTTTCTGGCGCTTGGCGACGGTCGTCATGTCAGCTGCCCTCCACGTCGACGCCCATGCTGCGGGCGCTGCCCGCGATGGTGCGCACGGCCGCGTCCAGGCTGGCGGCGGTCAGGTCGGGCATCTTCTGCTTCGCGATCTCCTCGAGCTGCTTGCGCGAGATCTTGCCGACCTTCTTGGTGTTCGGCGTGCCGGAGCCCTTCTCGATGCCGATCGCCTTGCGTACCAGCACCGCGGCCGGCGGCGTCTTCAGCAGGAACGTGAAGGAGCGGTCGCTGTACACCGTGATGATCACGGGGATCGGCAGGCCCTTCTCTTCCTTCTGCGTCGCCGCGTTGAACTGCTTGCAGAACTCCATGATGTTCACGCCCTGCTGGCCGAGCGCGGGCCCGACCGGCGGGCTGGGATTCGCCCCGCCCGCAGGAATCTGCAACTTGATGTAGCCCTGTACCTTCTTCGCCATCGTTCCTCGCTATCCGGGTGCAGGCGCCTTGCGGCTCCCCGGAACTTTTCAGACCTTTTCCACCTGCCCGAATTCCAGCTCGACCGGCGTTGACCGCCCGAGGATCTGCACCGCGACCTGCAGGCGGCTCTTCTCGTAGTTCACGCTCTCGACGACGCCCGTGAAGTCGTTGAACGGGCCGTCGACCACGCGCACGACCTCGCCGGGCTCGAACAGCACCTTCGGCCTCGGCTTCTCGACGCCTTCCTCGACGCGGCGCAGGATGGCATTCGCTTCCTTGTCCGTGATCGCCGCCGGCTTCTCCGGCGTGCCGCCGATGAAGCCGAGCACCTTCGGCGTTTCCTTGACCAGGTGCCAGGCCTCGTCGCTCATCGCCATCTGCACCAGCACGTAGCCGGGGAAGAACTTGCGCTCGCTCCTGCGCTTCTGGCCGCCGCGCATCTCGACCACTTCCTCGGTCGGCACCAGCACTTCGCCGAACTTGTCGTCGAGGCCGTGGAGCTTGATCCGCTCCTTCAGGCTGCTCGCGACCTTGTGCTCGAAGTTCGAGTAGGCGTGCACGACGTACCAGTTCAGCATCGGCCTCAGGCCCCTTGTCCAGTGACGAAGCGCATGCCCTTGGCGAGCGCCCAGTCGACGATCCAGAAAAAGACACCGAGCGCCATCACGAAGATGAACACCACGAGCGTCGTGCGCCAGGTCTCCTGGCGCGTCGGCCAGACCATCTTGCGCAACTCGACTCGCGAGCCTTGGACGTAGTCCCACAACTCGCGGCCGGGCGCCGACCAGTAGAGCAGCACGAGGCCGCCGATCAGGCCGCCGAGCACCATCAGCACGCGCAGCACCTGCGGCTCGTTCCCGAACCAGTAGTACGCGACCATGCCGCCGACGAGCGCCGCCGCAGCCAGCACCAGCTTGAAGGCGTCGATCAATGCGACGCCGGATTTCTTTTCGGCTTGCTCGTTCATGCGTTTCCGTTGCGACTGCTGGCAGGGCAGGAGGGAATCGAACCCCCAACCTGCGGTTTTGGAGACCGCCGCTCTGCCAATTGAGCTACTGCCCTGTCGTTCTCGCCCTTACTTCAGCACCTTGGACACGACGCCGGCGCCGACGGTGCGGCCGCCCTCGCGGATCGCGAACCTGAGGCCCTCTTCCATGGCGATCGGAGCGATCAGCTCCACCA
>Ga0209254_10003770_pt1 | contig 13821 bp, 24 predicted proteins | sample FrelakmetDIP11DI_FD_187148 | JGI IMG/M metagenome (GOLD analysis project Ga0209254, IMG submission 187148) | Freshwater lake sediment microbial communities from the University of Notre Dame, USA, for methane emissions studies - DIP11 DI (SPAdes)... | ecosystem: Environmental > Aquatic >...
AGAGAATTGAATACCCGGACGGATAGATCAAGATTCTCAATAGGAGTCTCGATCATCTCGCTGGTAAGCCTGCTACTCTCGACTTCTTCCTGGGTAATTACAGCAAGTGTCTCCTCGCTGATCCCTGCAAGATGGCGCAAGTGATCGATCAAGATCTTGGCACTGGTGCTCAAGGCCTCTTCCGGACCAAATGTGCCATCTGTCCAGATCTCAAGGATTAACTTATCGTAATTCGTGCTCTGACCAACTCGAGCACTTCCGGCTTCCCAATTCACCCGGCGTACCGGGCTGAAGATTGCATCAACTGGTAATTCTCCGATCGTTAATCGTCCACCGCGATCATCGGCTGGCAAATAACCTCGCCCATGTTCAACGGTCAATTCGATTTCTAAATTGGCTTTGTTGTCGTCCACTGTAAATAAATACAAGTCAGGATTCATAATCTCAACTTCAGGCGGGGTAATGATATCCGCAGCAGTGACAACCCCGCTACCCCTAACCTCAAGATGCAATCGGGCCGTATCCACACCAAACATCTTCATGCGGAGTTGTTTTAACTGCAGCATGACCCGAATAACATCCTCCCGGACGCCCGGAATATCACTAAACTCATGTTGAACATCAGCAATCCTGATTGAGGTGACCGCTGCGCCTTCTAAAGAAGAAAGCAGTACCCTTCGCAGGGCATTTCCCAGCGTAATCCCATAGCCGCGTTCCAACGGGCTAATAACAAACTTGCCATAGTTTCGAGCCTCGGCTTCGCGCTCGATCTTCGGCGTCACCATATTTGTCAAACCGATCACGGTTCACCTCTTTACAAATGTGTACTTCTATCCTGAAACGAACAGAATCGAATAAAAATCGAGTTAGCGTGAGTAATACTCAACAATGAGCTGTTCGCTCAGGTTGCCATCAATTTCGGACCGCTCGGGCAGTCGAACAATAGAGCCGCTCAGATTACGAAGATCGCGACTGAGCCACTCTGGAGATGTCCGATCCTCGGCAAGTGCGGACAAATCTTTGAAATAAGTTCGTTTACGGGAGCCTTCACGCACTGAGACTTGATCGCCCGGCGATAACAACATTGACGGCACATCTGTTCGGCGACCATTGACATCGAAATGCCCATGTGTCACCAGCAATCGAGCCTGGGCGCGGTTGGATGCATAACCCAATCGAAAAACGACGTTGTCCAGGCGCGATTCCAGTATTTGGAGCAAGTTTAAGCCCGTTAAACCTCGTCGCTGTGAGGATATATCATAATAGCGGCGAAATTGACGTTCCAGAACACCGTACATCCGGCGGGCTTTTTGTTTGGCGCGCAGCTGTCGGTTGTAGTCCGACTCTCTTCGACGCCGAAATTGAGCACCTTTTCCATGGTGCCCAGGTGGATAACCCCGCCGTTCAAATGAACATTTCGGTGTAAAACACCGATCCCCTTTCAAGAACAGCTTTTCACCTTCACGCCGGCACAGTTTACAGACCGGCCCATTGTACTTTGCCATTCGTTCTTCCCTCTGTCTTAATCTCTAGTTATTGAATTAAACACGACGCTTTTTGCGCGGGCGGCATCCGTTATGCGGAACCGGAGTCAGGTCGGTAATTGCCGTTACCTTCAGACCCGTAGCCTGAACGGCTCGAATGGCATTCTCCCGACCAGGTCCAGGACCTTTCACGTATACTTCCACTTCCTGCAGACCCATTGACATAGCAGCCTTGATGGCCTGTTCAGCAGCTAACCGGGCGGCGAATGGTGTGCTCTTGCGCGATCCTTTGAAACCGGCTGAGCCAGCGCTTCCCCAAGTTACTGTATTTCCTTGTTGGTCAGTTATCGTTACGATCGTATTGTTGAAAGATGCGTTGATATGTACCTGACCAGCAGTCAGCATGCGTTTGGCTTTACGTGCGGTTGTGCGACGTGTTGTTCGTTCAGCTTTAGCCATAAATCCTCACTTCGAAAACTGCCTATATATGGCGATATAACTACCCATATAACTCAATTACTTCTTCTTTGCTCCACGGCGGCGCCCTCTTCCGGCAACGGTCTTCTTGGGGCCTTTGCGGGTACGGGCATTGGTACGTGTTCGTTGACCACGCACAGGAAGGTTACGCCGGTGTCGAAGCCCCCGGTAACTTCCGATTTCAATCAATCGCTTGATGTGAAGTTGCACTTCTCTACGCAAATCACCTTCACATTTATAGTTTTGTCCGATGTAATCGCGTATGAGACCAACTTCAGCATCCGTAAGGTCTTTCACCCGGGTATCCGGGCTGACTCGGGTAGTCTGCAAGATGCGCCTTGCACGGCTAGGACCGATCCCAAAAATATATGTAAGTCCAATTTCAACCCGCTTATTCCGCGGAAGATCGACGCCTTCAATACGAGCCATAATCTTCTATCCCTGTCGTTGTTTGTGTTTCGGGTTATCGCAGATGACGTAAACAATGCCTTTGCGCTTGACAATTTTGCATTTCGAGCAGCGCTTTTTCACTGATGCAGATACTTTCATTATATAACTAGTCTCCTCTCACACGGCAGACCTGCCGGTCGGCTCCGATCAACAGCCGAAGTTTCTATTTTACTGAACCTTATAATTTTTGTCCAGCAATTCTACAGTACCGTCAACAAAACCGGATCACCTTCCGTCACGGCTATACTATGCTCGAAATGAGCTGTTAAGGACCTGTCTGCCGAGATCACCGTCCACTGGTCTTGCAAGACACGGGTTCGGTGAGTACCCATCAACACCATCGGTTCTAGCGCGACGGTAATTCCTGGGCGTAATACTATCCCTCTACCCTTTACACCAAAGTTAGGCACGAGGGGGCCTTCGTGCATATTTCTTCCGACGCCATGACCCGTATATTCTCGGGGCACATGGTAGCCATGGCTCTCGACATGCTCTTGGATCGCAGCAGAGACGTCGCCCACCCGATTTCCTGATCGCATCTGCTCAATCCCTATATATAAAGCCTGCTCAGTCACTTCTAACAACTGCTCCGCATCTGGAGTTAGCTCGCCAGCGCCTGCAGAAAACGCAGAATCTGCCACAAAACCATCGAAGACAGTGCCACAATCCACCGAGACGATATCCCCATCCCGCAATTGGCGTTTGCCTGGCATCCCATGCACCAATTCCTCATTGATCGAAACGCACAGGGTGGCTGGGAAAGGGTAAGGGCCTGGGTAATTCTTGAACGCAGGCGTTCCTCCGTGCTGGCGGATGACATCCTCTGCCAATGCATCCATAGCCGCTGTCGTGACCCCAGGACGAATTATGTCGTGCACAGCTTGCAAAGCGCGAGCATTGATCCGGCCAGCTTCCCTCATGACAGCGATTTCTGAGGGGCTTTTTATGACAACAGGTCGATCTGACATCGTCTTTTATTTCACCACTGCCAGGGCAGCCACGAGATCCTGACTGACTTTCTCAATAGGCTGACCACCATCTACTTCCAACAACACCCCATGTTGTGTGTAATAATCAATCAGGGGTTGGGTTTGGTCAAGATAAACCCGGATCCGATTTCGAACCGTCTCCGCCTTATCGTCATCCCTTTGATAAAGCTCAGAACCATCGAAATCACACACGCCGGCTTTCTTTGCAGGATTGTGTTTCTCATGGAAGACATGCCCGCCATCCCGGCAAGTCAAGCGACCACTTAGCCGATCGATTAATACATCTTCAGCAACTTTGATATACGGGACAGCCACAATCCTGCCACCGATGCCCGTTAACATCTCATCCAGGGCTAAGGCCTGCGCCTCGGTCCGGGGAAATCCATCCAATAAAGCTCCTTTTTTACAATCCACTCGGAGAATGCGCTCCCGGATCATTGCAATCGTCACATCATCAGGCACCAGCTCACCTCGCTGCAGATATCCTTCGGCCAGCTTACCCAGCTCGGTTTCTTGCTTTATATTCTCCCGGAAGATATTTCCAGAAGATATGTGCGGTAACCCAAAACTCTCTGATATTAAACCAGCTTGAGTACCTTTTCCAGCTCCGGGTGGACCGAGTAAGACGATGAAATCCGACATGCCATCTCTCCGTTAGCGAATTAAAAGGGTATCGTCGTACCCACGCAACCTGAGTTCAGCTTCGATGTTGAAGAAAGTATCCCGAACAACACCAACCACAATCAATAAGCCTGCTGAGTTCACCAGAAGCAGACCAGTACTTTGCCCGAAGGGGATGATCAAACCGATTAACCATGGCAGGATAGCCACGATACCCAGGAATAACGCACCCGGGAGGGTAATGCGACGCAATACCTTAGTTAGATATTTCTGGGTCGGAGCGCCGCGGCTGACACCTGGTATCTGCGCACCAACCTTCTTAAGATTTTCACCATAGTTTTGTTGTGAGAACAACACGTCCGTATAAAAGAATGTGAATCCAACTACCATCAAGAAATACATGATGTAGTAGATATTGCTGCTCCCACCGAAAGCATTTTGGATCGATATGGCCAGGTTCTTGACCCATTCTATCTGCGATGTTGAGAAGAAGCTAGCAATGATCGCCGGGAAAGTTAATAAGGATTGGGCAAAGATCAAGGGGATCATGCCTGCCATATTCACACGCAACGGTAACGTGCCTTTCACCGGCATTGACATACGGCTGCCCACCCGTCTCCCTGGATACATCACCGGCACATTGCGCTGCCCCTGTTGCACAAACACAATGGCGAAGATGACCAAAACCGTGAAAATCAACATAAATGCCAGACCGATCCATCTGGTTTGCTCATCTGCGAGGATATTACTAATACTCACTGGAACCCGGGAAACGATGCCTGCAAAGATGATCAACGATAAGCCCTGGTTTCTGATACCGTATTCGGAGATCAACTCGCCTAACCAGATTGCAAACATTGTACCGGCCGTCATACTTGCAACCACTGCAAAGGAAGAAATAAAGGTACCACTACTAAAGCCAAAATCATCCAATATCGGAACGCCGCCAGCAAACTGGCTGAAGAGGTTAATTTGTCCGATAGCTTGAAGAGCTGCCATTGGTACAGCCAGCATGTAGGTCCATTTCTCCATCCACTTCTTGCCCTCTCGCGGATCTTCCTCCATGCGACGCTGTAAAGCCGGGATAATTGGCACCAGAAGCTGCAAGATGATTTGCGCTGTAATATAGGGATAAACCCCCATTGCCAGTACAGAGAAGTTTGAAACAGTGCCACCAGAGAGTAGATCAAGCAAGCTGAGCAATGTGCTCTCTGCCCCACCTCCCTGGAGAATCTGGGTCAGTGCGTCTCTATTAACACCCGGAACCGGGACATGCGCGCAAAAACGATACAATGCTAACAATGCAATAGTAATCAATAACCTACGCCGAATATCATGGGCCGTCCACAAGTAACGCCAGGCAGAGCGCTTCATCGATTGCTCCTTATTCGCTGCTCACACCGGAGAGGATTTCCACAGAACCTCCAGCGGCTTCGATTTTCTTACGGGCCCCTTGACTGACCCGATGTGCCTGCACCTTTAGCGCAACCTTCACTTCTCCGCGTCCAAGGATTACAACCGGATTAAGAGAATCGCTTAGGAGCTGAGATGCCGCCAGGGTATCAGGAGATACGAGACTACCTGCCGGAAAACTTCGGAGTTGATCAAGATTAATTTCCTGGTATTGCACACGGTGTAGCGGAGTAAAGCCTTGACCACGTACAAAGGGTAGCCGGCGATAAAAAGGCAAGTTGCCACCCTGGTGGTAGGTTCGAGTCCCACCCCCTGAACGGGCTCCCTGTCCTTTGGTCCCTCTACCAGCCGTTTTCCCTTGACCGGCTGAGGTCCCACGCCCTACTCGGTTGCGGGACTTTTTAGAACCTTCGTTCGGTTTAAGATCATTTAGCTTCATAATAATTTCCTACTCAGTAACTTGCACCAGATGACGGATCTTGGCAAGCATACCCCGGATCGCTGGAGCATCTTCATGCTCGACGGTTTGATTCAAGCGATGCAATCCCAGAGCTTTTACAGTCCTCTTCTGGCGTTCAGTATAACCAATCGGGCTGCGCACCAGGGTTACACGCAGGATTTTTAGTTGCTCTTTTTCCTTCTTAACCATGTCATTTCCTCCGTTCCCAGAACGGGGTAACATCTTTCACTGACTTACCGCGGAGCGCCGCCATATCCTGGGGTGATTTTAACTGGTCAAGGGCGTCCATCGTGGCATAAACCACGTTGAGCAAATTGTTACTGCCAAGTGATTTTGTCAGAATATCCTTAACCCCGACAGCCTCAAGCACTGCACGCACCCCGCCAGCTGCAATCACACCTGTTCCTGGTGATGCCGGCTTGAGTAGAACCTCAGCACCGGCAACAACTCCAAGGACTTCGTGTGGAATCGTCGATCCAAAAAGAGCTACCTGGCGCATATCTCGGCGTGCTTTCTCAGAAGCTTTCCGCATCGCATCGGGGACCGCATTGGCTTTGCCAATGCCTACCCCAACTTTGCCGCGATTATCACCGGTGACGACTGTCACGCGAAAGGAAAAGCGTCGTCCGCCTTTTACCACCTTTGCCACGCGGGCAATCTCTATGACACGCTCGTCATACTCATGTTCTGTCTCAGGAATTTGATAATCCATCTCGATTGTCTCCCGTTACGCTTGTTAAAACTCCAGGCCGCCTTCACGAGCACCATCAGCAAGCGCCTTTACCCGACCAATGTACCGGTAACCACCACGGTCAAACACCACTTGCTTAATACCTTTATCTTTCGCGCGCTCAGCGAGAGCCTGTCCAACCAGACGAGCCTGCTCCGTTTTGGTCTTACCTTCCATCTTTGCCCGTAAGTTTTGGTCAATACTCGATGCCGACACCAATGTTTGGCTGACTTCATCGTTGATAACCTGGGCATAGATCTCCGCATCGCTGCGGAATACATTCAGGCGTGGCCGATTTGCAGTTCCACTAACATGTTTCCGCACACGTTCATGCCTGCGTTGACGAGCGATTAACCGAGAATTTTTTCTAGCGCTGCTCATAGTTCTATCCCTTGCCCGCCTTTCCAGCCTTACGACGGAGCTTCTCTTCCAGATACTTGATGCCTTTCCCTTTGTACGGCTCAGGAGGTCGAATCTTACGGATGTCTGCTGCCACCTGTCCAACAAGCTGCTTATTATATCCAAGCACCTTGACTTGCCTGGTACGGGCATCTACCTCAAATCCAATCCCAGGAGGAGGGGGAACTTCGACTGGATGAGAATAACCAACATAGAGCATGAGATTCTCACCAGACATCTCGGCGCGATAACCAACTCCATTAATTTCAAGCACCCGTTGAAAACCTGTGCTAACGCCAACAACCATGTTATTAATGAGAGCCCGAGTCATCCCATGCAAAGCGCGGTGTTGTCGCTCATCGGAAGGTCGCTTAACAAGAATTTCATTGCCTTCCTGAGCTATTTGCATCTCAGCCGGAAAGGTATGTTCGATTTCACCCTTCGGGCCTTTCACAAACACGCGTGTTCCTTCGATCTGCACTTGTACGCCTGCTGGTAAAGCCACTGGCATTCTTCCAATTCGGGACACGTTATAACCTCCTTACCAAACCTTGCACAGCACTTCACCACCCACACCAAGTTGGCGCGCCCGCTGTCCTGTCATAACTCCCTTTGGAGTGGAAAGAATAGCTACTCCCATCCCGGAAAGGACCCAGGGAATCTCCTTCTTTCCAGTATATACGCGGCGTCCAGGGCGGCTGATGCGCTCAAGCCCAGTGATGACAGAGCGCCGTTGACGTCGCTCACCGATATATTTCAACCGGACCCGTAATGTTTTTTGACCAGGTCCTGGCCCATCTACAACCTCGAAACCTGTGATAAAGCCCTCTTCTTTGAGGATTTTCGCGATGGCAGTTTTCAGATTTGAACTTGGCATCGCTACTGATGGGTGACCAACAATAATCGCATTTCGTATGCGAGTCAACATATCCGCAATAGGATCAGTAACACTCATGCTTCATGACCTCCGCCCGGCTACCAGGAAGACTTCACTACGCCCGGAATTTTTCCTTCCAAGGCTAGCTCACGAAAACAAATTCTACACAGTCCAAACCGTCGAATATAACCTCGAGGTCTCCCGCAAAGCTTACAGCGGTTGCGGACTCGTGTGGGATACTTCCGTCGTTCTTCGCGTATCACCATTGACTTTTTCGCCATCGATTATCCTTCCTTCCTGAATGGCATACCGAGCATAATTAATAATTGCCGACCGGCTTCATCAGTTTCTGCTGAAGTCACAATCGTAATCTCTAAACCTCTGAGCTTATCAATCTTGTCGTATTCGATCTCGGGAAAAACAAGTTGTTCCCTGAGACCAACCGTATAATTTCCCCGTCCATCAAAGGAATTTGGGGAAATCCCGCGAAAATCCCGCACCCGGGGAAGGGCAACATTGATCAAACGATCCAGGAAGGACCACATCCGCTCACCTCGGAGAGTGACCTTGACACCGATCGCCCGACCCTCACGCAACTTAAAGTTTGCAATGCTCTTCCTGGCCTTGGTTACGATTGGTTTTTGTCCTGTTATTTTTGTTAGATCCGCCACTGCAGCATCCAGTGTTTTTGCATTATCCAGCGCCTCACCAACGCCAATATTTACCACGATTTTCTCAACGTGAGGCACTTCCATAGCATTCTGGATGCCTAAAGTCTTTTGCAAAGCCGGGGCAATCTCTTCTTGGTAGCGCTGTTTAAGGTAATGAGTCATAAACCTACTCCTGCATATTTTACTATTCTATAATTGCCCCGCAATTCTTGCATACCCGGTGCGTATCATCGCCATCTTGCTGGAAACCTACCCGGGTTGTCGCGTTGCACTTCGGGCAGACAAGCATCACATTCGAAATATCCATTGGACCTTCAAACTCAATAATTCCAGGCGCAAGGTTACGACCTTGGGTTTGAACCTGGCGTTGGTGTTTCTTACGGATGTTGATCCCTTGAACAACCACTCGGTGATCCTTTGGCAAAACTCGAATGACTTCGCCTCGTTTTCCCTTGTCTTTTTCTCTACCCGTGATAATTTCCACGGTGTCACCCTTTTTTATCTTCATCTTCACGGTTTTCGCTCCTGATCTGGCTGCCTAAAGGACTTCTGGGGCCAGGGATACTATTTTCATAAAGCCTTTCTCACGTAGTTCTCGCGCGACTGGGCCAAAAATGCGAGTTCCCTTTGGATTCTGTCCATCTAAATCCAGGATTACAGCAGCATTATCATCAAAACGAATATATGAACCATCTTCGCGACGCCACTCTTTCGTGCATCGGACAATAACTGCTTTGACGATATCGCTTTTCTTAACTGAGCCTTGTGGAGCAGCTGATTTAACCGTTGCAACAATCACATCGCCAACCGCGCCAGATTTTCGGTTAGATCCACCCATGATATGGATTACCAGGAGTTCCCGGGCGCCTGTGTTATCGGCGACTTTTAGGCGACTCTCATGCTGAATCATTCCTACGCCTCCACCTCGGGTTCGCCAGCGCCGATCTCTCGCCGCAAGATCTCTTCCACAACCCAACGCTTTCGTCGTGAAATTGGGCGGCTTTCAACGATCCGAACCCGATCACCAATCTGGCAACCCAACTCGTCATGAGCCATCACCTGTTTATGAGTATGGACAACCTTTTTATAAAGGGGATGCTGATAAGTACGAGAAATCTCGACTACCACCGTCTTTTGCATCTTATTGCTGGTTACAACGCCGGTAATTCGGCGGCGATCATTCATAGCTCACCTTCCTTCGCCGTCCGTTCTCGCTCGTTGAGAACGGTGGTCAAACGGGCAATCAATCGACGAGTCTGGGGAATGCGGGTGAAATCAGTTAATTCACCAGTCGCCTGTTGGAAACGCAGATTGCGGTATTCTTCCCTGGCATCGTTAATCTTGGTGTGCAATTCTGCAGTGGATAAGGCGCGTATATCGGCGATTTTCATTCTTCGCCTCCTGCAATCATTCCGTACCGGGCGACAACTTTAGTTCGGATAGGCAGTTTATAGGCTGCATGATTTAGAGCTTCCTTTGCAGCTTCCTCAGTCAGACCACCACCAACCTCAAACATCACCCTTCCGGGCTTGACTACGGCCACCCAAAACTCGACATTCCCTTTACCTTTACCCATGCGAGTTTCAGCAGGTTTATGGGTTACCGGTTTATCCGGGAATATCCGGATCCAGACTTTTCCTCGCCGCTTTAAGGCGCGCACTATTGCACGACGGGATGCTTCGATTTGCCGGGCAGACACCCATCCAGGTTCCAGCGCCTGTAACCCGTAATCGCCAAAGTGGACTTCAGCGCCACGTTGCGCTTTGCCCTTCATTCTTCCCCGCATCTGCTTGCGGTATTTTACACGCTTCGGCATCAACATAATAAGAACCTCTTTCTTATCATAAACCAACCGAATGACGATCCATCTCAGATCGCGATTCGCTCACCAATCAGTGGGTTACTCGCTAACATAAACGCCTTCAGTGGTTTCTAATTTCTCTTCCAATTCCGGAAGCACAATACCTTTGTAGATCCACACTTTTACGCCGATCCGACCGTAAGTGGTCAGCGCTTCTGATTTCGCGTAATCGATGTCAGCCCGCAGGGTCTGGCGAGGGACACGACCTTCTCGCATGTTTACAGTTCTGGCCATTTCTGCGCCACTCAATCGGCCGGATACTTCCAAGCGAACTCCCTGAGCACCCTGGCGCATGGCTTGCTGAATGGCACGCTTCATGGCACGTTGATAACTGATCCGTCGCTCGAGCTGTTCGGCGATATTCTTAGATACCAGGTAAGCATCCGTGTCAGGCGCTTTGATCTCTTTGATATCGAGGTCTATTTTCTTACCAACCAGGCTTTCCAGACTGGTGCGCAATTTCTTAACATTCTCGCCTTTACGGCCGATTAAAATTCCCGGTTTTGCGGTGTGAATAGTTACTTTTACTTTACCAGGGAACCGCTCAATCTCGATCTTGGAGACGCCGGCTTTGTCAGTCTCTTTATGTACTAGCCTGCGGATCGCAAAATCCTGGTGAAGTTGAATAACGTAATTTTCACCCTCAGCATACCAGCGCCCATCCCAAGTCTTGTTGATTTTCAAACGAAAACCAATTGGATTTACTTTTCGACCCATAATTTCTCCTCTTGAGCCTCGTCGTGACTATAAACGGATCCAGTTTTCATCTCGATCAATGGACCTCACGCTCACGCAAAACTACCGTGATATGAGAAGTACGCCGCAAGATTGGTGTAAACCTGCCCCGGGCGCCAAACCTGCGCCACCGACGGGTAGGAGCTTCATCTGCAAAAATTTTATAGACATATAAATCCTCACGGCTGACCCCGTAATTCTCTTCAGCATTCGCCATCGCCGAAGTTAACACCTTTGATACCGGTTGGGCAGCCCCATTCGTCAGGAATTTGAGAGTATTGAGTGCTTCAACCACCCCCTTGCCTCGCACCAAGTCAACCACCAGGCGGACTTTCTGGGCAGAGTGGGGTATGTAACGAGCATGCGCGCGAATATCTTCTGCCATGGCTTACCTCTTTATTTTCTTCTCCGCCAGATGACCGCGAAACATCCGGGTCGGTGCAAACTCACCTAAGCGATGACCGACCATATTCTCAGTAACATAAATCGGCACATGCCGACGTCCATCGTGTACGGCAATGGTGTGGCCAACCATCTGGGGGAAGATGGTACTCGCCCGACTCCAAGTGCGGATAACTTTCTTTTCGCCGCGTTCGTTCATCGTTTCAATTTTCTTCAAGAGTGAGGGCTCGATATACGGCCCTTTCTTTAACGATCGTCCCATAGGTTTCTCTCCAATCTTTCGAGGTGATGCTTCCTCTCACTAGTTTATAAATCGGTAAGGGAACGCATCATCCAGCCGATTATCGCCGTTTCTTGCCTCGATGGCGGATAATGTACTTTTCTGTTTGTTTATTTCGCCGAGTCTTTGCGCCACGGGTGGGTTTACCCCACGGTGACTTCGGACCGGGCATACCTACCGGCTGGCGACCTTCACCGCCACCATGTGGGTGATCACGCGGACTCATAGCTGTTCCCCGGACAGTTGGGCGTATGCCCATATGACGCTTACGACCTGCTTTCCCAAGCTTTATATTACTATTATCCAGATTTCCAACCTGGCCGATTGTGGCATAACAAGACTGGCGTACCAAGCGAACTTCACCAGAAGGCAGCCGTACCTGGGCATAATCGCCCTCTTTCGCAAGAAGTTGAGCCGCCCCCCCGGCAGCCCTCACCAATTGCCCCCCCTTACCTTCTTTTAACTCCACGTTATGAACCAGTGTCCCAACTGGGATATTGGAAATCGGCAGGCTGTTTCCCGGTCGGACTTCTGCCTGAGGACCTGCCATGACCATATCATTGACGCGCAAATCGAGCGGGGCGACAATGTATCTTTTTTCTCCATCGGCATAAAACAACAAAGCCAACCTGGCAGTCCGGTTTGGATCATATTCAATCGCTGCAACACGAGCTGGGATACCACGTTTATCTCGCTTGAAATCCACCAAGCGGATGTGACGCCGGTTACCCCCACCTTGGTGGCGGACCGTTATCCGACCATAGCTATTCCGACCACCCCGCCCTTGCCGGGGAACCAGTAAAGACCGCTCCGGGGTTGACTTGGTGATTTCTTCAAACGAATGCCCTGTCATTCCCCGAAGGCTGGGTGTTACAGGTTTGTATTTTTTAACGGTCATGAGCGTACCCCCTCAAAAGCTTCTATTCGCTGACCCGGTACAAGCGTGACAATTGCCTTCTTGTAACCGCTTCGCCTGATACTTACCCGGCGATTTTTCCATCTACGGCTCCGCTTGGGTGGCACATTAATAATATTGACCTTCAGCACATTCACATCAAAGATTATCTCAATCGCATCTTTCACGGATACTTTGGTAGCATCACCTGTGACCTCGAATGCATACTGGTTTAAGTCTCCAGCCTGATAATTCGATTTTTCTGTGATGAGTGGTCGACGAAGTACATCGTGCAGTGTTGTCATGACTACACCTCACCTAGCCTAAATAAGAAACAATGACATCCAGCGCAGCGACTGGCAGGATGACTTTTTCGTATCCGAAGAGATCGCGAATATTCAGATAATTCGCCATCAACAGCTTTGCGCTTGAGATGTTCCTTGCGGACTGGGTAATCACATCATAAGTAGCGCTCTTCTCTGGTATCAAGATCAGTGCACTTGATTCCCCAACCAGAGATTCCAAAGCCTTAGCCATGAGCCGGGTTTTGGGTTCAGAAATACTAAATTCATCTACAACCACGATCTGTTGATCTGCTGCTTTTACAGATAATGCTGATCGCAATGCAGTTCGCCGCATCTTTCGAGGCATCTTCAGCGTGTAATCACGGGGCTTTGGTGTATGAACCTTACCACCGCCCACCCATTGTGCAGCCCGTGTTGAACCTTGACGAGCTCGACCTGTTCCTTTTTGCCGCCACGGCTTACGACCACCACCAGATACTTCACTTCGACCTTTGGTTTTATGCGTACCCAAATGCGCGTTCGCCAGCTGGCGAACATAGTGTTGGTGCATCAAATCAACATTAATCGGGGCTTCGAAGATCTTAGCTGGCAATTCTACAGTGCGGATCTTCTTCCCATCCATATTCAATACATCTACTTCCATGATCGCCTCGCTCTAGTCCTTGCGCGCTACTTGGATCAAGACTGGACTACCCTTTGGGCCTGGAACTGCACCGCGAACTCCCAGCAGGTTTCGATCAGCATCGACTAATTCAATTCTCAAATTTTGAAC
>Ga0209254_10003771_pt1 | contig 13821 bp, 12 predicted proteins | sample FrelakmetDIP11DI_FD_187148 | JGI IMG/M metagenome (GOLD analysis project Ga0209254, IMG submission 187148) | Freshwater lake sediment microbial communities from the University of Notre Dame, USA, for methane emissions studies - DIP11 DI (SPAdes)... | ecosystem: Environmental > Aquatic >...
CAATATCCAATGACCTAAATTCAAATAACCAAACCCTGTACCGCAGGTTTTTTGTTTTGAGCATTGGAGCATTTGTGCTTTGAATTTGTTTCGAGTTTCGGATTTCGGGATTCGAATTTGTTTGCGGCCAAGGGCCTGCATTGGCAAAAGTGCATGAGAAAACTGGGGAGAAATGATGCCTTCCTATGATTACGACATCGGAATCATCGGCGGCGGTGCAGCAGGGCTCACGGTCGCATCCGGCGCAGCCCAGCTGGGCGCTAAAACCCTCCTTGTGGAAAAGGAGAAAGCCCTGGGAGGTGACTGCCTCCACTACGGTTGTGTTCCCAGCAAGACGCTGATTCGCAGTGCCCAAGTCTATCATCTGATGAAGAACAGCACGGCCTTTGGTTTGCCAGCCATAGAGAACCCACCGGTTGATTTTCAGGCGGTGAAGAAGAGAATCCAATCGGTGATCGAAACGATTCAGAAGCATGACTCTGAAGAAAGGTTTTGCAGCCTGGGCGCCAAAGTGCAGTTTGGAGAACCCTCCTTTGTTGACGAACACTCGGTTCGATTAAACGGAGACACGGTTTCCGCCAGGAACTGGGTCATTGCCACAGGGTCCTCGCCAAGCGTCCCGGCCATAGAAGGCCTGGATAAAACACCTTACATCACCAACAAAGAAATTTTCTACCTCGATCAGCTTCCGAGTTCCATGGTCATTCTCGGGGCTGGACCGATAGCCATTGAGATGGCTCAAGCCTTCTGCCGCCTTGGAACAAAGGTGTCCGTGGTACAAAGAAGCGGCCAGATCCTCACCAAGGAAGACAAGGACATGGCCGACGAGATCATGAAGGTTCTGGGTTCAGAAGGCGTGACTTTCCACCTCAACGCCTCGGTGCTCCGCGTGAAGGATTTGGGTTCGAAGAAAGAGATCGTCCTCAAGGACGGGGAAGGGAACCCCATTTCCTTGAAGGCGGAGAAAATCCTGGTCGCCATGGGACGAGATCCGAACGTCAAGGCCCTTGGTCTGGAGGGAATCGGTGTTGAGTTCGACCGGAAAGGCATCAAGGTGGACGATCGAATGAGGACAACCCAAAAACACATCTATGCCGCAGGAGACATCACGGGGGCCTATCAATTCACTCACGCTGCAGGATATGAGGGAGGGATCGTGGTGAGCAATGCGATCTTCCACCTTCCGAGGAGAACGAACTATACTCTTCTGCCCTGGTGCACTTACACGGATCCGGAACTGGCCAGCATCGGAATGAACGAAAAAAGAGCCAGGGAAGCGGGGATTGAGTATTCAGTGTGGACAGAGGCGTTCAAGGGCAACGACAGGAGCCTTGCAGAGGGAGAACAGACAGGGGAAATAAAGCTTCTTCTCGACAAGAGCGAGAAGCCCCTTGGAGTTCAGATCCTGGGGCCCCAGGCCGGGGAGCTGGTGAGCGAATGGGTTGCTGTCCTCAACGGCAAGGTCAAGCTCTCGACTCTCGCAGCAGCGGTTCATCCCTACCCGACGCTCGGCGAAATCAACAAGCGCGTGGCAGGCACTGTCCTGTCCCAAAAGATATTTTCCGAACGCGTCAGAAAGGGACTCAAGTTTTTCTTCAACCTCAAAGGGAGAGCATGCGGATAGAAAACAAGGGGAGGCAGCTTCGGTCTTGAGATGATGAAAGAAATTGCAACTGATCAACAGGGCGGCAAGAACAGCAAGCTTGAAGCGGTGATCGAAGGCATTGCTCATGAGCTCGGTCTCGCGGGAGACAAGCGCTTGGTCCATGATATCCTTGATCCCTGCATCATCGTGATCATCGGTGCATCGGGAGATCTGGCAGGACGTAAACTCCTGCCCGCCCTTTTCAGCCTTTATCTCCAGGGAGGGCTCCCTGCACCCTTCGCCGTTCTCGGCTGCAGCCGCACCAGGATGAGTGATGCGGATTGGAGGGCCAAGGCCAAACAGGCTGTCGTGGATTCAGCCGGCTTCAACGGGCCTCGCTGGGACGCCTTCAGCGACAACCTCTTTTACTGTGAGCTGGAGTATGACGAGCTCAGCTCTTTTGATCGTCTGGCCAGAGTCGTCCTGGACTTGGACCATGCCAGAGGGACAGGGGGCAACCGGGTTTTCTATCTCGCCATTCCTCCCACTCTTTATGAGACAGCCGCTCAGAAGCTCGGCAAAGCAGGCCTGTCAACTGAAAAGAAAGAGGGGCTCGGCTGGTCAAGGATCGTTGTAGAAAAACCTTTTGGTCGGGATCTTCAAACAGCCATCGTTCTGGACCGAAAGCTTCACGACCATTTCCAGGAGCATCAGATTTTCCGAATTGATCACTACCTGGCTAAGGAGACGGTTCAGAATATCCTGATGTTCCGCTTCGCAAATGCCATCTTCGAGCCCATTTGGAACAGAACCTACATCGACTCTGTGACCATCACGGCCGCTGAAACCCTCGGTGTGGAACACCGGGCAGGCTACTATGAGCAGGCCGGGGTCTTGAGGGACATGTTCCAGAACCACATGATGCAGCTCTTTGCGCTCACCGCCATGGAGCCCCCGTCGATTTTCGAGGCTGACCGGGTGAGGGATGAAAAGGCCAAGCTCTACAGAGCCCTGAGGCCTTTTCCGGTGGACCGGCTCGAAGATTTCCTCGCCCTGGGCCAATACGGCAGGGGAACGATAGATGGGAAAGATGCCCCTGCCTATCGAGAGGAGCCGGGCGTGAGCCCTGAATCCCTGACGCCCACCTTTGCGATGATGAAAGTGCTTGTGGACAACTGGCGTTGGCAAGGGGTGCCTTTCTTCCTGACCTCAGGCAAGAGACTGGCAAAGAAGATAACGGAGATTGTCATCCAGTTCAAGGAAGTCCCTCATTCGATGTTCCGCAGCGTCCTCGGAGAGCATATCTCGGCCAACCGGCTCATCCTTGGGATCTACCCTGAAGAAAAGATTTCTTTGACCTTTCAGACGAAGAATCCTGGCGCTCGGTTGTGGTTGCGCTCTGTGACCATGGATTTCTCCTACCATCAAGGCTACACAGGACCGGTCCTTGACGCCTACGAAAAGGTGTTGCTGGACTGCATGCTCGGTGATCAGATGCTCTTCTGGCGTCAGGACGGGGTCGAGCTGTGCTGGTCTTTCTTGACGCCCGTCTTATGGGGCTGCGAGACATGCACCAACAGGGCGGAGATGCTGTTGCCCTATGACGCAGGAACCTGGGGCCCTGAGGCCGCGCAGCGACTGAAGAACAAATAGCATAGGAGATGACCCGTGGAGACCTACTACAAGCCTGAAGACCTGAGGAAGTTTGAAGAGATCGGGAAAGAAGCCCCGGACCTGGCAAAGAAGTTTTTTGAGTATTACAATGCCGTGTTTGCTGAAGGAGCGCTGACGGAACGTGAAAAGGCGCTCATCGCCCTGGCGGTCGCGCATGCGGTCCAGTGTCCCTACTGCATTGATGCCTTCACTCAAGCGTGCTTGGAGAAAGGATCCAATCTGGCGGAGATGACGGAAGCGATTCATGTGGTCACCGCCATCCGTGGAGGAGCCTCCCTTGTTCATGGTGTCCAGATGCGCAATGTCGCCCAGAAACTCTCCATGTAAAAGGGGCACGGACCATGAATCCTGAGCGAGCTTTGCAGGAAATCGGTGTCGCAGAAATGCCTTTGGAGACCTTCAGCCAAACGCTCTTCAGACATGGACTCAGGCTGGAACGGGAAAAGACGACAACCTTGCAGGTCAATGTGGGAAATCTCTGCAACCAGTCGTGCCGCCACTGTCATCTGAATGCAGGCCCCGATCGAAGGGAGATCATGAACTCTGAGACCGTGGATGGTGTGATTTCCTATGCGGCTAGAAACGGTTTCCAGGCTATTGATATTACCGGTGGAGCCCCTGAGCTCAATCCGAACCTTGAAAAGCTCATTGAAGGGCTTTCCTCTTGTGCTCCGCGTATCCTCGTCCGGTCTAACCTTACAGCGCTAACCGAGAACAAGAGAGAGAACCTGATCCGTCTCCTCCAAGCCTATCAGGTGGTCGTCATCGCCTCTTTCCCTTCTTTTGACGAACATCAGGCTGATGCCCAGCGAGGCCCGGGGACTTTCCGCACAAGCCTTGCTACCCTGAAGAAGCTCAACAGCCTGGGATATGGAGTAGAAGAGTCCGGACTGGAACTCCATCTGGTCTGCAATCCGACCGGGGCTTTCCTCCCTTCCTCCCAGGCACTGATCGAGAAAAGATTCCGTGAAGTGCTCCTGAAGAGATGGGGCATCGTCTTTAACAGGCTCTTTTCTTTTGCCAACATGCCGTTGGGAAGATTCCGCCAGTGGCTTTTGCAGTCAGGGAATCTTGAGAGCTACCTGCAACGTCTTGGATCCAGCTTCAATCCTTGTGCCGTTGAAGGGTTGATGTGCAGAACGCTCGTCTCTGTTTCCTGGGACGGATACCTTTACGATTGTGATTTCAATCTTGCTCGGGACCTCCCTATGGGAGGCAGAAGAATACACGTCTCTGAAATGGAAGGACCCCCTGCGCCGGGGAGCCCGATTGCTGTTGCAGATCACTGCTACACCTGCACGGCGGGAGGCGGCTTTACGTGAGGAGGTGCCATCAAGGCCTGAGTTCAGGCAGCAGGGGTGATCGGGTTGAAGGAAGTGAATCAAAAAGTGAAGTCGCAGGGCAGGAACAGCGGGATCGCCAAGGCAGCCATCCTCTTTGCGTTCCTCCTTTTTGCCGTGTACCTGGTGCGGTTCACACCTGTGAAGGAGTATCTCACTGCCGAATCCCTGGGAACTCTACTTGACATGGCGGGGATATGGGCTCCCGTCGCTTTCATTCTGGTCTACGCCGTCGGGGTATGCCTTTTTGTCCCCGGCACTCTGATCACCGCGATCGGCGCTGCGATTTTCGGGCCTTACTGGGGATTTCTCTATGTGTGGGTGGGTGCTATGATCGGAGCGAGCACCGCTTTCTTTATCGGAAGAACCCTGGGCAGAGAGTTCGCAGCTTCTCTTATTGGTGACAGGCTGGGAAAATACGACGATGCCGTTGAAAGAAACGGTTTTGCTACTGTCTTATATCTTCGTCTTGTCTATTTCCCTTTCACACCCATGAATTTCGGCATGGGGCTCACCAAAGTGCGGTTCAGGGACTACTTCTTCGGAACAGGCCTAGGAATCATTGTGGGCACCTTTATCTTCACTTTCTTTGTTGGCACCGTGAAAGAGGTCTGGGTGTCCGGGGAATGGGGGCAGCTCTTATCCTTCAGAGTCTTTTTCTCTATTGCCCTCTTCATCGGCTCCTTTTTCCTCCCCACTCTGATAAAGAGATTCAAGAAAGAAGCTGGATAGGAATCGTATGGAAAAGCGAAGACAGTTTCTGAAGTTCTTGGTTGGAGGCGCGGCTCTCGTAGGAACGGGGATCGGGTCCTTGTTTTCAATTCAGAATCATGCGTGCGAGGAGCGTTGGTAAGATGATGATTCAGAAGAGAGACACTGTTGTCCTGGCAGGAGATATCGGCGGAACAAAGACGAGTGTCGGGCTTTTTGTGATGGGGAAGAAGCGGCCTGAGCCTTTGGTCGTCGAGAGTTTTCCGAGCCGCGAAGCACCCCATCTGGAGAACATCCTTGAGCGGTTTCTGCAAGGGAATCCCGCTTCAATCTCCAGCGCCTGTTTCGGTATTGCCGGACCCGTGATCAACGGCCGGTGCAAAACGACCAATTTGCCATGGGTCGTATCAGAAGCCGGGATGAAAAGGCGTTTTCACTGGCTCCATGTCCGTCTCCTCAATGATCTTGCAGCAGCCGCTCTGGCTATTCCTCTTCTGAGACGGAGCGAACTGGTTTCGCTAAACAAAGGGATGAGGCAAAAGCAAGGGAACCTTGCTCTCCTATCCCCCGGGACCGGCCTCGGGCAGGCGATGCTGGCCTTTGCGGAGGGAAAATACGTCCCTCTTTCTTCAGAAGGAGGCCACGTCAGTTTTTCGCCGACAACGGAAGAGGAGATAGAACTGTGGCGATACCTCAGGAAAAAATTTGACCATGTGAGCGTTGAAAGAGTGCTATCAGGGCCTGGGCTCGTCAATATCTATTCATGGCTCAGGGATTCGGGCCGGTTTGAAGAACCGCCCAGGCTCAAGGAACTCATGATGCAAGGAGACCCTGCAAAGGCTATCAGTGAGAATGCGCTCCGGAAGGGGGAGGCCCTCTGTGTCGAATCCCTTCGTCTCTACGTCTCCATGCTTGGCAGCGTAGCAGGGAACCTGGCTCTGACCGGTATGGCTCTTGGAGGCGTTTACCTTGGCGGAGGAATTCCTCCGAAGATTCTGCCTGCCCTGAAACAGGGATCTTTTTTGAAAGCGTTCATGGCCAAGGGGCGATTCGCCGATTTCCTCGCTCGGATCCCGGTGCGCGTCATCCTCAGCGAGAAGGCGGCGCTCCTCGGCGCCGCACACGCTGCTTTCAAAGCCATGAAAGACTGACCGAAATCGGAAGCAGTGACCGCATTGCAGATCCTTGATTGGGGATGCTCCTGATGGCTCGAAACGACCGGCTGATCATCTTCGGCCGATACCCTGTACCCGGTCTAACAAAGACCCGCCTGATTCCCCTGCTCGGCGCAGCCCGGGCTGCGGAATTCCAGCGTGAACTCACAGAAAGGACCTTGAGAACGGACAGATCCGTGGCCCGCAGGCGCGCGGCTGACCTGGAAGCCTGCTTTGAAGGAGGCAGCCGGGCGAAGTTGCGGCGATGGCTTGGGCCGGAGCTGCTCTTCTCACAGCAGAGTTCCGGAGATCTTGGCGAGCGAATGAAAACCGCCTTTGTTGGGGCCTTTCGGCAAGGCGCTCAGCAAGTCATCCTCCATGGAACCGATATCCCCGGGCTGACGTCTCAGCATGTTGACGAGGCTTTTGACGCTTTGAAAAGCCACGACCTTGTGCTCGGGCCAAGCACGGACGGTGGCTACTGGCTGATCGGGCTCAAGAAGCCCGCGGATCTTTTTGATCGCATGGAGTGGGGGACCTCCTCCGTGTTTGATAAAACAGTTGCTGCGGCGCGAAGACAAGGGCTTTCCCTTCATGTCCTCGGCCCCCTCACGGATATGGACACAGGTGAAGCGGTGAGGCGATGGATGCCTGACTGGGCAAGACCGCAACCATACCTTTCCGTCATCATTCCTGCTCTTAATGAAGCGGCTCACATCGAGAAAACGATCCTGAATGCGTGGAGCCCGGATGCCGAACTCATCGTGGTTGACGGTGGGAGCCGAGACAGGACAGCCGAGAGAGCAGAGCATGCTGGGGCAGTGGTTATCAAAGGCCCAAGAGGGCGGGCTTTACAACAGAACAGAGGCGCGGCAGCGGCAAGGGGGAGCGTTCTTCTTTTTCTCCATGCGGATACGCTCCTGCCCAAAGACTATGTCACCCAGGTGTTTGAAACCCTGATGGACCGAGGAATCGCCTTGGGAGCGTTTCGCTTTAAGACGAACCTGGATCGACCGCTCATGAGAGGAATCGAGTTTACCACACATTTCCGCTCCAGGTACTTGAGGCTTCCCTATGGAGACCAAGCGCTCTTTGTGCGCAAATCTCACTTTCAGGCAGCCGGCGGATTTCCTGAAATGCCGATTGCCGAGGATCTCTTTTTCGTCCGCCTTGTGTCGAAACAGGGGCGGATTGCCATTGCACCGGCTCATGCGGTCACGTCAGGTCGGCGATGGAAAGAGGTGGGATTGCTTCGGACAACCCTGATCAATCAGCTCATTCTGGCTGGTTTTGCTCTGAGAATCTCGCCCGAGACCCTTGCTGCCTTTTACCGCCGAGTGGCAAAGAAAAAAAGCACCTAATCCCCCATCTTGGCCATATAATCGTCGTAAATGGTCTCAAGCTTGAGCTTGTGTTTTGCCTCCTCCTGCGAAAGCATTTTGAAGACTTTCACCCATTCGGATTTCTCCGACTTTGAAGCCAAGTCATTGTAGAGTTGAAGCGCTTTTTCCTCTCGCTTCATGGCGAGCCGCAGCAGCTCCGCATAGGTCATGCCTTTCTTGTATTTCAGGTCCACCATGTAGTCACTTCGCTTCATGTCCGGGACCCATTTGAACTTGTAATCCCCGAGTTTTTTGTCCCCCTTGAGAAAACCTTCCAAAAGGGCCTGGTGTTTCTTCTCCTCCTTGGCGAATTCCAGGAAGGTCTCCTTTGATCCGGCATAAGGCTCCTGGGTGCCGGCATTCTCATAGAAAACAACTGCGTCTTTTTCCTTTTCAATGGCAAACTGAATGAGATCCTCAAAGGATTTGAAGTTCATAATTTCCTCCTTATATTTAATAATATTGAAAACGCATCCTAAGAAAAAGCCGCTGGAAAGTCAAAAGGAACCCTATAAGAGCAAAAGATCAACCCACGCGCAGGAGGGAGAATTATGGCCAACTATTTGATTATCGGGAATGGAGTCGCAGGCACCACCGCAGCGGAAAACATCCGCAAGCTGGACAAGGCGGGGAAGATAACGGTTGTCACCGAAGAGTCGACCCCTTTCTATTACAGGATGAGACTCCCCGAGTTTATATCCGGGGACCTCAATGAGGACAAACTCAGCGGCAAGAAAGATCAGTGGTACAAAGACCAGGGAATCGACTTGAGGCTGAACACCCGCATCCAGGGTGCCAGCTTAGAAAAAAAAGCGGTTACGACTCAGGGAAATCAGGACATCTCCTTTGATCGTCTTCTCATCGCCACAGGGAGCCGTTCCTTTATCCCTCCCATGAAGGGTGCCGACAAAAAAGGAGTTTTTGCCCTTCGCTCGATCCAGGATGCTCGGAATATAGTTGCTTGGGCCAAGAACATCCAAAATGTCGTCCTTATTGGCGGGGGGTTGCTCGGCCTAGAAGCGGGAAATGCTCTTCGTAAACTCGGCAAGAACGTGATGGTCGTAGAATTCTTCCCGAGGCTTCTTCCAAGGCAATTGGACGTGGCCGGCGGCGGAAGGCTTCAAGCGATCATGGAAGGAAGGGGGTTTTCCTTCAGGCTTGGAGCAAAGACCCAGGAGCTCACGGGTGAAGATCGCGTCAGCGGGGTGCTCCTGGAGGGCGGTGAACTCCTGCCGGCCCAGATGGTGATCATTTCAGCCGGAGTCAGACCTGCCCTGGAACTTGCCAAGGCACTCAACCTCGACCACGACAAGGGAATCAAGATGGACGAGCAGATGAGGACAAACCAGCCAGGGATTTTCGCTGCAGGGGATGTGGCGGAGTTCAAGGGGATTCCTTACGGGATCTGGACAGCCGCCACAGAGCAGGGGCAAATCGCCGGAACCAACATGGCCGGAGGGAACGCCGTCTATAAAGGGACTGTGATGGCAAATACCCTGAAAGTCGTGGGAATCGATCTGGCTTCTGCCGGCAACATTGATGCGGAGAACAAGCTGGAGTCCAAGGTGCTCACAGACCAAATGGTGTACAAGAAGGTCGTATTTGAAAACGATCAAATCGCCGGCTGCATCATGCTGGGAGACACCAAAGGATTTACAAAGATCACAAAGATGATGTCCGAAAAGCAGAACGTGTCTCACATCAAAGATAAGCTTTTTTCAGACTAGAGTTTTAGCCCGCAACTTCTCTGCACCATGACGACACGTTTTTGGTGGGCCATTGGTGTCTTTTCTGAAGTGAGTCCCGCTCGCAGAGCGGGAGAACGAAAGAAAAGATACTGATGTCCCACTTACTCAGTTTGGTTGCGCCAAAGGCCCTCATTCGGAAAAATGCCGCTGGCTTTCGGATCCGGAAAAGCTTATAATAATTTTTTCGGGTCTGGAGGAAAGCGGCGAGTTGGCTAACCGAGAGCTGAAGCGAAACAATTCTGCTGAAAACCACATAAATTCTCAAAAGCCTGAGCAAACTAAAACAGTCCACATCTGGCTCAGGCTTTTAATTCTCATCCTCATCGTGGGGGGCCTAACCCTCATCCTCTATGAAACGGGCGTCATCCAATTTTTCTTAGACAAAAAACGAATGGCGCACTTTCTGAACTCCCTCGGCCCGTGGTCGGTGATTGCATTTATCTTGCTTCAGGTTGCTCAGGTGGTTGCCGCACCTATTCCTGGTGAGGTGACGGGATTCCTGGGTGGTTATGTGTTCGGGAAGTTTTTCGGTGTCGTGCTCTCTACCATAGGACTCACTCTCGGTTCTTATATCGCCTTCATCCTCGCTAGAACATTCGGCCGGCCTCTCATAGAGAAATTTATCCCCAAATCCGCCATCCAACGCTTTGACTTTCTCCTTCATCACAAAGGTGCCTTCCTTGTCTTTCTCCTTTTCCTGATCCCGGGCTTTCCCAAGGATTGGCTGTGTTACATTCTCGGCCTGGGGCACCTGACCACAACGGAGTTTCTTGTGATTGGAGGCACAGGCAGGCTTTTCGGGACGATCCTGCTCACCCTGGGAGGGAGCTACCTGAGACATCACCAGTATATCCGGTTTTATATCCTCGTGGGTATTGGGATCAGCGCGGTCATCGTGGCGCTGGCATACAGAGACAAGCTGGACAGGGTTTTCAGATTCTGGCACCTCAAGGGTCTGCGAAAAAGACGACAGATAGAAGCCGCCCAACGCGATTTCGCGAATCATGTCAACAGCAAATGATGGTCAGAAAGTGCGGCGCCGCGTCGCCGAAATAACTCGATTTAGTCTCTTGCGCTGAGAATTCTCTTATGCGCATCGTTTAGGTCGTGCCTTTGTGAATGCGCACAAGCCTCTTCAAATCATCCACCCACTCCCCCAGTTCCTTGATGCTGGTAAGAATTCTGCTCCACATGCTCTGGGATCTTCCCATAGACGGCGTGGACGTCTGGATGACTTTGATTGGGAATCCTCTCTTAATAAAGAGGCTCAATGAGGAGATCATCTCTGCGATGAGATCCTCCTCTGAAATGTCTACCTCAAACACAAAGGCCCGGCCCTCCAACCTCACAACCACATTCTTCGCTTCCTTCATCACTCTGCCCCGGTTCTATATTCTTTTCTTTGTTTTCGTTTCCGATCTAGTTTCAGCACAGAAGGGGCTGTTGCCGAAATCGAAAATCAATGCGACATTAGGTGGGATTTTCCTCCCCGGTTCAGATATCCTATCCACCCTCACGCTTGCCCGCCAGATGCTTACGAGATGGATGGAGGGGTTGCGAAGTTTTCAGCAACAAATTTTCTGGATTCTAAGCCGAAGTCAATATCTTCCGGATCAACGTTTTTCTCCAACCACGCAATCAGCTTCGATGCGATGCTGCCGGGAATCCCGGAGCTTAAGACCCTGAAACTCCGAAGCCCTGTCCTTCGATCGTATTCGAAAACGACTCTTGCAGATATGCATCGGCTGGAACTTGATGTCTCTGCAATTTCCAGGTCGAACACGGACAGCATGTTATTCACAAATCTTCTGCTTGCCATCTGCTCTGCCCTCCGGTTTTCTTGATGCGCGGCTTTTCACAAATCATTTGTATGCGTTGCAAGCCGCTTCACTCTCTAGCGGCCCGAGAAATGTTTAAAGATGGCCCGTTCGTAGAACCTGCAAACAAGAACCGCGACGCCTTTAGGGACGCAAAGATCCCGAAGGCGGCAATAGACGTGAAGCGGATTCAGGTAATGCTGGAATGTATTCGTCATTCGTCACAAATGGGCAACCTTTAGCGGTTGCGGGTTAATTCCAAACCGTGGATCTGATCCTAGAGCATAGCGAAGATCGTGCCAAAAAAGCGGGAATCGGTTTTCGATGTGATTTCAACCTGGTATGGACTTGCCAGGGAGACCGTTTCCGAAAGTGTGTAAAAACCTACCATTTTCATTCTTGTTTTCTTCTCCTGATTGGCAAAAGTTTACACATAGCAATAACGAAGGCAACGTCGTGAATAATCCGCCCGTCTTTACCAGAGCCTCAAGGTGTAAACCAGAAGAGACCTCAGAGAGTCTAATGGGATGTAGAAAGAAATAAGGAAGAGGTCAGCCATGAAAATTTTAAAGATGATGTTTCTCGTTTGCTTGATTCTCCTTCTTCCCTCCTATGTCAGTGCCTCTGATCTCGGCGGGATGCGTTTTAGCTATATCCGTGGCGATGTGCAGGTTAGGACAGACGATACGGACGATTGGGTACCTGCTTCGATCAACATGCCCTTAAGGGAAGAGGATCGAATTTGGGTGCCTGAAGATGGAATGGCCGAGCTGCAGACGAAAGACGGCACTTACCTGAGGCTTGCTGAAAAATCAGCCCTCGAAATTCTGACCCTTGATAACAATTCCTATCAAACCTTCCTCACGGAGGGCCGTCTCTATGCAAACTTCAGAGGGGGCAAGGACAGCGTTCTCCAAATCGACACACCCGCCTCTTCCGTGAGAGCGTACGAGAGATCGAAATTCAACGTGGATGTGCCGGAGAGAGGCCCGGTCAAGGTCGCCGCATTCCGGGGCGAGGTCTACGTAGAGAATAGAGATGGAAGGATTAGCGTACAATCCGGCGAGGTCCTGTCTCTTGGAGAAGGGACCGATTCAGAAAAGTCGACTTTGGGCTCTCCGGATGAATGGGAAAGATGGAACTGGGAGAGGGATGGGAAAATTGCCGAGCGAAGGCCTCCTTCTCGTTACTTGCCGGAAGAGCTTCAGCCCTATTCAAACGATTTCAACGACAATGGGAGGTGGGTTAACACACCGGACTATGGATATGTGTGGACCCCAACGGTTTCGGTGTCCGTAGGGTGGGCGCCTTATCGATCCGGAAGGTGGGTATGGATCGGCGGTGATTATGTGTGGGTTTCCTATGAACCATGGGGCTGGGCTCCCTACCACTATGGAAGATGGGCTTTTGCTGTGTCGATCGGGTGGTGCTGGGTTCCTCCTGCAAGAGGGGCCGTCTACTGGGGCCCCGGCTATGTGGGGTGGGTTTACACTTCCAGGCACGTGGCTTGGGTTCCTCTTGCGCCTCGTGAGGTTTACTATGGCCGCGGTCACTACGGCCCTCACAGTGTCAACATCACCAATGTTAATGTTACCAATGTCCACGTGGACAAAGTGGTGTACAAAAACGTGAGGGTCAATAACGCTGTAACGACCGTGAACCATGAGACCTTTATTAGGGGAAAGCCGGCAGACGCCCGGATAAAAGAAAATCCTTTTCTCACGGAAAAGGTTCACGTTGGCACACCGCAGATCAAACCAGAGAAAACTTCCACGATGCCCGTTGTCCGCGAAGTTCCACAGGCGAAGCGGCCGCCCGAGCCTGTCAAGGATGTGAATGTGAAAGAACTGAAAGAAGAGCGCCCAATGGTAAAGGGTAAAGAGGTATCTGTTTTCGCGCCGGAGACACGACCTCGGGAGATGCCTGTCAAAGCCGGCGAAGCAAAATCTTTGGAGACGAGACCGGAAAGGGCCAAGGAACTCCGTCAGCCGTCAAAAAGAACAGGAGAGCCCAGGCCATCAGCACCGCCTGAAAAACGAGTCGGGCAGCCAGGACCCACCGGGACGACTGTCCAAACCCCGAAGGAGACCATGAAGTCAGAGAGGACCTTAGGTAGAGAAAAACAAAACAAGCCAACCCCGGCAGTGGTGCAAGAGCAAAAGCAACAGGTGCCGGCCGATAAAGGAGTCCGTCAGACTGCTCCTCCAGGGCCTGTTGTTGGTACTCCAAAGGAAACGAGGACTCCGGAACGAGGAGTCGACAGAACCAAAGAAAGCAGAGCTCCAGAAAAGATGATCGAACCGACCAGATCCCCTGAAAAAGCTCGGGGAACCATCAAAGAAGCCGGCCCGCCAGAGAGGGTAACGCAACAGGCCCCTGAACTCAAAACCCCGGAAAAACGTCTCGAACG
>Ga0209254_10003772_pt1 | contig 13821 bp, 13 predicted proteins | sample FrelakmetDIP11DI_FD_187148 | JGI IMG/M metagenome (GOLD analysis project Ga0209254, IMG submission 187148) | Freshwater lake sediment microbial communities from the University of Notre Dame, USA, for methane emissions studies - DIP11 DI (SPAdes)... | ecosystem: Environmental > Aquatic >...
CGCACCGACATCCGCTGAACGAGGCTCGAACATGAAAGCGCTTGGCTTCGCGGCGGCCGCGGCTGCCACTCTGATGGCGTTTGCCGTCGCCAGTCCGGCGCAGGGCCAGACTTCGGCGTCCGCCGCTCCCGCTGCCAGCGCCGCGGCGCGCGCCGCGCTGCCGGCCGATCCCTGGCCGCGCGTCGTCGACCTCTCCAGCGCCCAGGCGCTGGTCTACCAGCCGCAGGTCGACAAGTGGGACGGCAACCAGCTGTCGTTCCGTTCCGCCGTCGCCCTCAAGCCCGTCGGCGCCAGGGAGGAGTCGTTCGGCGTGATCGTCGCGACCGCGCGCACGCAGGTGGACCGCGTCGCACGCACCGTCGTGTTCGAGAACCTGCAGGTGACGAAGAGCAACTTCCCCGCGCTGCCGAACGGCGGCGCCGCGTACGTCACCGAGCTGCAGAAGGAAGTCGCCGCGCAGGTGCGCACCATCTCGCTCGACCGGCTGCAGGCGTCGCTGGCCGCGGCCGGCGTCAAGCCGACGACGGTGCCGGTCGACAACACGCCGCCGCAGGTGATCACCAGCAACTCGCCGGCGATCCTGGTCCCGATCGACGGCGCGCCGGTGCTGAAACCGGTGCCTGGCCGCGCGGAAGCGCAGCGCGTGATCAACACGCGGGCGCTGATCCTGCAGCATAGCGCGACCGGCACCTATTACATCCACGTCTACGACGGTTGGCTGCAGTCGAGCGCGATCTCCGGGCCGTGGACGCAGGGCTTCATCGGCCCGTTCGTCAAGAACGCGCTCGACTCGATCGCGCAGTCGCTGTCGGCGGCCGGCAAGGTCGACCTCCTCGACGGCGGCGCCAAGGCCAACCCCAAGCCGTCGCTCGCCAACGGCGTGCCGACCATCTACACGACGCAGGTGCCGACCGAGCTGATCGTGTTCAAGGGGCAGCCCGACTTCGTGCCCATCGTCGGCACGTCGCTGCTGTGGGCGTCGAACACCACGTCGGACGTGCTGATCGACACCAACTCGAACCTCTACTACGTGCTGCTCGCGGGCCGCTGGTTCCGCGGACCCGGGATGACCGGGCCGTGGACGTTCGTCGCCAGCAACGCGCTGCCGGCGGACTTCGCGCGCATCCCGGCGACCTCGCTCGCCGCCGCGGTGTTGCCGACCGTCGCCGGCACGCCGCAGGCGCAGGAAGCGGTGATCGCCAACTCGATCCCGCAGACCGCGACGGTGCCTCTGGTGAACGGGCCGAAGTTCACGCCGAACTTCGACGGTGCGCCGCAGTACGCGCCGATCGCCGGCACGCCGCTGTCGTACGTCGTCAACTCGTCCGAGCCGATCATCCAGACGGCGCCGGGCGCCTACTACGCCGTCACCGCGGGCGTGTGGTTCACCGCGCCGGCGCTCACCGGTCCGTGGTCGGTCGCGACGTCGGTGCCGGCGGTGATCTACACCATCCCGGCGTCGTCGCCGCTCCACTACGTCACCTACGTGCGCATTTACGAGGCGACGCCGCAGGTCGTCTACGTCGGCTACACGCCGGGCTACCTCGGCGCCGTCGTCGAGCCGACGGGCACCGTCGTCTACGGCACCGGCTACGTGTACTCGCCGTGGATCGGCGCGGCGTGGTACCCGCCGCCGTACACCTACGGTCTCGCCGCGCTGCCGGTCTACAACCCCTGGGTCGGCTTCACCTACGGCTTCGCCGTCGGCCTCGCGACCGCGGCGTGGACCGAGCCTTATTGGGGCGGCGCGTACTACCACCCGGGCTACTGGGGTGCCTACCCCTGCTGCGGCTCGGCCAGCGCCAATGTCTACGGCCACTGGGGCAGCACGACGTATTCGGGCACGCGCAGCTGGTACGCCGGTGGCGGCGTCGCCGGCACCACGGCCAGCGGCAGCTACTACAACAGCCGCACCGGCACGTCGGGCACCTACAACGCGGGCAAGCAGTACAACGCCTGGACCGGCAACGCGACGCGCGGCTACGACCGCACCGCGAATACCGCCGCGGGCGGCTCGGGCAACGTCGCGCGGGCGGGCAACTACAACACCTACACCGGCCAGCGCTCGACCGGCTCGGCGGTGTCGGCCACCGGCGCCGGTGGCGGCACGTACAATCGCGCCGGCGCGACGACCGCGGGGCCCGAGGGCAATGCGCACGTCGGCGGCGGCTCGACGTACAACGCCAAGACCGGGAACACCAACACCTGGGGCACGGCGAGCGTGGGCAACAACCACTACGCCGACGTCAACGGCAACGTGTACAAGAACACCGGCGACGGCTGGCAGCAGCACGATTCCGGCGGCGGCTGGTCGAACGCGTCGGGCGCTTCGTCCTGGGGCGACAAGGAATCGCAGGCGCGCAGCGCCGGTGACGGCGGGTTCGGCGGTGGCGGCTTCAGCGAGGCGAGCCCGATGTCGCGCATGGGCGGCGGCGGCGGGTTCGGTGGTGGCGGCTGGGGTGGCGACCGCTCCGGCGGCGGCGGCTGGGGCGGCGATCGCTCCGGCGGCGGCGGCGGCTGGGGTGGCGACGATCGCTTCGGCGGTGGCGGTGGTGGCGGCGGCTGGGGCGGTCGCTTTGGCGGCGGCGGCGGCGGTTTTGGTGGCGGCGGCTTCCGCGGTGGCGGCCGGCGCTGACGGTTCTGGCATCACCTCAATGGAGACGACACGCATGAAACACATTTCGACCTTCCTGTCCGCCGGCGCATTGGCGCTGATGCTCGGCGCCTGTGCCGCCCCGGGACCCACGCCCGGTGAAATGGAAATCCGCAGCGGCGTGATCGAGCAGATCACCTCGGTGCAGCTGGCGAGCAACCATTCGCCGGGCATAGGCGCGGTGGTCGGCGGCGTTGCCGGGCTGGGCATCGGCAGCCTGATCGGCGGCGGCACCGGTCGCGACGTCGCGATGGTGCTGGGCACGATCGGCGGCGCGGTCGCGGGCAACGAGGTCCAGCGGCGCAACGCGCAGCCGGTGCCGGGGCAGCAGATCATCGTGCGCAGCTATCGCGACGTGCTGGTCTCCGTCACGCAGCCGGCCAATCCGGAGCTGCGCGTCGGCCAGAAGGTCTTCATCGAAGGCCGGGGTGACGGCGCGCGGGTGGTGCCGCAGCAGTAGGCGCAGCCGACCTCGGCGGTGGCAGGGCCCGGGCGGATGTCCGGGCCCTTCTCGTTGGTGCGGGCTCGGGCTTGGGCACGCGCGCGGCGCCGTTCGGCCGCGGGCACGGCGCAACGTTCAGCGCCCGCTCTGCTGCGCGGCCGCGAACGCGTGGAAGTGGTGCACCGGCCCGTGGCCGCTGCCGACGGACAGGCGGCCCGATTCGCGGATCGCGGCGTTCAGCCATTCCTTGGCGCGCCGTGCCGCCGCCGGCACGTCCGGCGACTGCGGCAGCAGCGCCGCCAGCGCCGAGGACAGCGCGCAGCCGGTGCCGTGCGTGTTCTTCGTGTCGATCCGCGGGCCGGCGAGCTCGATCATCCGGTCGCCGTCGTGCAGCAGGTCGACGGCGTCGCCCGACGTCAGGTGCCCGCCCTTCAGCAGCACCCAGCGCTCGCCGTCGTGTGCCATCGCGCCGCGCAGGCGCTCGGCGGCGCGTACCATTTCCTTGCGCGTTTCCGGCGCGCGACCTTCGAGCAGCACGCCGGCCTCGGGCAGGTTCGGCGTGATCACCGTCGCCAGCGGCAGCAGCGCCTCGCGCATGGCGCCGACCGCGGTCTTCTCGAGCAGCGCGTCGCCGCTCTTGGCCACCATCACCGGGTCCAGCACGATGCGCTGCGCCTTCCAGTGGAGCAGCCGGTCGGCGACGGTCGTGATGACACCCGCCTGGCCGAGCATGCCGATCTTGACGGCGGCGATCGCGACGTCGCCGAACAGCGTATCGATCTGCTGCGCGACGAACGCCGGAGGCACGGCGAACACGCCGGTGACGGCCCGGGTGTTCTGCGCGGTGAGCGCGGCGACGACACCGCAGGCATAGGCGCCGAGCGCGCTGATGGTCTTGACGTCGGCCAGCACGCCGGCGCCGCCGGACGGGTCGACGCCAGCGACCGCGAGGACGTTGGGAACGACGGGCTCGCTGTTCATGATTCGTTCATCTTACCGCGGGGCCCGCATTGAGTAAGATGCGCGTTTGCCTTCGCCCGCTCCCGCGATGCCTTCATCCGTTGACCGAACCACCCTGCGCCTCGACCGCGCGCGCCGCACGCTGCGCGACGGGGCCGGCCGCGTGTTCGACCTGGGTTCGCACACCTGGCGTCCGGATGCGGTGGCCGGCGCGGGCGAGGCGGTCGGCGTCGCCGCCGCGGTGGCGTGGCTGCAGCGCGAAAGCGGCCGGCCGGCGCGGGAGCCGATCGGCGTCGTCGGCGGCCGGCACGCGACGCACGCGCAGCTTGCCGCGGCGCGGGCGCTCGGCGCAGGTCTCGCCCACGCCGGGCTCGTCGTGCTGTGCGGCGGGCGCGGCGGCGTGATGCTGGCGGTATGCGAAGGAGTCGCCGACGGCGGCGGCATCAGCGTCGGCCTGCTGCCGGGCGACACCATCGCCGACGGCAACGACGTCGTGACCATTCCGTTGCCCACCGGCATCGGCCTCGCGCGCAACGCGCTGATCGCCCGCGCGGCGCGGTGCCTGGTCGCGATCGGCGGCAGCTACGGCACGCTGTCCGAGGTGGCGTTCGCCCTCCAGTACGGCAAACGCGTGTTCGGGCTCGAGGGTGCGCCCGCCGTCGATGGTGTCGCCCACCTCCGGGGCGTGGACGCCGCCATCGAAGCGGTCGGCCGCGTCGTGCTGGGGCTCGACGCGCAGCCGTCTGCGCCGCCCGACGACGCTCCGGTCGCCGAGCCGCGGCCGCCGTCCTCGCCCGATCCTCTCCGCCCCGCCCCCACCAAAAGGAATCCGCGATGAGATCTGCTCGTCCCGCGGCAATTGCCGCTGTGTTCGCGGCCGGGCTTGCCTTCGACCACGCCGCGGCCGCGACGATATCCGAATGCCATGCGCTTGCCGATGCCGCGGCGCGGCTCGCCTGCTACGACGCCGCGACCGGCCTCAAGGGCGGCAGCGCGGGTACCGCCGCGACGCCGTCGGCCGAGCCGACCGCAGGCTCGACCGCTGCGGCGCCGGCTTCCGCTCCCGGCAAGGCCGCGGCGACCGGCGCGACCGCAAACGCGGCCGAGGGCGCGCCGGCGCGGCCGTCGCTGCTCGGCGAACGCTGGGCGCTCGACCCTGCGGTCGGCGACCGGGATTTCGACCTCCGTTACCACAACCCCAGCTACATCATCGGCCGCTGGTCCAACAAGCCGAACGATTCCCCGACGTCGCCGACGCTGGGCGGGTTGCCGCAGCCGGTGCCGCTCGACGACGTCGAGGCGAAGTTCCAGTTCTCGTTCAAGGCGAGGCTGTGGGAGGCCGAGAGCCGGAAGTACGCCGTCTGGGCCGCGTACACGCAGCAGAGCAACTGGCAGATCCTCAACGAAGACCTGTCGCGGCCGTTCCGCGAGACCGACTACCAGCCCGAGCTGATCTTCACCTACCGCCCCGATCTGGAGTACGGCGGCGTCCGCTGGCGGCTGCTCAACCTGGGCCTCGTCCACCAGTCCAACGGCCGCGGCGAACCGCTGTCGCGCAGCTGGAACCGCGTCTACGCTCAGTTCGGCTTCGAACACGACAACTTCGCGCTGCTGGTGCGCCCGTGGTACCGGTTCAACGAAAGCTCCGACAAGGACGACAACCCGGACATCGCCACTTATTACGGCTACGGCGACATCGTCGCGCTGTACCGGACCGACCGCGGGCACACGTTCACGCTGACCGGCCGCGGCAACGTGCGCAAGGGCAAGGGCAGCGTCGAATTCGAGTGGTCGACGCCGCCGATCCTGGGGCCGTTCAAGGGTTACTTCCAGGTGTTCAGCGGTTACGGCGAGAGCCTGATCGACTACAACTGGAACCAGACGACGGTCGGCGTCGGGCTTTCGCTCAACGACCTGCTCTGACGGGGTCCGAACCGTCTGCGCCTCGCGGGCGGCAAGTCGCCGCCGTGGCCGCGTGGCGCGGGATGTTCCAACAGGCCCGGTGCGCGGGCGATACCCGCGCCGGCCGGTGTAGAATTCGCGCTGCCGCGGGTGTAGTTCAATGGTAGAACGGCAGCTTCCCAAGCTGCATACGAGGGTTCGATTCCCTTCACCCGCTCCAGCCGCCCGGATGCCGAAAAACGCCCCGAAATGGGGCGTTTTTGTTGCGCTGCATTGTGGTGCATTTGTCCATTAATATCCGTGCGTTGCATCGGATGCTTCAAGTGTATTGGTGCGTCGCACAATATGCTATGCTGGGCACCTGGAATCCTCACATGCAGACCATCATTTACGCCGGGCGCGAGCCCGGACCGCTGCGACGCCTGGCCGACGCGGACCGCGCGCGGGTCGGTCGCCATTTCCTCGCGCTGGAACCGGAAGGCCGACGCCTTCGCTTCAACACCGCGGTAATCGATGAGGCGATCCGCAAGCACGTCGCCAGGCTCGATTTCCGGCGCGACCTGATCCTGGGTTCCGAGGACCGCGATGGCGAGCTGTCCGCCGTGGTCCATCTGGCGAGAATCAGCGCGTCCCAGGTCGAGTTCTCGATCAGCGTGCTGGAGCCGTGGCGCGGGCAGGGCCACGGCCAGAAGCTCACCCAGCTGGGCCTGACCGAGGCGGCGCGGCACGGCTACCAGCTCGCGCACGTCCAGTTCATGTCGTACAACCACCGGATGGACGCGATCATCAGGCATTTCGAATCCACGCGGGAGCAGGACGGGACCGAGCACTTCGTCAAGGTGCCGCTGCCCGCCAGCCTGGCGCGGCCCTTCCGGGCGCCGATCGGGCCGTTCTTTCCCTCGCTGGTCGCGTTCAACTAGGCCGGAGCCGCCCGGCCACCCGCCGGACCGCGCCCGCGGCGCAACGCCGCAGGTTCAGGGATGCGGTCCCGCTTCGTTCGCCTTGCTGCGCCGGCGGTCCGGGATCGACGGGCTGCGCGCCACCAGCATCAGCACCCCCAGCAGCACCAGCATCAGCGGCACGATGATCGACCAGCTGAGCCGGTACTGGTCGTGCGCGAGCCACGCGAGTCCGATGGCGACCAGGAACGGGCCGATCACCACCGAGTTCTTGGTGAAGCCGTCCAGCACCAGCACGGCGATGCCGCCTGCGACGAAGCCCAGGCCGATGACCCAGTCCCTGTCGGGCATCCAGCCGAGGTACCACAGCAGCCAGATGAGGCCGACGACGATCAGCGTGATCGGAAGCCCTGCGTCCTTCATCCTGTTCCTCCCATGTCTGCGCACGCGCTGCAACCGTGGCGTCCGGGTCGCGGGCCGCGTTGATTTTCCGACGGCAGCATAACAAGAACGCCGACGCCCCGCGGAAGTCACCCTGCGGCGGTACACTGCAAGGCTTCGTCTGCAGCCCGTTCGCCCATGTCCTCCCCGCCGCACTCCCCGCCGCTCCAGCGTTCCCACGCGCACGTTCCGCTGGCCGCGGTCGGCCTCATCCTCGGCGCGACCGCGTGCTTCGCGATCCTCGATGCAGTGGTGAAGAACCTGGCGCCGCGCTACCCGATCCCGCTGCTGGTGTGGGCGCGCTACGGCCTGCAGGCGGTGTTCATGGTGCTGTGGTTCGCGCCGTCGATGCGCTGGTCGCTGGTGCGCACGCCGCGCCTCACCGCGCAGGTGGTGCGCGGCGCGCTGCTGCTCGGATCGAGCCTGTGCTTCTTCACCGCGCTCAAGTACCTGCCGCTGGCCGAGGCCACGGCGATCAACTACACGACGCCGGTGCTGGTGATCCTGCTCGCGGTGGCGCTCCTCGACGAGGTGATGACCGCGCCGCGCGCGCTGTTCGTCGTCGCCGGGATGGCGGGGATGCTGCTGATCGTGCGGCCCGGCGCCGAGATGCTGCACGGCGCCGCCGGCTACGCGCTGGGCGCCGCGTGCTGCTACGCGATGTTCCAGGTGCTGACCCGCAAGCTCGCCGCCGAGGATCCGCGGGTGACGCTGTTCTACCCGGCGATCGTCGGCACGCTGCTGATGACTGCGCTGTGGCCGTGGTTCGGCCCCGGCGCGACGATGCCCTGGTTCGACGTCGCGCTGGTGCTGCTGACCGGCGTGCTGGGCACGCTCGGCCACTTCCTCTTCCTCAACGCGTTCCGCCGCGCGCCGGCGTCGGCGCTGACGCCGTTCACCTACATGCAGCTGGTCTGGGCCACCGTCATCGGCTTCGTCGCCTTCGGCCAGTTTCCCGACGGCTGGACGCTGGCCGGCATGGCGGTGATCGGCGGCAGCGGGCTCGCGCTGGCGCTGTACGAGCGGCGGCGCGGGCAGGCGGCGCCGGCGGACGCGACGACCGTCGACTGAGGGTCGGGCATGCCCGGCCGGCCGGCGAACGATCGGCGTCGGCGTGTAGAATTGGCCTGACCACCCGACCAATTCAGCGCCCTCCGAGGGCGTGCTCCAGGAGGAACACGGCATGGATGCGAAACCGCGGATCGGCTTCATCGGGCTCGGCCTGATGGGGCACGGCATGGCCAGGAACCTCGTGACCAAGGGCTTCCCGCTGACGGTGCGGGTCAACCGCAACCGGACGCCGCTGGCGGACATCCTGGCCGCCGGGGCGAAGGAAGTCGCGACCAACGCCGACGTCGCGCGCGCGTCCGACGTCGTGATCCTCTGCGTCACCGGCGCGCCGCAGGTCGAGGAGATCGTCTTCGGCAAGGACGGCCTCGCTGCGGGCGCGAAGGCCGGGCTCGTCGTCGTCGACACGTCGACCAGCGAGCCGGCGACGACGACGAAGATGCGCGAGTCGCTCGCGGCGCAGGGCGTCAGGTTCATCGACGCGCCGCTCGCGCGCACGCCGGTCGAGGCGGAGGCCGGCAAGCTCAACATCATGGTCGGCGCCGACGACGCCACGTTTGCGCAGCTCAAGCCCGTGCTCGGCGCGTTCTGCGAGAACATCTTCCACGCCGGTCCCGCGGGCCACGGCATCGTGCTGAAGCTGATCAACAACTTCGTCGCGCAGGCGATCTGCACGGCGACCGCCGAGGCTTGCGCGGCGGCGGCGAAGTCGGGGCTGTCGATCCGCAAGCTGCACGAGGTGATCTCCGCCGGCGCGGTCAACTCGGGCCTGTTCCAGATGATCGTCGGGCGCATGCTCGACGGCGGCGACCTGACCGGCCTCAAGTTCACGCTGGTCAACGCCGCCAAGGACCTGCGCTACTACACCCACTTCACCGAGCAGATGATGCTGCCGTCGATCGTCGGCGAGGCGGTGCACCAGAGCCTCGTCACCGCCAACGCGCTCGGCCTCGGCGACAAGTTCGTGCCGTCGCTGATCGAGGCGCAGGAGAAGATCACCGGCGTGGCGATCGTGCCGCGCGGCTGAGGCCGCTCGCCGACGGCGGCGCGCGGCGTTTCCCTTCGCTCCAGGCGCTCACCGGCGCGCCCCGGTGGGACGCGCGGGACGCGGCAGCGCCGGGTAGGAAGAAGCAGGCCTTCATGCCTTCCGCAGGCGCGCCGCCGGCCGGCGTCCGCGCGACGATCCGGCGGCAGTTTGCGCCAGCGCAAGGATTCGGGGTCGCCGCGGCTTGCCGTTGCCGCCCCGCCTGGCGCAGCATAGGCTTCGCCTTTGCCACACGCCCTGCGGCCCCCGTTTCCCACGCGGAGCAACACCGATGCTCGTCGAAGTCGTCGCCGGCCTTGCCGCCGGTGCCCTCCACGTCTGGTCCGGCCCCGACCACCTGGCCGCCGTCGCGCCGCTTGCCGTCCGCGGCCGTCGCCGCTCGTGGGCGGTCGGCATGCGCTGGGGCATCGGCCACTCGGCCGGCGTGGCGGCGGTCGCGCTGTTCCTGGTCTGGGCCCGCGGGCTCGTGTCGCCGGAGCTGTTGTCGGAGTGGGGCGAGCGGCTGGTCGGGGTGATGCTGGTCGGCATCGGGCTGTGGGGGTTGCGCACCGCGTTCCGCGCCCACGTCCACGCGCACCCGCACGAGCACGACGGCACGGCGCATGCGCACATCCACGTCCACGCGCACGGTCACGAGCCCGGGACCGCGCCTCCCGTGCTGCGGACCATACCGAATCACGTCAGGGCCGCCGCGGGGCCGTCGCACCTGCACACCCACGCGGCGATGGGCGTCGGGATCCTCCACGGCATCGCCGGCAGCTCGCATTTCCTCGGTGTGCTGCCGGCGCTCGCTTTTCCGACACTCAGGCAGGCGGTCGCCTACATCGCCGCCTACGCGGTCGGCACCATCGCGTCGATGATGGCGTTCGGCGCGCTGATGGACCTGCTGACCGGACGCACCGGCCGGGCCGGCGAACGCGCGTACCACGTGCTGATGGGCGCGGCCTCGGCGGTCGCCGCGGGCGTCGGCGTGTTCTGGATCGTCACGTCCTGAGTTGCGTTGGTTCGGGGACGGGTCCCCCGGAAGGCGGCGACGACGCTCCCACGGCCCGCGCCGAACGCACGACCCGGCTCTGGCCGAGTCGTGCGATCATGGCTGCTGTCTGGTGACCGTTGCGGCGCCGGGCGTCCCGATGCCTGCCGCCGCTCCCCCTCCGCCCTCCGCGCCCACCCCCGCCGATTACCTCGAGTTCGCGTGGCGGATCGCGCAGCGCGCCGGAGCGGTCGTGCTGCCGCATTTCCGCGTCGCCATCGACGTCGACGACAAGGGCACGACGTCGTACGACCCGGTCACCGCCGCCGATCGCAACGCCGAGGCGGTGATTCGCGCGGCGATCGCGGAGGCGTATCCCGACCACGGCATCCGCGGCGAGGAGCACGGCTGGGAGAAGCGGCCGTCGAAGTACACCTGGGTGATCGACCCGATCGACGGCACGCGCAGCTTCATCACCGGGCAGATGCACTGGGCCACGCTGATCGCGCTGAACGACGGCCGGCGCGTCGTCGCCGGGGTGATCCACCAGCCCTTCGTCGGCGAGACCTTCCTCGCCGTCGCCGGCGGTCCTTCCGAGTGGCGCCGCGGCGGCGAGACGCGCCGCCTCGCCACCCGCCGCTGCGCGCGGCTCGCCGACGCCATCGTCGGCTGCACCACGCCCGACATGTTCGTCACCGCGGCGTCGCGCGCGGCGTTCGAGCGGGTGAAGGCGCGGGTGCGGCTGGTCCGCTACGGCGGCGACTGCTATACGTACGCGCTGCTGGCCGCGGGGCTGATGGACGTCGTGATCGAATCGTCGTTGCAGGCCTACGACGTGCAGGCGCTGATCCCGGTGATCGAGGGTGCCGGCGGCGTGATCACGTCGTGGACCGGCGGCAACTGCGAGGAGGGCGGCGACGTCGTGGCCTGCGGCGATCCGCGGCTGCACGCCGAAGTGCTGCGGCTGCTGGCGGGAGACGGCGGCTAGCGGCCGGCGTACCGCATGCGGCGACAGTCCATGACCGGACGTAGCGCGCGATGCGCCTGCTGATCCTCGGCGGTACGCGCTTCCTCGGGCGTCACATCGTCGACGCCGCGGTGGCGCGAGGCCATCGCGTCACGACGTTCACCCGCGGCAACGAGCCCACCCACGTCGACACCGCGGTCGTCCCGCTCGGCGGCAACCGCGATCCGTCGATCGCCCCCGGCCTCGCTCCGCTGGCGACCGGGGAATGGGATGCCGTCATCGACACCAGCGGATACGTGCCGCGAATCGTCGGGGCGTCGGCCGAGTTGCTGGCGGACCGCACGTCGCGCTACATCTTCGTGTCGTCGATGTCGGTCTACGCGTCCTCCGACCGGCCGGGTCTCGACGAGAGCGCGCCGCGCGCCGTGCTCGCCGACCCGGCGACCGAGGAGGTGGCGACGCACTACGGGGCACTGAAGGCCGCGTGCGAGGACGCGGTGTGCTCGCGGCTGGGGACGCGCGCGACCATCGTCCGGCCCGGGCTGATCGTCGGGCCGTTCGATCCGACCGACCGCTTCGCCTACTGGGTCGCCCGCTTCATCCAGCCGGCGCTGCTGGGCGACCGGCCGGCCGAGGCCGTGGTGCCCGCGCCGCCCGAGCGCCCGCTGCAGTTCATCGACGCGCGCGACCTCGGCGAATGGCTGGTCGGCCTCGCCGAGCGCGACACGCCGGGCACCTTCAATGCGGCCAGCGAGCGCGGCCGCTTCAGCTGGGGCGGTCTCGTCGACGCGCTCACCGTTGTCGCCCGCGAGAGCGGCCTCGTCGGCGCGGCGGGGATCCCGACGGCGCGTTGGCTCGACGACGCGACGCTGGCGGCGCACCAGGTGTCGCCGTGGACCGGGCTGCCGCTGTGGCTGCCCGCGAGCGAAGCCGACCACGCGGGCTTCCTCGAGTTCGACTGCCGGCGCGCCCACGCCGCCGGCCTCGCCGAGCGCGCGCTCGAGGACACCATCCGCGACACCGCCGACTGGCTCGTCGAGCGCCCCAACGAAGGCGCCTGGCGCCTCGTCCTCACCGCCGGCTGCGAGCGCGCGATATTGGGGTCAGGTCGAATTTAGGTCGGCAGGCAGTCTCGCGCGGGGAACGCCCCGGCGATGCCAGCATCGAAACACGCCGCCGCCGCCACGGCAATCGTCCGTCCGGCCGATGCGGAGCCGAGGGTTCGAACGGCGTCGGCTGCGATGCGGCATCGGGCCCCGTCCGAATTCAATCTTGGATTCAACCGGTGGCTGCGACGGCATTGCGCGCCTGTTTTGCGGCCCGGCGCGACCGCGTGGTACGGTTGCAACTCGAATCCGCACGCATCGTCCATGACGACCACCGAACCGGCGCCGAACGCGCCATCCCCGGCCTCGACCGCGCAAGCGGAAGCGGCCGCGCACTTCGGTCGGCCGAGGGGTTCGTGGCGCTTGCGGGCCTACACGATCATCTTCGAAGCCGACACCCGCGCCGGCCGGTTGTTCGATCTGCTGCTGATCGCGACGATCCTTGCCAGCGTCCTCGTGGTCGTCCTCGACAGCGTGCAGTCGATCACCGCGCGCTACGGCGGGCTGTTCAATGTTCTCGAATGGGGATTCACTCTGCTGTTCACCGCGGAGTACGTGCTGCGGCTGCTGTGCGTCCGGCACCCGCTGCGCTACGCGACGAGCTTTTTCGGCGTCGTGGACCTGCTGGCCGTGCTGCCGACCTATCTCGCCTTCTTCGTCCCGGAAGCGCACGCGCTGATCGACGTCCGCCTGCTGCGCCTGCTGCGCGTCTTCCGAATTCTCAAACTCGGCGCCTACGTCTCCGAGTTCGGGTTCCTCGGCGCCGCCCTGATGGCCAGCCGGCGCAAGATCATCGTGTTCATCGGCTTCGTGCTGATCACCGTCGTGGTAATGGGGACCCTGATGTACGTCGTCGAGGGCCCCGAGAACGGCTTCACCAGCATCCCGATCGCGATCTACTGGGGCATCACGACCATGACCACCGTCGGCTTCGGTGACATCACACCGAAGACCGACCTCGGCCGCTTCATCGCGTCGTGCATGATGCTGATGGGGTGGGGCATCCTGGCCGTTCCCACGGGAATCGTCACTGCCGAGATGACGGCGCACCGGTTCGCGCGACCCGTGACGACGCGCGCGTGCCCCGATTGCCTGACCGAAGGCCACGACGCCGACGCGCGGTTCTGCAAGCACTGCGGCAAGCCGCTGCCGGAGTACCAGCGCGATTGACGGGCCGGGCTGTTGCCCGCGATCGACGCTTACAATGGCGTCCTTCGCGGCCTTCGCGACGCGGAACTTCACGACCGTCTTCGCCGCGATCTGGATCTCCGCACCCGTCGCCGGATTGCGGCCCATGCGCGCGGCGCGATGCTTCTTCACGAGCTTTCCGAGGCCCGGGATGGAGAATTCGCCGGCCTTCTTCGT
>Ga0209254_10003773_pt1 | contig 13821 bp, 16 predicted proteins | sample FrelakmetDIP11DI_FD_187148 | JGI IMG/M metagenome (GOLD analysis project Ga0209254, IMG submission 187148) | Freshwater lake sediment microbial communities from the University of Notre Dame, USA, for methane emissions studies - DIP11 DI (SPAdes)... | ecosystem: Environmental > Aquatic >...
CTTGTTAACGTTGCACATCGTACAGGAGGGGAATCGGTGGTACTAACCTTCAATCCTCATCCCCGGCTGGTGCTTGGTGACAAAACTGATGAACTCTGTTTCCTTACAACCCTCGAAGAAAAGAAAAAGCTTCTGGCAGCCACTCTCATTGATCACCTCGTAATCATAGAATTCAATACTTACCTGAGTAATATGGAGGCTATTGATTTCATCAGGGAAATCCTGGTCAGAAAAATTGGTATAAAACACCTGGTTGTCGGTTATGATAATCATTTTGGTAAAAACAAGAAAGGGGACCTGGAGAAAATCAGCAGATATGCCGGATTATTTGATTTCACTGTTGAGCAGGGTCGGGAACTAAGCGCGCCTGAAGGAGCCATCAGCTCCACATCTATTCGTGAGGCCCTGCTTAAGGGACATGTTGAGGATGCAAACCGCTGGCTTGGATATTATTACTCGTTAACCGGTATTGTTATTCAGGGAAGAAAGCTTGGACGTTCACTGGGATTTCCCACAGCCAATATTAAGCCTGATGATAACCATAAGCTCATTCCGGCCAATGGAGTCTATGCTGTTGATATTATGCTTGATAATAAAAAACTGACCGGAATGCTCAGCATCGGTTTCAATCCGACTGTAAACAAAAGGAAGGGACATAAATCAATAGAGGTACATATATTTAATTTTGACAGTGATTTATACGGACTTTCCATCACCTTATTCTTCAGGTTCAGGCTGAGGGATGAAAAAAAGTTTAAAAGCATAAAAGAGCTTTCAAAACAGATGGTACTCGACAAAGATAATGCAATGAGGTTGCTTTCCTGAAAAGCAGCATTGAATTTATTCTTAACTTTACACCCTGAAAAATTTAAAAAGAAATTACTGATGAACGTGATTCTAGAAACAAAACAGTATGCCGTAAAGGATATTTCGCAGGCATCATTCGGAAGGAAAGAGATTGAGATAGCGGAGAAGGAGATGCCGGGCCTTCTTGCTATAAGAAAAAAATATTTGTCGGAAAAACCTCTGAAAGGGGCAAGGATAACAGGTTCACTGCATATGACAATACAGACTGCGGTGCTCATTGAAACGCTGGTTGAACTCGGAGCCGATGTCCGCTGGGCAAGCTGCAATATCTTTTCAACACAGGATCATGCAGCAGCAGCTATTGCAGCAAAGGGTATACCGGTTTTTGCCTGGAAAGGAGAATCGCTTGAGGAGTACTGGTGGTGTACTGCGCAAGCCTTATCATTCCCTGATGAGAAAGGTCCGAATCTTATCGTTGATGACGGGGGAGATGCATCTTTGCTGGTTCACATGGGATATAAAGCAGAAAATGACCCGGCGATCCTTGATAAAAAGCCTTCAGGTAACGAGGAAGCAATAATATTTAAAACTCTTAAAGATCTGCTTGTTCAGGAACCAGGAAAATGGCACAGAGCCGTTAAGGAGCTGGTTGGGATTTCTGAAGAGACCACAACCGGAGTGCACAGACTTTACCAGATGATGGAGAATGGAGAACTGCTCGTGCCTGCAATAAATGTCAACGATTCAGTAACAAAATCAAAATTTGATAATCTTTACGGTTGCAGGGAGTCGCTTGCCGACGGATTGAAAAGAGCGACTGATGTGATGATTGCAGGCAAGGTTGTAGTTGTCTGCGGTTACGGCGATGTTGGAAAAGGTTGTGCAAAATCGATGCGGGCCTACGGTGCCAGGGTCATAGTTACTGAGATTGACCCGATCTGCGCCCTGCAGGCATCAATGGAAGGTTTTGAAGTCAAGACAGTGGAGGATGCGCTCGATGAGGGGAATATCTATGTTACAGCAACAGGGAACAAGGATATAATAATTCTTGATTATATGATGAAGATGAAAGATCAGGCAATTGTTTGCAATATAGGTCATTTTGACAATGAGATCCAGGTCGGCGACCTTAATGCCATGAAAGGAATTCAGAAGATAAACATAAAACCTCAGGTTGATAAATATGTCTTCCCTGATGGTCATGCCATCTTTCTGCTTGCTGAAGGCCGTCTTGTGAATCTGGGTTGTGCAACAGGGCATCCTTCATTTGTCATGAGCAATTCATTCAGCAATCAGACTCTGGCCCAGATTGATCTCTGGAAGAATAAATATGAGATTGGTGTTTACAGACTTCCAAAATACCTGGATGAGGAGGTGGCCAGACTTCATCTTGATCAGCTGGGAGTAAAACTTACAAAGCTTACAAAAGAACAGTCTGAATATATTGGTGTGGAGCAAAACGGGCCGTATAAACCTGACCACTACAGGTATTAATGCCTCATCGCCCAGCCCCTTTTGCCTGTGAGAAGGGGAGCAACAGACGGGGGAAGTCACTTATTCCAGACCCTTATATACCTGTTTTCCTCAAAACTGGTTTTATAGCTTTTCAGAGGATATTTTCCGATGCCTGACAATGGAGAACCATACCCGGAAAGAGTGTATTTTGTCCCGCACACCGGACATTCAGCTACTGATAAATATGCTTTTACTTTGACACTCAGGTTGTTAACTGAAAAATCGTGCGGACATGTCCGGTCGTAAGCAAGATATTCATCGGGTCCGCTGTAAACAATGATACCGTTGTTGTCATATCCTGCCGATTTGTAACCCCAATTGTTTGTTGAAGCATCAATTGTATCTGAAATACCTATAACTGTAAGTGCGGCAAATTCCGGATCGAGCAGGTCAATTGTAAAGTCGATAAAAACATCAGGGATTACATCATAATCAGTATTTTTACAGGAGGTCAGAATTAAGATTGATAATCCTGCGATAAAAATATATCCCTTCTCTAAAAATGTCATCATGTTATTTCACGTTATCAGATAACTGCAAAAATAGTATTACAGCTGCAATATGAGCAAATCTGAAGAGTATTAATTTTAAACCCCGTAAATGAAGCTTTTTTCTGTGATTAAAATATTAATTGTCCTGCTGAGCCTTCTGCTTCCGGTTTCAGTATGTAATGCACAGAGATACAAAAGAAGTATAAAGAATCCGGAGAAGGAGCTGTTTGGAAAATCATTGAACAACAAAACCGTTAAATATAAGGAATCCCCCAGCATAGTAAGGGCAAAAAAAAAGCAGGCAAAAATGAAGAAGAAGATGGATAAAGATTTTGCCGCCTATGTGGAGAAAGAAAGAAAACGTGCCGTAAAAATTCAATCGCCTGAAGTTCAGGAACGTATGATAAAAAACAGAAAGGAATCAGATAGAAAATCAAAGGAAAAAAGAAAGAAAGTTGAGAAAGCAACGAGAAAGGTGGGTAAAAAATATAAGTAAAATATGTTTCAGGGATAAATAATTGTACTGTAACTGTTTTCGATGATTTTATTTTGAAATTATTTAAAAAATATTTATTTTTGTTACTGAAGAGTTCCGGGAATCCCGGAATTCTTCTTATTTTTTAACTGTGAAGTAGGAAGATGTCAGATATCATTTACATAACAGAAGAGGGTCTTCAAAAACTTAAGGAAGAGCTTAATCAGCTGAGGCAGGTTGAAAGACCCATGATATCCAAGCTTATAGCAGAAGCCAGAGACAAGGGTGATCTCACCGAGAATGCTGAATATGCTGCAGCAAAAGAAGCTCAGGGAATGCTTGAAATGAAAATATCGAGGATTGATGATATTATTGCCCGTTCCAGGATTCTCGATGAAACCAAGATCGATACTTCAACGGTCAGATTACTTAATAGAGTAAGAATAAAGAACCTGGCAAACAACAGTGTTATGGAATATCAGGTTGTTCCTGAGAGTGAGGCTAATTTCAAGATTGGGAAAATTGCCGTTAATTCTCCTATAGCCATGGGTCTCATAGGGAAGAAAGTAGGGGACACTGTACAAATAAAAGTCCCTTCAGGCATTATTAAATATGAAATTATTTCTATTTCGGCACAGTAAGAATATTCTGAAATGGCAACTATTTTCACAAAGATTATCAGGGGAGAAATTCCATGTTATACAATCGCTGAGGATGACAGATATTTTGCTTTTCTTGATATAAACCCGTTAAGGGCAGGTCACACCCTGGTGATTACAAAGACCGAAACAGATTATATCTTTGACCTTTCTGACGACGAGCTGTCGGGACTTATTCTCTTTTCAGGGAAGGTTGCAAAAGCGATTAAGAAGGCTATTCCCTGTGCCCGGATCGGCATGGCTGTTATCGGACTTGAGGTACCGCACGTGCATATCCATCTGTTACCCATGGATTCCATGGAAGATATTAACTTTAAGAATCCCAAGCTGCGGTTCACTCATGAAGAGTTTACCAGAATAGCAAAACAGATCAGCGAAAAAATCGAACCATAATTCACCTGCTGATACTTTCACCTTTACTTCCTGTTTTATATCTTTACGTTGATAATTCAGCTCGCTGCATGAATTACTTATATGATTTGTGGGACGATATTATAAGCCTGCTCTTCCCAAGGCTTTGCTACGGCTGTGGTAACCATCTGATGAGAAATGAAAAAACTATCTGTACAGAATGTTATATTTTAATACCACGTACAAATTACCACCTGAAAGCTGACAACCCCGTCTCAAAACTATTCTGGGGAAGATGTATGGTTGAGAAAGCAGCAGCCTTTTCATATTACACCAGGGATAGCAGGATAAGGAAACTTATTCATAATCTAAAGTACAATGGAATCGCAGAGGTGGGAAAGGAGCTGGGAAGAATATACGCACGAACCCTTGAATCTTCAGGTTTCCTTGAAGGAATAAGCCTGATTATTCCGGTTCCTTTACATCCTTCAAAAAAACGTCAGAGAGGATTTAACCAGAGTGAAATTATTTCTCAGGGTATTTCAGATATCACAGGAATTCCGGTAGAAGCCGGATTGCTGATCAGAAACAGTGTCACTAAGACCCAGACACGCAAATCGAGATATGACCGGTGGACCAATGTTAAGGATATTTTCACTGTAACAGATGAAAACAGGATCAGTAACAGGCATATTCTTCTTGTAGATGATGTAATTACAACAGGATCAACACTTGAAGCATGCGCCAGTGAGTTACTGAAAACGGAAAATGTGAAAGTAAGTGTAGTTGCTCTTGCTTTTTCAGTTATATGACTGGCTACTGCTTTTTAATCCTTTTTGGATTCTTATTTAAGAAATCTTTCCAGCTGTTATAGTTTTTTTCAGGAGTAATGGAATTTGTCTGGTAAAAATGGCAAAGTGCTGCCGCCAGTCCGTCAGTGGCATCGAGCTTAATTTCAATCTTATTGAATTTGAGGATATGCATCAGCATCGATGCAACCTGTTCCTTTGAAGCTGCCCCTCGTCCTGTTATCGACATCTTAATCTTCCTCGGAGCATATTCGAATATCGGAAGTGAATGGCTCAGTGCAGCAGCTATAGCAGCTCCCTGTGCCCTGCCAAGCTTAAGCATTGACTGGACGTTTTTCCCGTAGAAAGGAGCTTCGATGGCCAGCTCGTCAGGATGATATTGCTCAATTATTCCTACAGTACGGTCGAAGATATATTTAAGCTTAAGATAGTGGTCATTAAATTTTGACAGATCAATGGAACCTATTGCTATGAGCTCAGGATCGGGGCCGACACTCTTTATTATACCATATCCGGTAATACTCGTACCAGGGTCAATACCCAGGATTATTCTCTCCTTCTTATTTTTTTTCAAGAGTCTTTATGAAATCGTTTTATCTGATTAATGAAAGTCCGTTATTTACCCAATCAGGTTTTTCAGAATACTGAGGATAACGATAAAATGGTGAAGATCCCTTCTTAACAGATGAAAATGTTCCGGTTTCAAGGAAATGTATTGCCTCTTTCAGGCAAAGCTCTTTCCGGTCGTTAAAATCATGAGAAATATCATCTGATGATGTTTTCACCGGCGCAATACCGCCAAAATAGTCCCCTTCATTATTTTTATTTACCATTTTGAATGTTATGGGCCAAAAGAAGTATTTCTCGCCGACCTCCCAGCCGTTCATTCCTACAGGTTTTCCATAGGTGGTATCTCCAATGCTTGTAATTTCCATGAACGGTTTCAGCCCATTCATTACTGCTTCGCTTGCTGACGCGGTCAGCCTTGAAGTTATCACTACCAGCCTGGTCAGTGAAAGCGGAGAACTGGTTGATTTAAAGGTAAATGATGAATTCTGATCCAGGTTTTTATTATTATACGTGAGGGTGGCAAATATGGTACTGCTGGCTGCAAGTCCATTGCCGGCAATATAACTGGCAAGGGCCTGAGCTACATAAAGATATCCCCCGGAATTGTACCTCAGGTCAAGGACCAGATCCTTAACATCATTCGCCTTGAAAAATGCAAATGCTTCGGAGAGCTCATCAGAAGATGGCTGGATAAAAGATTCAAAAACCAGATGACCTGTTACACCGGATGAAAGATGCAGTGTGTCATAAAGCAAAACTGAATTAATTGTGAATTTGGTCTTTGTAGAAGATATCTCAATTTCAGTTCCATCGGGCTTGATAAAAATAAATTTGTTGGTAACTCCTTCTGTGCTTGGACCCAGCACACTATTATATGCAGCGGCATCGCGGTCAATTATTATTTGTGCAATATCTGACCCGTTTATGCTTTTGATGATCCAACCGCGCCGCACCCCGGAGGCCCATAATGGCGAACGTGAATAGATCATAGAAATCCTTGCTTTAAGCAAGTCGTCAATTCCAATCCTGATTCCATGTCCGACAAATTCTCCCTGCATCTCGGCAATGAATTCATCATAATCAGCAACAAAACTCCATTTGTCAACTGGTATATACCTCATTGCTTCAAGTAATTCGTAGGGATCACTGTAGTCTTCCTTTGTTACAACCGGCATAAGATCATACCAGTAATACCATTGTCTCATCAGATAGTATAGGCTGTCCCTTGCCATAGCGTCGGTCAATCCGTTATTAACAGGTGGTTTGTCCTCATCTTTCTTGCATGATGTAAAGAGAGCCAGAATTATTAAAATAAGGGGAAATAATTTTCTCATATATTAATGTGTTTTAAAGCTTTATATAGCGACAAATATAGATAATTAAATTTGTTTGTGTTTAGGGTTCTGGATAAAGATCCCTGAAATTATCAGCAATAATCCTGCCGGAGTTGTATAATAAACAGGTTCATGTAAAATAAAATGTACAAAAATAAGTGAAAGGAAAGGGGCAAGATAGACCAGATTACTTACTTTATCGGTAGTAACAGATATCTGCAGGGCCTTTAGCCACAGGAAAAATGTTATTCCCATTTCGAACAGGCCAATGTATACCGATGATACGATACCTGTGAATCCTGGATAAAACGGCCACTTGCCTGTTATTATAATAGCAGCAATCAGATAAAGTGATCCGAACATAAAATTCAGGAACAGCTTAACCGATTCATCCCTTTTGTCTCTGACATTCAGTATAAAATAGAAGGCCCAGAATACAGAACTTCCGGTTGCAAGCAAAACTCCTTTTATATCGGCATGTCCGGGATTGAAAAGGTTTCCCTGTGAAGAGATTATATAGACTCCGATAAATGATATAAAGAGAGCGACAAAACTCCTGGTTTTAATTTTCTGCTTCAGTATCGGGACCGACAGAAAAACAATGATAATAGGCCATATCATATTGAGGGGCTGTGCTACCTGGGCCGGGAGAAGCTGATACGCCTTAAGGAGGATGAGATAATAAAGGAACGGATTTATAAACCCCAGCAAAGCTGAACTTATCAATTCCTTCGGGGAGCAGCTCATTAGTTTACTCAGCTTTTTTTCAGCCGACAGAATAATAAAAAGTACTGTTGCTGAAGTAACTGATGCAATTGTCAGCATGTGAATAATGGACAGTTCGTTCAGGCTGATCTTAAAAGCCGTGGGAACAGTTGCCCAGAAAAAGATGGCAAGTAAGGCAAAGACATATGATTGTTTTGTTTTATCCATATCATTTACCCCCCTGCCCCCCATCCGGGTGGTATGTTGAGGGTTGGTAATAGCCCCCAAATGGGGGGATGGGGGATTATTCGATTTTATCAAATCCTGTGTACGGAATAAGGACAGCAGGTATTTTAATTCCCGATTCTGTCTGGTTGTTCTCAAGAATCGCAGCAACTATCCTTGGCAATGCCAGGGCGCTGCCGTTAAGAGTATGAACCAACCTTGTCTGCTTATCTCCTTTCTCCCGGAACCGGCATTTGAGACGGTTTGCCTGGAACGATTCGAAATTGGAAACAGAGCTTACTTCAAGCCATCTTTTCTGTGCGGCTGACCAGACCTCAAAATCATAAGTCAGAGCTGAAGTAAATGACATATCGCCACCGCAAAGTTTCATTATCCGGTATGGCAGGTCCAGAACGGCAACAAGACTTTCGACATGATTTACCATTTCATCAAGCGAGTTGTATGAAAAATCGGGGTGTGCCAACTGTACAATTTCAACCTTATCAAACTGGTGCAGCCTGTTTAGCCCCCTGACATCTGCACCCCATGATCCTGCTTCTCTTCTGAAACATGGTGTATAAGCAATGTTTTTAACAGGAAGCTGATCGCTGCTGAGAATTACATCCCTGTAAATATTGGTGACAGGGACTTCAGCTGTTGGAATAAGGTAGAAACTGTCAAGCCCGACAATGTACATCTGGCCCTCCTTGTCAGGGAGATTTCCGGTGCCAAAACCCGAATCCTCGTTTACCATAACGGGAGGCATCATCTCGGTATAACCTGCCTTAACACCTTCATCGAGGAAAAAGCTTATAAGAGCCCTCTGCAATTTTGCTCCTTTACCCTTATAGACAGGAAATCCGGCACCAGTAAGTTTTATTCCAAGGTCAAAATCGATAATATCATATTTTTTAATAAGTACCCAATGAGGAAGTGCAGAATCAGGGAGTACGGGCATCGATCCGCCCTCTCTTACTTTAACATTTTTGTCTGCACCGAAGCCTGCCGGGACAGATTCGTGAGGAAGATTGGGCAGCTTAATAATTTCATCCTTAAGCTCAATTTCAGATTGTGAAAGTTTTTCCGTCAGGAGTTTAATCTCCTCCTTCAGTGAATAAGTTTTCCCCCTGGCAGCATCGGCTTCAGTTTTTTTCCCCTCCTTCATAAGTGTTCCTATCTCCTTTGAGATCCGGTTCATTTCACTTTGTAAAGCGTCGGACCGCGATTGAGTTTCGCGACGTTTTAAATCGAGCTCGAGGATTTTGGCAACAATATCTTCTGCTTTAAAATTCTTTATTTTCAGCCGGTCTGTAATAAATTCCTTCTTTTCGCGGATAATGTTTATTGCAAGCATCTTAAGTATCTTTTAATAAAAAAAGCAGGCCAGTGACCCGCTGTAAAAATATGAAAACTCCCTGTATTGCTTTCCTCTTTTCAAAAGAATCTTGGGAGTCAGTCCTATGAAAGAACCAAGTTATTCTGTAACCGGTTTAACCGATACAAAAACTTTGTTCTCTTTTTTCCTGCTGAACTCCACTTTCCCGTCAATAAGTGCAAACAGAGTATGATCTTTTCCAATACCGACATTCAAGCCTGCATTATGCCTTGTTCCTCTCTGCCTGACAATAATATTACCGGCTTTGGCTGTCTGTCCGCCAAAGAGTTTCACGCCAAGCCTTTTACTTTCCGAATCGCGGCCATTACGTGAACTTCCTGCTCCTTTCTTATGTGCCATGTTCTTGTATTTAAATCTTTAAAATGGGTTATTCTTTCTTTTTGGCTGTCTTCTTTGCGGCAGGTTTCTTTTCAGCTGTTTTTTTCCCGGTAGTTTTCTTCACTTTGGGTGTAACCTCAGCTTCTTTTGTGACCGGCTTTTTAGCAGAACTCTTTTTCTTCGGGGCTTTCTTTGCTTCTGCAGCCGTCTCATCAATTCCTGAAGGTTCTGTTACTTTTTTAACTTTTTCCTTAGCTGGAGTCTCTTTCCTGACGATTGATCCTTTTTCACCTATCCCGATAATTTCTATCTGAGTAAACCTCTGACGATGACCATTTTTTACCCTGTATCCTTTTTTCCTTTTTTTCTTGAAGACAATTACCTTATCACCTTTCACATGATCAATAACCTTTCCTTCAACAATGAAATTGCCAACCACAGGTTCCCCCACGATGACATTGCCACTTTCCTCGACCAGAAGCACCCTGTCAAATTCAACGATTGTATCTTTCAAATTATCAAGCTGATGCACGAAGATCTTTTTCCCTTCCTCTACTTTAAACTGCTGACCTGCAATTTCAACGATAGCATACATTTCTGTTCCATTATTAAGTTACTCCACGGGGCGTATATGAAATTTAACATATAACTTCCTGATGCCTCAGATGGATTTATTCAAAATCGGACTGCAAAGATATACAAATTCATTTATTTGCAAATCATCTGCCTGATTTTTTCAATCTTAAAATCTGAAATGAAAGATCCGGAAAATATATCATCGTTTGTTAAATGGGGCTCTTTAAATAGCATTCACGGCACTTTTAGTGTTAAAAAAAAGAGTCAGCTAGTCATCTCTCTTACTTGTATAATCTTTATATTTGTCAGATTTAATACGGGAGTATATATTTCTCTGGTTCTTAATTAATTGATATGAAGAGAGTAAAGCTGAAGGTTTTAGGGATTTCTTACAGCCAAACCCAGTCGGGTGCCTATGCCCTTATCCTGGTTGAAGAAAATGGAGAAAGAAGAATTCCCATAATAATCGGAGGCTTTGAAGCTCAGGCTATTGTTATTAAGCTTGAAAATCTTGATCCGCCAAGGCCATTGACTCATGACTTATTCAGGAGCTTTGCCGCCGAGTTCAATATTTTAATTATTGAAGTGATGATTTATAAGCTTGAAGAAGGAGTCTTTTATTCGCGACTTCTATGCAACAGCGGAGATAAGGAGATTTCGATCGATAGCAGGACATCGGATGCTGTGGCCCTGGCACTCAGGTTCGGATGCCCGATATATATTACTGAAGAGATACTTGATAAAGCAGGAATCACAATTACTTCTTCTGAAACAGAAAATTCCGCTGAAAACGACACTGAGAGCTTATACGAAACAGGGAATTCAAAGTTTGAGAATTATTCTGATGAGGAGCTGTATAAAATGATTGATGAGGCAGTTAAAACAGAAGATTATGAGCGGGCTGCTTCAATAAGGGATGAGATTGATAAACGGAAGAAGAAAAAAGATTAATGAAACAATATCTTGAGCTTCTTGACCATGTAATGAAAAATGGAACCAGGAAGTCTGACAGGACTGCGACAGGTACTTTAAGTGTCTTTGGTTACCAGATGAGATTTGACCTTGCGGAAGGATTCCCTCTGATGACTACCAAAAAACTCCATTTCAAATCAATAATTCATGAGCTGCTCTGGTTCATTTCAGGAGAGACCAATATTAAGTATTTGAATGACAACGGAGTAAAGATATGGGATGAATGGGCTGATAAAGAAGGGAATCTTGGTCCGGTGTATGGATACCAATGGCGCTCATGGCCTGCAAGTGATGGCAGAAAGATCGACCAGCTGAACAATGTAATAAGTTCAATAAGACACTCTCCTGATTCACGCCGGCATATAGTGAGTGCCTGGAATGCAGGTGAAATCGAAAAGATGGCACTTCCTCCATGCCATATCCTTTTCCAGTTTTATGTGGCTGACGGAACATTATCATGCCAGCTCTACCAGAGGAGTTGTGATATTTTCCTTGGAGTTCCGTTCAATATTGCCTCATACTCCCTGCTGACAATGATGGTAGCCCATGTGACCGGATTAAAACCGGGTGAGTTTATTCATACCATGGGTGATGCACATATATACCTTAACCATATGGAGCAGGTTAAACTTCAGATGACCCGTGAACCTTTCAAGCTCCCGCTGATGACATTGAATCAGTCAGTAACTGAAATAACCGGATTCAGATTTAATGATTTCACCTTGTCGGACTATGTTGCTCATCCAAATATTAAGGGAGAAATAGCTGTATAATAAAGCCTATGATATCTATAATAGTTGCTGTATCAGATGACTGGGGAATTGGATGCGATAATAAGCTTTTATGGCATATCCCGGAAGACCTGAAGAGGTTTAAGAGACTGACCCTCGGAAAGTGTGTGATAATGGGGAAGAAAACATGGGAATCTCTCCCCAGAAAGCCGTTGCCAGGAAGGAAGAATATAGTCCTTACTGATATCCCTGACGAATGTATCGATTGCTCTGTGACTGCCTATTCAGTCGAAGATGCACTGAGCAAATGCGACAGGAACGAAGAGGTTTTTATTATCGGCGGGGGAAGCGTTTATCGTCAGTTCCTTCCGGTTGCCGACAGATTATATATTTCTCATGTCCATAAAAAAGCTCTCGCAGATGTTTTTTTTCCTGAAATAGACAGAAACCAATGGCAGGTTGTGGAAAAAGAAGAATTTGTTTCTGATGACGAAAACAGGATTCCGTATACATATGTGGTATATGAGAGGAGGATATCAGGAACAAACAACACCAATGCCGGAGGCATTAACATCCAATAGCCCAGATATCACTGTATAGACCACAACCGGAAAGACAAAGGGAATAATCCAGAAAGAAATCAAATCAAAAGGTATTTCTCCTCAAAGCCAACCTGATTATCATTCAATAATTGAATCATCTCCTCCCTGAATGTTGTCTTTTTATGGTGCTGTTCCTGATTTAACACATAATTGATCAGTACATTTTTCATCGAAATATGGTATGTAAATGCACCATAACCGACCTGCCATCCCGGGAAATGATGAAAGATCATTCTGTTTTCTTTCATCATCTCATGAGTTGCTTTTTTTATTTCCCTTACAAGATCAGCAAGAGTAATTGTTGCTGACAGATGTGTAATAATGTGGACATGATTGGCATAACCACCAACCTGATATGGGTGGCAGTTTCTTCTGTTAAGCATTCCGACAATATAGCCGAACAAGGTACCTTGGTTTTCCTTGTTAAGGAAGGGCGTATAGTCTTTACTTCCAAAGACTATCTGATAAAGAATCTGTGTGAAGGTTGACATATTTATTCCGTTTTGGTTAGCACTGATACAAATATACTAATTTCCGGTTATTCATTTGAAGTCCATCCCTCCGGGATTGATTATATTTCGTACTGGTATTTGACCCGGGCTGCTGGATGGCAATCCCTCCGGGATTGATATGATGGGGATGTGTTCGTTTATCCGGGGTTGGACCCGGGCTACTGGATGACAATACCTCCGGGATTGGTATGATGGGGATGCGTCATTTATCCGGGGTGTGACCCGGGCTACTGGATGGTAATCCCTCCGGGATTGGTGTGATGGGGATGCGTTCGTTTATCCGGGGTGTGACCCGGGCTACTGGATGGCAATCCCTCCTGGATTGGTATGATGGGGATGTGTTCATTTACCCAGGGTGTGACCCGGGTTACTGGATGGCAATCCCTCCGGGATTGGTATGATGGGGATGCGTTCGTTTACCCGGGGTGTGACCCGGGCTGCTGGATGGCAATCCCTCCGGGATTGGTGTGATGGGGATGCGTTCGTTTACCCGGGGTGTGACCCGGGCTACTGGATGGCAATCCCTCCGGGATTGGTATGATGGGGATGCGTCATTTATCCGGTGTGTGACCCGGGTTACTGGATGGTAATCCCTCCGGGATTGGTATGATGGGGATGTGTTCGTTTATCCGGGGTGTTACCCGGGCTACTGGATGGCAATCCCTCCGGGAATGGTATGATGGGGATGTGTTCGTTTACACGGGGTGTGACCCGGGCTACTGGATGGCAATCCCTCCGGGATTGGTATGATGGGGATACGTTCATTTACCCGG
>Ga0209254_10003774_pt1 | contig 13818 bp, 7 predicted proteins | sample FrelakmetDIP11DI_FD_187148 | JGI IMG/M metagenome (GOLD analysis project Ga0209254, IMG submission 187148) | Freshwater lake sediment microbial communities from the University of Notre Dame, USA, for methane emissions studies - DIP11 DI (SPAdes)... | ecosystem: Environmental > Aquatic >...
GCGATCCTCACCAATATTACGGAGGATCATCTTGACAGGTACGATTACAATTTCGAAAACTATATCCGCGCCAAATTCAATATCGTGAAGAACCAGACAACAGCTGATCATTTTATCTATTGTGAAGACGACCCTGTGACAATGAACTATTTAAACCATTTTCCTTTTAACTCTAACCCATTGCCGTTTACTATGAACAGAGAAATCCCAAAAGGGGCCTTTATTGCAAACAACCGTATGACGGTAGCGGGTAACGAACCCCTGACGATGAGCATCTATGATTTTACATTGAAAGGAAAACATAATCAGTATAACACCATGGCAGCCTGCCTGGCCGCTACAACCATCGGCATTCGCAAAGAGAAGATCCGTGATGCGGTAAAAACTTTTGAAAGCCTGGAACACCGCATGGAAACTGTGATGATGATCCGTGGCGTAGAGTTTATTAACGACAGCAAGGCAACCAATGTAAACAGCACCTGGTTTGCACTGGAAAACATGACCAAGCCTGTTATCCTGATTCTCGGTGGTGTGGATAAAGGAAATGATTATTCGCTGATCATGGATATGGTAAAGGAAAAAGTGAAGGCCATTGTTTGCCTCGGTAAGGATAATACCAAGATACATAAGGCCTTTGGAAATGATGTGGAAGTGATAGCCAATACTGATAATGCTGTTGACGCCGTAAAAGCATCCTTCCACCTGGCATCAAAAGGCGATGTGGTTTTACTGAGCCCCGCCTGTGCGAGCTTCGACCTGTTTGCCAATTACGAAGACAGGGGAAAGCAGTTTAAGGCGGCGGTAAAGGAATTGTGAGGGAAGAGGATAGAGGACAGAGGATAGAGAGTAGAGGGGAGTGATTGATAATTTTTAATAAGTAAAAAATATATAAAGGATAATGAAAAGGTGAGGCAATCAAAACAATAAATCATCGGCTGTTTCTATCCTCTAACCTCTGTCCTCTAACAACTAATTTAAATGAACGAACAGGCAAACATATCCTCATCACCATTCTCCCGGTTCAGCAACCGAACCCGGGGCGACAAGGTCATTTGGGCAATTGTTGCCGTGCTTACGATGATGAGCCTGCTGGTAGTGTACAGCAGTACCGGAACACTCGCCTATAAACTATCCAAGAGCACGGAGTCATACCTGTTTAAGCAGGTAGTGTTCATTGCCATTGGAGTAGCGCTTATCTATTTTGCCCACCTCGTGAATTATACCATTTATTCCCGGGTGGCGATTGTTATATTCCTTATTTCGATTCCCTTATTATTATATACCCTGCTTTTTGGTTCCAGCATCAATGAGGCAAATCGCTGGATCAAGCTGCCGATCATTAACCTTACTTTCCAGACTTCAGATATGGCCAAACTGGCGTTGTTCATGTACCTGGGAAGGCAGCTTAGCAGGAAGCAAAATGTGATTAAAGATTTCAAAAAAGGATTTTTGCCACTGATCGTACCCGTTATGATCATTTGCCTGTTGATAGCCCCTGCTAATCTGTCAACTGCTTTGCTGGTTGGTGCAACGAGTTTGTTGCTGATGTTCATCGGCCGGGTGAGTACCAAACATATTGGCCTGGTGGTTGGGCTTGCAGCCATTCCAATTGCAATTCTGATTTCCCTGGCGGTAGCATATTATGATAAAGATGGCGGGAAGACCACAGAACTGCCCACCATACTTACCAAGGGCAGAACCGAAACCTGGATCCGGCGCGTACAGAGTTTCATTTATGCTGATAAGCAGGAAACCGCCTACCAGGTGCAGCAGGCCAAGATAGCCATTGCCAAAGGCGGTTGGGTGGGGCTTGGGCCGGGCAATAGCGAGGCGCGCAATTTCCTGCCGCACCCTTATTCGGATTTTATATATGCGATCATTATAGAAGAGTATGGATTGATAGGCGGTGCCTTTGTACTGTTCATTTATCTCGCCTTTCTCTTCAGGTGCATCAGGATATTCAAACGATGTCCGTATGCGTTTGGCGCCTTCCTGGCGCTGGGCTTAAGTTTTACACTGGTGATACAGGCCATGGCCAATATGGCGGTGAACGTAAACCTGTTTCCGGTTACCGGTGTAACACTGCCACTGGTTAGTATGGGAGGAAGTTCCTTCCTGTTTACCTGCGTGGCGATTGGCATTATATTAAGTGTTGCACGGAATGTGGAACAACTGGAAGGTAAAAGGATCAGGGAAGAAGCAGAAGCAGAAACAGAAACAGAATAAGGCAGGCATGCGTAACCGTAAAATCGTCATAGCAGGTGGAGGAACAGGAGGGCATATTTTCCCGGCGGTTGCTATTGCACATGCCATAAAAAGACAATCACCGGAAACGGAGATACTGTTTATAGGTGCGAAAGGTAAAATGGAAATGGAAAAAGTGCCGGAGGCCGGATACAGGATAGAAGGATTGGACATTACCGGATTCAACAGAAGTTCTTTGATAAAAAACCTGGCCCTGCCATTTAAACTGGCAAAGAGTTTTTTTCAGGTCAGGAATATATTTAAAACATTCAAGCCTGATGCGGCTATTGGTGTGGGCGGGTATTCGAGTTTTCCAGTGTTGAAATATGCACAAGGGAAAGGCATCCCGACTTTCATTCATGAGAGTAATTCGTTTGCCGGGAAGTCGAATATCATGCTGGGGAAAAAGGCCACCAGGATATTTGTGGCAGTGGACGGCATGGAAACATTTTTCCCGGCCGAAAAGATCACGATAACGGGTAACCCGGTGCGTTCGGCTATTGCCGGGTCTCAGGTTACAAGAGATGAAGGCATACGCTTTTTTGGCCTGGATCCGGCTAAGAAAACGATCCTGTCTGTAGGCGGAAGCCTGGGTGCAAAAAGTATCAATGAGGCGGTGGAAGCAGGTTTGGATGAGATTGAAAAAGCCGGTCTGCAGTTGATCTGGCAAACGGGGAAGCCCTATGCCGACAAAGCGCAGGTGGCAGTGAAAGGACGTAAACATATCTGGGCGGGGCCCTTCATTAAGGAAATGCAATACGCTTATGCAGCAGGAGATATACTTATTTCCCGTGCCGGTGCGATGGCCATTGCAGAGATCACCGTAATGAAGAAACCGGCAGTATTTGTGCCTTTCCCTTTTGCCGCAGAGGACCACCAGACGGCCAACGCTCGTAAAATGCAGGAACAGGATGCAGGGATCATGATAGCTGACGGTGATGCACAAGTGAAATTGATACCGGCCGTATTGACACTGGCGGCAGATGAAAAGCGGCAGGCAGAAATGAAAGAGCAGTCAGGTAAATTGTCTGTGCTGCATGCAGATGAAACAATTGCCAGCGCAATACTGGCAGAACTGGATAAAGGAAAACATTAAATGATCAGATTCGGGGACATACGGCAGGTATATTTTATAGGCATTGGGGGCATTGGTATGAGTGCCCTGGCCAGGTATTTCTTATCCAAGGGTATAGTGGTTAGCGGTTATGATAAAACGGCAACTACACTTACCCGTGAGTTAGAGGCGTCAGGAATGAAGATAGTGTATGACGACAGGCCCGAAACTGTACCAGTGGATGTTGATATGGTGGTTTATACACCGGCAATTCCTTCAGGGAACAAAATATTGCAGTATTTCCAGGCAAAGCAGCAACCTTTGATGAAACGGAGTGATGTACTGCAATTGATCAGTGAAAGTTCTTTTAATATCTGTATAGCGGGTACGCATGGCAAAACAACCATAAGCACCATGACAGCACATATCCTGCGCCATTCCGGTTATGGATGTAATGCCTTCCTGGGTGGTATTGCGGCAAATTATGGTACCAATTTCTGGAGCCATGAGCGCAATGTAGCCGTGATAGAGGCCGATGAGTATGACCGCAGTTTTCTCAAGTTAAGCCCTGACATCGCTGTGATATCGGCCATGGATGCGGATCACCTGGATATCTACGGCACCGCTGAGGAAATGGAAAAAGCCTTTATCGCTTTTTCCGGCAAAGTAAAGTCCGGTGGAGTGTTATTTGCGCAAAGCGGATTGAAACGAGGTTCGGAATTGCGTTCACCCAGGAAACTAACCTACGCCCTGCAGGATAATGAAGCTGATATTTCTGCTTCAGTTCCAGTGGCAAAAGATGGTGCATATGAATATAATGTGCGATCCGGCGAATGGAAACTGGATAAGGTGATCCTTAACATGGGTGGTTTGCATAATGTGGAAAACAGTCTGGCAGCGATTGCCATAGCACATGAACTGGGTATTGAAGATGATAAGATAAGGGAAGCAGTTGCCGCGTTCAGGGGCGTTAAAAGACGCTTTGAGTATAAACTGAAAAATGAGCGGTTTACTTACGTTGATGATTACGCGCATCACCCGGAAGAGCTCAGGGCATTGATAACAGGTGCAAGGGATATGTTTAAAGGCAAAAAATGTACAATGATCTTTCAGCCGCACCTGTTCAGCAGGACACGTGATTTTGCGGAAGGTTTTGCAGAAAGCCTTGACCTTGCTGATGAAGTGATCTTGCTGCCCATTTATCCGGCAAGGGAAGAGCCGATACCGGGGGTTGACAGTAATATGATAGCGGGGCTAATGAAAAAAAGCCACCAGGTAATGGCAAATAAAGAAGCCGTATTGAGGTGGGTTGAGGAGAACGAACCGGAACTGCTCATAACAGCAGGTGCAGGAGATATTGACCAGTTGACAGAAAGCATAACCAACACACTTAGAAAAAAATAATATGCCAGGATTTACGCGTATATGGAATGGGCTGATAATGGCAGGGTGGATCATCCTGGGGGTTGGTTTACTGACCCTGTTGGTTGCCGCCATGCATACAAAAAATGCGAAACCCTGTACAGATGTGGTCATTACTTTCAAGAACCAGGGAGATGCATTGTATACCGGAAAGTGGGCCATTTCGGGTATGTTGGATGAAAAGGGTATATCAGTTTTAAAAGGTAAACCGATCAAGAGTTTCAACCTGAAATCCATGGAAGACAGGCTTGAAAGAGATCCCTGGATACACAATGCAGAATTGTTCTTTGATAATAAGCGGGTATTAAGGGTAACAATAGAAGAAAACCAGCCCATTGCAAGGGTCTTCACACTTAAAGGAAATTCATTTTATATCGACAGCAACCTGCAACGCTTGCCACTCAACAGCAGGTATACACCAAGGCTGCCTGTTTTTACAGGTTTCCCAGGAGAACGATATCCTTTCAAAGGCAAAGACAGTGTACTTATGGAAGAAGTTAAAGATATGGCGATGTTCATCTCACAGGATTCATTCTGGATGGCACAGATTGACCAATGTGATATAAATGCGCAAAGAAACTTTGAGCTGGTTCCTAAAATGGGTGATCACCTGATACATTTCGGCAATGGGAAAAATATACCTGAAAGGTTCAGGAAACTATCGATTTTTTATCAGCAGGTACTGGCAAAAACAGGATTCAATACCTATAAAGATATTAATGTGCAGTTTGAAGGACAGGTGGTGGCAACAAAAAGAAACGACCGGTATGTGCTTACCGATACAGCCCAGGCGCGTTTGTGGAAGAAGCAATGGCTGTCAATGACTCAGCAGCAGGTGTTGGCATCAGACAGTGCAACACTGACCCCGAAGACCACGGAGGAGTTGGACCTCCGCTCTTCAAAACAATCCGTTCCCGATCCTATGAAAATCAAGTCTTCTAACAAAAATCCTGTTCCCGGGAAGCCTAAACAATCGGGAACGAAAGGTGCCTTACCCGCTGAAAAAACTACGCCTAAGGCTGTGATGTCAAAGGCTGAAAATGAATCATGATGAAAACAGGAATCAGTTGGCAATGCAGGTACTCAGGGTTATGTACCAATCATTGCCAACTGCCCACTGGCTTTAAAAAAAATTGTAAAAAAGAAAACCTGTAAACATACAACTATGAGTAACGAACAGCCCATCATTGTTGGCTTAGACATCGGAACAACCAAAATTGCAGCTATAGCTGGCCGTAAGAATGATTTCGGCAAGCTGGAGATCCTTGGATTTGGCCGAGCCAACAGTAATGGTGTACAACATGGGATGGTGCTTAATATCGACCAGACCATCAAAGCCATTCAGCAGGCTTTGGAAAATTGTTATGCATCAAACCCCAACCTGGAGATCCATGAGGTATATGTGGGTATTGCAGGGCACCACATCAAAAGTTTGCAAACCCGGGGCGATATCGTTCGCCGATCGACGGATGATGAAATAAAACAGGATGAGATCGACCAGTTGATCGCTGATCAGTATAAAACATATATCCCTGCCGGAGACCAGATCATTGATGTGATCCCGCAGGAATTTACGGTAGACAATTTCCAGAATATCCCTAACCCGATAGGCTACAGTGGTGTTAAAGTTGGGGCTAATTTTCACATCATCACCGGTGATAAAAATGCGATCAGGAACATAAACCGCAGCGTTGAAAAAGCCGGCCTTAAAGTACATGACCTCGTACTGCAGCCACTGGCATCCGCAGCAGCCGTAATGTGTGAGCAGGACCTTGAAGCAGGAGTGGCTATTGTTGACATTGGGGGCGGAACAACAGACCTCGCTGTTTTTTATGAAGGTATCCTGAAACATACTGCGGTTATCCCTTTTGGCGGAGAGAATATCACCAATGATATTAAAACAGGCCTGGGTGTTTTGAAGACGCAGGCTGAGCAAATGAAGATACAGTTTGGCAGTGCCTTGTCTGATGAAGCTAAAAGCAATGCATATATCACCATTCCCGGACTTCGGGGAATGCCACCCAAGGAAATCAGTGTGAAGAACCTTGCCAATATCATCCAGGCAAGGATGAGCGAGATACTTGATTTTGTGAGCTATCATTTGAAACAGGTTGGCCTTGACAGCAGGATGCTGAATGGCGGCATCGTACTCACTGGTGGCGGATCGCAACTCAAGCACATCATCCAGTTGTCTGAATATGCAACCGGTCTGAATGCACGTATAGGTTATCCAAACGAACACCTGGCGGCTGGTCATATTGATGAGTTAGCCAAGCCCATGTATGCCACTTGCATTGGTCTTATCCTGAAAGGCTATAATGTGTATGAAAATAGCCAGACCCGCGCCTGGGGTACGGGAAGAGCAGAGCAGGTGATGGCGGAGGATAATGAGGATGAAGTTGCTGAAATTGTATCTACCGGTGATGGAACCGTTGGCGTTAAAGTTCGGAAAAGAGGCAAGACGCTGAAAGGGTTTATGGATTCCATCAAAGACGGCCTGATAGATCTCTTCAAAGAAGAAGAAGACAGTCATTTATAAGGTGCATACCCTGAACTACAAAAAGATAAGCTTAAACGGCTACCACAAAAAGAGAACTTACATTATTAACCCATCCTGCCGCTGTATAAATATCAGGTAGCAGGACTGCAAAAAAAGCAAGACATGATTCATTTTGATTTACCGAAAGACCAGTCATCCATCATCAAAGTAATTGGTGTAGGCGGCGGCGGAAGCAATGCGGTGAACTACATGCATAGCCAGGGGATTGACGGTGTCAACTTTGTGATCTGTAATACAGATTCGCAAGCACTGGCTTTAAGTAAAGTGCCTAATAAGATCCAATTGGGACCAACCCTTACACAAGGTCTTGGCGCCGGTGCTAATCCTGAAATTGGCAGGCAGGCAACAGAAGAGAGCCTGGAAGAAGTGCGCCGCATCCTTGAAGTGAATACCAAAATGGTTTTTGTAACGGCGGGCATGGGCGGCGGAACAGGAACAGGAGGTGCACCCATTGTGGCAAAAATGAGCCGTGATATGGGTATACTTACAGTAGGCATAGTTACCACACCTTTTTCCTATGAAGGAAAGAAAAGGATTCTGCAGGCTGAAGAGGGCATCAATAAATTAAAAGAGTATGTTGATACGCTGCTGGTGATAAGCAATGATAAGCTTCGCCACCAGTTTGGTAACCTCACTATGCGGGCTGCATTTTCCACTGCCGATAATGTGCTGGCAACAGCGGCCAAATGTATCACCGATGTGATCAGTTCTACCGGCCAGATCAATGTGGATTTTGCGGATGTATGTACGGTTATGCGTAACGGTGGTGTTGCCATTCTGGGCAGCGCTGTTGCCGAAGGAGAGAACAGGGCACAACTCGCCATCGAACAGGCGCTCAATTCTCCGTTACTTAATGATAATGATATTCGTGGCGCTAAATGGATACTCATCAATATCAATTCCGCTGAAGGCGAATCAGAATTCACGATGGACGAAGTGGAGATCATCCAGCAATACCTGCTGAACCATGCTGGTCCTGAAACGGATGTGATACTTGGAATGGGCTATGATAATGGATTGGGCAACCAGATAGGCATAACACTTATAGCAACCGGTTTTGAACATAAAAATCCATTCGACAGACCAGGGCAGCCGGCAGTCCAAAAAGAAGCTACACCTGAAAAGATCATTTTGACATTGGGTGCAAAAGAAGAGGAAAAAGTGGAAATAGTACCCGTTGCAGAGGTTCCGGAAGAAAAAGATGAAATGGCTCCAACATTGGTTGATCTTACGCAAAATGCTGGCATTCAATTTATTGTTGAAGATGATATGGAAGATGCACCGGTTGAGGAGGTGAAGGAGATTATACATTTTGAATTAAGTTCTCTATCTTCACATTCCTACGATCAAATTCCTACAGAAGATCAACCGCTGGAAGCTCCGGCACCAGTTATTCAATTACCAGTTTTTTCCGAAACGGAAGATAAAGAAGCTAGCTCCACTTTGACGTCAGGTGGATTTTTGGCCAGACCATCCAACATCTATGCTGAGGAACCTGTAAATTTTGAATCCAACAATCATGGCTCTCTCGAGGAGCCAATACAGATGCACAAGGAGGAGGATCCATCCTTCGACATGCAGCTGGTAATTAAAGAAAACCCAGCGGCGGATGAGCCTCGGGCACCATCGACTCATGTTACAATGGCTCCTGTCGAGGAACCTGCTTTGCAGGACGAGACGGATGATCAACGGAGAAAGGCAGCAGAACGTTTACACAAGTTGCGCAACCTGTCGTTTAACCTTAATGCAGCCGATCCCAATAACGAGTTTGAAAATGTGCCGGCTTACATCCGCCGCAATTTACAAGTACACAACACGGCGCTTACTTCAGTTGAGAAATTCTACAGCAACTACACGGTAAAAACCGATGAAAATAACCAGGGACAGATCAGCACCCTGAATACCTTCCTCGAAGGGAAAAAACCTGATTAAGTTAAACCTGTTACTGCCCGGCGGTAACAGGTTTTTTTTTGTTCATAGAAGTACCTTTTTGAAACCACATGGAGCATCAATGCTCATTTTTAAATCCCCTGTTCTTCAACAGGGGATTTTTTATGGGGTGATGTTGCGGCAGGGGAAATCGAATATCGAAAATGGAAAGTCGAAAATGAACGACAATCCTATGACATGATTCGTGTTTCCATAAACCATCTTATATAACATCATTTTCAGGTATCGTGAGGATACGAACTCCGGGAAATGCATTGCTGACAACTATCAACTGCCAACTAACAACTGTTTTTTTCCAACAAGTTCCCTCTGGCAGTGTTATATATTTCCTGAACAGTTTACATTTGCATATAATATATGCCAACAGTACTTATAACCGGCGGAACCGGAATGATTGGGACAGCCCTGAGCCGGCATCTGCTGAATGAAGGATATAATGTTATCATACTTTCCCGGAATCCCCGGGAAACCGCTGTGCGCCACGATTTAGGGACGGAAAGAAGAATCTTCAGGTCCAGTGGGAAACTTTTCTATTCCCGTTGGGATATCAACAAAATGACCATTGATGCTACGGCCCTCAAGGAAGCGGATTATGTGGTTCATCTGGCAGGTGCGGGTGTAGCGGATAAGCGTTGGACTGAAGATCGTAAAAAAGAGATATTGGAGAGCCGGACCCAAAGCAGCGCCTTGCTCCTCAAATGCCTGCAAAATATTCCCAATAAAGTAAAAGCCGTGATAAGTGCTTCAGCCATCGGCTGGTACGGTCCTGATAATGGGAAAGTTTTTACTGAAGATGATCCTGCTGCTAACGACTTCCTTGGGCAGACCTGCGTGGCCTGGGAGAACAGCATACAGCCTGTTGTCGAACTGGGCAAGCGGCTAGTGAAACTACGCCTGGGCATAGTTTTGAGTAATGAAGGCGGGGCACTGAAAGAATTTAAAAAGCCTCTTGCACTGGGTGTTGCCGCCATTCTGGGCGACGGCAAGCAGGTTACCAGCTGGGTACATATTGCTGATCTTTGCCGAGCTTTTACTTTTGCCATTGAAGATAATTCTCTCGAAGGAGTATTTAACCTGACAGCTCCTAACCCGGTGGATAACAGGACTCTTACCCTCACCCTGGCTGAAAAAAGGAACGGTAAAGCATTCATATCGTTTCATGTGCCATCTTCAATTTTGAAATTGGCATTAGGAGAAATGAGTGTGGAGATTTTAAAAAGCGCAACAGTAAGCAGCCTTAAAATCCAGCAAGCGGGATTTAATTTTATGTATCCCGATATTAAATCCGCCATTAAAAATCTCTCAAATTAATTTCCTGTCCTTTAGTTCCTAATCCATTGTGTAACGATATAAGATTTTATGAATTAGCTAAAACAAAAAGCTGGTGCAATTTAAAGTATTAAAAAAATTAGCAGCTTTTGCCAACAAGTGCTGAAAATAATTTGACTGAGTTTTTTGATACTAACGTGTTGTGCTATTAAAATAACTATTAAAGAGTATTAAATATTCGTATTAAATCAGCATGGAGTCCTCCATCGTTGGACAAAGATTGCTCAAAAGAATCTATATTAACCAGCATGATTTGGATTTAGGATAAAATGGGACCTTAGTTAACATTGGTTTTGGAAAAATTTGCATAATGCGTCACAGAAATGATGTGAAGATAAAGATTAGAATACAGGTCACAGAGATTCTGTGTAAAGAAATAAATCAAAAATCGATTTGGTTCTTAACACAGAATCTCCGTGAGCTAAAATATCTTTGATTTAAAGTATGATCCAATTTAATAGCACAACACGTTAAATACTATAGAAAGGCATATAAAAATTAATTTCGACAATAAACATACTCTGGTGCTGGTTTCGGAATATCTATCAGTCCAAAAAGTAGCATGACTGTATAAATAAAGTTAATTGTAATGTTCCAGTGCCTGTAAGGTACAAAGTTCAAAAAATCGGTACGTTTGTTTGTCTTTAGAAGTTGATTTCAGGAATCAGGATGATTTATTAAAACCTGGCAGGGGAATTTTATCATAGGGCTTCAATTATTTACTAATTATATTATTCCAGATCGGGCAGTGGATTTATTTAATACCTTTATTGCAGGTAGGATATATAAGGTGAATAACACCCAATAACTCCGTCATGACCCAGTCTGAAAAACATATTATGAAGGTAAATAAACGCATCGATCGAATTTTAAATCAAACTTTGAAAAAGTGCTATCAGAATTTATCATTGCTGCGAAACAGTATAATGTTCATCCTGATACTGTTTTCCGGGTCAGTTAAGGCTCAATTCTGGCCGAAAGAAATCACTGGTTCACGATATAAGATTATTATATACCAGCCACAGTTAGATTCACTGAATGGATATATTCTCACTGGTATATCCGCTTTCTCGGTTACTCCTAAAGGCCAAAAAAGTCCAATTTTTGGCGCATTATTTTTTGAGGGGAAAATTGATGTGGACAGAGACAACAGAATATATACACTTGTTTCCCTGAAAATTTCAAATATTAAATTCTCTGCTGAAGAGAATGATGTTAATCTGGATTCAGTTAAATATGCGATCCAGAATGATGTTGTAAACTGGGAACTCACCGGATCAATGGATGAGCTCATCACAACGCTGGAAAATTCCGGGAATTGGGATGACAAAGGCAGTGAGCAGTTTAACAATGACCCTCCTCAAATTATCTTTACAACCAAACCCTCCGTACTTATTATCATTGACGGAGAGCCTGTAATCAGGGATATTGATAGTACTAACCTTAAGCGGGTAATTAACAGTGCCTTTATTATTTTCCAGGATAAAGCGAATAATCAATTTTATCTATTTGGCGGCGAAGACGCCTGGTTCACTTCTGCTGATCTAAGAAAAAGTTGGTCATTAACTACAGTACTTCCTTCCGACCTGCAAAAACTCATGGATGCAAACAAGGAAAATGCACAAAAAGCGGCAACGGTAAATGTAACAGATAAGGATTCCATTCCGGAAATTATAGTGGTAACTGAACCCTCAGAATTAATCCAAACTGGTGGAGAACCTGCTTATGCAAGCATACCGGGAACGAGTTTATTGTACGTCAGTAATTCTTATGATTATATTTTTAAAGATATAAATACACAGGAATTCTACATCCTCAAATCGGGCCGTTGGTTTGCTTCAAGATCGCTGGATTCAGGATGGCGATATGTAGCGCCTCTAAATATCCCTGCAGATTTTTCAAAAATTCCTGAGGGAAGTGAAAGAGATATTGTACTGGCCAGCGTACCCGGAACTGTTGAGGCAAGAGATGCAATTTTGGATACACGAATCCCGGTGATGGCCACGGTTGATCGGGCGACTGCAGGAAAAGAGCTTGTTGTGGAGTATGACGGTCGGCCTCAATTTGAAGATATTGAGGGAACTTCATTACAACTTGCGAAGAATGCCAGTAAGACTGTTATTCTTTCGGGATTTAAATTTTATGCCTTGGATAATGGTGTTTGGTATGAATCGGCCAACAACTCGGGGCCATGGGAAGTGAGCACGATCAGGCCGCCGGAAGTGGAAAATATCTCCCCGGGTTCACCAGCCTATACCGCAAAGTTTGTTAATATATATGAATCCACTCCGGAAACAGTAACTGTTGGTTATACCATGGGTTATACAAATAGTTTTGTTTGTAATCATACAGTTGTTTATGGAACTGGAATTCACTATACGCCATGGGTAGGTGTAGTTTTTATGCCAATGCCCATGACCTGGGGATTTGGAATGCATTTTAATCCCTGGTGGGGATGGAGCATGGGTTGGGGCATGGGTTGGGGAATGGGTATGAGGTGGGGCATGGGCTGGGGTATGGGTTGGGGTATGGGAATGAGTATGGGCATGGGAATGGGCATGCGCGTGGGTTTTGGTATGGGTATGGGTATGGGTATGGGTATGCGCGTTGGTTGGGGAATGGGAATGTGGGGTCCACCTATGTTCAGGCCACCCATGGGGAGGCCTCCTCAGTCATGGAATGGAAGTAACAGGCCCGGTGGTGTTAATAATCAACGTCCACCGAGCGGAAATCAAAACAGGCCTGGTGGAAGACCCGACCTGGTACCTGGTGGAAATTATCAGGGCATTAATAATAACCGGCCTGGTGCGGGTGTTGGCAGGCCCGGAGGCGGGCAAGGAAATTATACAGGCAATAATTTATATCAACAGGTTGCAAATGGTAATACTGGAGTCAGGCCGGGTATTAATAATAACCGTCCCGGAAACCAAAATGTGAACAGTCAGCCAGGAAAAAATCCAGGTTACCAGGCTCCTACTACCGGTAACCGGCAACCAAATGCTGGCAATAATTACAACAGGCCTGCCACAAATCGGCCGGGGAATACGGTTTCCAACAGACCTAACAATGTATATGCCAATAACCAGGGAAACGTATATTCTCGAAATAGTACCAATAACCAATGGCAGCAACGTAATAATAACTCATGGAGTAATACAGGTAGTGCAAACAACACCCGGCTGAATACTGCCGAAGCTAATCGAAACCGGGGCACACAGCGTACAAACAGCTATCAGCAAATGAACAGAGGCACACAATC
>Ga0209254_10003776_pt1 | contig 13817 bp, 11 predicted proteins | sample FrelakmetDIP11DI_FD_187148 | JGI IMG/M metagenome (GOLD analysis project Ga0209254, IMG submission 187148) | Freshwater lake sediment microbial communities from the University of Notre Dame, USA, for methane emissions studies - DIP11 DI (SPAdes)... | ecosystem: Environmental > Aquatic >...
GCGCTTCAGGAGGCGTCCCGCGAGGTGCACGGTTCCCATGGCCGGCTTGTTGAAAGAGGTTGCAGTATCTCGACCCATTTTGTTTTCTCAGTTACTCCTCAACACTCGGGGACCTTGATCTTCTTGAAATACCGCTCCCATATAATCCCAGAGACCGACGCGGTTTTCAAAACCGCGTCGGTCTGCTTGTCGTGAACGGCACATCGGAATCTTCCGAGTCCCTTACTTCCCCCCAATGTGCAACGGCTTCAGGACGCGGATGGCGGCAGCCATGGCCGCAGTGCATTCCCGAAATGCAACCAGCAGAAAGAGGAAGGCGACGGCATCCAGTACGGCACACGCGAGCCAGGCATCGTTCCAGGCGGCGCCGGCCGAGAGAGCCGCGAAAAGCAGAGTGAGTGCCAGTCCTATCCGCGAGTACTTGGGCCAGACCCGGAACTTCAGGAGCTGTTTGCCGCCGCCATGCTCTTCAACCGCCATGAGCAGCCGCACACAGCCCAGGAGTCCGCCGCGCAGTTCCAGGTCCCAATGGTCGAAGTCACCCCCGCGCAGGACCACAGCGCGCAGTGTCTTGAAACGTGATTCCAAGGATTTCAGCCAGTTCAGAGGATCCTGCCACTCCTCACTCCAGACGTTGAAGGTCTGGGGCCAAGGCCATGGCGAAGCGATACCTGCGACGGCAGCCCGGCGCCAGGGAGTGAGACCGAAGCGAATGCGCCCCCAGAGTCTGGCAAGTGGCTGAGCCATGTGCAGAAAGGCGGTGAGGGCCCGCATCTTCCAGAGGCCGCCGCGCGAGGCCGGAGTACTGGTAAAAGTTGCCCGCAGGGCGCCGACGCAAGCATGGGCAGCCGGCGCCAGGATCGCCAGCGCCAGCAGGGGGAGAGCGAAAAGCAGCGCCGACCACTGGATGCCGAGCAGCGAAATGCCGGCCAGTGCCGCAATGATCACATACCACTCGGGCATCATGGGAAGCGACGACAGCAAACCGGATGCGGGCTGATAGATGGACTGGAAGAGCGCGCTGCCCCACGTGCCTTGATAGATGCGTCCTCGATACCAGCTGAGGAACTGCTCGAACCCTTTGAAGTAAAGGCGACCGGCCCAGGGAATATGGCCGGCGGCGTTATATTTTTCGGGCCATTTTCTCTCCAGGACGGCTTCCGCTTTCCCGTAGTTCAATTGTTGTTTCAGGTAAGCCATAACCGAGTTGCGGCGATGGTGCCAAACCATAGCCGCCGGGCTGAAGCCCAGCGTCCAACCCTTTTGCTGCAAGCGCCAGCATACATCCACATCGTCTCCGGCAATGCGGAACTGGGTGTCGAATCCCCCTATTTCCTGAAGCGCCCATTTACGAAAGGCCATATTGCAGCCCGGGATATGCTCCGCTTCACGGTCCGTCAGGAGGACATGGACGGGTCCTCCCGGCGCATTGGCAACGCAATCGGCAACCGGCCCATCATCTGGCGGCGGCAGGTTGGGACCGCCCACTCCAACATGGGACGTGGTCAAAAACGTTGCTGCGAGATAGGTCAACCAATGAGGATCGGGTCGCGCATCGTCGTCGATATAGGCAACGATCTCCCCTTTGGCCGCGTGCATTCCAGTGTTGCGGGCGCTGCTCAAACCACGGTTCTCCGTGGTGATGACCCTGAAACCGTATTCCTTGGCAATGGCTCCGGTTTTGTCGGTTGATCCGTCATTCACAACAATGACTTCATAGTTGGGGTATTCCAACTTCTGCAAACCGTCGAGGCAATTGCGGATGGTGCGCTGTCCATTGTAGGTGCAAACCACCACCGATATGGTCGGCCACTTCAGGTCCGGCTGATACGGCACTTCGGCAAATGCCTTTTGGACCGTTTCAATTGCTGCTTTGGGGAGGCGATTTCGGTCGGTGAGACCGAATCCCCAATCTTCGATGTCAAACCCGCCTCGGTGCCATTCGTCGGTCCAGGAGAAGACAAAGATTCCTGCACAGCCGGCAGCAAAGGTGGATCGAATCTGCCAGTCCAGGATCTCCGCCTGACGTTCCTCACCATTTCTGATGCTGTCCAAACCAATCTCGGCCATGACCAGCGGCCGATCGCCGGCAAGGTTCTGCAGTCTTGCCAGATAGGCTTCCAGCTTCTCCCGGGTTTCCAGGTACACGTTGAAGGACATGAAATCGACGAAAGGCAGCTGCAAATACTCGGTCGTTGGAAAGTTCACGTAGGTGACAAGGGTTTCCGGATCTTCAGCCTTTGCGGCCAGGTACAGCCGCTTGAGAAAGGATTCCACGCGGCGATGACCGTGCCAGCGCACAATCGACGCCGGGATTTCATTGCCAATCGTGAAACAGAGGACGGCGGGGTGACCGGCACAGGCGCGTACTCCGACGCGCACCCGGGTTTCAATATCCTGGGCCAGCTTCTTATTGTCCAGGAAGGTGATATGTTCTTCCCAGGGAAGCCCGACCATCACGCGCAGGTTGTGGCGTTGAGCGATATCAAGAAGCCAGCGCGGAGGCACGGTATAGGTGCGCACCGCATTGAGACCGGCTGCCTTCATTTGTGCAAAGTCGCGATCAACCACTTCCGGCGTATGGTATTCACAACCATTCTCATCCGGCCGGAATGGTCCGTAAGTGACACCGCGAATATAGAATTTCTCGGTCCCGACAAAAATGAACTTGCCCTCGACCCGCGGCCGGACGCCGTCCACGACGGGAAGAGATTTGGGTGGGTGGAGATAAAACTGGGCGATACTCACGGTAGCCGGCGTTTTGTGAAGAATCGGCTTGCCGATTTCAATCGTCCCTTCCGGGGCATCCGCATCGTGCGAACCACCCCTTAACAGCCTATCGCTGTAAATGGTTTCCGGATTTACGCCGGAAGCTGCCACTTCACTCGCTGTCATCGGAATTTCAGCAACCATTGATTCTAACATCGTCTCCTCAACAAACCAGATGGTTAAGAGTTGTCTGCTTGAACCTTCATCACCATGGATTGCACTCATGGTGTGACCTTTTCAAAGTCACTCACGTCCCGCTATCAAAAGAGACGCGTCCAGCACTCAAGCAAGGGCCATGCCAAGGTTCAGATTTGCATGATCCCGGGACTTGATACGCAGCAAATTCCCCTCGTTCCCCTTTTGAAAAGGAGGGACGAGAGGGGATGGTTATATTTTCGGGGGTTGCCCACAGTGTGAAAATGAGGTGGGTTTATGTTAAGCAGTTCCACTCCGGGTTACGATTCTTGCATCATGGAGTACGATTCTTGCTCACCACCGTGCGCTCGATTCAGCGCACGCTCCAGCCATGCTATGGATCACGCCAGTGGCGCGAGTTCTCCCGCCTCTGCCGAGTGCATGTCCAAAGTGCAGGAATTTGACGAACAGGGCAGGATTGATTCCTACCCCGGGTTCCACTATGATGTGCTGGAAATCGGGTACCCGTTATGAGGCGCAACAGGCCCTGCGCGGCTTCGCACATGGGCATGGCATTGAGCCACGGCAAGACCGGGCAGAGGAGCGAACAGGCGGCAAGCAATGAAGTCCAGATTTGGCATCATGATCAAGCTGTTCCTATGGTATTGTATTTTGATATCGATATCTTATGGAACAATCCTGGTCTTTTTCACTTCCATTCAGCAGATGATGAAGGTTTCCGACAATATCGTGAACAGGAAGTACCGGATATCTTCCAACTTTAAGAGGATGCTCGATAGCTTGCTCTACATGGAGGAAAACGAGAAAAAATATGGCGTTTTGAAAAAAACCGAATATATAGAGTACTTCGTCTCAGCACAGAAGGAATTTGAAGGGAGCCTGCTGGAGATCCTGCAGCTTGAAACCGGAACGGATGATGCAGCCAATCCATGGCGGCAGTTGTATCAGGATTACCGAGCCCAGTTCCCTGAGACCCTTTTCAATGCGCAAGGGGATGAAGGGTCACAAGTGCCCTGGATTCCTGAAGAGATCATTAACGACTGGATCCAGAAGATCTCCGCCGCCCGCTCTGAGAATGAACGCGAGGTGGAAGCAGCCATGGTCGTTCTCCATCGCCGGGGCCAACTGGCTGTTCAATGGGGCCTGGTGGGATTGAGTGTCACTATTCTGGTGGCATTGGCCGGAGTCGTATTTCTTACCCATTCAATCAATCGACCCATTCGTGAACTGCGTAAAGGCATCCGATCCATTTCCCGCGGGGGCCTGAAGGAACCCATTCGGATCCTGTCCCAGGACGAATTCGGTGAGCTGGCCAGGGCATTCAACGAAATGGCCGGCCGGCTTAAGGAGGAGGAGCAGATCCGCACTGAATTTATTTCAGTGCTGAGCCATGAAATCAGGACGCCGCTCACTTCCATCCGCGAATCGGTGAATCTGATTGCCGAGGAAGTGATTGGAGGCATTAACGATCGGCAAAGACGCTTTCTCGACATTGCCAGCCTGGAACTCGAACGGATCTCCAATCTGTTGAACGATCTCATGCAGGCTTCGCGCATGGAGATGGGTGGTTTGGAGATCCATCCTCGTCCTCTGGATCCTGCCTCGCTTGTGGAATGGAGCCTGTATCGGGTGTCTCCGGCCGCTGAGGCGAAAGGCATCCAATGCCACTCCCGGGTGGCTGCGCAGATTCCCCGGGTAATGGGTGACCCCGAGCTTCTCCAGCAATTGCTTCTGAATCTCCTGGGCAATGCCATCAAGTTTACACCGAGCGGCGGTGAGGTCACCGTGCGGGTCCAGCTCGATCAGGACAGTGCCGGAGAAAAAGTGGCGTTTTCCATTTCGGACAGTGGGCCAGGGATTTCTGATAAGGACCAGTCCCTGATCTTTTATAAATACTATCGATCGCCGGGCGTCCGCAGCCAGGTGGACGGAGTCGGGCTGGGTCTCAGCATATCCAAGCATATCGTCGAAGCGCATGGCGGAACCATCTGGGTGGAGAGCCGCGTGGAAGAAGGCAGCACATTCGGCTTCACCCTCCCGGTTGCTGCCAAGGGCGTCGAGGGATAAGGGGATGAACAAAAGACCTATTTTGCGAAATTTTTTGGTATCATGGTTGGAAGTCGTGTTGCTTCTTGCCGGGATTGGCGGCTACGGGTGCACCAAACTGGAGAAGTTTCCTGTTCCGGCAAAAGAGGTCGGGTTCCATTCGCCGGAACCCGGGTCCGGGGAGGCAACGCGGAGCGAAGCGGCCGTTTCCAGCGCCTGGGAAGAGGGAATGCGCACTTTTCGGGCTGGGGACTACAAGACCGCGCTGGATCTTTTTGAAGTTGTGAGCACGAGTTCCGAGATGGAAGCCCTGCGGCGCAGAGCCCTGTACGCGATGGCCTGTTCACGCCTGGCCCTGGCGCAGGATCCCGAACAGTTCAGTGCGGCCATGAATCTCTGGGAACTTTGGAGCTATTCAACGCCTACGGAGGCACTGGCCGAGGACCCGCGGATGTTGTCTCCGCTGCTGGAACGGTGCAGACTACCGGTGCAGCGTGTCAAGCCGGATGCATCTGAAATGCCCGCGGGCAATTTTTCGCGACCGGCTTCCGTGCAACCGGTTAAGCTCATTAAAGACAAAGATTGCGAAAAGCTGCTACAGAGCAAAGAAAAAGAAACTCAGCGACTGAGACGACAAATCGAGGCTCTGCGTCATCAAATCGAGGCTCTGGAAGCAATCCATCGGAAAATCCAGGAGAAAAAACAGGAGGTGTCCTCTCCCTGAGGCAGCCCGGAGATGGAAAATACTCTAGACTACCAGCAGACCATTCTGGTTGTGGACGATGACCCTCATATTCTTGAGGTCCTCGAGACACGGCTCAGCTCCGCGGGATTTCGCACAATCACCGCTGCCGGTGGGCAGGAAGCCATAGAAATTCTGCATTCGCAGCAAGTGGACCTGATGATTTCGGATGTGCGAATGCCCGGACTGGGCGGAATGGATTTGCTAAAAGAAGTCCGGGAGCTTCAGCCGGAACTGCCCATCATCTTCCTGACAGCTTACGGGACCATTCCCGATGCGGTTCGCGCTATCAAGGCGGGAGCCGTGGAGTACTTCACCAAACCCTTCAATGGCCGCGACCTCGTCCTCAAAGTCCAGAAGATCCTCAGAGAAGCCGAAATATCCGCTGCTCCTGTGAAGGCGGTTGCCAAGCCAGGGCCGGTGGACTTACGGCAGGGGATCTGGGGCGTTCAGAGCGCCTCCATGAAAGAGCTTTACGATCTTATCGAGCGGGTGGCTCCGAGCGCCGTGAACGTTCTTATCCTGGGTGAGAGCGGGGTGGGAAAGGAGCGGGTGGCACGGTTGATTCATCAGGCCGGCCCGCGTCGGGAACAGCCCTTTGTGGTGGTCGATTGCGGTTCGACCCCTACCGGACTGCTGGAAAGTGAGCTGTTCGGGCATGTGCGGGGAGCCTTCACACATGCCATTCGCGACAAGAAGGGTCTGATTGAGGCAGCCAATCACGGCACCTTGTTTTTGGATGAAATTGGCAACATTTCTCCCGAGATGCAGGTTCGCCTGCTCAGATTTCTGGAGGAGCGAAAGATCCGAAGAATTGGGGATATCCGGGAAATCTCTGTGGATTGCCGGGTCATTTCAGCCACTAACGTGGATCTGCCCAGGGAAGTTGAAGAAGGTGAATTCCGCGAGGATCTCTATTATCGGCTTCGGGTCGTGACGCTCAGGATTCCGTCGCTTCGGGAACGCAAGGAAGACATTCCGTTCCTGGCGCAGCACTTCGTGGAGACATTTTGCAAGAGCCAGGGATTGCCCCTGGCCAAACTGCCGATCCAGACTATCGAGTGGCTCTGCGAATATCCCTGGCCGGGTAATGTTCGCGAGCTGAAAAATGCTCTGGAAGCTGGTGTTGTTATGAGCCGAGATGGAATCATTCATGCCTGCGATCTCAACGTCACCGAACTGCGGGAGGCTCGCCACCCCGTGCCTTCGGTGAGCAGTTCGCTGTCTCTGGAAGACAGTGAACGGAAGGCCATCCTTCGCGCCCTGGAACAGTCCGGGTGGGTGCAAAAAGATGCGGCCGAATTACTGGGCATCAGCCGTAGGGCTCTCCATTACAAGATCAGGAAGTTCAGAATTGAAATCTCCGGAAAGCGCGCCGGCGACGGGTAGTTTGACAGTGTCAGAGGGGTCGAGTAGAATAAAGTCTAATGCAAAAAACATTATTGTATGACTTGCAGTTGCCGAAGAATTTTGACCAGCCTGAAAAATGGAAAGGATCTCCCATGACGTGTCGGATGGAAAACCCTGGTGAGCAAAATCAGCAGCGCAGGCAATCCCGGAATGGCTTCACGCTTATTGAATTGCTGATTGTTATGATCATCCTGGGTTTGCTGGCGGCTCTGGTTGCGCCCAAGATGTTTCAAAAAGTCGGCAGTTCCAAGCAAAAAGCTACCAAGGCCCAGATCGCCATGTTGGGCACCGCGCTGGATGCTTTTCGTTTGGACGTCGGGAGATATCCAGGCCGGGACGAGGGGTTGGAAGCACTGCGCAGGAGCACCGGGCTTGGGGGCTGGGATGGGCCCTACTTACCCAAGGATGTTCCGCTTGACCCCTGGGGTCGCACCTATGTGTATATTTCTCCTGGCGAGCATAGTGACTACGATCTCTATTCCCTGGGTGCAGATGGTCAGGAGGGTGGAGACGGTGAAAATGCCGACGTCAGGAGCTGGGAATGAGGGGCACTGCACGCATCGCTGGTGCAGTCAATGACCGGCGTTAGATTGGGGTAAGGGCGATGGATACCCGATGCATTATTCAAGTCTCTTTGATTTTGGCGGGACTCTTTGTTTGGTCAGTTGGCGCCCACGCGGGCGAGTCCCCCATGGTGGAGAAGAACCTCTTCGCGCCGGAGCGTAAGCCGGTTGAATCCCAAGCTGCGGAACCGAAACCTGAGGCTCCCAAAATGGCGAAGGGATCCATCCAGCTGGACGGCGTAATCATCCGTGGAGAAACCAGAAAAGCCATCCTCAAAGTGAACCCGGGGCTTCTCAAGGACCAGAAAAACAAAACGAATCCGTTCGTAACTCTCGGGCTCAACGAGCAGATCGGGGAATACCGCATCGAAAAAATAGAGCCGCGCGGCATTACCCTGGAGTCTCGTGGGACAACCCTGGAAATTCCTTTGTTTGTAGCGGGAAAAGCGGCTGTGGCGGCTTCGTCTGCCGCACAAGCGCCCGGCAGTGTGACCATCATGTCCCCCACGGCGCCGACCCAGCCTGGACAGGCAGCTTCCGGACAAGTTCAGCCGAAAATTCCTCCGCAAGTTCAGCCGCCGCTGGCGCCGGTGGCTGTTGTACCACCGAATCAACCGCAAAATATCGCGCCGCAGCAGCCGGCCAATGTCGCACGGCCGAACACCCCAAATCCAGGCAGAACAGTCCAGCGCCCTCCCTCCTTCCCCGCCCCTCCGGCGGTGGACCAACCCCCCCCGGATATGAATGATGACCAGGATCAAAGCCAGGAAACAGAATGACCCCTGCGCGTTCGGAGCAGCACGTGCTGAAGGCGGGAAGAGCTGCACCCAGGCTGACAAACCAGGAATGCGCAGTGACCAGGGCTCGAATCTGTCTCACAGGCGGCATCGCCAGTGGCAAGAGCACCGTAGCAAGGATGTTTGCTGACCTTGGCGCGATCATTTTGGATGCGGATCAGGCAGCTCGCGATGTTGTCCAACCGGGGGCGCCCTGTTGGAGGCAACTCATGGATCTGCTGGGTCCGGATTATTTTGATGAGCAGGGGCAGCTGAAGCGACGTCTGTTGCGGCAACGGATTATTCTCGATCAACAGTGCCGCTCAGAGGTCAACACCATCATGCATCCGGCGATCATGGCGGCGATGCAGGAACAATCGGAATACTGGCGGCAGGCTGATCCGGCACGGCCGGTTATTTTTGAAATCCCTCTGGTGTTTGAAGCGAACCTCGCCAGTCATTTTGACACCATTATTCTGGTTTTTGTGCCCCGAGCGCTCCAGATCGAGCGGTTGATGAGGCGAGACAACCTCTCCCGCGAAGAGGCAGAGCAAAGCCTGGGCATGCAGCTCCCTCTCGAAGAGAAAAGAAAATATGCCCATCGCATAGTGGACAATAGTGTGGACCTGGAGCACACCCGGCGTCAGGTGGAAGCATTATGGAAGGAACTCTCACAGCAAACCAAGTCCCCGGAACTCCCCGACCGCTGACCCCCCGCTCTAAAGCTTTTGCAGAAGCTGAACGCCCGCTTTCTGCCGCTGCTGCTCCAGCCATAGCTCCCAGATTTGCGCCTGCTTCTCTTCGTAGAGCTTTTTCCAGGTGGGAGCTCGCTGTTCTGACAGGGTTTCTGGACCGGGTCCATTTCTGCTCAATAACTGGTAAGCCATGTAGCCGTTCCCCACAGCGAGAGCAGCCTCGGGAAAAGGACGGGAGGGAAGCAACAGAAAGACTTCGTTGAGCGCTGGCGGCTGCAAACGCAAGGTTTCATCCGGTTGAATGCGCGAAAACTCCTGGCTTTTCTTCGCTGGAACGTGCTTTCGCTTGGCCGCCTCTTCCAGGCTGTTCAACTCACCGGCCAGCCGCAGCAGCTGATTGGCTTCCTGTTCGGCCATTTGCCGAGCTTGCTCTGCCGTAAAATCCTTTATCACCTGTTCTTTAGCAGTTTCAAAAGGCATAACCGCGGGCGCCTGAATGTCCTGAACCTGCGCCACAATGAAATTTCCCTGGGATTCCAGGGCGCCACTGATTTCGCCTTTTGCCAGTGCAAACAGTTTCTGCATGGCTTGCGCTGCCGGACCCAGGTTCGGGAGCGGATCTTTCTGGCTCAGCCAGGGAGTTTTCTGCACTTCCAAGTTCCTTGCCTGGGCCGGTTTCTGTACTTCTTTGTCGGCATAGGCTTTGTCCGCCAGATCCTGTGCGTCAATGCGGGCCAAGTTGCGGGCTTTGTCTCTCTTGAGTGTCAGTTCGATTTCACTGCGGGCCGTCTCCAGCGCAGTGATTTGCTCAGGACGCACTTCTTCCACCTTAATGATATGTAAACCAAAGGATGAACGCACCAAGGCACTGATTTCCCCGGCTTTCATTTTAAAAGCCGCGTCGCTGAACTCTGGGACCATCTTCTCGCGGCTGAAAAAACCCAGATCACCGCCCTGTGGAGCCGAAGGGTCCTGCGAGTATTTCTTGGCGAGTTCGGCGAAATCGGCTCCGTTCTTGGCTTCGGTGAGAACTTTTTCCGCCTCGGCGCGGACTTTGGCGACCTGGTCACCCGTTGCATCGGGACTCAGCTTAAAGAGAATATGGCGGGCTCGCACCTGGCCTTCCTGACGATATTTTTTCTGATTATCTTCGTAGTACCGCTTAATTTCCTCATCCGTCACCTTGACGCTGGGAAGGTAGTGGTCCAGTTTAAGAACGACCAGGTCAAACTGGCGTTTCTCCGGGTCCTGATATTGGTTTGCGTGTTCCCGGTAGAAGGCTTCGAGCTGATCCGTTTCGATCTTCACTTTATTCTCATAATCCTTGGGATCGAACATAACGTAGGCCAGCTGAATACGCGTACTATTGAATTCCAGCTCGGCGAGGACTTCCTCCTCACCAACTGCAGCCTGTCGCTTGATGAAAGCTTCCACCTTGCGCTGCAGCAGTTCTTCCGACAGTTGTTGCTCAAAGGTCTCAGGGGTGAGCCGGTTCATGCGCAGTAACTCGACATATCGGACCTGGTCAAATTGGCCTGCATTCTGAAAGACAGGGTAACGCAAAATCGCATTCTGAATTTCCTGGGGGGTGGTTGTCAGCCCCAGCTCGCCGGCGGCTCGTGTGACGATGTGCTGGTTGATCAGGAGATCCAGGGCCTGTTCCTTCAGCTTCAATTTTTCAATGAAATCCTGTGAAAAGGCTTTGCCTAACTGGCGGCGGTAGTTTTCCACGAGCTGATCATAGACCTTACGATATTCGTTGTAAGTGATGTACTGATCATAAACTTTTGCCAACCGACTGGCTTCACGGTCTCGATAGGAATAGCCTCCCCAAGAGATGAAGACGATGACGATGAGACCAAGAACCACCTTGATGATCCAGGATGTTGCGTGTTTTCTTAAGACATTGAGCATGGATTTAATGCGCCTCCTCGCGGTCGGTTGTCAGGTCCGGAGATTGTGATTCCGCCGGCTGAGTATGCCGTCGAGCGATCAAGAGATAAAGCATTGCCCCCAAAAATGGCAGAGTGGACACCACTGCAAACCAGGCGAGTTTCTTTCGGGGGGTGGCGAAGCGCCGCCGGGGAATGTCCTTTATGGCCCAAAAAGTGGGTGCCAGAGGTAGGACAAAAATGGCGACGAGTATCAGCAATTTCAAGGGCATTGATCACTCCCGGTCTGGTTCTTGCCACAGGGTGGCAATCGCACTGGCCTGATCCTGCAATTCTTGACGAAGCTGGGCAAAGGTCACGATCGGTCTGTTGCACTCAATTTCCCACATCTTTCCCAGTTCCTCTGTGAGGGAGTCTATAAACTTTTGGTTTTGCCGCTGCAAGAGTTTCTTGTGCCTGCTGAGGAATTGAAAAGCGAAAAACACCTGGAGAACCGCATAACTGCCGAGGGCAGCCAGACCGTTCGGACCAAAAAGGTTGTAAGCGCCGGCCAGAACCATATTCAAAAGGCTGGCAAATCCTGGTTGCTGCAGAACCGAAGTCCAGCTGTTTTGACCGGCGAGCACCAGAAAGAAAACCAAGAAACAAAGGCAGTAAGTGCAAAATTGGAAAACCTGAAAGCTCAACCCACGCAGGCTGATTCTCCCGGGTGACGGTTCCAGCAGCCGCGCATCGATCGTCTCCTTCAGTTTTTCGACAAATTGGCCCCAGGCTTCATCCACATTCAACGCGTGCCGCAACCGCTCAATAAAGTGCTGCGGCAAAGCCTGACGCAGAAGCTGCTTCAAAATGCGGTTTTCTACGCGGTAAAAGATTTCTCTCAACCTGTTCGTCAAGTCTACGCCGGGTTCCCAAGAACCTGGCCGCCCCGTTTCCGCTATGCCGCGCGGGGCCTGCACCCACCTTCGCCACTCGCTTTGCAGCAGGGCCAGCCAGCGGCCGGGCCCGATGAGCAGTGCCGGGTCAACCGGACGCTTCTCCAATTGTTCGTGCAGGTCCCGCCTGGCCCAGACGGATAACAGGTTGCGGCCGAGGCCGGTGGATTCCCGGTGCAGTTCCTCCAGCTCGGTGTTGAGGCCATCCACAACCTCCTGCAGCCTTGCCGTCGCCAGCAATTTCTGTTGCACCGAGGAGAGCAGATGGCGGACTTCTTCATCAATGTTGGCCGCCTTGATCGCCAGAATTTCCTTGGTGTCACGTTGCTGAAAAAGCTGCGCGCGCAGGGCTGGAAATTGATTCCATGGCGACAGCGGGAGATCCGCCAGCACTTCCCGGGTGGAAATGGTGTAGAGCAGAGGATGGATGATTCCCTGCTGAGCAATGTGTTGCTGAAAGCTGCTGGTGACGGTGAGAAGCGGCTGGTACCCGGCGCTCACGTTTTCAGCCTGGAACAGCAGGTCGGCCTTGTTGAGTACAAAATAGAAATTCTGCCGGGCCTTGGGGGTTGCACTCAAGAATTCGTAAAAACTGGCGTCCCCATATTTCTCGGGTGACGTGACCCACACCAGCACATCAAGGTGTTCCAGGAAGTTGAGTACTTTTTCCCGGTTCTGGGTGAGGATGCTGTCAAAATCCGGGAGATCGCAAAGCACGATCTGCTGAATGGAAGCCGCGTTATGGGTGATGGCCTGCCAGGGGACCGTTGCTTGCTCCAGTTCGGAGGGCAGCAAGGCGGTGTGGTGATGGTATATCAGCACCTGATGGGTGTGGGGTCGGCGGTGGCTGGTCGAGGCGATTGACTCTCCGGCAAGAGCGTTCATGATGCTTGATTTTCCGACACCCGTACCGCCCAGCAGTCCGACGTTCAACAGGCTGTGGGTGAGGCTGCTGAGCTTTTCCGCAAGCCTGAGCGCGGCGCCATGCAGTGCTTCCTGTTCCTCCGGGGGGAGCAGCAGGGAATAGCTCTGGCTTAACGATTTGCTGATGCGCAACAGATCACTTCGCAGACGCTGAATGGGCTCAATGGCCATGGGAGACCTCAACTTCTTTAGATCCCGCCTGTTGCTGGCGGCCGGCAGCCAGCTTTCCGCGCAGGGATCGCAGAGACCGAAGCATTTGCTCCGAAGTCAGGAGTCCCCGCAGGGCTGACGAATAACGATCGCTTTGTTCTTGCAGCACAGACAAAAGACCGTTTTGATAGCGCTCGGCCAGTTCACGGGCAATCTTCTGCAGTTCGTTGTAGGCGAAGAGCTCCACCGCCCCCTTGGTCACAAACGGCGCCAGTGCTGAATCGAGGACGGCTTCCGTGAGACTTATCCCGCCCCCCACTACCATTTCCAGAAGCACAATCAAGACCCCCCACGCAATCGATGTTGAGTATATCCCCCACTCGGTTGTTTTGGGGATGCCTTTGGCCAGCTTCTGAAAAGTTTCCTCCAGCCAGCGCGTCAGATGATCCTGTTCCTGCCAGATTCGAGCACGAATTTCTGCATCACTCAGATGCACATTGGCTTGCCGAATTTTCTGAAATAGGGGCGCCGTTTCATCTGCCGGGGAGAGCTTTTCCAGCACCAGGCGACAGAATTGGTCAATGGCCATTTGTATGGAAGTCATGTCAATTTTTTCCCGAATGCGCTCCAATGGGACCTGGTACGCATCGGACTGCCCTCCGCTCCAGCCAAATAGCCTGAAAGGGGCCAACAGCACCTGCCGGATAAAACTCCGCGGTTTGGCCAAAAGGTCATACTTCCCAAACACCTTTCTGATTT
>Ga0209254_10003777_pt1 | contig 13817 bp, 13 predicted proteins | sample FrelakmetDIP11DI_FD_187148 | JGI IMG/M metagenome (GOLD analysis project Ga0209254, IMG submission 187148) | Freshwater lake sediment microbial communities from the University of Notre Dame, USA, for methane emissions studies - DIP11 DI (SPAdes)... | ecosystem: Environmental > Aquatic >...
CGCGCTCGAGCCGGTCGGGTCCCCGAGTGAAGTGACTAAGTTCTGGCGGAACGAACGAGGGGACCCGGCCGGCTCAAAAAGCGAAATGGTCCGGGGGGATCTCCATAAGCGACCGGGCACCCGCACCCATCGCGTCGAGATGCGCCTCGGCACGCGGCAGGATGCGCTGGAAGTAGTAGCGCGCGGTGGCGAGCTTGGATCGGTGGAAAGCCGCCTCGGGCGTTCCTGACCTGAGTGCCGCAGCGGATACCGTCGCCATCCAGGCCCACGACCAGGCCAGGCACAGGTAACCGGTGAGCTGGAGGTAGTCCATCGCGGCGGCGCCGATCTCGTCGGGGCTGCGGGCCGCGCGCCGCGCCACCTCCTCCGTCACGACCGACCATTCCTTCAGGAGTCCCGCGAGCCGCGCGACGAACTCGGCATGCTCCCCGGAATCCGGGTGGCGCTCGCAGAACCCGCCGATCAGCCCGCCGAGCTGGCGCGCGAGCGCCCCGCCCGATCCCAGCACCTTGCGTCCGAGCAGGTCGAGCGCCTGGATGCCGTTCGTGCCCTCGTAAATCATCGTGATGCGCGCATCGCGGAAGTACTGCTCGACGCCGGTTGCGCGCACGTAGCCGTGCCCGCCGTGAATCTGGATCGCCTCGCTGGTGCACTCGAGCGACATGCCGGTGACGAATCCCTTCACCACGGGCGTCAGCACCGCGAGAAGCTGCGATGCCTCCTCGCGCCGCGCGGCGTCCGGATGGTGCAGCGCGCGATCCATCTGCATGCCGGCGAACCAGGTCAGCAGGCGCGCGCCTTCGATCAGCGATTTCTGGGTGAGCAGCATCCGGCGCACGTCCGGGTGGTCAATTATCGGATCGGCCGGCGCCTTGCCGCCCTCGGACGTGCGGCCCTGGCGCCGGTCGCGTGCGTAGGCGAGCGACGCCTGCCAGGCGCGCTCGCACTGAGCCAGCCCCTGCATGCCAACCCAGAGGCGCGCGTGGTTCATCATCGTGAACATGCACTTCAGGCCGCCATTGACCTCGCCGATCAGCCAGCCCTGCGAACCGTCGAAGTTCATCACGCAGGTCGCGGAGCCGTGGATGCCGAGCTTGTGCTCGATGCTCGCGCAGCTGACTCTGTTGGCGTCGCCCGGGGCGCCGGCCGCATCCGGGAGGAATTTCGGCACCAGGAACATGCTGATGCCGCGCGATCCCGCGGGCGCATCCGGCAGCTTGGCGAGCACCAGGTGCACGATGTTCTCGGTCAGGTCGTGCTCGCCGCTGGTGATGAAGATCTTGGTGCCCGTCACGCGGTAGCTGCCGTCTTCCTGCGGCTCGGCGCGAGTGCGCATGAGGCCGAGGTCGGTGCCGGAGTGCGGTTCGGTCAGCACCATCGTGCCGCTCCACACGCCGCTTACCAGCTTCGGCAGGTAGACGCGCTTCATCTCCGCGGTGCCGTGGTGGTCGAGCGACAGTACCGCGCTGTCCGTGAGCCCGCTGTAGAGCTTCCAGGACATGTTGGCCGTGACCAGCATCTCGCCGACCACTCCGCCGATGCTCTCCGGCAGGCCCTGTCCGCCCGCCTCGACCGGCCCGCAAAGCGCCGCCCAGCCGTCGCCGACATATTGCCGGTACGCTTCGATGAAGCCGGGTGGCGTGACCACGCGCCCGTCGTCGTCGCGACGCACACCGATTCGGTCACCAGTCTCGTTGGTCGGAGCGATGACGTCTTCGGCAAATCGCGCCGCGCCCTCGAGCACGCCTTCGATCAGCTCGGCGTTGACGTCGTCACGGCCGAGCGCACGGTAGTGGGCCTCGGCACCCAGCACTTCGTGCAGGATGTATCGGTATTCGCGGAGCGGGACCTTGTAGCTGGGCATGCGAAAGACGCGCCGTCAGCCTGCCGCCTCGGCGCAGGTGATACAGCGGTCTGAATACGGCAGCGCCTGGAGGCGGCCGTCGCCGATCGGCTTGCCACAATTGCTGCACGTCCCGTAGCTGCCGGCGTCGAGCTGGGCGAGCGCCCGGTTGATCTGCGCGAGCTCGGCCGCGGTCGCCTCGCCGATGCCGGCGAGCACGGCGTCGTTCTCCATCTGCACGACCTGCTCGGCGAAATCCTTGTCGAGCGGCCCCGAGGAACGCGTGATGTCGGCTCGCACCTTGGCCGCGCGCGTCAGCAATTCCTGCTTCTGCTGCAGCAGCTTGCGCCGGACGTCCTCGAACTCTTGCAACATGGGACCCTCGGCTGACGAGGGCGGCGGCACACGCCGCCGCCCCGGGTCCCGTCAGTTTACCTGTACTTCGACCGTGCGGGGCTTCGGGGCCGGGGTCTTCGGCACCCGGACCTTCAGCACGCCGTTACGGCTCTCGGCCTGGATGGCGTTAATGTCGGCGTCCTCCGGCAACCGGAAGCTGCGCGAGAAGTGGCCGTAGAAGCTCTCGACACGGTGGACCTTCTCGTCCTGGTGCTCGGCTTCCTTGCGGCGCTCCCCGCTGATCGTGATCACGTTCTCGTCGACCGTGACCTTGACGTCCTCCTTGTTCACTTCAGGCAGTTCGGCCTTGATGAGGTAGTCGGTTCCCGTCTCGGAGATGTTGGCGACCGGCGTCCATGCCGGGGTCTCGCCCTCTTCGACAGCCGCCGACCGGGCGGCAGCCAGCCGGCTGAAGTACGGGCTATAACGCGAAAACACGTCGTCCAGTTCCCTGAACGGTTCCCAGCGGATGAGTGTCATGTTCCTGTCTCCTTGTGCCCTCGTCGGGCTTGGTCAACTGAGTGGGAGCGGCTCATGGGAGTTTCAAGGCCCGTACCGCCCCGACCGCCCCTGCCCGGCAGTTTGCTAGGCATCCGCCCGCGACCGTAATATCGGGACCGGTGCGACGCGAGGGAGTCCATGAGCCGCGATCACAATCCTGTACCCGGAAAGTGGTACGAGAGTCTCGACGACGAAGAGGTCTTCCGGGTCCTCTCCTTGGACGAGGACGCGGAGCTCATCGAGCTGCAGTACGAGGACGGTGATGTCGAGGAGATCGACTACGAGACCTGGCATGAGTTAGATCTCGAGCTCACGGAACAGCCTGAAGGCTGGTCCGATGAAGAGGACGACGAAGAGGATGACGATCTCGATGACGATGAGGATGATGACGACGACGACTGGGACGACGACGAGGATGAAGACGAGGACGAGGAGGACGGTTACGGCGATCGCGACGACTATTGACTGGCGCGCTCCTGCATGAGATCCCGCGTCGCCATCCTTGCGACTCCCCTGGTGCTCGCCACCTGCGTAAGCCAGGGACCCGAGTCCCAACTCGGCACGCAGGAGAAAGCGCGGCAGGCGCGACGCTTCGAGATGTCGCGCACGACCGACTGCGTGTTCCAGTCTTCCATCAGCGGGTTCGAGGCGCTCGACGACCGATACGTCGTCCTGTTCGCGAGCGGCCGCCGCAATGCCTACCTGGTGGACTTGTCGGGCGGCTGCCTGAACGTCGGCAGCCAGACCGCACTCGCCGCGGTGGACGGCGACGGCAATGGCCAGATCTGCGGATTCGGGCGCGACTCGATCGCCTACCGGCGCTTGGGCACGGTCGAGGACTGCCGTATCCTGGGCCTCGAGCAGCTCTCGGAAGAGCGGCGCATGGAACTCGGCGTCGGCGAGAAGCCGGCCGCGCCAAAGTGACACCCACCTTGAATCCGCCGGCCCCCGGCGGCATATGAAAGTGAAGTTACGCTATACCAAGGAGCGCCGACGATGAGAGTGCTGTTGTTCGTGCTGACCAACTTCGCGATCCTGCTCGTGGCGAGCGTCACGCTGCGCCTGCTGGGCGTGGAGCCCTGGCTCAACGCCAATGGCATCAATTTCAATTCCCTGCTGATCTTCGGCGCCGTGCTCGGTTTCGGCGGCTCGTTCGCCTCGCTCGCGATGTCGAAGTGGATGGCGAAGCGCGCGATGAAAGTCCAGGTCATCACCGAGCCCCGCAACGAGCAGGAAATGTGGCTGGTCGAGACCGTCCGTCGACAGGCCAGCCAGGCCGGGATCGGCATGCCGGAGGTGGGCTATTTCGAGTCGCCGGCCCCGAACGCGTTCGCAACGGGCGCGCGGCGCGACGCGGCACTGGTCGCCGTCAGCACCGGCCTGCTGCAGCGCATGAGCCGTACCGAGGTCGAGGCCGTCCTTGGCCACGAGGTGAGCCACGTGGCAAACGGCGACATGGTCACCCTCACGCTGATCCAGGGTGTCGTGAATACCTTTGTCTTTGTTGCCTCGCGGTTGATCGGCCAGGTCGTCGACCGCGTGGTGTTCCGCAACGAGCGCGGCCAGGGACCGGGATTCTGGATCACGACGATGATCGCCCAGTTCGTGCTTTCCTTCCTGGCGACGATGATCGTCATGTGGTTCTCGCGCCGGCGCGAATTCCGCGCCGATCACGGCGGTGCAAGTCTCGCCGGCCGCCAGAACATGATCTCGGCGCTGCAGGCGCTGGGCCGCGGGCAGGACCAGGAGATGCCTGCCAGCATGCGGGCATTCGGCATCAAGGGCGCCCGGGCCGAGGGCTTCAAGCGCCTGTTCATGAGCCATCCGCCGCTCGAGGAACGCATCACGGCCCTGCAGGCGCAAGCCACGGCCTGATCCGGCTCGACTCCGGCGGTGCCGCGCGCCGCTCAGTAAGATGGTCGGCATGAAACGGCCCGTCAAGCAGGTGCCTGCCACCGCGATTGGTGCGCTCAAGGAAATCCTTGGGCCCGGCGGCTGGCTGGAATCGTCCGCCGACCGCGCACCCTTCGAGTCCGATTTCCGCGGCCTGCATCACGGGCCGACTCCGCTCGTTGCGCTCCCGGACTCTACGGCCCGCGTGGCCGCGCTCGTCGGCCTCTGCGCACGCGAGCGCATAATCATCGTGCCGCAGGGCGGCAACACGAGCTACTGCGGCGGCGCAACGCCGCGCCCGGCCGGCAACGAGATCCTGGTGTCGCTCAGGCGCCTGCGCCGCATCCGCTCGGTCGATGCCGCGAGCGATTCAATGACGGCCGAGGCCGGCTGCGTGCTCGCCGAGCTTCAATCCGCCGCCGCCGCTGCCGGGCGACTGTTGCCAATGTCGATCGGCTCCGAAGGCAGCGCGACGCTGGGCGGCATCGTCTCCACCAACGCCGGCGGCACGGCCGTGCTCCGCTACGGCATGATGCGCGCGCTGGTCCTGGGGCTCGAAGTGGTGCTGCCGGACGGACGCGTGCTCAGCCAGCTGTCCAGCCTGCGCAAGGACAACACGGGTTACGACCTCAAGCAGCTGTTCATCGGGGCTGAGGGCACGCTAGGCATCGTGACGGCGGCGACCCTGCGCCTTTTTCCGCGGCCCGCGTCCACCGCCACCGCCTTCGCGGCGCTGCCCTCCCCCGCGGCTGCGCTCACCCTGCTCGCGCGGCTGCGCGAGTCGCTCGGCGAGACCGTTACGACCTTCGAGCTGATGCCGCGGATCGCGCTCGAGTTCGTCTGCCGCCACGTGCCCGGCACGCGCGACCCGTTCGGTGCGCCGCACCCCTGGTACGCGCTCGTGGAGGCGACGGTCAGCGCCGAGGATGCGGGATTCACTGCACGCTTCGAGGCCGTCCTTGCGGCGGCCATCGAAAACCGGGAGGCCGGGGACGCGGTCCTGGCGGCCACGGTTGCCCAGCGCGACGCGCTCTGGCGCCTGCGCGAAACGATCCCGGAGGCGCAGCGCCACGAGGGCGCGAGCCTCAAGCACGATATCTCCGTGGACCCGGGCCGCCTCCCAATATTCGTCGCCGAGGGCGAAGCGCTCGTAACGCGAATGGCGCCCGGCGCGCGCCTCGTCGCCTACGGTCATCTTGGCGACGGCAACCTGCATTACAACCTGAGCGAGGCTGCCGGCGGCGACGGCGGCGTGCTGGAGCGCGAGGCGGAATCAATCCGGCGCGCCGTGCACGACCTGGTGGCCGCGCACGGCGGCAGCTTCAGCGCCGAGCACGGGATCGGTCAATCCAAAGTCGGTGAACTCGAGCGCTACGAAGACCCAGCCGCGCTGGATGTCATGCGCGCCGTCAAGCGCGCGCTTGACCCGCTTGGCATCATGAATCCGGGCAAGGTCCTGCGCGATCATCCGGCTGGCGCGCCCGGGCGGCGAAGGCGCAAGAACACGTAGACGACGACGAGTACCCCGAGTGCTATCCCGATGGCCGCCCATTCGAGTACGGTGAGCGTCGTCACGATCGCGGCCATCGCCGCCACGGAAATGGCCGGAACCAGCGCGCCACCTGGCAAGTCGAACGGGCGATCGCCGCGCTCGCGGAGATCCCGCGACTGCGCGCGCCAGGCCGCAAGGCTGACCAGCGCGTACACGAGGCAGATCGCACCGCCCGAGATCAGCGCCAGCACGTCGAAGGTGCCGGCCATCGCCAGTATCCAGGCGAGCCCGGCATGCAGTGCCAGCGCGCGCAGCGGCACCCGGTGTTTCACGCTTACGGTGCCGAGTGCGCTCGGCAGGTAGCGGTCCCGACCGAGCGCGAACACGAGGCGTGCCGTGCCAAGCAGGTTTCCCATGAGGAACCCGGCCATCGAGATACACGCAGTCACGAGAAGGAGCGTCCGCCCCGGTGACCACAATGCACCTGCGGTATCGGCGACCGGCACGCCGCTCGCAGCGAGGTCCGCACCGAGCACGCCCTGGCCCACGATCTGAAGCCCCAGGTAGAGAAGCACGACCAGCGCGATGGCGACCATCGTCGCGCGCGGCACGTTGCGCGCGGGGTCGTTGATCTCGCCTGACGGAACGAGCGCCGTCTCCATGCCCGAGTAGGCGAACATGACGAGCACCATCGAGGCGCCGAGCGCGCCCCAGGAGGGCACGTCGTCGATCGCGAAGCTGACCTGCGACCAGTCGACCATGACCAAGCCAAAGGCCACCAGCAGCAACAGCGGCGTCAGCTTGAGCGCGGCCAGCGTCGTGATCGCGCGGGCACCGAGCCTGACCCCGAATGCATTGAGTGCCAGCAGGCCGCCGTAAACGACGGTGAGCAGGAGTGCCCGCAGCAGCGGCGACGCGAAGGCAGGCACGAGATTGGCAACCTGGACCGCCAGCGCCGCAGCGACTCCCGCGCTCGACGCGACATTGGAAATCCACATCAGCGCGCCGCCCACGAATCCGCTGAACGGGCCGTAAGTCGCCGTGAGGTAGCTGTAGGGGCCGCCGGTGACCTGAACGCGGCTGCCGACGGCTGCAAAGCAGAGCGCGACCGGTACGATCGCCAGCGCGCCGGCAATCAGCGCCAGCGGCGCCGCCGCTCCCATCTGTGTCGAGAGCGCGGACGGCATGCGAAAGATGCCGCCGCCGACGATGGAATTGACGACGGCCGCTGTCAGCGCCAGCATCCCGATTGCTCGCAGCAGCGCCGCATCGCCTTGCAGCGCTCCAGCCGCCTGGTGCGGATTATCGCGGGACATGCAGGACCGTGCTTGTCCTCAAACCTGCTGGCCTGCCGGCTTCGTCCATCCGCTGTGCTCGCGGATCAGGCCTTCCTGCGCGACGGTCGCAACCAGGGCGCCGTCGCGCGCATAGATCGAACCGCGGCTGAAACCGCGGGCACCCGATGCGCTCGGGCTCTCGATCGCGTAGAGCAGCCAGTCGTCCACGCGCAGGTCCCGGTGGAACCAGATCGCGTGGTCGATGCTCGCCACCTGCAACTCGAGGAAATTCACGCCGTGCGGCATCGTCGCGGTCGGCAGCAGGTGATAGTCGGAAACATAGGTCAGCAAACTGCGATGCAGCGCCTGGTCGTCCGGGAGCTTGCCGATGACCCGGAACCAGACGAGCTTGCTGGCGGGACGCTTCTCGCGCGTCAGGTAATCGTCGGGACTCACCGCCCGGAACTCGAAGGGCCGCTGGTTACGGAAGTAGCCGTTCACCTTGTGCGGCATGCGCTCGATGACCTCCGCCTCGACTACGGCGAGGTCCCGGAGCGACTCGGGCGGCGGCGCGGCCGGCATCGGGGCCTGGTGGTCAAGCCCCGGCTCCTCGACCTGGAATGACGCGGACATGGTGAGGATCGGCTGTCCGTGCTGGATGGCCACGACGCGCCGGCTGGTGAAACTGCCCCCGTCGCGGCTGCGGTCGACCTCGAAGACGATCGGCACGGAGAGGTCGCCGCGCCGCAGGAAGTAGGCATGCAGCGAGTGAACCTGCCGGCCCTCGACCGTGCGCGAAGCCGCGACCAGTGCCTGGCCGAGGACCTGGCCCCCGAAAACCTGGGGCGCGCCGACATCGCGGCTGTCGCCGCGGAAGAGGTTGTCCTCGATCCGCTCGAGGTCGAGGATCTTCAGCAGCTCCGGCAGGCGCGCGGCGGTCAAGGGTTCAGTCCGGCTTCGCGACGCCGAGCCGCTCGCGCATGATCGGGCTGGTCGTCGTGTACTGCAGGAACTGCCGCTTCTCCGGGTATACGTGGTGCTGCACGCCGAAGGCCGCGAGCGCGGCCTCGTGGAATCCCGACAGGATCAGCTTCTTCTTGCCAGGATAGGTGTTCACGTCGCCGATTGCGAAGATGCCGGGCTCGCTGGTCTGGAACCTCTCGGTGTCGACCTTGAGTGCCTTTTTCTCCAGTGCGAGGCCCCAGTTCGCGATCGGCCCGAGCTTGGGATGCAGGCCGAAGCAGGCGAGCACGAGATCGCAGGGCAGGTCCAACACCGACTTGTCGGCCTGTCGCACATTGACGCCTGCGAGCCGGTCACCATCGATGCGCAGCGACTGGATCGTCCCCTCGACATGGCGCAATCGCCCTTCGGCTCCCAGCTGCTTCATGCGCGCCACGGAAGCCGGCTGCGCGCGAAACTCCGCGCGCCGGTGCACGAGCGCGACCGAGCGCGCCTTGCCGCAGAATTCTAGCGCCCAGTCGAGCGCGCTGTCGCCACCACCCGCGATCACCACGTCGCGGCCGTGGAATTCTTCCGCTCGCCGCACGCGGTAGTGCACCTGCGTACCTTCGAAGCGGTCCGCGTCGGGTACCATCAGGCGCCGCGGCTGGAATGAGCCGAGCCCACCGGCGATGATGATGCTGCCTGCATCGAAGCAGGTGCCTGCGGCGGTCCGGACCTGGAACCGGCCGGAAGCCTGGCGTGCGACTTCGACGACCTCCTCGCCCAGGTGGAATCCGGCAGTGAACGGCCTTATCTGCTGCATCAGTCGGTCGATGAGCTCCTGGGCGCCGCAGACCGGCAGTGCCGGGATGTCGTAGATCGGCTTGTCCGGGTAGAGCTCGGTGCACTGGCCTCCCGGATGCGCGAGTGAATCGACGATCTGGCACTTGATGCCCAGCAGGCCAAGTTCGAAGACGGCGAACAGGCCGACAGGCCCTGCGCCGATGATGACGCATTCGGTTTGGATGACGCCCTGCGCCTCGGCTTCGCTCATCGCTGGAATTCTACCCGATGATAACCTTACGCATGGCCCACGCCCTGGAAGCGCCGCTCCTGCCGCTGGTCCGCGACTTTCGGGAGTTGCAGGCCGAGTCGCGCCCGTTCGTGCTGGCGACGATCATCGCGACCGAGGGCTCGACCTACCGCAAGGCCGGCACGCCGATGCTCATCACGGCGTCGGGCCGACCGCGTGGGTTGCTTTCAGGGGGTTGCCTCGAAGTCGACCTCGTTGAACATGCGCGCGAAGTGCTGGAATCCGGCCGTTCGCGGCTCACTGCTTACGACATGCGCGGCGAGGACGATATCCTGTTCGGGATCGGCAGCGGCTGCGAGGGTGCGATGCGCGTGCTGCTGCAGCGCGTCGGGCCTGAGGAGCGCTGGCAGCCGCTCGCAGCCATCGCCGAACTCGTCGAGGCCAGGCGCCACGGTGCGCTCGCCCTGGTCGCGGAAGGCCCGGCGGCCGGGCTTGCCTGGTGGCCGGGCGGCGGCAACGCAGGGCCGGCTGAGCCCGACGACGTGAGTGACGCCAGGTCGGCATGCACTTCCGCGCGACTCATCGAGTCGCAATCAGGGAACGATTCACTGCGAATCCTCTTGCTGCCCGTCGAACCGCCGCCGCTGCTCCTGCTCTGCGGCGCCGGGGACGACGCGCAGCCGCTGGCGCAACTCGCCGTCTCGCTCGGCTTCGACGTCGCGGTCTGCGATCACCGTCCGGGGCTGCTTTCTGCGGCACGCTTTCCGAACTGCCGCCTGCTTGGCCAGCCGGTCGACGGGTTTGCGGGACTTGAGGTGCTCGGCGGCTGTGATGCGGCCATGGTAATGAGCCATCATCTCGCCGCTGATGCTGCGTACCTCGGCGCACTCGCCGATTGCGCGCACGTCGGCTACGTTGGCCTGCTCGGCCCCGCGCCGCGGCGGGACCGGCTGCTGCAGATGCTCGGGCCGAAGGCCGCGCACCTCGACGGCCGGCTGCGGGCACCGATCGGCCTCGACATCGGCGCACGCACGCCGGAGGCTATCGCCCTCGCCGCTGCGGGCGAGCTGCACGCCTGGATCGCGGGGCGCGCGGGCGGGGCCTGGCACGAGACGCTCCGGGCCGCCCCGCCATGACTGCCGCAGAATCGTCCGTGCGGCGCAAGGGCGCCCTGCCCGCCCTGCGCCTCGATGCGGCCGGGCGACGGCACATCGACATGCGCGCGCTGGCCGTGCTCGCGCTGCCACTGGTACTGAACAGCACGGTGCAGGCCGGCCTGAATCTCACGGACACCTGGTTCGTGGGCCGGCTTTCGACCGCGGCGACGGCGGCGATTGCATCCATCCACTGGCTCGCACTGCTTGCCGTCTTCCTGATCGGCGGCGTGGCGATGGGTGTGCAGACGCTGGCCGCGCAGGCTTTTGGCGCTGGCCGCTACCGGCGCGCGACGCGCGTCGCCTGGCTCGGGCTGTGGGCCTCGGCGCTTTCCCTGCCCGCGTTCGGACTGACGATCGCGTTCGGACCAGCCATGATCCGCGCCTTCGGGCTCGCGCCGGATGTCGAGGCGCTCGCGATCGAGTACTGGATCCCGCGCATGATCGGTGGCCCGCTGGCGGCGGCGCTCTGGGCCGCCTGCGCATTCTTCAACGGCATCGGCCGCACGCGCATCACGCTCGCCATCGGCCTGGTCGTGCTCGGATCGAACACCGTGCTGAACGAGATCTTCATCTTCCGCCTGGGCTGGGGCATGTCGGGCGCAGCCTGGGCGACGACGGTGGCCGAGTTGATCGGCGTCCTGCTGGCGATACGCATGATCCTCTTGCTCGAGCCCCGGCGCTTTGCGCCGCACCTCACCTGGCGGCCGGACTTGCGCCGCATCGTCGCGCTCGTCGCACTCGGCCTGCCGATGGCGATGACCGCCTCGGCGGACCTCGGCGCCGCGGCGCTCTTTCAGCTGATGATGGTGCAGTTCGATGTCGTGGACGGTGCGGCGACCCAGATCGTCACGATCTTTACCTCCCTGGCCTACATGCCCGGAATCGGCCTTGCGCTCGCTGGCACGACGCTGGTCGGCCAGGCGATCGGCGCCGGCGACCATGGCTGGGCCGAACGCCTCGGCAACCGCGTGATCGCGATCGTCGCCTGCTACATGGGCGGCGTCGGCATCGTGATCGCCCTGGTCGGCGACTGGCTGGTGCCCCTGTTCGTCAATGTCGCGGACCCGCGCGCGGCCGAGGTCATCGCGCTCTGTTCGTCGCTGCTGTGGCTCGCCGCAGCCTACCAGTTCTTCGACGGCGTGAATTTCGCAAGCGCATTCTGCCTGCGCGGCGCGGGTGACGCGCGCATCCCGGCGCTGATCGTACTCGCCTGCGGCACGCTCGTGTTCCTGCCGCTGACGCACTACCTGACCTTCGCCCCGGGGCAGGGCTGGTTCGACGGCGTGCCGGGCCTCGGCCTCGGCGCCACGGGCGGCTGGATCGCGATCCTCGTCTACGTGCTGGCGATCGGAATCGCGTTATGGCTGCGCTGGAAGCACGACGCGTGGAAGCTCATACGCCTGTAGGAGAGGTGCCGGGTCGTAGCTTTCGTAGTTTCGGATCAGCGAAACTACGAAAGCTACGACCCGGCACCTCAGTAATCGCGGGCGACGCGGAAGCCGAGATCGGACTGGCGGTGACCCGTGAGCTCGGCACCGCGCGCAGGCGCGCGAGCGTCCCGCGGCCGGCTCGCCCAGGAACCGCCACGCACGCCCTTCATCTCGCAGCCGCCCTGCCAGGTCCAGGCACGCGCGTCGGGCGGCCGGCCCGCGTAGCTCGCGGTGTAACAGTCCATGACCCACTCGCGGGCATTGCCGATGACGTCATGCACGCCGAAGGCGTTCGGCTTGTACTGCGCGACGGGCGCGAGCGCCGTCGCCCGATCGTCGCAGCGCGCGTTGGGCCAGGGCAGGCGCAGTGCGTCCACGGCCGAGGCGTCATAGACGTTGGCGTGCTCGCAGGCGAGCGACAGAGCGAGATCCTCGCGCGAGTCGTTTTCGCCCCAGTAGCGCGGGAAAGAAGTTCCGCCGCGCGCGACGTACTCCCATTCCGCCTCCGAGGGCAACCGGTAGCGCTTGCCGCTCTCGGCCGACAGCCACTCGGCGTAACCGCGCGCATCGTCCCAGCTGACGCAGACGACGGGTTCGTCGTCGCGGGGCGCCGCCGCGAAGCCCGGGTCGCGCCAGCTCCGGTCCAGGTCCCGGATCCACTGGCCCCCGGACCAGACCCGACAACCCGGCGCCGACTTTGCCCCGCTCGCCTCCACGAAGCGGCGGAACTCGCCATGCGTGATCTCGCGCTTCGAGATCATGAATGGACGCGAGAAGGACAACGCGACTGCAGGCGACTCACCGCGGCCGGGCTCGAGCTCGGGTGCATCCGGGGCCGAGCCCATCCGGAACTGGCCAGGCGGCACGAGCGCCAGCTCCGGGCAGACCGGGCAGTCGCGCGGTTCAGCCACAGGTACCTGCTGCGCCAGTGCCGGAGCCGCGGCGAGCAGCAGGATCACGGCGACAGGCCCGCGCTTCATCGATCTTCCTGCTTGCGGCTGGCGAGATCGCGCGCGACGCGGAAGCCGGTATCGGCCGCGCGGTCACCGGCCGGTGCAGAGCTGCGCCAGGCGCTGCGGCTCTCCGCCGGCGGCGTGAGCCAGCTGCCGCCGCGCTGGATGCGCTCGCCGCAGCCGCCGGTCCATTCCCAGGCGCCCCCGTCACGTGGCCGGCCCACGTAGCTGTCCGTCGCGCAGTCCTGCACCCATTCGCGCGCATTGCCGATCATGTCCTGCAGGCCGAAGGCGTTGGCGGCGAACTGGCCGACCGGCGCGAGTTCCGCGTGGCCGTCGCGGCAGCGCGCCTCCTGCCAGCCGAGGCGAAGACGCGCCGCGGCAACCAGGTCATAGGTGTTCGCGAAATCGCAGCCATCTTCCGCGTCGTCGCCCCAGGGTCGGAGCGCCTGGCTGCCGGCACGTGCCGCGTATTCCCACTCCGCCTCCGACGGCAGCCGGTAACGGGCGCCGGCCTTTTCCGAAAGCCACTGGACGAAAGCCTGCGCGTCGCCGAAGGAGACGCAACTCACCGGTCCGTCGTCCGCCGCGCCGATGTCCAGCCAGCCGCGCCGCCCGTCTTCGCTGAATCGCGCAAGCTCCGGGTCCCAAAGCCGGCAGCCCGGCTGCGGCTCATGGCCGCTGTCCGCGATGAAGCGCGCATATTCACCGCGGGTCACTTCAAGACGCCCGAGTGCGAATGGCTGGGCAAGCGTCACGAGCGCCACTTCGCCCTCCGCCGCGGCCGCGCCGCGGGCCGGCACGGCGCCGGGCGTGCCCATCACGAAGCTGCCCGCCGGCAGCGCGATCATCTCGGGGCAGTCGTCGCAGTCGCGAAATACGGATCCGGGCTCGCGC
>Ga0209254_10003778_pt1 | contig 13815 bp, 11 predicted proteins | sample FrelakmetDIP11DI_FD_187148 | JGI IMG/M metagenome (GOLD analysis project Ga0209254, IMG submission 187148) | Freshwater lake sediment microbial communities from the University of Notre Dame, USA, for methane emissions studies - DIP11 DI (SPAdes)... | ecosystem: Environmental > Aquatic >...
CATATGTTACTTTCATCTGCATAAGAAGCCCCAGATTCCTTCCATAAATTGCCCAGTTGTCTCCCCAGGCCAGAGTGCCCCGGTACCATCCGTCACCCAGCACTGCGCCAATGGCATTTCCACCCCTGACAACCTGTCCTGTAACATCATAAACCTGATATTGAATTCTTTTTCCGTACGATGTCCATCCGGGAGTCAGAACCTGGTCACCTACTTTTTTCCCATTCAGCTGAAGCTCATAGAATCCATGTGATGTGACACAGATCACCGCCCTCACTATACTCCCTGTAATTGAAAACTCTTTTCTGAAATGAGGTGATGGAGAATACCGGTTTGTATCGTTTTCCATCTCAATCCATTTTGCCTTCCAGTTATCCGGTGTCAGCAGGCCCGTTCCCCAAAAGGCTGCCGGGCTCCACTTTGATACCCGTCCTTTATTATCCCATACCTTTACCTGCCAGTAGTATCTCTGACAAGGCCTGAGGTCCGGTCCGCCATAGCTTACAAGAACCGACATATCAGATGCAACTTTCCCTGACTGCCAGATAATCTTACCCCCTGAAAACTTCGGATCAGAAGATACCCTTAAGGAATATGCTGTCTGGAGAACATTATTTCCGGCGGCTTTGAGTTTCCAGGATAGTCGCGGACGCAAAACATCTGTACCGACAGGATCTGTTCTGTGCTCAGTTGTCAGACCGTAAGCTGTCAGATCCTGAGAATAAGTATAAGCCGGAATCAAAGAGATCAGCAGAATGAGAGTTAAAGACTTCATAATATGTGTTTTAGATTAAATAATTCAAGAATTGAAATTTATCTCTTTTTATCGGAATTAAGAAATGGATTATAATTATTTTTATACATTGCATTTTAAATCTGAAACAAACAATTCATAAATGAATCCGATTGCTGGAATTCTGTTGATATCCCTTGGCAGTATAGGTGCAGCCAGTTTCTATGTACCTTTTAAGAAAGTAAAAGAATGGGCCTGGGAATCATACTGGATTACACAGGGGGTTGCCGCATGGCTGGTGGCACCATGGCTCTTTGCTTTGATTTTCATACCGCACGGGGAACTGATACCGATAATATATGAAGCCCCATCGTCAGCCAAAATGATGGCTATGGTTTTTGGAGTATTATGGGGATTCGGAGGACTAACATTCGGACTGAGTCTCCGTTATCTTGGCGTAGCTCTCGGTCAGAGTATAGCTCTCGGATTATGTGCCGCCTTCGGCACTCTTATACCTGCCTTTGTTTCAGGACAGGATCTTTTTTCCACCCGGACCGGAATACTTACGGTTGCAGGTGTTTCGCTGACTGTGGCCGGAATTGCAGTTATCGGATATGCAGGAGCCATGAAGAGCAGTGAAATGACTGAGGAAGAGAAAAGGGCTGCAGTAAGGGAATTTGCATTAAAAAAAGGCATCCTGATAGCTATTTTTGCAGGAATAATGAGTGCATGCTTCAATTTTGGCTTTGAAGCCGGAAAACCGATTGAGAACATTGCTCTTGCACATGGAACAAATCCTTTATACCAGAAGAATCCAACACTGATCTTTATCCTCTTCGGAGGCTTCATTACAAACCTTGTATATTGCGGATACCTCAATATTAAGAACAAGACTTACAGGGATTATATCTCTTCAGATGGCTCTGTTCTTTTAAATAATCTCCTCTTCACCTTTCTTGCCGGATTCCTGTGGTTTCTGCAATTCCATTTTTTCGGAATGGGATCCAGCAAACTGCCGTCAGGCATGTCGGTCTTCGGCTGGAGTATCCTCATGGCCCTGAATATTGCGATCAGCAATATATGGGGTATAATTCTTAATGAATGGAAGGGAGTAAACAAAAAAACAATTATTGTTCTCCTGATTGGAATTATTATTCTTATTATGTCGACTTTTGTGGTTAAATTGGGTTAATTTTTTGGTTATGAAGAGATTTGGATTTAAAATGAAATTATATCCGGGGTTTAAAGAGGAATACAGGAAAAGACATGCTGAAATATGGCCCGAACTTGTCAGATTGTTAAAGAATGAAGGGATCGGTAACTATTCAATTTTTTATGATCAGGAGACAAACATATTGTTTGCATACCAGGAACAGGGAGGAGAAAGTACCTCCCAGGACCTCGGTTCGACTGATATTGTAAAGAAATGGTGGAAATATATGGCTGATATAATGGAAACAAATCCCGATAATTCGCCTGTTACTGTGCCTCTCGATCAGATTTTTTATATGGAATGACCTTTATATCTGTGCGAATAACTGCCTATTAATAATAAATATAAAATTATGAACAAGGAACTTGTAAAGAAATCATATCAGCTTGCCAAAGAACAGTATGCAGAACTCGGTGTTGATACCGACAAGGTTTTGAAAAAGTTGGCTGATGTTGTTATCAGCCTTCACTGCTGGCAAACGGATGATGTAGGAGGCTTCGAAAGAGAAGGAGCAGAACTGGGAGGAGGTGGAATACAGGCAACCGGCAACTTCCCCGGCAAAGCAAAAACCATTGGGCAGATGCGTGATGACCTCGACATGGTAATGTCATTGCTGCCTGGTAAGCAGAGGCTGAACCTTCATGCAATTTATGGGGAATTCGGAGGGAAAAAGGTCGACCGCGATCAGATTGAACCGGTACACTTCCAGGGTTGGATAAGCTGGGCAAAGAAAAGGGGTATCGGGCTCGATTTCAACTGCACGTGCTTCTCACATCCGTTTGCAGATGACGGATTCACATTATCAAGCAAAAATCCGAAGATCAGGAAATTCTGGGTGGAACATACAAAACGATGCCGTGCCATAGCTGCAGAAATGGGCAGGCAATTGGGGACACCTTCGGTTCACAACATCTGGATTCCTGATGGCTCGAAGGAGACTCCGGTCGACAGATACGGCCATCGTAAAATCCTGAAAAAATCACTTGATGAGATTTTCTCGGTAAAATACCCTAAAAAGTACCTGAAAGATTCAGTTGAAAGTAAATTATTCGGAATAGGATCGGAATCGATGGTTGTAGGATCACATGAATTCTATCTGGGCTATGCTGTCCGGAACAATACCATGATTACCATCGATAACGGTCATTATCATCCTACCGAACAGGCTGGTGATAAAATTTCTTCGATCCTGTTATATGTCGATGAAATCCTTTTACATCTCACAAGAGGAGTGAGGTGGGATAGTGATCATGTGCTTACACTCAATGATGAACTATTGCTGATCGCCCAGGAAATTGTGAGGGCAAAGGCTCTTGGAAAAATCAACATTGGTCTGGATTTCTTCGACGCAAGCCTTAACAGGGTAGGGGCTTATGTAATAGGAACGAGATCCGCTCTGCTGGCATTCCTTTACGCCATGCTGGAACCTTTGGAAACCCTTTTAAAATTTGAGGAGGAAGGGAAAAATTTTGAAAGGTTATCCTTCCTGGAATTAATGAAGACGAAACCATTTGGAGCAGTGTGGGACTATTACTGCATAATGAATAAGGTTCCTGCCGGACAGGATTATATTAAAGAGGTAAGGAAGTATGAGGAAAAAGTATTAAGCAAAAGATAATTACAATTTCAGATCTGCCGGAGAAATGGCCGGCATGTAAGGCATACATATGAAGGAGAAGATAATTGCGGTATTCGATATTGGTAAAACAAATAAAAAGCTGCTTCTTTTTGACTATAACCTGAAGCTTTTGTCAGAAGAGGAGACACAATTCGAGGAATTGCCTGATGATGACGGATTCGAATGTGACAATATCGGACTTATTGAAAAATGGGTAAAAGAATCAATCTCGCGGTTGATACATTCCGGGAAATATGATCTCACTGCTGTGAATTTTGCAACATACGGAGCTACCCTTGTTTATCTTGATGCGGCAGGAAAGAGATTGACTCCCGCCTATAATTACCTGAAATCCATTGATGAAAAAATACCCGAACGACTGTACCGACGCTACGGAGGGCAGGATGAGTTTTGCCGGCGGACAGCTTCTCCTGCCCTGGGGATGCTGAATTCCGGTATTCAGATTCTGTGGCTTAAATCAGAAAAACCCGATGTGTTTTCCAGAGTGCGTTATATTCTTCATTTTCCACAGTATATCTCTTATCTTATTACCGGTAAAATTTGCTCGGAACATACCTCTATCGGATGTCATACAGGATTATGGGATTTTGACAATATGAAGTATCACTCATGGGTCAGCGATCAGGGGTTGGATATCCCTCAGCCTGTTCCTGTTGATACAATTACAGAGGTCGTGGTTGAGGGCAAAAAAATATTTTCAGGAATTGGCATACACGACAGCTCCTCTTCCCTTGCACCATATTTATCAGGCAGCCGCGGGAAATTCGTTCTTATCTCAACCGGCACCTGGTGTATTAATATGAATCCTTTCAATTCCGAAAAACTATCTGTTGAACAGCTCGACAGCGATTGCCTTTGCTATATGAGCGTAGAAAGAAAACCAGTGAAATCCTCCCGGCTTTTTCTTGGGAACATGCACGAAAAAGGAGTCAGATTACTGAATGAACATTTCAGAACGACCGGGGATTTTTATAAAAATGTGAATTACGACCAGGACCTTCTTAATATGCTCAAAGTCAGGTACAGCGGAGATAAGAGAGCCTATTTCAACAGCGGGCATGGCTCCAGGGATTTCAAGGATAGAATCGACTTTTTCGATTTCAAATCATACGATGAGGGCTATCATCAATTAATGAGTGAGTTATGCGACCTGACAACTGAAGCAATAAAACTTATTCTTCCTGAAAAAGATGACATAGAGAATCTGTATATAACCGGTGGCTTTGGCAAAAATGAGATCTTTCTGAAACTCCTTGCAAGATCATTCAGTTCAAAGAAAGTATTTACTTCTGTTATTAATAATGCTACCGCCCTTGGAGCAGCTCTCGTAATACTCAAATCGATTACCGATTCCACTCCTGAATTAAACCTTGGCTTGACTGAATATACAGCCTGACCAGTCGAAAGCCTTTAAATCCTGTGGTTAACAACGGACAATACTCCGTTTTCCGACTTAATAAGTACGGAAACTGACTACCGTAGTTTTCCATTTACAGCAAAGGGTAAGAGGGCTCCGGAAAGGTCTTCCTTTTGAAGGAATAAACAGGAACAGATCAGAATACATAAACGAAATAAACACACCGGGCAATTTAACGACATTGTATTACGTTGTTGGTATTAATAGCATTATTGTTAAGAAATTATTACAGGAATCGGCAAAAGTATGAGTAGTTTTGCCATCCAAAAATGAATATCCAAAGCTTTGGTGACTTAAAATATTAAGAAATGAAAACAGCAAAAGGTATATTACTCATGATGTTGGCAATCAGTGCGTGTATATCGCTGGATGGACAGCAGATCTCAAAGGATAAGAAAGTTAAAAGCATCATTGTTTACCAGGAAAAATATGACATGCTTGTAACAAGGAAATATAAGGATTCTGAACAGTATTTCGATCTGAAGGGTAATCTTATTGAAGATATAGCATATAAGCAGGGGAAGGTAAAGAAACACTTCAAATATCAGTATGATTCGGATAATAATAAAATAAGGGAAGAGGAGCTTGATCCTTCCGGCAGAATAACAGAAGTCTCAGAATACAAGTATGAAAATGGTCTGAGAACTGAGAAAATTGTGTACGACTCAAATAAGAAAATAAAGTCGAAACGGACCTACCAGTATACAACATATCAATAATAATGACACCGGAGATAACAGATATTCTTGCTTCTTTTAAATCCCTGAAGCTTGAGGAGATGGAGAAAGTAAAGCTGATGGACAGGAACGACACAAAATTTGTCCTTCCCCTCAGTCAGGTGCCTGCATTGCTTCAGATTATGCGCGATAAATACAACGTCCTTGAAATAAATAGCCAGAGAATATCGCCCTATAGCACAGTATATCTGGATACGCACGATCATATGTTTTTCAATCAGCATATCACAGGCAGAAACGGCCGTGTAAAAATCAGGTACAGGAATTATCTTTCAACCGGTATCACATTTCTTGAGATAAAGAAGAAAACAAAAAAGAAGAGAACTGTAAAATGGCGGACAGAGAATACTCTTTCAGGAGATAAATTTGATGAATGTGCCGTTAATTTTATTAAGAAGCATTTAGAGTTTGACACAGACGAATTGAAGCCTGTTCTTGTAAACAGCTTTAAAAGAATAACTCTTTCAGCTAATGATCCGCCCGAGCGTATAACAATTGATCTGGATCTGGCTTTTTCGATACCCGGCGGGAATGAGAAAAATCTGCCGTTAATTGCAATAGCAGAATTGAAATGTGACGGAATGGCTTCACGATCACCCTTTTCCCTGCTTGCAAAAGAGCTTTCCCTTCATCCTACAGGATTTAGCAAGTACTGCATCGGGAATGCATTACTGTATGATATTCCGCGAATAAATATGCTTAAACCCAAATTACTATTAATAAACAGGATTGAAAATGAATACTATGGATCTCTTAGTGCCTGAAACTGTAAATATTGCAGGGATTGATATAATCGATCTTCCCGGTTTTATTGAATTTGTCTTCCGGTTTATGCTGAATATAAGCGTTATAATGATCCTTGTCCGATGGCTTTACTATTCAAAAACAAGACGTAAAGATTACCTTTTTACCTATATTCTGATCTCAAGCATTGTTTTCCTGCTCTGTTTCCTCCTTGAAAGCGTTAAACTCCAGATTGGATTTGCCCTCGGAATGTTTGCAATATTCGGAATTATAAGATATCGTACCGATGCCCTTCCGATAAAGGAAATGACTTACCTTTTCCTGATTATAGGCGTTTCGGTAATCAATGCCCTTACAAATACCGAAACAAGTCTTATTGATCTTCTCTTTACGAATTTCGTAATCATTTTTATTACCTACGGACTCGAAAAGCTATGGCTTCTTAAGCATGAATCTTCAAAACTCATCATCTATGAAAAGATCAACCTGATAAAGGAGGAGAATTATGAGGAACTCCTTAAAGACCTGCAGGAGAGAACCGGTATTAAAAAGATAAACAGGGTAGAGGTAGGAAAAATAAATTTTCTCAGAGATATTTGTGACCTTACAATATACTATTATTCCGACAAAGTAAACTGGGAGAAATCTTCAGAAGTAAATTCAAAAAATGATGATGATGACGATTAAAAAGGCACTATGGCTTCTTCTGCTTCTTTTCACCGTACAGATCTCATTTTCGCAGGAAAATGATTTTGGTATGTGGTACAGTGCAACAACCGAATTAAAACTGGTTAAAAAATTAAAGCTGGATTTTGATATAAACCTGAGAACCTATGAAAACGCATCTAAAATTGAGGAGGCTTTCTTTGATATCGGACTGACATATAAATTTAACAAATATCTCTCAGCAGCAGCATCATACAGGTTCACTGAATATAATGAAAAGAATGATACTTTCTATCCCCGGCATAAGTGGTTTGCTGACCTCAAGGGGAGGATGCCTCTTGGCGATTTTGATTTCTCGGCACGGTTAAGATTTGAGCAACGCTATAAAACCTTTTATAAGGATGAAAATGATAAAGAGCCCCAGGAACACCTGAGAATAAAGCCAAAAATCTTATATAACATTCCTTCTTTCCCGGTCAATCCGTATGTCATAACTGAATTATTCTTTCCGGTCTTTAATGAAAACAAAAAAGATCTAGACAAGATCAGATATACTGCCGGTTTTGAATATAACATTTCGAAAAGACACAGCGTGGAGCTGGATTATACTTTTCAGCGGGATTATTATCCGAAAGTGAACGATATCAATATTATTTCGATTAATTACAATCTAAAATTCTGATAATCTTTTCTTAATAATAATTGAAATTGATATTCAGATTTTCTATATTTATTCCTTTTAAACAATCCTAAAGGAATGTCGATATGAAAATCCGATATTTATTCTTGATCTTTTCCCTTGGTTTTCTCTGGACTTCATCTGTTATTTCAGGACAAACACTTCCTGAACGGCAGTGGCCGGGATTTCGCGGTTATATGGCCTCAGGCGTTCTTGATAATGCTGATCTGCCCGTGTCATTCGATTTTGGGAAAATGGAAAATGTCAGATGGAAAATTAACATACCGGGCATGGGAATCTCAAGCCCGGTGATATGGAACAATCAGCTTTTCATCACCACTGCAGTAAGCGATGCCGATAAGGCAGGCTTTAAACCTGGCCTTTACGGCGATATTACACCTGTAAAGGATTCATCTGTCCACGAATGGAAAATTATTTGCATCGATAAGTACCAGGGTAAAGTTATCTGGGAAAGAACTGCATATAAAGGCATACCAAAAATCAAACGGCATCCGAAGTCGACTCATGCCAACACCACACTTGCAACAGACGGTCAGTATGTTGTGGCATTTTTCGGATCGGAAGGCCTCTATTGCTATGATGTCAATGGTAAACTCCTGTGGCAAAAGAACTTCGGGGTCCTGAAATCATCATTTTTTGCTGTCCCGGGCGCTGAATGGGAGTTTGCCAGTTCACCAATCATACATAATGGAGTTCTTGTAATTCAATGTGATGTGCTTGAAAACTCTTTTGTGGCAGCCTATAATGTAAAAACAGGTGAAGAACTCTGGAAAGCAATGAGAGATGAATACCCTGGATGGTGCACACCAAATATATATACAAATGCAGGCAGGACATTTGTGGTAGTGAACGGATTCAAACACAGGGGAGCATATGATTTCACAACAGGTAAAGAGATATGGCGAATGTCGGGTGGGGGAGATATCCAGATCCCTACTCCCATTATTGGCGATGGAGTTATTTTTTTTAACAGCGCTCATGGTCCGGCTTCACCCATAATGGCAATCAAGGCTGATGCTACCGGTGATATAACCCTGAAAAGCGGAGAAACCTCAAATTCAGGAGTCCTCTGGAGCATTCCCCGAGGCGGTTCTTATCTTCATACACTGCTCCTGTATAACAAGCACCTTTACAATGTAAACTGGAACGGAATGCTCAATTGTTTCGATCCCTCCACAGGTAAAGAAATCTATAGTGCCAAAATAGGAAAATCAAGGAGCTTTATTGCCTCACCGGTGGCTTCTGATGGCAGGATATATATTGTCGACGAAGAGGGTACGGTTTATATAATAAGGGATGGTGATTCCTATCAGTTGCTGGCTGAGATCCCGATGAATGATATTTGCATGACAGCACCTGCTTTAACTGACGGGATGATTTTTTTCAGGACGCAGCACAACCTGTTTGCTGTCGGGAAAAAGTGATCATTCTTTCCTGATCCTGGATATAAGAGTTTCCCTTGTGATTCTGCTCACAGAAATGGCAAGTGCTGTAAACCCGGTCACTGCCACCAGCAATATCATTATAAGAATTGTCGTCCATGGGATATCCGAATTATTCATTATTGAAGGGCGGGTAGCAATAAGAGCTGAAAAAAGACCTGTAAATATGCCTGCAAGCAGTATTATAGCCTGCTCTTCAAAAACCATACGCCGGATCGTGCCAAGCGAAAATCCTGCAGCCATCATTAACCCGAAATCACGCTTCCTGTTATGGAAATTTCTTGCAAGCACGAAACCAAGTCCTGCAACTCCCAGAATCATACCAATCCCTCCTAGCAATGTAAAGACAGATAAGTATGTATTTGTGACAACGAAAAAAGAAGAGAGCTTCTCACCGGCAGATTCAAAATGAACTCCGAATTCCGATAACCTCTCTGTCAGTATGTTCTTATATACTTCCGTTAAGCTGCGATTCCCGTCGACAAGAAATATCTGGCTGCCCGCAACTGAAGGGAAATATTTACTGAAGTTCCCGGCTCCGATAATGACATATCCCTGAAAAAGAGAGGATTTTAATCCGGCCGCAATTATTACATTAAGAATCTGCCCGTTTTCGGACCTTATTTTAAGTGTATCCCCGACCTTTATTTTAAGCCCGTATTGAAGTACTGTCTGATCGGCGATTCCATAAACGGAATTATTTTCATCGGCCAATGCCAGGGCTGACCAGGGATCTGATTTTCTTAAACTTTTCAACTTTTCTGCAAAAGAAAATGATCCTTTCCGCATGAATGCTACGGGATCAATTCCCAGCAGAGGCGGAGAAGAGATATGGTTCAGGTTAAGACAGCTGGCATCATTGCCTGAGGTCTTCTTAGCCTGAATCAACGACATCTCTTTCAGTTCGGGATCTTCAAAACCATACTTTAAAACTCCTGAACGACTGCTCAAGTTATCCCTCACCGGTACTGATGATTCACCCCAGAGCAGATAACCTCCTGTTCCGCCCGAAGGAAGCAGCATGTTTTCACTGATATTCAATTTGTTAACGCCTGTTATTACAACTGCGAAGAGCCCTGCAGAGAGAAACAGCACAGGGGTAATCGCATGTGAAGGATTGAAAGAAAAATATGAGCCCGATATCCGGCTGACCTTGCTAAAGCTATTGATTCCCTGAACAGGTTTCCCGATATAAAAACGGCGCATCGCAAAGATCATGGAAACCAGCATGATTATCCCTGATGAGAAAGAAAGCTGAGTGGAATAATCGGTGAGGACAAATGACAATGCAACAAGAAGGATGGTCAAAGCAAAGGAAAGGCAGGCCATCAGTGCGTTCTTCCTGCCCGATGCTTTTTTAATTTCGCCGGTTTCTGGTTTGCCGAGTTCTTTAAGATACCTGGTTGATTTTATTTTCAGAATCGCAATTATTATAATGAATGACGATGCAAAACCAGCCACAAGTGATCCCGGATCAAGGCCCGAAGCTAATGTATTTGTCTGAACAGCTCCACTCCAGACCGAATTCAACGCGTTTATTATCAGAATATTAAAGATACCTCCTGCAAATGTTCCCAGAACAGTTCCTACCAGTGCAATAATTGCTGATTCAACGAGCAAAAGTTTTTCAATATTCCGGAATGTAAATCCGAGTGAGAAAAGGGTCATTACCTGCTGCTTCCTGGAATCAAAGAATGATGATACAAGAAGTACCAGGAGAATTAACGCTGAAAGAATAATGAAGAATCCGAGGCTCAGGAAAAGAGTGCTGAAATCTACACTTTCATTCGCTGCTCTTATCGATTCATCGGGCAGGTCAGTTATTGTGAAACCAGATTTATACGGATCAAGTTTCCCTGTAAGCATTGAATCCAGTTCATTTCTTTCAAGGCTGCCTGCGAAACGTATTGATGTTGCCGGACCAAAGTTGCTGCCCCATAATTTCAAACCATTTCTGTAACTGATAAAAGCTTTCGGTGTTCCCTGGTATTGGGTCCAGTATTTTTCATCCTTGTCGCGGATTAAATCCATCTTTATGGCAACGCCGGCATCCCAGTCGGTACATGATTCCCTGCCCGAAATTCCGGGGAACCTGGGCATTAATAATGAGTCGTTCCAAATGCCCTTCATTTCTGTGATCCGGTCGACAATAAAATCCTTCTTCTCTTCAATAAGTTGATTCATCTTATCGGGCGAATACCATGATATCCAGATTGTGTCGCCTATATTCACTCCCAGATCTTCAGCCAGCCAGCTATTAATTACAATCCTGCTTGAATCAGGCACTCCGTCGTATAATGACGGATCGAGAGCCGATATAAAGGAATAGGGTGTGGATTTGTTACCATATGTAACTCTGTTGGCCAGATAGGTAAGCACCGGATACGAATTTGGTGACACTCCCGTGATTTCCTCAACCTGGATTCCGTCAATAAAAATTCTGTCGGATATCAATTCATATCCTCCTGTCGCCGGGATCAATCTCAGCATCATTCCGATATCTTCGGGTTTCAGGATATTTGTGAGGATCCTGTAAGTTTCACTTACTGAAATATTCCTATTTTCTTTCAGGAGAAGTCTGTTGATTTTTGGAACTTTGCCCCTGGTATCAGACAGGTCAGAACGGTTAACAAACAGGTTCAGTGGGGCTATCTGACTGATCCCCAGTGAAAAATTACCTGTTTCAGAGGGTCCGAGAATTTTTTCAATTTTTAGGACAATTGAAGTTGCCTGATCCTTTTCGGGTGCAAAAGGGGCATCGGCCGGAATATCGCTTATTGCTCCAAACCGGATTATCAGATCGTCTCCCCTTTTAACCTCAAGATAATGTGCGAGAGCTTCATTTACTGCAACCTTACCTTTTTCTATCTTTATGTTTTCATTTCCATGAAACGAAAAGAAATCATCACCGGTAGCAAATATAGTGACCCCGGGAGCTGTCTGACCCGTGATGAAGTTCTGGCAATATCCCCGTATTTCAAGAAGTCCGGTACAGACTGTGCCGGTTTTACCGGCTATTCTTCCAACAAGTGTCGGATCTGCATAACGAATACCTGAACTGATAAGAATTCCGGTATTGCCAATCTTCTCAGCAGATTTTTCTTTAAGACTTCTCCTTACAGATTTTCCTGTCAGTAAGGAGCCTGTTATAACAGCCGTTAACACGACTATTATGGCAAACTGATAACCGATGCCTTTAAGGTTATAGGATAATGACCTTCTTATAATATGGAAATGATTCAGTTTCATCATAGCTGCTTCATGGCAACCTTACCCGGATATTAATTTTCCTTCGGAAAGGACAAGCTGAGTTTGCATTTTTTGAGCGAGTCCGGCTGAATGAGTGGCCAGAATCAGAGTTATGCCATAATCCCTGTTCATCTGAACAAGAAGGTCACCCAGCATCTCAGAATTCCTTTTATCCAGCGATCCTGTTGGTTCGTCAGCAAGAAGCAACGCAGGAATATTTACAAGTGCTCGTACCAGGGTTACTCTTTGTGCCTCCCCTCCGGAAATCTGAAAAGGATATTTATCAGCAAGGCCGGATATGCCTGTTTTCTCCATAAGGCTGAGTGAATGGCCGACCTTATTCCTGTATTCTGAGTCTTCCAGCTTTGACGCGAGCAATGGCAGAAGTATATTCTCCTTAACAGTCAGATAGGGAAGAAGAAGATGATCCTGGAATACAAATCCGATATTCCTGTTCCGGTATGCAGCTGACTCTTTCTGAGTGAATTTAAGAATGGAGGTGCCTTTAAAGTTGACATCCCCTCTGTCAGGCCGGTCGAGCAATCCGATAATGTTAAGGAGAGTTGTTTTACCTGAACCCGACGGACCTGAAATTGAAACTGAATCGCCTTCATTTACCGACAGGTTAAGAGAGTCAAGGACTATTCCCCGCTGGAGGAATGACTTTGAAACATCAATTATCCTGAGCATTTTGGGTTATTTTATTATATACTTCAGAAAGCCTGGCAGACATTTTGTCCAGAGAAAACTCCTGCCTAACCATTTTTTCCCCGTTGGCACCAAGACGCGATACCTGTTCCTTATCAGATAACAGTTTGTAAAGGTTATCTGCAAGATCCTGAACAGTATCGGGCGAATATATTATTCCGCCGCCAGTGGTTTCAATTATTTCGGGGAATGCACCGGTCGCAGGTTGCACAACAGGAATTCCTGCACTGTTGGCTTCAAGGATGTATAAGCCATAGCCATCATATTTTCGTACAGGCACACTTATCACATCCACATCATGAAAGAATTCAATTTTCTTATTACCCTGGAACTCAGGATATATCTTTGTATATTTTGCAAGACCTGCTTCCCTGATCTTTTTTATCTGCTTTAAAATGAAAGGTTTATCATTTCCTGTATAACCTCCGCATACGTTCAGGGTCAAACCGGGTATCAGCTTCCTTTTACTGAGTTCAATGAATGCGTCGACTATCTTGTCAAATCCGTTATTAGAATTTACACGGCTGAAATATCCGATAGCTGCCGGTTTTCTGTCACGTTTTGTTA
>Ga0209254_10003779_pt1 | contig 13815 bp, 10 predicted proteins | sample FrelakmetDIP11DI_FD_187148 | JGI IMG/M metagenome (GOLD analysis project Ga0209254, IMG submission 187148) | Freshwater lake sediment microbial communities from the University of Notre Dame, USA, for methane emissions studies - DIP11 DI (SPAdes)... | ecosystem: Environmental > Aquatic >...
CAATGACCAGGATAACTACGCGATCGACGGTGTGGCGGCCGGGTCAATTGGCGACTTGATCCTGCGCGTGAACGCGACGCCTGGCCGTGATGTGATCGACCTGTCGGCAGGCTTGGTACCGGGAGCGCCGCTGAACGCGCCGACTGGCGACGGTCTGCGCGTCGATCTCGTGTACACGGCAGCCGACCAGTCACCAGGGGGCTCGGGCAGTTCCGATGAGGTCATTTACTTTACGACCGGCGAGGACAAGATCGACTTGAGCTTCCTGAGACTGCCGCGGTACGAGAGCAGCAAGGCGAGCACCGGCGTCGACTACGACTTCAATGACAACAATTTCGTTGACGCGGACCCGGCCGATCCGTTAACCCCCGGCGCAGTTCGCGCGCTGGGTCCGGCGCCGGTGTTGGCAGAGGAAGACAACTTGTTCATTGATGGGAACTTCTACAAGCCGATTGCGGTGCAAACGACTGCTGATGGTAACGGTGATCCCAACACGCTGGTGTTCATCGACGCGGATGGCAGCGGGGGTTGGAACGCCGCCAACGATATGCAGTTGACGTTGGTCGGTGTGAACGCGCCCGTGACCGGCGACTTCATCTTCAATCAGTACGGAGGCGGTTGGGGCGGCTGATAGCCTGCACTGACGCACGAATGCTCGATCGGCTGCGAGTTCGCTATTTGCCGGGGGAGGATCGGCTGGAGCTTGGCGTTTTTGTGAAGGAACCCACAAGAACCTTCCGGCTTCACCTCACCCGTCGTCTTACCCACCTTTGGCTTCAGCAACTAACGCGCGTGCTCGAGGCGTCTGCGGGGACAACCCCCGGCACTCCTGCCGCGCTGCGCGGCGCAGTCGCTGCTACGAACCACGAAGCGCTCGCCGCCAAAGTTGCGCTTAGTCGATCCGCGGCCGACGCCGACACCGATACCGGCGAAGCGGAGGTCATGCCCAAACTGGTCACTCGGGTGGATTGCGGCAAAGTTCACAACCAGCAACGGTGGGTGGTGCGCTTCGAATTTGGGGAGGGCGACCCGCTGTCGTTGACTTTGGCGCGCGAAACGCTGCATGGCGTGATCGAATTGGTGGTCGGGCAGCTGCAGGTCGCCGATTGGCGGCTGCCCCTCCCGCCGATACGCGATGTTCCTTCCGAAGGCACCTTCCGGCCTATGCATTGACCGTGAATGGGGCCGGGCGGGGCCGGGCGGGGGTTGCGCATGTTATAACAAATGTTATAATGGCGCGTGCAGGTCGCTAAGATCACTACGTTGGGCAATTCGTTGGGCATCGTCCTCTCGCGAGAGATCCTCGCGCGGCTGCGGGTCGACAAGGGGGATCTGCTTTACTTGGTTGAGTCGCCGCTGGGGTTCGAAATCATGCCGTACGAGCCCCAATTCATAGGCCAGTTCCAGCACGCAGAGCAGCTGATGCGGGCGCAGCGTAACGCGCTCAAAGTACTCTCGGATAGCGGGGTTCGGCCCAAGAGAGTGCGGCTTGGGCCGAAAGGTGAAGCGACATGAAGCGTCCGCGCTGGATCCTGAACCGCACTGCCTTGGCGGCTCATCGGCGTCTGCTGGCCGAGTACGGGGGCAACACCGCCGTCGACATGCCTCTTTTGCTTGTTGCCATGGGCTGGCCGAAGACCGTGTTGGCGTTTGCCACCGGAAGGGTTACGGTGTTCGAACTCGCCGCAGCATACGCCGAAGGTATTCTGCGCGTGCGGCCGTTCGCCAGCGCGAACGAGCGCATGGCCCATTTGCTCGCACTGCTGTTCCTGAGCCTTAACGACGTCGAGTTCCCGCGCTGCTCGACCGAGCAGATTGCCATGCTGCGGGCGTTCGTGCTGGGTGCTATCGATCGGATCAAGTATGCGCAGTGGATGCTCATGCGGGCAGTCGCGAAGGGCAGCTCGACGGTAGTGAGCGTTCGCACTGATTCACGCGGGCGCGTGCTGGGCGTCGGGCTGCTGAAACCGGGAGGCATGCCCGCCGCGCAACACGCGGTCGGGCAGTCTTCTTCGTCTCGGCCCGTAACTCATCCGATTCCGCTGCTTTGCAACTGACCGGAATGCGGGCGCCTTTTGCGGGGTGTCGGTTCGTGCGCGCGGAGGCTGCAGCCCGCGTACGGGGAATGGGCGTCACGGCCCGAATCGGGTCGCCACGCTGTGTGGGTCGAGATGGAACAACGCGGAAGGTCATGTCATAGATGAGCACGATCGTCGCCCAGCGTGGCACCGGAAAGAGCGAGCGCGACGAGCTCGCGGTGGCGCTGCGCGCGCTGCGCAGCGCACTCGTCACCGTCGGGGTGTTCAGCGGATTCATCAATCTGTTGATGCTCTCGCCGGCGATCTACATGCTTCAGGTATACGACCGTGTGCTCGGAAGCCGCAACGCGACCACGCTGCTGGTCTTGAGCGTTCTCGTGATCGGGGCGTTCGTATTCATGGGGGCGCTGGAGGCGATTCGCGGTTGGGTATTGGTCCGGGTTGGCGCACGTCTCGACGCGCAATTGAACGATCGCGTGTTCACCGCCGCATTCGAACGTAACCTGCTCCTTCCGGGCAGCAATACCGCGCAGCCGATCCACGATCTGAACTCGGTCCGCCAAACGTTGACGGGTTCCGCGCTGCTCGCAGCCTTCGATACGCCGTGGTTGCCCATCTACCTGTTTGTCATCTTCATGTTCTCGTCGGATCTCGGTTGGTTCGCCCTCGGTGGGGCGCTGGTGCTGCTCGTGCTGGCCGTGGTGAACGAACGGGTCTCGAAGCCGAAACTGGATGAGGCACAAAAGTTTTCGCTGCAATCGCATCAGGCGTTGACCAACCATTTGCGCAACGCCGAAGTCATCGAGGCGATGGGAATGTTGCCCCAGATTCGGGCGCGCTGGTACGAGCTTCATCGGCAGCAGATCACCTTGCAGGCGACCGCAAGCGACCAGGCGGCGGTCCTGGGAGGAACCACGAAGTTCATCCGCATCGCTCTGCAATCTCTGGTGCTCGGCTACGGCGCACTATTGGTCTTGGAAGGCACGATGACCGCCGGCATGATGATCGCGGCGTCGATCCTGGTCGGCCGCGCGTTGGCCCCGGTCGAATTGCTGGTGGGTAACTGGAAACAGATCGTTTCTGGTCGCCAGTCATACGACAGGTTGAAGGGGTTGCTCGCGCTTCACCCACCCCGACTGCTCGGGATGAGCTTGCCGAAGCCCAAGGGCCATATCTCCGTGGAAGGTGTTTCAGTCGCCGCCCCTGGAACGCAAAGGATCATCCTCAAGAACCTGACGTTTTCCATGGCGCCCGGCGAAGTGGTCGCCGTCATCGGTCCGAGTGCATCCGGTAAGTCATCGCTTGCGCGGTTGCTGGTCGGAGTATGGGCTCCGCTTTCCGGCAGCGTACGGCTCGATAGCGCGTCGGTGCATCAGTGGAGCAAGGACGAGCTCGGTCCGCACATCGGCTACCTTCCTCAGGACATCGAGCTGTTCGACGGGACGGTCGCGGAGAACATTGCGCGGCTCGGGCCAGTCGATGCCGAGAAGGTGATCGAGGCCGCCAGGCTGGCGGGAATGAACGATCAGATCTTGCACTTTCCGCAGGGTTACGACACGCGGCTTGGCACCGATGGCAGCAATCTTTCGGGCGGCCAGCGGCAGCGCATCGCTCTTGCCCGCGCTTTGTATGGCGATCCCCAGTTCATTGTGCTCGATGAACCAAATTCGAATCTCGACGATGCCGGTGAAAAGGCGCTCACTGAGGGGATCCGCGAGTTGAAGACTCGCGGCAAGACCGTCGTCGTGATCACCCACCGCCTGTCGACATTGGCCGTCGCCGACAAGGTTCTTGTTCTGGCCGACGGTGCCGTTGCGGGCTATGGGCCGCGCGACGACGTGCTGCGGGCGATTCAGCAGCAGAGCGCCGCTGTGAAAGGCCAGGTGCGCCGCGTCGAGACTGCGCCGGAAGCGATGACCTCGGTGCCGCCCACTTCGGCGACCGCTGGCTGAGGCGCGACGCCTCCGGAGCCGGCCGACCGTGCAATCGTAACGTGGAATGCCATGAACGCTAAGACTGCGATAGAAGCAATGCCCGCTCTCGTGCCGAACAACTCACGCGCTGCGCCGGCCCGTGTCGTTGATCTCAACGACGCCCGGCCGCGACGCTGGGGTTGGTGGCTTGTGCTCGTGGGGTTTGGGGGATTCATGGTGTGGGCCGCCTTGGCGCCTCTGGACGAGGGGGTCGCCACGCAGGGACAGGTCGTCGTCTCGGGCAACCGGAAGGCAATCCAGCCGCTGGTCGGCGGCAAGATCAGCGAACTGCTCGTAAAAGACGGCGATAACGTCAAAGCGGGACAGGTGCTCGTCCGCTTGGACAGCACCCAGGCAAAATCGCAATTGGACATCGCCCGGGGTCAGTGGTTTTCGACTGCGGCGGTCGAGGCGCGGATTACTGCCGAGCGCCTCGGTCGCGCGACCGTCGATTTCCCGCCTGCCCTGGCGCAAGAGAAGGCAGATCCTCGTGCGGCGAAGGCTATGGCGCTGCAACCGGAGTTGTTCGCCACCCGGCGGCGATCGTTGGAAAGTGACCTGAACGTCATGCGCGAGACGATCCGCGGGTTGGAAGCGCAGTTGCAAGGACTTCGCGAATCGAGTGCGGCGCGCAAGGAACAAAAGCGTTTGTTGGCCGAAGAAATCGAACGTCAGCGCGACCTCGTCAACGACGGCTTTCTGCCGCGCAATCGGTTGTCGGAGCAGGAACGGCAGATGGCGGCTATCCTGGGGGCAATTGCGGAGGACGCGGGCAATGTCGGACGCACCCAGCAGCAAATCGCGGAGGTTCGCGCGCGCATGCTGTCGCGCGAGCAGGATCAGCGCAAGGAGATTGAATCGCTGTTGACGGATGTGCAACGGGAGTCGACAGCACTCCTTAGCCGTTTGCAGGCACTCGAATTCGAGCTGGCCAATACGGAGATTCGGTCGCCCGTCGACGGCATCGTTGTCGGTCTGTCCGTGCACACGATCGGTGGCGTGGTGTCGGCTGGCAGTCCGATGATGGAGATCGTTCCGGGCGACGATACCCTGAGAATCGACGCACAGATACCGCCGCACTTGATCGACAAAGTACATGCGGGACTCGAGGTCGACATTCTCTTTCCGGCGTTCCAGCAGGCGACGACTCCGCATGTCTCCGGACGCGTGCAGCAGGTTTCGGCGGACGTGCTGAACGAGGCCAAACAGGGTGTCCCCTACTACAAGGCGATTGTTGAAGTCACTCCCGAGGGAACGAAGGCACTTCGGCACCACCAGATTCGCGCCGGGATGCCGGCGGAGGTCTTCGTGCGCACCGGTGAGCGAACGCTCCTCAACTATCTCTTCAAGCCGCTGAGGGATCGTATGAATCGTGCGTTGACCGAGCCATGATGCGCACGCTGACGATCGCGCTGACATTGTGCGCGCTACTGTACGCGCTGGCCGCACGCGGACAGGCGGTGGGCGCGATGGAAAGCGCGTATCGTGCCGCCGAGGCGAACGAGGCCGAGTATCGGGCGGCGCGCTTCGAATTGGAGTCACGCGAGCAAACGGTGCCGATTGCGCGTGCAGGACTGCTACCTAATATCAGCGCCAGCTACGGAACCTCTCAGGTCCGCGGCAACCGCGAGTCTTTGAACTTTCTCGGCCAGCAATTCACGCAACAGCTCGATTACCGCGCGCCCGTGGCGGTGTTGCAACTGCGCACGCCGCTGTTCAACATGGAAGCGTGGCACCGGTATAGCTCGGCCCGTTCGCAGGTCGACGGCGCACGTTCATCATTCGTGGCACGCGGTCACGAGCTGCTCGACCGAGTCGCGACTGCGTATGCCCAGCGCCTCCTGGCAGAGGAGGCGGTCGCGCTCGCTCGGGCGCAGGTCGACTCGCTCAAGGGCCAAAGCGATCTGGCCGAGCGGCGCTTTCGCGGCGGGGAGGGAACGCGAACCGAGGTGGCCGAGGCGGCATCGACCTTGGCGGTCGCGCGCGTTCAACTGGTGGAGGCGACCGACGCGCGCGATCTTGCTCAGCGTACGCTCGCGCGCATTACCGGTGTCGACTCGCTCGTGCTGCGAGGTCTGTCGGATGCTACGACGTTTCGGCCGCTGGCGTACGCCAATTTGCAGGAATGGATCGACCTGGCACTTGCAGACAACCCGAACATTGAGGCGCGTCGCCAGCTTGTTGCCGCGGCTCGTTACGACGTCGATCGAAATCGGGCAGGACATCTTCCGAGGGTCGATTTCGTTGCCAGCGCCGTTGATAGCCGCAACGAGTCGATCAGTACGCTCAACCAGCAATCCCGACTGTACAGCGCCGGAATACAGATAAACATTCCGCTCTATGCCGGCGGTGCCGTCGATGCCAGCGTTACCCAAGCCATGGCGGAGGTTGCTCGAGTCGAGGCGCAGCTCGAAGGTGACCGGCAAACGATCGCCGTCGATATTCGGCGGCAGTATCAGGCCATTCAGAGCGGGCAGACGAAGGTGGAGGCGCTGAACGAGGCGATGGCCTCCAGCGCCGTTGCGCTGGAGGGCACGAGACGAGGGTTGGCGGCTGGCGTGCGCACCAACGCCGATGTGCTTGACGCAGTGCGGCGGTTCTACCAGGCACGGCGTGACTTTGTGCTGGCCCGCTACGAGCAGTTCGTCGCGCGAATGCGCTTGCAGGCGCTTGCGGGACTTCCCATTGGCGAAATCGTTCAGGATCTGGACCGTCATCTAACCACACCCCCAGGAGCGGACGTGCGTACCGCCGGGCAGTCGGCCGTTCGGTCGCATAACCTGTTGTAGGAGAGCGGGAACCAATGCGTAAGACGATAGCTGCATTTGTATCTTTGGGCGTGCTGGCACTGATCGCTGGGTGTGGAGGCGGCGGTGGGAGTGGAGGCGCGAGCGTATCCAACATGGCGGCGACGCCCACTTCGTATGGCCGAACCGCAATCTGGACCGTCAGCGGTCTCAACCTGGATACCGGCATCATCTTTCGCATCACCTCGGGAAGCTGCGACAATGTGACTGAAGTGAGCGGCGGGACCGCGACGCAGCGGCAGTTCACCTGCCTACCTTCGTCGCTGGGCGATCTGGTCGGCGAGGTCGCCGACTCCGGCGGCAAGGAGCTCGCGAACCTCAAGGTGACCATCCCGGTAGCCAGGGTACGTCTCACGCTACCTCAGGGGATCATCGATCTGGAGCTTGATCCGCAGAAGGCGCCGATCACAGTCAACAATTTTCTCAGCTATGTGAACGGCAACTTCTACAACAACACGATCTTTCATCGCGTGATTAACGGTTTCGTCATCCAAGGGGGAGGTTACACGCCGGGGAATCCGGATCCCGTGATCAAGAACCCACCGCTGCCACCTATCGCGCTCGAGTCAAACAACGGACTCCTGAATCTGCGCGGATCATTGGCCATGGCGCGCACCAGTGAGCCAAACTCGGCCACAAGCCAGTTCTACTTCAACGTAGTCGACAATCCGGCCCTTAACTACAAGAGCGACACCGATCCCGGCTACGCGGTCTTTGGGAAGGTGGTCGCGGGTCTCGACGTTGTCGATGCGATCAGCATGGTACCAACACGCGACGCTTCGGAACTCGGGCTTCCAAATCTGCCGGTCACCGACGTGGTCGTGACGACAGCGCGGCAGATTCAGTAACGTACGTTGGCGTCCACGGGCGCGACCGTTCGCACGTCATTGGAGTACGCGGTTGGGTGTTCTTGCCGAGCAGCCGCCGAGGCCGCGAATCAGGCATCGCCCCGCTTTGAGCTCCGCCACCGGCACCGCCGTCTCGACCACCTCCACGGTCGAGACGCCGCCGCCGCTCGGCGCCCGATACTTCTGCGTCTTGGCTACCGACTTGACTGGTCATAGATACAACTTCCTGCGTACCCCTTTAGGATAAGTGAGACATCGTCCGTAGACTCAGGGGGCCATTTCAGCCGTCGCCAGGGCCTTGATGCCATTCATCCAAGATAAGAGCCTTATGCGGTAGCGCCGCTCGTCGGAATCCGGGCGGGCATATCGGACGACCGACATCCCCACCGCGACCCAACCCGCGAGCGCCGTGCTCGAGGTCGGCGTCGAAATGCGTCGACGGTTTTCGTTATACTCGGTCAGGTTGATCGACGACGCCAGTATGGAACAAAGATCAAGCACTCTGCAGTTCGCGGGCCTCTGCCTCGGCGCGGCTGTATTCGTCGTCTTTCTGTGCGGACCATCGAGTGCGCGGGCGGAAAGGGAGGCGCCGTTATCCGAGCTGGATTTCTATGGAGAACTGCCGAATCTTTTCTCCGCTGCTCGTATGCCGCAAGCGCTTGCAGATGCGCCGGGTGCCGTCACTATTATTGACCGCGAGCTTATCCGGGCCTCGGGTGCCCGCGACGTCCCCGATCTCTTTCGACTGGTGCCTGGGTTCAATGTTGGTTACGCGTCTGGCGGACGTCCGGTCGTCGCCTACCATGGCATCACGGGACAGCTTTCACAACGAATGCAGGTGTTGCTTGATGGACGCCCGCTACATGAACCCTATGTTCTCGATGGCATAAATTGGAACAACATTCCGGTCAACCTCGACGACATCGAGCGAATCGAGGTCTTTCGTGGCTCGAATTCCGCCAGCTACGGGGCGAATGCGTTTCTGGGCGTCGCCAACATCATCACGCGTAGCGCCGCGCAAAGCGCTGGTGGCTATGTCGAAGTCCATGCCGGCAGTGACCGGATTCTCGATGCCGCGGCTCGCATTGGTAGTGGCAATGACGGCGTAAATTGGCGGATCTCCGCCGGTCATCGTCAGGACGATGGACTGACAGGTGCGTTTGACGATCGCAGGATCAATTACTCCAGCCTGCTAGGCGAAGTGCAGCTCAACGCCACGGATCAGTTATCCCTGCAACTGGGCATCGACAGCAACGAGCTGGAAACCGGCTCAAAGCGCACTGCCGGCGATCCCGAGCGAACCGAGCGAACGAAAGCCGCCTTCGGCTTGATTCGTTGGCAGCGCACGTTCGATCATGATCATGAGATGTCGATTTCGTACTGGGCCACTTATGAGGAGGGCCACGATAAGTTCACGATACCGATCCCATTTACCGACGGCCTTGCAGTCGACTACGGGCGCAGAGCCGTGCGCAATCAATTGGAGTATCAGCATTTTCTGGGCTTGAACACGGAATTGCGCATGTCGTGGGGCGCCGAGATACATGACGATTCGCTGAAAGCCCCTCAGTACTTCAACACGACGTCATCGCAGAATGCAACCGCGGCGACCGCGTACCTGAATGCGGAATGGCGACCGTCGCCCATGTGGACATTCAACGTGGGCGGATCGGTGGGGTACGCGTCGACCAGCGGCAGTTATTTCGCTCCACGCGCGGTAGCGAACTGGAAGTTCTCCCCAGAGCAGACGGTGCGGCTCGGCTATTCGACCTCGTATCGCACCCCCTCGCTATTTGAACAGCGCTCCGACTGGCGGTTCGTTTATCAAGGCCAAACGATCGACATACGCTATTTGTCGCGCGGCGGCTTGCAACCTGAGCAGGTCAAGGTGGTCGACCTGAGCTATCTTGGCGATTGGCACCGCAGTGGACTGGTGGTCGACGCGCGAGTGTTTGGCGAACGAGTTACCAGGATCATCACTCAGCAACTGTATTCGCTGCCACCAGGCACCGAATTTGATCCGAAGTCGGGCGCATACGACTTGCGCAACGCCGATTCAGCAGACCTTATCGGAGTGGAAGGCCAGATTCGCTATCGACCCACCGCGAATCAGCTCTTGTTGATCGGTGGTTACCTGACACGGCGTGATGGATCGACCAGCGCCATCACCGAGTCGATTCCAGGTTACGGTCTGCACGCGTTGGGATCGGTCCGCTTCGGTTCGGAACACAATTTCAGTCTTGCGTACTACCGCACAGCCCCGATTCGTTGGCTAGGCGAGCCGCAACGAATCGGCGCCACAAACCGGCTGGATGCCAAGTTGGAAAGGACATTCAATATTGGCGTTAACCGCGCGAGTATCGCCGTTGTAGGCCAGTCTCTGTTGGGAAACACCACAGACTTTAGGCCTTCGCAGCAGTTCAGCCGTCGGGTCTGGCTGACATTCGCGCTCGAGCATTGAGGAACGCGGTGTTCGCGCGCCGTTTCCTGCCTCGCCTGATTTGGCTGTTGGCATTGGCCTGCCCGATAAGTAACTGTTACGCCGAAGACCTCGCGATTCTGCTTAGCGGCGCCGATGGCGTGTATCGAGAGGTGCGCGACGCCATTGAAGCCGAGGTGGCGAAGGACAGTGACGTCCGGGTAGTGGTCGATGTCGTTGGCACGCAATCCGCCCCCGAAGTGGCAGCCGGCAATCACCTGCTCTTGATTGCGGTCGGGACACGCGCAGCGGAACTCGTGTTAAGGCCCGGACAGTTGCGCGCTCCGGTCCTCGTTTTGCTCGTCCCGCGAAATACCTTGCTCAATCTGACGGCGCGCCTCGACGGCTCCGAAACGCGACGCGTGACGGCAGTCTTTCTCGATCAGCCGTTCGTGCGTCAAATTGAGCTCATTCGCCAAGTGTTTCCCAATCTGACCCAGCTTGGCGCCGTCGTTGGCCCGGAATCGGGCAGAGAAGTGGAGCGATTGCGGACGATAGCCGCGGCACGTGGAATCAAACTCGTCGCGGAGCGTGCTGAAATCCAGACCGAATTGTTCTCGGTCTTGCAGCGAATCATGTCTGCGGCCGAGGCGTTCTTGGCGATCCCAGATGCCAAGCTGGTGAACGCCGATACCGCGCAGAATCTATTGCTGACATCCTTTCGATTTCGAACGCCAGTGATCGGATACTCGGCGGCCTATGTGCGCGCGGGTGCGCTCGCCGCGGTCTATTCGACGCCGCAACAAGCGGGAAAAGAGGGCGGGGAAATCGCGCGCGCAGTATTGAAGGGCTCCGCGTTGCCAGCCTCGCGATACCCCCGCGCGTTCCGCGTCGGCGTGAATCGACACATGGCAGCGACGTTAGGCTTGGTTGTTGCCGACGAAGAGACACTGAAGGATCGGATTCAGCGTGGAGAAATTGAGTGAAGTGGCGACCCGACAGCTTCCGTTCGCGCATTATGGCCATCGCCATGCTTCCGGCCATCGTGCTCGCCATCGGGCTCGGTTCGTATATGGTCATACAACACCACGGCGCGCTGGAACAGGACCTCAAACAGCGGGGTCACCTCATGGCGCGCCAACTCGCGGCAGCGTCCGATTACGGGGTTTTCGCGGGAAACTCCAATGCTTTGCAAAACTTGGTTGACTCGATCATTTCGGAATCCAGCGTGGCTGGCGTGGTGGTGGCTGACAGGCAAGGGAAAGTCCTGGCATCCAAAGGCACGCCGATTGAACTTCCAGCGTCTAATCTTGAGCTTGTCGCCAGTGCGCGCGAGATCGATCGTGGCACATCGGTAACGGAGGGCGAATGGGTGTTTGTTGAGCCGGTACGAAGTCCGGCATTGCTTGTCGACGACATTAGCGATGCACGCCCATTCGCGGACGTCGGGGCTAACAATCGTGGATACACCGGGATTGTAGCGGTCTTGCTGACTACCACCGCAATCTCACTCGAAAAGAGGCAGTTCGCTTTCGCCGTTGGATCAATTCTCGTCGTCGTCCTGTTCGGCGCTGGGTTGATCGCGCGGAGGATGAGTTCTCGCGTGTCTGAGCCAATCATCGACGTTGCCCGTGCTGTCGAACGGATCGGACGTGGGGAGCCCGGAGTGCGCGTAAGGCCAAGTGCAATCGGGGTATTGCATCGACTTGGCAGCGGTGTGAATCAAATGGCTTTTCGCCTCGAGCATTCGATGCAGGATTTGGAGTCACGGGTAGCCATCGCGACTCGCGAGCTTTCCACTCGCAGGGACGAGGCTGAACGCGCTAATCAGGCGAAGACGCGGTTTCTCGCTGCGGCGAGTCATGACTTGCGCCAGCCAATTCATGCTCTCGGCATGTTTGTCGCGGCCTTGAGCGAGCCGCGCTCGGAGGCCGAGCGAACCCAGTTGATCGAACAAGTCAACCGTGCTGTAAGCGCATTGGGGACGCTGCTCGACTCGTTGCTCGACATCTCCCGGCTCGATGCGGGGCGGATAGAGGTCAACAAGGCGCCTCTGGCGCTGCAGGAGCTCTTCGACCACCTGCGATTTACGTTCGCGGAGGCAGCCGAATCCAAAGGGTTGGAACTGATCGTTCGCCGAACGTCCTACTGGGTCATGAGCGACGGCGTGCTGCTGGAGCGGATTCTGACGAATCTAGTGGCAAATGCGATTGCTTATACACGATTTGGTCGGGTCGTCGTAGCAGCGCGTCGACAGGGAGAACATGCCCGTGTTGAAGTGCGGGATTCGGGAATTGGCATTCCGAAAGACGCTCACGATCGAATCTTCGACGAGTTCGTGCAACTGGATAATCCGGAACGCGACCGTAGCAAGGGCATCGGCCTGGGCCTCGCAATCGTGCGGCGCCTTGCGACCCTACTTGACAACTCAATCCGGGTGCGCTCCTGCCCGGATGTGGGCTCGGTTTTCTCCATCGAAGTCCCGCGGACGAGCGCCCAAGCAGGTCCCATTGCCGTCGCTCATGCCGGTGTCGACAGCGTGACTCAGATGAACATGTGCGTCCTGGTAATCGATGATGATCCGATGGTGCGCGACAGCATCGCAGGGCTTCTTCGCGATTGGGGCTGCGACGTTTATCTGGAGCCCGGAGACGCGTACCTACCTTCGCGTTTGGTTGATTGGCCGGTGCTTCCGGATGTAATTTTGTGTGATTTGCGGCTTGCCGGTGGTCTCTCGGGAACGGAGTTGATTGCCTCCATCCACGCCGCTGCGGGCATGCGCATTCCCGCTATAATCGTCACCGGTGACACGGATCCACAAACCGTCCGGGAAGCAAGTCGGACAGGCAACATTGTTCTGCGCAAGCCAGTTCGCCCCGCGCAGCTTCGTGCGTTGTTGCGCACGCAGGTGCGTACCCGGGGAGCGCCAACCTCCCACCAGTCATGAATGAGAAATCGTTGCACGCTTCGAGTGAATCAATTCCTCCACGTAGCCAGCGCGCATCCAGTAGGGGTGCCTTTCGACCTCGTACTCTTGATCCCGATTGGCATAGAAGTCTCGCACACGCAATGGGTTCGCTTCGTGGTTGACCGACAGGAACCGATCCGTGTTGAGAAAAATATGCTCCCAATAAAGCTGTGCAATCTGGCGGTCGATTTCGGTGAAGGAATCGAAGTTCACCACTAAGTCCGCCTGCTCTCTGGAAGCGAGGAATGCAGCGGGCGGGATGACCCGGATGGGTCTTGCGGCGTCGGTTTCACCGAACAGGGATATCGCTGTGTCGCCGAGCGTCCGGCCCAGAAAGTATGAGGAAGACAGGGCCGTGAGGGGCAGGTCTACGATGGTGTAGTGGGCGATGCCGAGCTTGGCCGCATAGTAGGCAGTGCGCCCCAGGCCGGCGCCGATCTCTATCACTCGCCCTTTGCCTGGATCGCGCATCAGTTCCATGATGCGCCACGCCTGATACAGTGCCTGTACAGCCCGATAGCCCGCTATTCCACGCGGAGTACGGACACCGAATTCATGGGGGTAGGGATTCGGAAAATCTATGGCAATGCCGAGCGCCTCGTCGAGCCTTTCGATCAGAAATTCGATCGAGTACTGAGCGGGCGAGCGGAAGCCATGGGTTTCGGGATTGTCCAGCGGGATCGCTCCCACAGCCTCGGCCAGCCGGCCCAGGCTCTCGAGGATCTGTCCCGTGTACCCGGCGAGAGCGGCTCCGTCGGTCA
>Ga0209254_10003780_pt1 | contig 13813 bp, 14 predicted proteins | sample FrelakmetDIP11DI_FD_187148 | JGI IMG/M metagenome (GOLD analysis project Ga0209254, IMG submission 187148) | Freshwater lake sediment microbial communities from the University of Notre Dame, USA, for methane emissions studies - DIP11 DI (SPAdes)... | ecosystem: Environmental > Aquatic >...
ACCGCCGCCGAAGAACACCGACACGAGCTCGCGGCCCGCGCAGTCGCGCGCCGCGAGCTCGAGGTCCTCGAGCAGGGCCTCGACGTAGGCACGCTCCGGCAGGCCGGCGGCCGGCACCGCATGCGAGTTGAAATCGCAGTACGGGCACTTTCGCACGCACCATGGCAGGTGCACGTACAGGGACAGCGGGGGTACGGCGAGGGTCACGCGGGTGCGGATGGACCGGTGAGCGCCGCCACCAGCGCCCGCAGCGCCTGGCCGCGGTGGCTCTCGCGGTTCTTGCGCTCCGGGTCCAGCTCGGCAGCCGTCACGGCTCCGTCGCCGACCAGGAACAGCGGGTCGTAGCCGAAGCCTCCGCTGCCGCGGGGCAGGCGCGCGATGCGTCCCTCCCAGCTCGCCTGGCAGACCACCGGCGATGCGTCGAGCGGCCCGCGCAGGTAGACCATCGCGCAGCGGTAGCGCGCGTGGCGCGCGGCATCGGGTGCGGACTCGAGCTCGGCCAGCAGGCGCGTGTTGTTCGCGGCATCGTCCGCCCGCGGTCCGGCGTAGCGGGCGGAGAGGATCCCGGGCGCGCCGTCGAGCGCATCGACCTCGAGGCCCGAGTCGTCGGCGATCGCCGGCAGGCCGGCGGCGATCGCCGCGAACCGCGCCTTCAGGATCGCGTTCTCGACGAAGCTCAGGCCGGTCTCGTCCGCGGCACCGGCGGTGAACTCGGACTGCGGCCGCACGTCGACGTCCCACGGCGCCAGGATGGCGCGCATCTCGCGCAGCTTGCCCGCGTTGCCGGTGGCGAGCACGAGCCGCGGCGGCAGCCCGTCGCGGGAGCCGCTCATCGCCGCGGGCGGGCCGGCTCGCGCGCCAGCGGCGCCTGCAGGGCCTCGCCTTGCGCAGTGAACAGCCGCTGGCAGGCCCCGGCCGCGAGATCCAGCAGCTCGTCGAGCTCGTGGCGCCGGAAGGCGTGGCCCTCCGCCGTACCCTGCACCTCGATGAACCCGCCGCCGTTGTTCATGACGACGTTCATGTCGGTCTCGGCCGAGGAATCCTCGGCGTAGTCGAGGTCCACGACGGGCGCGCCGTCCACGATGCCGACCGACACCGCGGCGACCTGGCCGTGCAGCGGGCTCGACGCGATGGCGCGGCGGCGCACGAGAGCGTCCATGGAGTCGGCGAGCGCGACGTAGGCCCCGGTGATCGAGGCCGTGCGCGTGCCGCCGTCGGCCTGCAGCACGTCGCAGTCGAGCGTCACGGTGCGCTCGCCGAGCGCCCGCAGGTCCACGACCGCGCGCAGTGAGCGGCCGATCAGCCGCTGGATCTCGAGCGTGCGGCCGTTCTGCTTGCCGCGCGCCGCCTCGCGCGCCGAGCGCGTGTGGGTCGCGCGCGGCAGCATGCCGTATTCGGCCGTGACCCAGCCCTCGCCCTTGCCGCGCAGGAACGACGGCACGCCGTCCTCGACGCTCGCGGTCACCAGCACCCGCGTGTCGCCGAACTCGACCAGCACCGAGCCCTCGGCGTGGCGGGTGAAGCCGCGGGTGATGCGGACTGCGCGCAGCTCGTCCGGGGCTCGGCCGCTCGGTCTCACGTGGGCGTCTCCTCGGACGGCGGTCAGGGGCCGAGCCAGCGCAGCGCGGCGACGGTGGTGTTGTCGGCGAAGGGTGCGTTCGCCTGGACCGCGAGCGCGCCGAGCTCCGCGAGCGCCTCGTCGAGGCTGCGCCCCCGCGGCCCGCCGGTCGCGCCGATCTGCGCATCGTCCACGCCGGACCACAGGCCGTCCGAGCACAAGAGCAGCACGTCGCCGGGTCGCAGCGCGCGACGGCTCCCGAGCGTCATCTCGGGCAGCGCGGGATCGCCGCCCAGGCAGCTCTCGACGAAGTTGCGCATCGGGTGGTCCTGCGCCTGCCCCTCGGTGATGCGGCCCGCGCGCAGCAGCTGCTCGACGTGGGTATGGTCGCGGGTGCGCTCGACGACCCGGCCGCCGCGCAGCAGGTAGACGCGGCTGTCGCCGATGTGCGCCCAGTAGGCGTTGCGGCCCTGCACGATGCAGGCCGCGCAGGTGGCGCGCGGGCGGACTTCGGGCGGCAGGTCGCGGCCGAGCGCCACCACCGCCTCGTGTGCCCGGCCCATGGTGAGATGCAGCAGGCCCGCCGGGTCGAACAGCGGCCGGCTCGCGGCGGCGAATTCCTCGAGCATGGTGCGGACGGCAGCCTCGGCGGCGCGGGCGCCGTCCGCGTGGCCGCCCATGCCGTCGACGACGGCGAGGAAGGCCGCGCCATCGTCCGCTGTGACGACCGCACGGTCCTGGTTTTCTTCGCGATTTCCGAGGAGGCTCAGTTCCGCGTGCTCGATCTGCAAGGGACGCTCCGGCACGCCTGTTCTCATGTAGACTGCGGCGTGGATTTATAGCACTCGCGCCGCGTGCGCGTAAGTGGCGCGCCCACCGCCCCCTCCCGTGCAGCTTCCCGGTAACGACCCATGATCCGCAGCATGACCGGCTTCGCGCGTCGCGAGCGCCAGGGACCGTGGGGGACGTTGACCTGCGAACTGCGCTCGGTCAACCACCGCTACCTGGAGCTGTCGCTACGCCTGCCCGAGGACCTGCGCGGACTCGAGAGCGACGCGCGCCCCCTGCTCGCAGCGAACCTGCGCCGCGGCAAGGTGGATGCGGGGCTGTTCCTGCGCGGCGCCACGGCGGCCTCCCCCACGATCGACATCAACCGGCCGCTCGTCGAGCAGGTGCTGGCGGGCGCGGGCCTGATACGCGGACTCGCGGGCGCCGCCGTGGGACCGGTCGACCCGCTCGACCTGCTGCGCTGGCCCGGGGTGATCCGCGACACCGAGCGCGACGTCGCACCGGTCGCCGCGGCGGCGATGGAGCTGCTGCGCGAGACGGCGTCCGAGCTCAACGAAGCCCGGGCCCGCGAGGGCGCACGCATCCGCGACATGGTCGCCCAGCGCTGCGAGGCGCTGCGGGAGTCCGTCGCGACGGTGCGGGCCCGCCTGCCCGAGGTGACGGCGCGCATCCGCGCCCGCGTCCTCGAGCGCGTCGCGCAGGTCGGCACGACCGTGGACCCGGAGCGGCTCGAGCAGGAGATCGCGCTGCTCGCCTACAAGATGGACGTCGAGGAGGAACTCGACCGGCTCGGCAGCCACATCGCCGAGACCCTGCAGGTGCTCGACTCGATCGAACCCGCCGGCCGCCGCCTGGATTTCCTGATGCAGGAGTTCAACCGCGAGGCGAACACGCTCTCCTCGAAGTCGCAGGACAACGAGACCACCCGCGCCGCGGTGGACATGAAGGTGCTGATCGAGCAGATGCGGGAGCAGGTCCAGAATGTGGAATGAGGGGCCGGTCCCCGGGCGCCGTCGCGGGCGGCTGTTCGTGATCGCCGCGCCCTCGGGCACGGGCAAGACCTCGGTGGTGCGCGCGCTCATGGAGCGTGAGCCGGGCCTGCGCTTCTCGATCTCCTACACCACCCGCCCGCGCCGGCCGAACGAAATCCACGGGCGCGACTACTTCTTCGTGGATCACGACGAGTTCGAGCGCATGGTGACGGCCGGGGAGTTCCTCGAACACGCGCGGGTGTTCGACAACCGCTACGGAACGGCGCGCAGGCAGGTGCAGGGCGCGCTCGCGGCCGGCCAGGACCTGATCCTCGAGATCGACTGGCAGGGCGCGCGGCAGGTACGGAGTGCCCTGCCCGAATGCGCCGGCGTATTCATCCTGCCGCCGTCGCGGGCCGAACTCGAGCGGCGGCTGCGCGGCCGGGGCACGGACGCGGAGGAAGTGATCCAGCGGCGCCTGCGCGACGCCGCCGCCGACATGACGCACTGGCCCGAATTCGACTACGTCGTGGTCAACGACGACTTCGCGCGGGCCGTCGAGGAGCTGCGCGCGATCGTGGACGGCCGCGGCGACGCCTCGATCCGCGGGCGCCCGGGCCTCGCCGAATTCGCGGCGGGCTTGACGGGGGCGGCGGAGGGACGCGGCTAGCCAGAGGCGCGAACGGGCCTGTGCCCAGCCGCGGTCCGCCCTCTGCCGTCGTCCGCCCCGCTCAGAAGATCTCCCGCCAACCGACCCGGCGCGCTTCCACCGCCGCGCTCGGCGCCACGGGTACGGTCATGGCCCGCACGGTGGTGTCGGCCTGCGTGACGATGGCGATCAGCTTGTTCGTGGGCAGCCTGATCAGCGTCAGTCCGGTCGCGATCGACGCGCCGATCGGTTGCCCGACCTCCATCGCCTTCTCGGTCACGACCGGGCCGCCAGACCTGAAGTCGAGGGTGTAGAGCCAGCTCTTTCCGCCGACCTCGCAGTAGTCCTCGGTGGGCTCGTTGGCGACCAGCACGAGGCTGCCGAGCTGCAGTCGCGGATCCACGTTGACCCGCTCGCCAACGGGCAGGTTCATGAACCAGCCGTTCTTGACGGACCAGTCCACTGCCACCGGGCTCGGGATGGTCCGCGGCGTGACGCTCGCATCCAGCGTCTGCTCGACGAGCTTCGCGGCCGCGGCCGTGAGTACGCCGAGATCCTCGCCGGTGTCTTTCACGGCGTAGACGGCCTGCGCCACGGCGGAGGACGGCGCCGCGGGCGCCAAGTCGCCGAAGCCCAGGTAGCGGCCGGTGCCGAAGTAGATCGACCGGTAGTTCACGCCGCCCGGACCCTTCACGCGCCCGAGTTCCGGACGCACCGTGATCGGCTGGTTGCCCACCACTGCCGACGTCCGGCCGAGGCGCTGCGAGCCGCCGGTGATGTCGAAGCGCCACAGGCTGCCGCCGAGGTCGCCGCCGTAGACGTACTCCGTGGTGTTGTCCACCACCGAGTTCGCGACGAAGTTGTTGATCTTCGCGATGCCGCTGACGTCGGCGTCGGCGACGGCGCCGTCGCTGATGATCTCCCGCAGCCTGGCGCCGGTGAACGCGTCCACGACGTACAGGCGTCCTTTCGCATCGCCCGGTGCGGAGTTGTTGTAGCCGGAGGCGAAGACCACGACCCAGCGCCCGTCGGAGCTGCGCTTGGTCAGGATCGGGTTGCCGTAGGAGTAGCCGAGGTCGCTGTCCTCGCCCGTGCCGAACTCCCAGAGCGCGCGCGGGTTGGCGGGATCGGTCACGTCGAGGGCGTAGTACGCCCGGCCGCCACGGCCCAGGCCGCCGATCAGAACGGTCTTCCACTCGGATCCGTCGTAGGCGTCGCCGACGGTGATCGGCCCGTCCACGAAGAACTCGTGCTTGCCCGCATAGGTGGCGTCGGCGAGCTTGTACAGGCGCGGGATCACGGCGCTGGGCACGTAGGCCCAGCGCTCGACGCCGGTCACGGCATCGAGCGCGTGCAGCATGCCGTCGTTGGCCCCGACGTACACGATCGGGTCACGCTCGCGTTTCGCGGCCGCAAAGACTGAATAGTCGGCGTCGCCGTACTTGAAGTCCGGCTTGCCCACGAACACCGGCGAGGCGTTGACGATGTCGCCGAGCGCGAAGGTCCGGTCGCGGAACAGGCGCATGGCGTTGTCGGCCTCGTCCTCGCGACCGTTCTGGCCGCGCAGGAAGGCGATCATCGCGTCGTCCGTGGCAGCGGCCTTCTGCAGCGCGTCCCACGAGTCGAACTGCGTCAGCGCGCCGAGCGGATTGGCGCCGTCGGAGCGGAAGTAGCCCGCCGCCCTCTCGACGGCGAGGTTGGCGAACGTGAACTCCCTCAGCCTGGTCGCCGCGGCCGGGCTGAAGGTGTAGATGTTCCGGGAGTCTGCGTCCTTGTCGACCTTGGCCACGAGCTGCTCGCGGGCCGACCACTTCACGGTGTCCGACAGCGCGCCCGTGATGAGATCGATGTCGCGCGCCAGCAGGTCGCCATACCAGAGTCCCGTGGTGTACTGCGCGACGTATGCATAGTTGTCGCCCGCCACGGGCTCGAGGCTGCTCGTCGCGGCGGCCGCGGCCGACGCGTTGCTCACCGAGATGGCGGCCAGCGTCTTCCTGAGGGCGGACACCAGCGAATCCGGGGTCGAGGCGCTGAGGTACTGCCCGCGGCCGTTCACGGCCGCGTGCCAGAGGTCGTCGATGCGCGCCACGACCGTGTTGTCCGGAGACGCCGTATCCGGATTCGGCCAGTTCTTGCTGCCCTGCAGGATGTCGGTGTAGTCGGGAGAACCGCCGGTCGCGTAGGTCTCGGAATAGCCCAGCACGCCGTTCACGCCCATGCCGAGCGTGAAGGTCGTCATGTGCTGGTGGGAGGCCTCGTCGGCGCCGGCCGACGGGACGTTGTTGGTGGACACGTCGAGCCGCGAGCCGTCCTCGAGCTTGCCGCCGAGCCCCGCTGCCGGCCGCAGGTCGGTCTTGTAGTAATACATGGCGATGTCGGCGAGCGAGTTCGGGTACTTGCCGGCATCGAGGTACGGCCGCAGCGTGCCGGCGACGCCGTCCTGGTCGCCGACTTTCGTCACGTTGTCGATCTTCAGGGGACCGTACGAAGCCGTCTCGGCGCCCGTATTCCAGTATCCGTCGGTCGTCAGGATGCTGAAATTCTGCTGGCAGGAATACTGGACGGGATCGCTGTCGCCCGCGATCACCTTGCCGGCGTACACCTGCCCGGCCTTGGACAGCGCTCCACGCAGCGGCGTGCCGCAGCCGCTGCCCACCGGGCAGCCCGCACCGTACAGCTTCGAGTACCAGTTGGTGCGGTGCGCGCCCTCGAACCGGGCGAGATTGAGGAACTTGGCCGATGCGAGGCGCGGATTGCTCTCGCTGATGGCGACGTAGCCCACGCGGAACTTCTCGTCCACGCCCGCGAACGCACGCCCGGCGGCGGACTTCATCGTCAGCATGCGCGTCCGGTAGTAGCTGTACCAGTTCGCGAAGTTCTGGCGCTGGGCGACGGTCGCGACCGTCAGTCTGACCAGGGTGTACTGTCCGTTGGCCGCGCAGGTGGACGGCGGACTCGCCGGGGCCACGGTGTAGCGATAATAGTACGCGGCCTGCTCCGCATCCGCGGCGCCCGGCCCGCCCGCGGCCGCGAGATTGCGGTTGTCGCCGGTCACGTAGGCGCGGAACTTCGATCTCAGGTCCGTGGTGCCCTTGCCGACGTTGAAGCCGTCGTTCCAGGCAGCGTTGAACGACGAGTTCGGGTAGTCGGTGCCGTCGGCCTGCTTCGGCGGGGCGTAGACGACGTCCGGGTTGTAGTAGACCTTGTTGTAGCCATGGTTCTTGAAGCAATTGCTCGTGCCCTTGGCCCAGGCCGCGTCCGGCATGAACTCCCAGTTCATGCTGGTCGAGTCGTCCAGGATGAAGTGGATGTTCGGCGGCACGACCTTGCTGAGCCCCGAGATCATCGGCACGGTGGCGAGGTCCACTGCGGCTGCCATCGTGGGCGCCGGACCGAGTCCGGCGATGATGGTGAGCGCCGTGCCCGCAAGCAGTCCTTTCCATCTCATGACGTCCACCCCCTCAGATCACCACGAGCAGCTGCACGTAACGGACCGTGTTGCGCGGTCCGTCGATGCGCGTCGTGATGCGGTAATAGGTCTGCGCCTCGGCCGTCAGCGCCCTGCTGCCGTAGGAGGCGCCGCCGCGCGTGCTCCCTTCGCTCGATCCGCTGCCGACCCGGGAGCAGACCATCGGCGTCAGGCCGTCCGCCGCCACCAGCGCGTTCGGATCGCCCGCAGCATTGCAGACGCGATTGATGACATAGCGCACCGTGAATCCGTCCGGAACCCCGGCGGCGCCGGTCGCGGTCGCGACCATGTTGCAGTCCTCCCCCGGGTCTGCCCCCGTCCAGTCCACGTCGTCGGCGACGTCGTCGGGGGTGCGGGTTCCGGTCAGGTCGCAGTTGTCGGCGGTGGTCGCGAAGTAGCCGGCCGCGGCATTGTCATCGTTGTCCTCGAACACGTCTCCGCCACCGGCGTTGTCGAGGAGCCACTGGACTGCCTCCGCGCCTGCGGCGTCACCCGCCGCGAGCGCGGTCTCCTGGAACGCGAGATTGCCGACGATGAGCGTGCCCGTGTCGCTCGAGCGCAGCAGCGCGACCGCGGCGAAGCCGATGATCACCAGCGCGATCAGGACGACCAGCAGGGAGATCCCCGACTGGGCCCGCCTCGCCCGCGCCCGGATTGCTGCCTTCATACGCCCGCCCAGATGACGTTGATGATCGGGACCACCACCCGGAGCACCTTGTAGCGGTACCGGCGCTCGGCGTCCGTCAGCGCCATCGCCTGCTCGGTCACCAGCCCCTCGTCCCACAGCACCAGCGATGCCGGGCTGACCACCTCGCGCTCGAGGTTGCCGCGGGTGACGATCGCGACGCGCACCGCCTTGATGCGCGCCTGGTCGGCGGCGGTCGGCGCCGCCCACGTGGCGCCCGTGGCCGACACCCACTCGTTGACCGTCTGGCTGCCCGCGGGGGCCACGCCGTACTGGGCCTGCAGGTTGACCACCTGCGGCGTGATCGAGTCCGCCTCCGCGAGCGCCGGATCGGCCGGTCCCGCGATGGCGTCCCAGGAGGCGAGGTCGCAGGAGTTGGCGGCGGCGGGGACGTCGCCGTCGCTGCAGATGACGCCGAACGCCCGCAGGCCGAGGCGGCCGAGGTTGACCACGACGTCGCCCACTTCGTAGCTCACTGGATTCGAGAAGGCGAGAGCCGGGGCCGCCGGGTTGTAGGGGAACGCCCCGCCCGAGGCGTGCCGGAGCCGCCAGCCGCTGCCGGTGGGTTCCGGGTCATTGCTCAGCTGCATCAGCGTGCAGCGCTGCACCCCTTCGGCACTGCCCACGAGGGAGAGATCGCCCTCGGCGAGGCCGAGACTGCCGTTCACCGTCACGGGCCCGTCCGGCGCAGCCATGTTCTGGACGATCGTGGCCGGCGCCACGCTGAAGTCGGCGTCGCTGCGCAGCACATGGATGCGATCGGGACCGGCGGCGCCGTCGATGATCCTCAGCGGCGCGAGCGGAGCGCCGTCGGAGACGGTGGCGGCGCCGTGATAGATGTTGATGCCCGGGCCGCAGGCGAACCCCGTGGGCAGCGTGAGGCCGGCGCCGGCCATGCGGACCTCGCGCGCGATCATGTGCATGCCGACCGACGCGCCGATCGTGGCGTCGTTCGCGACCGTGGCCGTGCGCTTGCGGGCCTCGTACACGGTGAGCACCTGCATGACCACGACGATCGTGATGAGGGCCAGCGTCACCCCCACCATCAGCTCGACCAGCGACAGGCCCCGGTTGCGCGCGCGCATGACTCAGTTGCCTGCCAGGGTCGCGACGACGACGTGGCTGCGCTCGGGCCCGCCGGGCAGCTGCCAGCCGATGGTGACGGTGACGACGTTGTCGTCGACCAGGATCGTCCGGGTTCCCCCCGGCAGTTCGGGGACTGCGCCATCTTCGACGGCGTAGGCATCGAGGTTGTCGAGGTCCACCCACATGCGCCCGATCTGCTCGTCGGCGAGGGCCACGGCCTGGGAACGGAACTCGTTCTCGCCCGTGTCCCTGACCGCGGTCCCGAGCAGCCGCACCAGCGCCATGATGCCGATGGAAAAGAGCAGCACCGAGACCAGCACCTCGATCAGCACGGAGCCGCGCGCGCAGCGACGGGAGGCCTTGATTACCACGCTCACAGGCAGGCCCTGGAATCGGTGGCGTCCGCGGCCGGGTCGCATAGCCTCGACACGCCGCCTGCGAGCACCTGCACGCGCAGCGGCCGGTAGCCGTCGACCCCCGGGAGCTCCGCCGAGGCGATATCGATCCGGGCAATCGGTTCGGAGGCGTCCGGATTCGGATCCAGGACCCGGCCGAACGAGTCGAACGTCACGCGGTCGGCGTCGTCGGGCGTGAACGTCAGCTCGAGGCCCCGCCGGCCCTCGTTGCCCGAGCCCTGGTGCAGGACCTCGACCGCGCCGGCCACGACGGTGCTCACCTGCCAGCCGGTCCCGTCGGTCAGGAACTCGACCCGCGCATTGCGCCGGACCGCTTCCGTGCGCGCGAGCGTGAGGCCGTACTTGAGAGATTCGCCGGCGGCCCGGATCCGCCCGTTCTCGATCACGCCCCGCATGGTCGGCACACCCGTCACCAGGAGGATCGCGAGCACGGCGACGGTGATCAGCACCTCGACGATCGTGAATCCCCGGGCGGTGCGCATCAGCAGTCGTCTCCCCGGCGGGCGATCCAGCAGTTGCCATCCCCCCACGGGCCGTCGGAGGTGCGGAGGTTGGCCTGGTCGATCGTGAAGACGAAGTCCTCCATCTGGCCATTGCCGGTGGCCGTGATCGTGTAGGTGTCCGCGCCGAGATCGTCGCACTCGATGGCGAAACTGCGGGTGTCGCCCGGGCAGGGCATGTCTTCGTAGGTACGGTTGTCGAGGAAGAACTGCTCCGCCACGACCCGGCCGGCGCCGAGCACCTCGGTCACTTCGGCGACCGCCCCGCGGCGCACGTAGTCCCGGTAGGACGGCACGGCGATCGACATCAGGATGGCCAGGATGGCCACGGCGATCATCAGCTCGATGAGCGTGAATCCGCTGGAACCCTTCGGACCAGCGGCCAGCCTGCGTGAAAGCTCGGTTTTCATAGCACCATCGACAGTCATGAAGCCCACGTTTTCGCCGCCGGAAACCTACCACGGTGGTACCGCGCCCGAACCGGCCGATCGCGAACCTGTGAAGCACCTCACGCAAGTGGGCCCCCGGCCGGGCCGCGGACGCGGCTCAGGCCTCGACCGGTACCGGCAGGCACGCGGACCGGACGACCCGCCGGCGGACCGGGCGTCCAGCCGCCCGCCGAGCAGGCTTGTGATATCCTCCGCAACCCATCGTCCCTTTCGGACCGGCTCCAAGCACCCGCCATGGCCCGCATCACCGTCGAGGATTGCCTGCAGAACGTCCCGAACCTGTTCCAGCTGGTGCTGGTCGCGTCCAGGCGCGCCCGCAAGCTGGCGAACGGTGCGGAGCCCGCGCTCGAGTGGGCGAACGACAAGCCCACGGTGCTCGCGCTGCGCGAGATAGCGGCCGGCCACATCGGGCTCGAGATCCTCGAGGAGCCGGACCGCCCGCCTCAGGAGTTCATCCCCGAGCCCGAGTTCATGGGCGAGCTGCGCGCGCCCCAACTCGGCCTGGGAGACTGATCCCCCGCCCACCGCCCCCCGAGGCGCCCCGATGGACGTCCGGTCTTCCCTGCGCAGTCTGCTGCCCTACGGAAGACGCTCCATCGGCATCAACCAGCTGATCGACAAGCTCGAGGCGTACCTGCCGCCCGATGACGTCGAACGCGTCCAGGCCGCCTACGACTTCGCCTTCCAGGCCCATGAGGGCCAGCGCCGCCGCTCCGGCGAGCCCTACATCACCCACCCCGTCGCGGTCGCCGACCTGCTCGCCGACCTGCGCCTCGACGCGCAGACCATGATCGCGGCGATCCTCCACGACGTGATGGAGGACACGCCGACCCTCAAGGAAGAGATCACCACGCGCTTCGGGCCCGAGGTTGCCGAACTCGTCGACGGGGTCAGCAAGCTCGACCAGATCCAGTTCAAGAGCCGCGCCGAGGCCCAGGCCGAGAGCTTCCGCAAGATGCTGCTCGCCATGGTGCGCGACATCCGCGTGATCATCGTCAAGCTCGCGGACCGCACGCACAACATGCGCACCCTGGGCGCCATGCCGCCCGCGAAGCGCCGAAACATCGCGCGGGAGACGCTCGAGATCTACGCGCCGATCGCCAACCGTCTCGGCATGCACGCCATCAAGGTCGAGCTCGAGGACCTCGGCTTCCGCGCGCTCTACCCGCGCCGCTACAAGGTCATCGAGACCGCGGTTCGCAGGGCGAAGGGCAACCAGAAGCAGTTCATGGCGCGAATCGAGGCCGCGCTCGCGGCCGCGCTCGCGAAGGCGCAGATTCCCGCGCGCGTCGAGGGCCGCGAGAAGGATGTCCACAGCATCTACCAGAAGATGCGGCGCAAGAAGGTCTCGCTGGGCGAGATCGTGGACGTCTACGGGCTGCGCATCATCGTGCGCGACGCCGATACCTGCTACCGCACGCTCGGCGTCGTCCACGGCGCCTACAAGCCGATGCCCGGCCGCTTCAAGGACTACATCGCGATCCCGCGCGCCAACGGCTACCAGTCGCTGCACACGACCCTGTTCGGTCCGAACGGCCTGCCGATCGAGGTGCAGATCCGCACCGAGGAGATGCACCAGGTCGCCGAGTCCGGCATCGCCGCGCACTGGCAGTACAAGGAGGGCGACGACTCCGGGCGCACCTACAGCGATCGCGCGCGCGAGTGGCTGCAGCAGCTCGTCGAGATCCAGCAGGGCGGCAACTCCGAGGAATTCCTCGAGAGCGTCAAGATCGACCTGTTCCCGGACAAGGTCTACGTGTTCACGCCCAAGGGCGACATCCGCCGCCTGCCGCGCGGCTCGACCTGCGTGGACTTCGCCTACGCAGTGCACACGGACGTCGGCAACCGCTGCGTCGCCGCCAAGGTGGACCGGCGGCTGGTGCCGCTCAGGACGCCGGTGCGCAACGGCCAGACCGTCGAGGTCATCACGGCCAAGGGCGCGACGCCGAACCCGTCGTGGGTGAATTTCGTCGTCACCGCGAAGGCGCGCGCGGCGATCCGCCAGTACCTCAAGAACCTCCAGCGCTCGGAGGCGGTGGACCTCGGACGGCGGCTGCTGAACCAGGCGCTCGAGGAGTTCTCGCTCAGCCTGCGCAAGCTGCCCGCGGAGGCTGTCGACGCGGTGGTCCGTGACCTCGGCCTGCGCAACGAGGAGGAGCTGTTCGAGAAGATCGGCCTCGGTGAGCGCGTCGCGCCGTTCGTCGCGCGACGGCTGCTGCCCGCGGAGGCCGGCACGCAGGGCGAAGGCACGGTCGGACCGCTCGCGATCGCCGGCACCGAAGGCCTGGTCGTCAGCTACGCGCGCTGCTGCTTCCCGATCCCGAACGACCCGATCCTCGCCAACCTGTCGACCGGTCGCGGCGTGGTCGTCCACCGCGAGGCCTGCGGCAACCTCGCCTCGTTCCGCAAGCAGCCGGAGAAGTGGGTGTCGGTCGCCTGGCAGGCCGCCACCGACCGGTTTTTCCACGTCGAGATCAAGGCCGAGGTCACCAACCGCATGGGAGTGCTCGCGCAAGTGGCCTCGGCGATCGCCGCCACCCAGACCAACATCGACCGGGTCTCCGTCGTCGAGCGCGACAGCGACAGCTCGACGCTCACCTTCGAGCTGCTCGTGCACGACCGCGGGCACCTCGCACGCGTCATCCGTGCGATCCGCGGCATGCCCGAGGTGCTGAAGGTGATCCGGACACTGACCTGAACGACCTTCCCTCCCCACCCCGACGGAATCCTCAATGTCTCGCACGCCCATCCACACTCCCCTCGCCCCGCAGGCCATCGGCACGTACTCGCAGGCGATCCGCGCCGGCAGCACCGTGTACCTCTCGGGTCAGATCCCGCTCGACCCGGCCAGCGGCGAGCTCGTCGCCGGCGACATGGAGGTGCAGGTGCGGCGCGTGTTCGAGAACCTCAAGGCCGTGGCCGGGGCGGCGGGCAGCGACCTGTCGCACGTCGTGAAGCTCACCGTCTATCTCACCGACCTCGCGCACTTCGCGCTGGTCAACCGAGTGATGGCAGAGTACTTCGCGCAGCCGTACCCGGCGCGCGCGGCGGTCGGCGTCGCCGCGCTGCCCCGGGGCGCCGCCGTCGAGATGGACGGCATCCTCGAGTTGTGACCCCGTTGTGACCCAGGCGCCGCCGCTCGACGAGCGGCCCGTCACCAGCCTGCGTGGCGTGGGGCCGGCCCTCGCCGCGACGCTCGAGCGGCTCGGCCTGCGCACCGTGCAGGACGTGCTGTTCCACC
>Ga0209254_10003781_pt1 | contig 13812 bp, 10 predicted proteins | sample FrelakmetDIP11DI_FD_187148 | JGI IMG/M metagenome (GOLD analysis project Ga0209254, IMG submission 187148) | Freshwater lake sediment microbial communities from the University of Notre Dame, USA, for methane emissions studies - DIP11 DI (SPAdes)... | ecosystem: Environmental > Aquatic >...
AGCAGCGCGCAGGCGGTCGCCGAGGCCACGCCGTGCTGGCCGGCGCCCGTTTCGGCGACCACGCGCGACTTGCCCATCCGCGCCGCCAGCAGCGCCTGGCCCAGGGCGTTGTTGATCTTGTGCGCGCCGGTGTGCGTCAGGTCTTCGCGCTTGAGGAAGATACGCGCGCCGCCCGCGTCGGCCGAGAGGCGCCGCGCTTCGTAGAGCGGCGTGGGCCGCCCCGCGAAGGTGACGAGCAGACGCGTCAAATCCTCCAGAAAGGCCCCGTCCTGCCGCAGGGCGAAGTAGGCGTCGCGCAGCTGGTCAAGCGGCGCGATCAGCGTTTCCGGGGCGAAGCGGCCGCCGTAGCGGCCGAAGTAGCCGCGGCTGTCCGGATCGCGACGGCCGAAGACGGGGCCGGTGAAGGGCGTGTTGGCGTTCATGGCACCTGTGCGGCGTCGGCCGCGGCGACGCCTTCGACGAACGCGCGAAGGCGGGCGGCGTCTTTGACCCCCGGCTCGCGCTCGACTCCCGACGACACGTCGACCGCGAACGGGCCCGCACGCGCGATCGCGTCACGGATGTTCGATTCGTCGAGTCCCCCGGCGAGGATGATGCGCCTGGTGCGAGCCGCGCGGGCGGCGGCGTCCCAGTCGATGGTGCGTCCCGTTCCGCCGCGGCGGTCCGGGTCGTGCGCGTCGAGAAGCGGCCACACCATTGGCGGCCAGGCCGCGATGGCCTCCGCGTCGAAGCCGGCGCCCGCGCCCACGGCCCTGATGCAGCGGCCCGGCACGCTCGTCCACATGCTCGCCGGCTCGTCGCCGTGCAGCTGGATCGCGCTCAGGCCAACTTCGGCGGCAATCGCACGAATCTCGTCGAGCGGCTGGTTGACGAATACGCCGACGATCGTGACAAACGGCGGCAGCGCGGAGGCGATGGCCGCCGCCTTGCGAGGCGGCAGGAACCGCGGGCTCCGCGGCCAGAAGACGAACCCCAGCGCGTCGACCCCGAGGCCCGCGGCATACAGCGCGTCGTCGAGGCGGGTGATGCCGCACACCTTGATTCGCGTGCGCATCACGCCTCCGGCTCCGCGCGTGTGGGGCCGTCGGTCACGGCCTGCGCGACCAGCTCCGCCAGGGCCGCGCCCGGATCGTCGGCGGACATCAGGCGTTCGCCGACGAGGAAGGCGCGGTAGCCGAGGAGGGCGAGGCGGTCGATGTCCGCCCGGCTGCGGATGCCGCTCTCGGCCACCATCACGGCGCCGGGAGGGGCCTGCTCGATGAGCGCCTCGCAAACGCGCGGATCGACAACGAGCGTGCGGAGGTCGCGGCTGTTCACGCCGATGATGTCCGCGCCGATATCGCGCGCCTCGGCGAGTTCGGTGCCCGAGTGGACCTCGACTATCGCCGCCAGGCCGAGGTCCGCGGCGCACCGCGACAACTGCTCCAGCGCGCCGCGGTCCAGCAGCGCGACGATGAGCAGGATGGCGTCGGCGCCTGCGGCGCACGCCTCGTAGACCTGATACGTGTCGAGGATGAAGTCCTTGCGCAGAAGCGGAAGCGAAGTGGCGGCCCTGACCGCCTCGAGATGCGCCAGCGCACCGTCGAAGAAGGTCGGTTCGGTGAGCACCGAGATCGCCGCGGCGCCACGCTGCTCATAGGCGCGCGCGATCGCCGCCGGCGCGTAGGCTGGAGCGAGCACGCCGCGCGCCGGCGAACGCCGCTTGCACTCGGCGATGACGTTGACGCGGTGTGCGCGCCCGATCGCGTCGCGAAACCGCCCGCCGTCCGGCCGCTGCCGTTCCGCCGCGCGCGCCAGCGCGTCAAGCGGCACGCGCTCGCGCCGTCGGGCCATCGTCGTGCGCACCGACGCCGCAATCGCGTCGAGCAGGCCGCCGCCGGACTGGGAGACGCCGTGCGCCCTCATGCCGCCGTCTCCCCGGGCAAAGGGGGCGGCGTCGCGGACCAGCGCACCAGCGCGTCGAGCGTGCGCTGCGCCGCGCCGCTGTCGATGGCCGCGGCAGCCGCAGCGAGCCCATCGGACAGGCGCGCGGCGCGGCCAGCCACCAGGAGCGCCGCGCCGGCGTTCAGCACCACCACGTCCCGCGCCGGCCCGCGATCGCCCGCGAGCACGGCGCGCACGATTCCGGCATTGGTCGCCGCGTCCCCGCCCGCCAGCGCCGACGCCGGCGCTTTGGGCAGCCCGACATCCGACGGGTGCACGTAGAACGTCTTCACGGCGCCGTCCCGGCACTCGGACACCTTCGAGTAGCCCGTGGTCGACAGTTCGTCGAGGCCGTCCGCGCCGTGCACCACCCAGGCGCGAGCGGACCCGAGCCCCGCCAGGGTTCTTGCGATGAGTTCGGTCAGCTCCGGCCGCGGCACTCCCACAATCTGGTGCGCCGGCCGCGTCGGGTTCGTGAGCGGGCCGAGCAGGTTGAACGCCGTGCGGACGCCCAGTTCCCTGCGCACCGCGACGACATGGCGCGTGGACGGGTGCATGGCCGGCGCGAACAGGAACGCGATGCCCGCCCGACTCAAACACCTCGCCAGCGCCGCGGGGCCGGCCGTGAGATCCACGCCGAGCGCCTCGAAGACGTCCGCGCTCCCGCACCGGCTCGACACCGAGCGGTTACCATGCTTGGCCACCGTCACTCCGCAGGCCGCCGTCACGATGGCGGCGGCCGACGAGATGTTGAAGGTCCCGCTCCGGTCACCGCCCGTGCCGCAGAGGTCGGTGGTCGTACCCGGCTCGACGGGAACCTGGACCGCCCGCTCGCGCATGGCCATGGCGAAACCCGTCATTTCTTCCGGCCGCTCGCCTTTCATCGCGAGGCCCACGAGCAGCCCGGCCACCTGCGCCGGCGCCACGCCGCCGTCGACGATCTCGTGCATGGCCGCCGAGGCCTCGGCCGCAGTAAGGTCGGCCCTGCCCATCACCTTCACCAGCGCATCGTGGAACATCTCAGTGCACGCTCCGTGGCTCGCCGAGGAAGTTGCGCAGCAGGTGACGGCCTTCGCCCGTCAGGACCGACTCCGGGTGGAACTGGACGCCGTGGACCGGCCACGCGCGGTGGCGCACGGCCATGACGACGCCGTCGTCGGCGGCGCGGGCGGCGATGTCGAGTTCGGCGGGCCAGGCCTCCTCGCTGATGGCCAGCGAGTGATAGCGGCCGGCGGCGAAGGGCCCGCGCAGGCCGGCGAACAGGCCGCGCCCGTCGTGCTCGATCATCGACGTCTTCCCGTGCACGGGCCGCGGCGCCCGAACGACGGCGCCGCCGAACGCCTGGCCGATCGCCTGGTGGCCGAGGCACACGCCGAGCAGCGGAACCCGCGGGGCGAAGACCCGGATCACCTCCGGCGAGATTCCCGCGTGCTCCGGCCTCCCGGGGCCGGGTGAGATCAGGATGCGTTCCGGCTGCAGCGCCTCGATCTCGCCGATGCTGATCGCGTCGTTGCGGTACACGGCCGGCGCCGCGCCCAGCTCGCCCAGGTACTGGACGAGGTTGTAGGTGAACGAGTCGAAGTTGTCGATGACGAGCACCACGCCGCGCTCCTTCCAGGCCGCCCGAGGGCGGCCGCTCCTACAGCCCGCCCTCGGCGAGTTCGACGGCCCGCAGCAGCGCGCGGGCCTTGTCGCGCGTCTCCTCGTACTCCGCCGCCGCGTCCGAATCGGCCACGATGCCCGCACCCGCCTGGATGCGGGCTCGCCCCCCCTCGATGACAATCGTCCGGATCGCGATGCAGAAGTCGAGGTTGCCGGCAAAGTCGAGGTAGCCCACGGCGCCGGCGTAGATCCCGCGCCGGCACGGCTCGAGCGACGCGATGATCTCCATCGCCCGCACTTTCGGGGCGCCCGACACGGTCCCCGCCGGAAAACAGGCCACCAGCGCGTCGAGCCGGTCCCGATCCTCCGCGAGGCGGCCTTCCACGATCGACACCAGGTGCATGACGTGCGAATAGCGCTCGAGCGCCATGTATTGAGGCACGCGCACGCTCCCGTACTCGGCCACCCGCCCGATGTCGTTGCGGCCCAGATCCACCAGCATCACGTGCTCGGCCCGCTCCTTCTCGCTGGCTTTCAATTCCTCGGCCAGCCGCAGATCCTCCTCGACGCTTGCGCCGCGGGGGCGCGTGCCGGCGATGGGGTGCGTCTCGACGCGCCGGCCCTCCACACGCACGAGCATTTCAGGCGACGCGCCGACAATCGAGGTGCCGCCCATGCGGATGAAGAACATGTAGGGCGACGGGTTCACATGGCGCAGCGCACGGTAGACGGTGAACGGATCGGCCGACAGGCGCGCGTCGAACCGCTGGGACAGCACGACCTGGTACACCTCGCCGGCGGCGATGGCGGCCTTCGCCGCCCCGACGTGCGTTTCGAACGCCTCGCGCGTCAGGTTCGACCGCACGTCTGTCGGCCCCCCTGCGCCCGCCGCGGCCAGCGAGAGGCTGCGCTCGAGTTCGCGCTCGAGAAACGCGATCTTCGCGCACGCGAATTGGTAGAGGGCCTGGAGATCGTCGTCGGCCCCGACGCGCGCGTTGGCCATGAGCAGGATGCGGTGCTGAACGTGATCGAAGGCGAGCACCGTGTCGAACACCATGAACCCCGCCTCGTCGGCGGCCGCATCGTCGTCCGATCGCGGCGGGATCGGCACGGGCTCGAACCACGGCACCGCGTCATACCCGAGGTACCCCACGGCCCCGCCCGTAAAACGCGGCAGGCCCGGCACGTGAGGCGAGCGGAAGCCCGCCATCGTCGACCGCAAGGTCTCGAGGAACGGCGCATCCGACACCGAGCGCTCGCCGTCGCGCTCGACAATGGTCCGGCCGTCGCGCGCGCGCAGGATCAGGAACGGGTCCTTGCCGAGGAACGAATAGCGCGCCACCTGCTCGCCGCCCTCCACGCTCTCGAGCAGGAACGCGTAGTCCGAGTGCTCGGCGATCTTCAGGAACGCGGACACCGGTGTGAGCAGATCCGCCATGATCTCCTTGCACACCGGCACGAACGTGCCCTGTCGGGCCAGCTCCGCAAACGCGTCGAACGACGTGAGTGTCATGTACGCTCCGCCTGGCGCGACAGCGACCATTCCGCCGCCTCGCGCATGGGCCCGGCATCCGGCCGAAGGCCCGTCCAGAGTTCAACCTGCCGACTCGCCTGGGCCACGAGCATGCCGAGGCCGCCGATCGTCCGGCATCCGCGCGCGGACGCCTCGCGCAGGAGCCGCGTTCGCGTGGGGTTGTAGACCAGGTCGTACACGACGCGGCCGTCGTAGGTCGACTCCGGGAACGCCGACTGGTCCGCGCCCGGGTGGGTGCCGACCGGCGTCGCGTTCACGAGCAGGTCCCAGGCCCCCGCGGGCACGGGCCGAGAAGCCGCGCCAATGCCGAGCGCCGCGGCCAGCGCGCTGGCCTTTGCCAGGTCGCGGCCGTAGCAGGTCACCTCAGCCCCGGCACGCCGCGCCGCCAGCGCGACGGCCCGAGCCGCACCCCCGGTGCCAAGCACCGCCACGCGCTGGCGGCTCAACTCGAACCCGGCGCACCCGGCCAGAAATCCGTCGAGGTCGGTGTTGTGCCCGCGCCAGCCGTCCGCGCTGCGCACGAGCGTGTTGACCGCACCTGTTTGCCGCGCATCCTCGTCGCACGACGACAGGCTCTTCATCACCTCGACCTTGAACGGCGCCGTCACGCTCGCGCCCGCCAGGCCGAGCATACGCATGCCGTCGAACAGGTCGGCGGTGTCGGCGGCCGCGAGGGGCACATAGGCGGCGTCGAGGCCCAGCGCCTGGAAGGCCGCGTTGTGCATGGCGGGCGACACCGAGTGGGCGACAGGCCGGCCGGCGATGCCGTAGAGCGCGGTGTGAGGGCCGATCCGGCGAAACCTGAACTCGGCGTGCAGGCGCTCGGTGTCGATCTGGCCCGGGGCGACGCCGTCGCCGGCGTAGGTCCAGCACGATCCGAACCGGCCGGGCAGCAGGCGCGTCACAAGGCCCGCCTCCCCCATGGCGATGAGCACCATGCGCCGGCCCGCGTGCTGCCGGCCGATGGCCGCAAGCCGCCCGCAGTCGGCGACGCGTGACACGGTCACGGCGACTTTCAAAACGTCGGGGCACAGCGCCGCCATCGCGTCCACGCGGGCCTCGAGATCCGCCGGACAGCCCTCGAAATCGTGCAGAGACAGGACGATGTGTCGTCCGCGCCGGGCGCGGACCTCGTCGTCGAACCCGTGGACGAACTCGAGATCGACGTAGTCGGCGCCGGCGTCGAGTGCGGCCAGGAGCAGCGCGCGCCGCTCCTGCTCGCCCCCGCGGAACCACCCGCCTTCATCGCTGCGCCGGCAGGTGACCACGACTGGCAGAGCCCGGCCGGCGATGGCGCCGGCCGCGTCGGGATCGCCGACCGAGTCGATCCTGACCTCCACAAGGTCCGCCCCCGTCTGCGCGTCCCGGCGCGCGCGCAGCTCTGCCGTGCTGCGTCCCGTGACCGTCGCGCACACGAGCGGGTGTGCCGTATCCATGTGCCCTGCCTGCTCCCCAAAAAAAGAGCCTCTTCAACGTGTGTTGAAGAGGCTCTCTCGAATCCTGCCTGAACGGGTCGACCCCGGCTGGCCTCTTCAGCGCTTCAGTACGCACCACCACCAGAAGGAGGCGGTCCGGACGCGATTGCTGCTGAGAAACATCATGGGTCGAGGTGAAGCGAGACTACCAGACGGCACAGGCACTGTCAAACCGGCGGCCGCTTTCCGGCGGCGGCTGGCGGCGGCTGGCGCCCGCTGGTTTGCGTGTTCGCCTTGACCGCCCGCGTGCTTCCTGACTATAAGGGTGACACGTGACCTTCCGACAACTCGCCATGCTCGTCCTCGGCGTGGGCATCCTCTCGGTGCCCGCGCCAGCGTCCACCCGCTACATGCCGATCGAAGAGGTGCGGCCCGGCATGATCGGGGTGGGCCGCACGGTGTTCAAGGGTACGGCCGTCGAGGAGTTCCGTGCCGACATCCTGGGCGTGGTGCGCGCGAACGTCGGCCCTCAGCGCGATCTGATCATCGCCACGCTCAGTGGAGGCCCGCTGGCCAAGACGGGCGTCATCGCCGGCATGAGCGGCAGCCCGGTGTACATCGACGGTCGCCTCATCGGCGCGGTCTCGTATGCGCTCGGGTCGTTCGCGACCGAGCCCATCGCCGGCATCACGCCGATCGGCGAAATGGTGGAAGCGACCACGCGGGGCGCCGCCGCACCGGGGCCTCGGATTGCGCCCGTCCCGATCGGCGCGGATGTTGGCGCGCTCGCCAGCGCATTCGCCGATGCGATCCGCCCAGGGCGGGCGTTTGTCCCCCTCGCCTGGCCGGCCGGCCCGCACGCCATCCCGTTCGCGACGGGAGAGGCCGGCGCGCTCCGTCCCATCGCGCTCCCGCTGACGATCGGCGGCCTGAGCGGCCCGGCCGCGGCGCGCGCGCTGTCGCCGTTCGAGGGCGCGGGATTCGTGCGCTCGCCTGCGGGCTCCCGGGGTCTCCCGCAGGCTGCGCCAGCGACGTCCGAACCGCTTCGCCCGGGCGACCCGGTGGGCGTCGCCCTCATCACCGGCGATCTTCAGTTCGGCGCCACCGGCACCGTGACGGATGTGGACGGGACGCGCGTGCTGGCCTTCGGGCACCCGCTCTACAACCTCGGGCCCGCGAGCTTTGCGATGACCCGCGCCTACGTGCACGCCGTCCTGCCGAGCCTCAATTCCTCCATGAAGCTGGCGTCGCTCGGCGAGGTCGTCGGCACGATGGTCCAGGACCGCTCCACGGCGATTGCCGGCACCTTCGGCGCCAGGCCCCGCACGATCGCCATGACAGTGTCGCTCACGCGGGATGGCGCGCCCCCCCGCCGCTTCACGTTCTCCATGGCCGATCATCCTCTGCTGACGCCGCTCCTCGCCTACACGGCGATTGCCGGCATCGTCTCGGATCACGAACGGGACATCGGCCCCACGACGTACACGCTGCGGGGCCGCGCGTCGATCGCCGGGCACGCCGGGGTCGAGTTCGACGATGTGTACGCCGGCGACCAGCCCGGCATCGCCATGGCATCGGCGGTCGCGATGCCCCTCGGCGCGCTCCTCACGAGCGGCCTCGGGGCGATACAACTCGAATCGCTCCACCTCGACATCGAAGGCGCCGAGCGCATCCGCAGCGCGACCATTGACAGGGTCTGGCTCGACACGGCCGAGGTCGAGCCCGGACAGTCCGTGCCCGTGAAGATCCTGCTGACCCCATGGCGGGGAACGCCGGTGGTCCGCACCCTCAACGTGGACATCCCGCGGAACGCCGGTGGTCCGCTGACGCTGGTGGTCGCCGACGGCGTCCGCTTCGCCCAGTGGGAACAGCGCGAGCAGCGCGCCGCGCTCAAGCCCGCCTCCGTCGATCAGATGGTCAAGGCGCTCAATGCGTCCCGCCGCGGCAACCGCATCTACGTCCGCCTCGTGGGACGCGATACCGGGGCCGTCGTCAACGGCGAGGTCATGCCGTCGCTGCCATCGTCGGTGTTGAGCGTGATGCAGGGCGACCGCGGCGCCGCGTCCAACCCGCCGGTTCAATTCTCCGTGCTCGGCGCCTGGGAGATCCAGATGGATCATGCGGTCGACGGCCTGAGAACGATGACGCTCCCGCTTCCCACCCGCCGTCCATGACCCGACGCTCGAAAGGGACTTCCGCATGAACCGCCGCGCGCTCCGGCCGATCCTCGCCAGCCTGCTCGCCGCAGGGGCCATCAGTGTCATCGACGGATCCACCGCGCGCTTCTGGCGGGTGTCCACGCAGGCGGACCTGCTGAAAGGCCGTTCGGAACGGCTCTCGATCGACTACGACGGGCGGCTCGTGCTGGGGCCCGCCACCCGATCCGTATTCGCGCCGCCGTCGCCGTTCATCTGGTGCCTGGCGCCTGGCCCCGACGGCTCCGTCTATGCCGGCGGCGGCAACGACGGGCTCGTGTGGCACATCGGCCGCGACGGCACGAGCCGGGTCGTATTCGATGCCCCGGAACTCGAGGTTCATGCGCTCGCCGCGGCAGCCGACGGGACGCTGCTCGTCGCCACGTCGCCCGACGGCAAGGTCTACCGCGTCGCCGGGAGCGGTGCCGCGACGGTCTTTTTCGACCCGGAGGACAAGTACATCTGGGCGCTCGCGCTGGACGCGCAGGGCCGGGTCTATGTCGCCACCGGAGACAAGGGCGTCATCTACCGCGTCGCCGCCGACGGCACGAGCGAGGTCTTCTGCCGGACGCAGACCACCAACGTGACGTCGCTGCTGCCTGGCCCGGATGGCCAGGTTTTCGCGTCGACGGAATCGCCGGGGCGTGTCCTGCGCATCGCGCCGTCGGGCAAGGCGTTCGTCCTGCTCGATTCGCCGTACCGCGAGGTCCGCGCGCTCCGCGCCGGCGGCGCGGGAACGATCTACGCCGCCGCGGTGAACGGCAAGTCCGGCTCCCCGGAGTCGGCTGCGCCGGCGCAGTCCGCGGAGCCGCCCCGCAACGTCCCGGTGGCATCTGTCTCGGCGGAAATCATGGCCGTGACCATCATCGACGCCTCGTCGGCCGCCGCCGGCGCCGCGCCGGCCCAGCGGACGCAGCCGGAACCGGCAGCGAAAGGCGCCCTCTACCGCATCGACGCCGCAGGCGGCAACGATCTGATCTGGGAGTTCCGCGACGATCAGCCGTTCGATCTGCTTGTCGAAGACGGGGGCAGCCTGCTCGCGGCCACCGGCAGCACCGGCCGGATTTATCGCCTCGCCGGCGAGCCGTGGCGGGCGATGCTGCTGACGCGGTTCGACGCCCAGCAGGTCACGGCGATGCTGGGCACGGGGTCCCTGAAGTACTTCGCCACCTCGAACCCCGCGCACGTGGTCCGCGTCGACGCCGGCCTTGCCGCCGAGGGCCACTACCTGTCGGACGCGAACGACGCGGGCACCGTCGCGGCGTGGGGCGCGCTGACGTGGCGGGCCACGCAGGCGGCGCCTGGAGCCGTGCAGATCTCGACCCGATCGGGCAACACGCCGGTGCCCGACGACACGTGGAGCGACTGGTCCGGTCCCTACCAGCGCGCTGACGGCGACGCCGTGACGAGCCCGCCGGCGCGGTACCTGCAGTGGCGGGCCGTCTTGAAGGGCCAGGCCGCCGGCGCAGTCAGCCCCGTTCTGGCGTCGATGAACATCGCCTACCTCCAGCGAAACATACGGCCGCGGGTCTCCGCCATCACCGTCTATCCTCCCGGCATCGTCTTCCAGAAGCCGTACCCGACAGGCGAGGTGGACATCGCGGGCCTCCCCGACGTCCCGCCCGAAGCGCGCGTGCCCATGTTCTCCGCGCCCCTCGGCGGCGCGGCGCAGTCGCCCTCGGCGGGGCCGGCGCTGGGCCGCCGCCTGTACCAGAAGGGGCTGCAGGCGTTCGCGTGGAAGGCCGAAGACGGCAACGACGATCGCCTGCAGTACGACCTCTCTTACCGCGAGGCGGGCGGAACCGGATGGAAGAGCCTGCGGAGCGGCACCTCGGACCAGATTGCCGTCTGGGACACGATGTCGGTGCCGGATGGCACCTATGTCCTGAAGGTTGCCGCGAGCGACGCGGCGAACAACTCCCCGGGCGCCGCGCTGGTCGGCGAGTTGATCAGCGAGGCCTTCGACGTGGACAACGGCGCACCGGCGATTACCGTCCGGCAGGTGGTCCGCGAGGGCGCGGCGACAAAGGTCAGCTTCGACGTGACCGACTCGTTCTCGCCTGTCTCGATTGTCGAGTACTCGGTGGACACGAGCCGCTGGCAGGCCGCCTATCCGGTGGATGGCGCCGTGGATTCGCGGCAGGAACGATTCGAAATCCGCGTAGACGGGGAGGCGGCCGGACGCGTGGTCATCCGGGCCACCGACGCGATGGGCAACACCGGGACGGCGCGGGCCGTCGGGTCAGGCGCAGCGCCGGCCCGGTAGCACGCGTCAGCCGCGAAGGACTTCGGGCCCGCGCGGAACAGCGCTCTGCTTCGGTGTGACGGGCATCTTGCCCCGCACCGTCGTGCGCGCGAGCACGAACACCGTCTTCACCGAGACGGCCGTCCCGCCCATCCGCGCCGGCTCGAACCGCGCCCGGGAGATCTCGTCGAGCAGCCGGTTCACCCGCTGGCGTTCGGCCTCCGACGATTGCGTCGACAGGACCTCGGGGCTGACCACCCGGCCGTTCCGCGTGACAACCGCCGCGAGCGCGAAGACCTCGTCTTCCTCGCTGACCAGGCCGTCGGCCATCGCGCCCGACTCCGCGGACCGCGGCGACAGGATGCGGCTGTCGGTCCCGATGACCGGCGCGCCGAGCGTCTCCATCATGCCCGCGAGGGAATCCGGACGCTCGGACAGGGGCGCGAAGTAAAAAATCCCGACAAGGAGCAGCACCGACACCGCCGTGGCGCACGTCGAACAGACCGCCGCCAGGCCGAGGCGCATGTCCTGGAACGCCCGGGAAACCTGGGCCCCGACGGATTCCTCGCGTTCCGCGTCGAGACGGCTCAGGATGTCCGCTTCCAGATCGGCAAGATCCGGCGCGCAGTGGGCGGCTGCCGCCACGGACCGGGCCCGCAGCATGTCTCCGACGCCGCGCAGGGCGGCCAGTTCGTCCGCGCAGGCCCGGCAGATGCGGAGATGGCCGTCAACGGCCACCTGGCCGGCCACCGGCAGTTCCCCGTCGAGATAGACTGACAGCCGACGCCGCGTCGCGATGCACGAAAGCGGCTTCATACGGACCTCTCTTCTCGAAGCCTCGCGCGCAGCGCCTCGCGCGCGCGCGTCAGCCGCGACTTCACGGTGCCGATCGCGACGCCCAGCGAGAAGGCGATCTCCTCGTAACTGAGGCCGTCGATTTCCCGCAACACGATGGCGGTGCGCTGTTCGAACGGCAGCGCCTCCAGCGCCGCCCAGACCCGGTCCGCCGTTTCCTTCCGGCGCAACGCGAGTTCAGGCGTCGCCGTGGCGTCCATCAGCACGTCGTCTCCGTGCTGCTCGATGTGGGCGTCGAGTGAGACCTGGTCCGACTTGAGCCGGCGCCGCCACCACCGCTGCCGGTTCCGCGCGAGGTTGATCGCGATGCGGTAAATCCACGTCCGGAGGGCGGACTGGCCTCGAAACCGGTCAATGGTCCGGAAGACCTGAAGGAAGACGTCCTGTGACAGGTCGCGCGCTTCCTCGTAGTCGCCCAGCAGGTGGAACGCCAGCTGAAAGACCATCCGCTGGTTGTCGGCGACCAGCTCGCTGCAGGCGGTTTCCTCGCCGCGCACGCAACGATGCACGAGCATCGCCTCGCGGTCCGCTACGTCGGGCCAACTCAGGGCAGGCGCGTCTTTCACGAGCAGCTCCTCGGCCACGAGAGTGTCTCCCCGAACTATAGCAAGTTCCCGGCGGGCTGTCAGGCGCGGACTCGGTGGCCGCGCTCGAGCGCCGCCAGGCCTGCGCCCGTTCCTGGTTGAATTAGACACGAAACGGAGGCAAAGGTTCCATCTGCTGCTAGGATAGAGCCCTGATGACTCGCACGCTTGCCGGGGCGCTGCTGCTGACGGCCGCCGTCGCCGCCGTGGTCGTCGCCGGGCTCTCGGTCCAGCGGGACCTCCGCTACCAGAATCTCCTCGCCGCCGGGAATCGCGCGCTCGCCACCGACCAGACCTTCGCCGCCATCGAGGCCTTCAGCGGCGCGATCGCGCTCAGAGAAAGCTCGATGGTCGCCTATCTCCGGCGTGGAGAGGCGTACCGCAAGCGCGGCGAGCCGGAGGCCGCGCTCCGGGACTTCCGCGCGGCCTCCCGCATCGACCGCAACGCCGTCAAGCCTGCGGAGCTGATGGGTGATGTCGAATACGACCTGGGCCGGTTCCCGAAGGCGGTCGAGGCGTACCGCCGGTCGGCTGGCATCGATGACCGCAATGCGCGGGTGCAATACAAACTCGGACTGGCCCTGTTCCGCTCGGGTGACGCCGCCGGCGCCGTCGTGCCCCTCCGCCGCGCCGCCCTGCTCGATCCGAGGCTGGCGGAGGCCCGCTACGCGGTGGGGCTGAGCCTGCGTCACGCCGGGCAGCGCGACGATGCGATTGCGGCGCTCGAGGAGGCGGTGAAGGTGTCTCCCGCGCTGTCGGCCGCGCGCGAGGAACTCGCGGCGCTGTACGCCGAGGCCGGCCGCGCGCCGGAGGGCATCGTACAGCTCGAAGCGATCGCCGCGCTCGAGCCCGACCGGCCCGAGCGCCAGGCGGCGGTCGGCCTGGCTCAAGCCCGCGCTGGCCGGACCGACCTCGCCATTGGCGTGCTCGGCCGCGCGGCCGAGCGCTATCCCGACAACGCGGTGCTCTACGTCGCGCTCGGCCGGGTGTGGTTCGAGTCCGCGGAGCGGGCGCGCGACCGGGTGGGGCTGCGCAAGGCGATCGAGGCCCTGGAGCCCTTCACGAAGGGGCCATCCCCTTCGGGCGAGGCCGCGGCGCTCAGCGGCCGCGCGCTGGTCCTCGCCGGCGAGCTGGCGAGCGGCGAACTCATGCTCCGCCAGGCCGCCGACCTCCTGCCGGTCGCGCCGGACACGTTGCTTTGGCTCGCCGACGCCGCCGAGCGGATGGGCCACTACCCCGTCGTGCGCTCGGCGCTCGAGCGTTGGGCCGCCATCGCCCCCGAGTCGCACCCGAACCTTCCCGCCGTGCACGAGCGGATTGGCGACCTGGCGACGCGCATGGGCGATCCGGCCGCGGCGGCGAGAGCATGGCAGCTGGCCGCCGGACCGGCGGCCTCGGCCGGCCTTCTCGCGCGGCTTGCCGAAGCCGAGCGCGCCGCGGGTGACATCGCCGCCGCCCG
>Ga0209254_10003782_pt1 | contig 13805 bp, 11 predicted proteins | sample FrelakmetDIP11DI_FD_187148 | JGI IMG/M metagenome (GOLD analysis project Ga0209254, IMG submission 187148) | Freshwater lake sediment microbial communities from the University of Notre Dame, USA, for methane emissions studies - DIP11 DI (SPAdes)... | ecosystem: Environmental > Aquatic >...
AAGCGCGGCGACTACGCCGTCCGCGCGATGCTCGCCCTGGCCCGGGGCAACGGCAACGGCCTGCTGTCCGCGCGCCGGATCTCGGACGCGATGGGGATCCCCGTCCGGTTCCTCCCCCAGGTGCTGGCCGACCTCCAGCGCGCCGGGCTGGTCGAGGCGTCGGCCGGCCGCAGCGGCGGCTACAGGCTGACGAGGGACCCCGGGACGGTCAGCCTGCTCGAGGTGATCGAGGCCGTCGAGGGCGACAGCCGCCGGCGTTCGTGCGTGCTGCGCGGCGGCCCGTGCGGGGTGGACGGCACGTGCGACGTCCACGACATCTTCTACGAGGGACAGGAGGCGCTGCGCGGCACCTTCGCACGGTCGACGCTGGCCGACCTGGCCGGCCCCGCGACCGCTGCCGCGCTCGGCGAGGCTCCCGCCGGCTAGAGCTAGAGCGGCAGGAGCGTTCCGAGGCCCTTCTCCTCGGCCGCGCGGAGGACGAGCGGCGCGACCGCGATGTCATCGAGGGCGAGCCCGAGGTTGCAGGCCATCGTCCGCTGCTCTCGCGATGTCCGCCCTTGCCGGGCGCCGATCACGAGCTGGCCGAGGTCGGCGGCGATCGGCGGAATGTTCCGGAAGTAGCCGATCCCCCGGAAATGCTCGAGCTGGGCGACGTCGTCCGTGGTGAACAGGTCGAGCTCGCCGAGCGCGGCCGGGTCCCAGTAGCTGTCGAAGTCGACGGCCGAGGCGAACGCGCCCGGCGCCATCCACCCCGCCTTGATCGAAGCGTGAGGCGTATGGAGGATGGGTCCCGAGGTGACGATCACGTCCGCGCCCCGGACGGCCGCCTCTGGGTCGGCCACGACCGCGACCTCGATCCCGTGGCGACTGCGCACTCCCGCGGCGAAGGCGGACACGCGGTCGGGATCGGGATCGAACGCGCGAATCGTCACGAGGCCCGGCAGGACGGCCCTGAGCGCATCGACGTGGAACGACCCCTGCACGCCGCAGGCGAGGATCGCGAGCACCGACGAATCGGGTCGCGCGAGGTAGCGCGCCGACACCGCGGACGCGGCCGCCGTCCGCACGCCGGTGATCCAGGTGGCATCCATCACGGCGATCGGGATCCCGGTCGCCGGGTCGTTGAGGATCAGGAGGCCCGTGATGTACGGCAGGCCACGCGCCTGGTTGCCCGGATAGCCGCTGATCCACTTGACCCCGACGGCGTCGAGGCCCGGGATCGAGGCCGGCATCGCGTGGATGAAGTTGTCGCCCTCGCCCGGATGCACGCCCGGCTTGGGCGGCATCTCCACGCGCCCGTTCCCCTTCTCGCGGAAGCCCGTCTCGACCGCTTCGATGACCGCGTCGATCGAGACGCCGGCCGCCTCCACGTCGGCGCGCGAGAGATAGCGGAGCGTGAGCGGATCACGAGAGGCGGACGACGGTGTCATGTGCGGTTGCTCCTGCCGGACCGCGCCTGGAGTGGTAGCGAGGGGACCGTGGTCAGCCGGCGCGCGCGCCCACGATAGCCCCGGCGAAGGAGACCGCGGAGCCTGCGCCGCGCGTTCCTCGCCACGACCGACGCGCGGTGCCCGTCAGCCCGCCCGGCGCAGGCTCTGCGAGACCCGCGCGGCCGCGGCCACGACATCCGCCGCGATCCGGTCCGTCGCCGCGGTCGACCGGCCCCGGGCGAGGGCGCGGTCCGCCGCGGATCCCCTGGCCCCCGTTGCCGAACCCTCCGACTCCGGGAAGCGGTACGACGGGCCGTGGACGTGGATCGCCCCGATCACCTCGCCGTCCTCATCGGCCAGGGCCGCCGCCACCGAGCTGATCCCCTCCGCAACCTCGTCCCGTGTCCAGGCATAGCCGTCCAGCCGGGCGCGCCGGATCCGCTCCCGGATCAGCCCGGGATCCGTCACGGTCGACGGCGTGAAGCGCTCGAGGGGCCCGGCCAGGAATCGGTCCACGTCGGCCGGGTGCATCTGCGCGAGGATGACCAGGCCGGACGAGACCGCATGCATCGGCAGCCGGGTCCCGGTCCAGTCGCGGATCCCGACGGGGTGCGGGCTGCCCTCCTGGTCGACGTAGTGCACCTGGCGCCCGTCCGGGATGGAGAGCCCGGCGGCTTCGCCGATCTCGCCGGCGAGACGAACGAGCTGCGGCCGGGCCAGAGCGATCAGGCTGCCGGTCGGCCGGACCCCTGCGGCGAGGCTGACCAGCCGGCTCCCGATCCGGTAGTCCGTGCCGTCCGGCACCTGCTCCACGGCACCCTCGAACGCCAGCGAGGCCAGGAGGCGCGCGACGGTGCTCTTGGGCAGGCGGACCCGTTCGGCGACCTCGGTCACCCCGAGCGGCCCGTCGCCCAGCGCCCCGAGGACGGCGAAGGCTCGTTCGATGGATTGGACTCTGGACATCGGGGGCTCCGTGGTCTACGCTTCCGCGATCGCGCGTTCCATCATACGGTACCGTTCCACATCGTGGAACCCGCGACACGCCGGCCGGCAGGAGATGACCGGCCCAATCGATGAGCAGAACACGGCCGACCACCGCCCGACGGATGCCCCCACCGTCGGAGCCGGGCCCGGGCCGCAGGAGTGGGCGAACATGACCGACGAGCAGGAACTCGATCTCGCCAGCCTGTCCGACGAGGAGCTCGTCGAGCAGATGCACGACGACCTGTACGACGGGATGGCCGATGAGGTCGTCGCCGGGACGAACATCCTCCTAGGCCGCGGCTGGGGGCCCGACCGGGTCCTGGCCGAGGCGCTCGTCGAGGGCATGCGGATCGTCGGGGTGGACTTCCGGGACGGGATCCTGTTCGTCCCCGAGGTGCTCCTCTCGGCCAACTCGATGAAGGCCGGCATGGCCATCCTGCGGCCGCTCCTCGCCGAGACCGGCGCCAAGCCGATCGGCAAGGTGGTGCTGGGCACCGTGAAGGGCGACATCCACGACATCGGCAAGAACCTCGTCGGGATGATGCTCGAGGGCGCCGGCTTCGAGGTCGTCGACCTGGGCGTCAACACGGACGTGGACAAGTTCCTCGCCGCGCTCGACGAGCACAAGCCGGACATCCTGGGCATGTCGGCGCTCCTCACGACGACCATGCCGTACATGAAGGTCGTCATCTCTGCGCTCAGGGACCGCGGGATCCGGGACGACTACATCGTCCTGGTCGGCGGCGCGCCGCTCAACGAGGAGTTCGGCCTTGCCGTCGGCGCCGACGCCTACTGCCGGGACGCGGCCGTCGCGGCCGAGACGGCACGCGCCTTCATCGACAAGCGACGTGCCGCCCAGGCCTGATCCCGTGGCCGGTTCAAACCGCCGCGCGTCCACGCTCGTCATCGGCTGTGGAGCCCTGGGCCGCGAGCTGGTGGAGCTGGTCGCCCGGGACGGACTGGAGCACGTCGAGGTGCGCTGCCTGCCGGCCTCGCTCCACAACCGCCCGGAAGGCATCCCGGCGGCGGTCGAGGGCCTGGTCATCGCGGCCCAGGGCCGGTACGAGCGAGTCTTCGTCGCCTACGGCGACTGCGGGACCGGTGGCGGGCTCGATCGCGTGCTGGCGGCGCACGGGATCGAACGGCTGCCCGGCGCCCACTGCTACCAGGCCTACGCGGGGCTGGCCGCCTTCGACCGGATGGCCGAGGAGGAGCCGGGCACCTTCTACCTGACCGACTTCCTCGTCCGCAGCTTCGACCGCCTCGTCGTCGCCGGCCTGGGGCTGGACCGTCACCCGGAGCTGCTGCCCCAGTACTTCGCCGGCTACCGGCGGGTCGTCTACCTGTCCCAGCGCGACGACCCCGCGCTCCTGGCCGCGGCCGCGCGGGCGGCCGAACGGCTGGGCCTCTCCTTCGAGTGCCGCCACACCGGCCTCGGCGAGCTCGAGACCTCGATCGCCCGCCTGGCGGTCGTCGCCGTGGCCGAGGCGGCCTGACGTGGCGACCCGACCTGACGAGCCGACCCTGACCGTCATCTCCTGGCGTGACATCCCCGCACAGGTGATCGCCCGTGAGGGCCGGCGATCGGCGAAGGCGATGCTGGGCCCGAGGTTCCAGGTGGCCGTCGACCAGGCGGCGACCCTGGCCGGCCTGAGCGACATGGACGCGTACATCGCGGAGTGGCGGCGGACGGAGCGCCCGTGCGACGCCGACCTGGAGGCCGAGGTGGCCGCCGAGGTTGCCCGCATCGAGGAGCAGTTCCCCAGGGCGCGGCTGGCCGCGCTCACCGCCGGCCTCGGGATCGCGGTCGAGGGCGACACACGGCCGGCCAGCAGCCCGGCGCCACAGACGACGGAGGCACCATGACCCGGACCGTGATCAGCTCGGCGACCCGCGAGGTGGTCATCGGGGGCGATCGCCCGTTCGTCATCATCGGCGAGCGGATCAACCCCACCGGCCGCAAGCTCCTCGCGGAGGAGATGCGCGCCGGCGACTTCAGCCGGGTGGAGCGCGACGTCATCGCCCAGGTCGAGGCCGGGGCGCACATGCTCGACGTCAACGCCGGGATCCCGCTCGCGGACGAGCCCGCGATCATGGCCCACACCGTGCGCCTCGTGCAGTCGCTGACCGATCTCCCGCTCTCGCTGGACTCGTCCGTCGTCGAGGCGCTCGAGTCGGGCCTGGCCGCCTACCAGGGCAAGGCGCTGGTCAACTCCGTCACCGGCGAGGAGGAGCGCCTGGAGCGCGTGCTGCCGCTGATCCGCAAGTACGGGGCGGCCGTCGTGGCGATCTCCAACGACGACACCGGCATCTCGACCGACCCGGACGTCCGCTTCGCCGTGGCGAGGAGGATCGTCGAGCGGGCGGCCGACCACGGGATCCCGCGCGAGGACGTCGTGGTGGACCCGCTCGTGATGCCGATCGGCGCCATGCGCACGGCCGGCGTCCAGGTGTTCCGCCTCCTGGGCCGGCTCCGCGACGAGCTGGGCGTCAACACCGTGTGCGGGGCGTCGAACGTCAGCTTCGGGCTGCCGCAGCGCGAGGGCATCAACGCCGCGTTCCTGGCGATGGCGATCTCGAACGGCCTGACCAGCGCGATCACGAACCCCCTGCTGCCGAACGTCCGCGAGACGATCATGGCCGTGGACGTGCTGATGGGCAACGACCCGGAGTGCGGTCGCTGGATCCGCGCCCACCGGGAGCCCACCGCGGAGGGCGATACCGGTCGCCGGGTCAACCGCCGCCGGCCGGCCGCGGGCTGAGCGCGACGCGGTGGCGGGATCGCCGGATCCCCTGGTCATCTTCACGCCCTCGGGTCGCCGAGGGCGGTTCCCGGCCGGCATGCGCGTCCTGGACGCCGCCCGTTCGCTGGGCGTCGACATCGACTCGGTCTGTGGGGGCCGCGGGATCTGCGGCCGCTGCCAGGTGGAGCAGAGCGTCGGCGCCTTCCCCAAGCACGGCATCACGTCCCGGCCCGGCCACCTGGCCGCACCCGACGCGGTCGAGCTGGACTACGCGGCGCGCCGTGGCCTGCCCGACGGCCGGCGCCTCTCCTGCGCGGCCGCGATCGCGGGCGACGCCGTCATCGACGTGCCGGCCGGCAGCCAGGTCCACCGCCAGGTGGTCCGCAAGGAGCTCGAGGTCCGACCGTTCGACCTCGATCCCGTCGTGCGGCTGCACTACGTGGAGGCTGCCCCGCCCGACCTCGCCTCGCCGGCCTCGGACCAGGTCCGGGTCCTGGACGCCCTCGATCGCGAGTGGGGACTCCGAGGGCTGGACGCAGACCTTGCGACCACGCGCGCCCTGCAGGCAGCCGTGCTCCAGGGGAACGGGGCGGTGACCGTCGCGGTCCACGGCGGGCGTTCGATGATCGCCGCCTGGCCCGGCTTCCGTGACCGTGCCTTCGGGGTGGCGGTGGACATCGGGTCGACGACCATCGCCGGGCACCTCGCCAGCCTGCTGGACGGGACCGTGCTCGCCTCCGCGGGGACGATGAACCCGCAGATCCGGTTCGGCGAGGACCTGATGAGCCGCGTGTCGTACGCGATGCTCCACCCCGAGGGCGCCGCTGCCATGACGCAGGCCGTCCGGGCCGCGCTCCGGGGGCTGATCGCGGAGCTCACGGACGCGGCCGGCGTCGCCCCCGCCGAGATCCTGGAGATCGTGCTGGTCGGCAACCCGATCATGCACCACCTGGTCCTCGGCCTGGACCCGACGCCCCTGGGGCAGGCGCCGTTCACCCTGGCCACGGAGCGCGCCGTCCACGCGACCGCCGCGGAGCTGGAGCTCGAGGTGCATCCCGGCGCGCGGGTCTACGTGCTGCCGTGCATCGCGGGTCACGTGGGCGCGGACACCGCGGGCGTGATCCTCGCCGAGCAGCCCCATCGCTCCGACACGCTCCGCCTGATCGTGGACGTGGGCACGAACGCAGAGCTCGTGCTCGGCAACCGGGACCGGCTCCTCGCGGCGTCGAGCCCGACCGGGCCCGCCTTCGAGGGCGCCCAGATCAGCGCCGGCCAGCGGGCGGCGCCGGGCGCCATCGAGCGCGTGCGGATCGACCCGGCCACGCTGGAGCCGCGGTACCGGGTGATCGGCTGCGCGCTGTGGTCCGACGAGCCCGGCTTCGCCGAGGCCACGGCCGACTCCGGCGTCACGGGCATCTGCGGCTCCGGGATCATCGAGGCGATCGCCGAGCTGTTCCTGGCCGGCGTGATCACGGCCGACGGGATCCTGGACGGCCGGGCGGCCGGCCGCACGGCCCGGGTGGTCGAGGACGGGCGGACCTTTGCCTACCTGCTGGCCGACGGCAGGCCGCGGATCACGGTCACGCAGGGCGACGTCAGGGCGATCCAGCTGGCGAAGGCGGCCCTCTACGCGGGCGCGCGGCTGCTCATGGATGCGTACGGCGTGGACGCGGTGGACGAGGTCCGGCTGGCGGGCGCGTTCGGCAGCCACATCGACGTGCAGCACGCGATGGTGCTGGGCCTCGTCCCGGACTGCGACCTCGCCCGGGTCGGGTCGGCGGGGAACGCCGCCGGCGCCGGTGCGCTGATCGCGCTGCTGTCGGGCGCCGCGCGCGCCGAGATCGAGGAGGTCGTCCGCGGCGTCACCAAGCTCGAGACCGCCATCGAGCCGCGCTTCCAGGAGCACTTCGTGGAAGCGCTGGCCATCCCGCACCGAACCGCCCCCTATCCAAACCTGGCCCGCGTCGTCGAGCTCCCGGCACGTCCGGAGATCGGTCGCGCCGGCCAGGACGAACGCACCGAGCGACGCCGGCGGCGCATGCCCGTCGCCGCCCACGAGGAGGAACGATGACCGAGGAGCTCCACACCCGTCGCGCCGGGGGCCGAGCCGCACGGCAGGCCGCACGCGCGCACGCCGCCGTCGAGCGCGTGCCGTTCCTGACCCGGACGCTCAAGCCGTTCGAGGTCCTGGACGAGGAGGGCCTGTCCCTCATCGAGCACAACGCCGACGTCATCCTGCAGGAGGTGGGCCTCGAGTTCCGCGGCGACCCGGACGCGCTCCGGCTGCTGCGGGAGGCCGGCGCCGACGTCGAGGGGGAGCGCGTCAGGTTCCCGATGGGCATGTGCCGCCGGATCGTGCAGGCGACCGCCCCGTCCACGTACGTGCAGCACGCCCGCAACCCGGAGCGCAGCGTGACCATGGGCGGGATGCACACGGTGTTCGCGCCCGCCTACGGCTCGCCGTTCGTCCGCGACCTGGACGGCGGGCGCCGGTACGGGACCATCGAGGACTTCCGCAACTTCGTCAAGCTCGCCTACCTGAGCCCGCACCTCCACCACTCGGGCGGCACGGTGTGCGAGCCCACCGATGTGCCGGTCAACAAGCGGCACCTCGACATGGTCTACAGCCACATGCGCGACTCGGACAAGCCGTTCATGGGCTCCGTGACCGCGCCGGAGCGCGCTCAGGACACCGTGGACATGGCGCGGATCCTGTTCGGCGCGGACTTCGTCCGCGACAACACCGTCGTGACCAGCCTCATCAACGCGAGCTCGCCGCTCGTGTGGGACGCCTCGATGCTGGGCGCCGCCCGCGTCTACGCCGAGGCCGACCAGGCCACGCTCATCACGCCGTTCATCCTCGCCGGGGCCATGTCGCCCGTGACGGTTGCCGGCGCGGCCGCGCAGACGCTGGCCGAGGCGCTGGGCGGCATGACGTTCGTCCAGCTCGTCCGGCCCGGCGCGCCCGTGATCATGGGCTCGTTCGCCAGCTCGATGTCGATGCAATCGGGCGCCCCGACCTTCGGCACGCCGGAGCCAGCGCTCGTGCTGTACGTCATGGCCGCGCTCGCCCGGCGCCTCGGGGTCCCGTTCCGCTCGGGCGGCAGCCTGTGCGGCTCGAAGGTCGCCGACGCCCAGGCGGCCTACGAGTCGGCGGCGACGCTCCAGCCGACCGTCCTGGCCGGGACCAACTTCGTGCTGCATGCTGCGGGCTGGCTCGAGGGCGGCCTCACCATTGGCTACGAGAAGTTCATCCTCGACGCCGACCAGTGCGGGATGGCCGGCGTCTTCGTCCGGGGCGTGGACATGTCCGAGAACGGACAGGCGCTCGATGCCATCATCGCGAACGGCCCCGGGCAGCACTTCCTGGGCACGGCGCACACGCTGGCCAACTTCGAGACGGCGTTCTACCGCTCGGACACCGCCGACAACAACAGCTTCGAGCAGTGGCTGGAGGACGGCAGCCAGGACGCCCCGGTCCGGGCCAACAGGGTCTGGAAGCGGATGCTCGCCTCCTACGAGGCGCCGCCGATCGATCCGGGGGTCGACGAGGCGCTGCGTGACTTCATCGCCCGTCGCAAGGCCTCGATGCCTGACCTGGCCGTCTAGCGGCTGGCCCGCTGCGCCACTCGGGTGACGTCGCGTCGATATGGGCATACTGTGCGCCACCTTCGCGACCCGCACCGCGGGCGCGCCGAGATCGCAGGAGGGGTAGCCCTCGTGGCTGACGCACGAACGAACCCGGGCATCCCGCGGCAGCGCCCCGCGCCCGCGGCGAGGTCCGCGGCATGACCTCCACGTTCCCCGCCCCCGGGCCGTTCGCGCAGGCCCGCCTCGCCGAGGCTGCCGCGCCCACGGACAAGGCGACGATCTCCGTCCGGGGCATGTGGAAGATCTTCGGGCCCGCCGAGCACAAGGTCATCGGCACGCCGCTTGCGGAGATGAACCGCGACGAGCTGCGGGTCGCCACCGGCTCCAACGTCGCCGTCCGCGACGTCTCCTTCGACGTCCGCCCGGGCGAGGTCTTCGTGGTCATGGGGCTGTCCGGCAGCGGCAAGTCCACCCTGATCCGGTGCCTGACCCGGCTGATCGAGCCCACGGCGGGCGAGGTGCTCCTCGACGGCGAGGACATCCGCCAGGCGAGCCAGTCCCGGCTCCGGGAGCTCCGCCGCCACCGTCTCTCGATGGTGTTCCAGCACTTCGGCCTGCTGCCGCACCGCCGCGTCATCGACAACGTCGCGTTCGGCCTCGAGATCCGCGGCGAGTCGCGCAAGGTCCGCCGCGAGCGCGCCGCCGAGATGCTCACGCTGGTCGGCCTTGACGGCCAGGCCGACCGCTACCCGGACCAGCTGTCGGGCGGCATGCAGCAGCGCGTCGGCCTGGCGCGGGCGCTCGCCGTGGACCCCGAGGTCATGTTCTTCGACGAGCCGTTCAGCGCCCTGGACCCGCTCATCCGCCGCGACATGCAGAACGAGGTCATCCGGCTCCACCACGAGGTGGGCAAGACGATGATCTTCATCACCCACGACCTCGCCGAGGCGCTCAAGCTGGGCGACCACGTGGCGATCATGCGGGCGGGCGAGATCGTCCAGATCGGCCGCCCGGAGGAGATCGTGGGCGCCCCCGCCGACGACTACGTCGCCGACTTCGTCCAGGACGTGCCCAAGTCGTACGTGCTGACGCTCGGCTGGATCATGCGCGAGGTCCGCCCGGAGGACCCACTCGACGGCCCGGAGTTCCCGTCCACGGCGGTCATCCGGTCCGCCGTGCACGTGGCGGCATCCACGGACCGCCCGATCCGCATCGTGGACGGCGGGCACCTGGTGGGCATGGTGGACCGCGTCCAGATCCTGGGCGCGATCGCCGGTACCGAGCCGGACGCGTGACCGCGGTCCGCGGGACCACCCTGGCCGTCCCGAGCGCGGCGACCTTGAGGCGCGCGCTCGCGATCGTCCTCGGCCTGGCGGCGGCCGTCGCTTACGTGCTGTTCCGCGGCCAGTGGACGCTCCCCCACGACGACGACTACGGGCTCTTCCGCTCCCTCAACGATGTCCGCACCGCGGTCGCGGCGAACCGGACGATCCTCGAACCGGTCCGGGCCGGGATCGCCGGCCTCGTCGCCGTGTTCGACGAGGTGCTCGCCGCGCTCGGCTGGACCGGCGTCATCGGCATTGCCGCGGCCGTCGGCATGGCCTTCAGCGGCGTGCGCCTCGCCCTGCTGGCAGGGCTCGGCTTCGCGCTCCTGGGCATGATGGGCCTGTGGGACGCGACCATGGCCGTGCTGTCCATGCTGATCGTGGGCGTCCTGCTCGCGATCGTGATCGGCCTGCCCCTCGGGATCGCCGCCGGTCGCAGCAGGCGGCTGTCGGCGGTCCTGTCGCCGATCCTCGACTTCATGCAGATCATGCCCACCCTTGCCTACCTGCTGCCGATCACGCTCCTGTTCCTCATCGGCGTCGCGCCGTCGACCGTGGCCACCCTGATCTTCGCGGTCCCGGCCACGATCCGGATCACCTCGCTCGGGATCCGCAGCGTCTCGGAGACGACCGTCGAGGCGGCGCGGTCGCTGGGTGCGACGGAGCGCCAGGTGATGGTCAAGGTCATGCTGCCCCTGGCACGGCGCCCGATCGGCCTCGCGATCAACCAGACCCTCATGCTCGCGCTCTCGATGGTCGTGATCACGGCCCTGATCGGGGCGCCCGGCCTCGGGCGGAACCTCCAGGTCGCCCTGTCCAAGGTCGACGTCGGGTCCGCCTTCGACGCCGGGATCGCGATCGTGATCCTGGCGATCGTGCTCGACCGGCTCACGTTCGCCGTGAGCGAGTGGCTCGATCCACGCGAACGAGCGGCGCACCCGCGACGCGGCGGCCGCTGGGCCACGGTCGGGGCGCCGCTGCTGATCCTGGGGGTCGGGCTCGCGGCGCCGCTGTTCGTGGACGCGACCACGTTCCCGGATGCGATCATGTTCTCGTTCCGCGAGCCCGTGAACGCGATCGTCGAGTGGTTCACCACGACCTTCCACGCGCTCACGATCGGCATCAAGGACGTCGTGACCACCCTCGTCCTCAACCCGCTCGAGACGGTCCTCACCACGGCCCCATGGTGGCTTGTCGTCGTGTCGATCGGGCTGCTGGCCTGGGCCGCCTCCGGCCGCCGGGCGGCGATCATCGCCACGGCCTGCCTGGTCATGATCATCCTGCTCGGACTGTGGGAGCACTCGATGGCGACCCTTGCCAACGTCGTCGTGGGCACGTTGCTCACGCTGGGCATCGGCCTCGTCCTCGGCATCCTGACGGCGCGCAGCGACCGCTTCCGGGCGTTCCTCCGGCCGATCCTCGACGCCGCCCAGACGCTCCCGGCGTTCGTCTACCTGATCCCGGCCCTGGCCATGTTCAACCCGACCCGCTTCACGGCCATCGTGGCCGCCGTGATCTACGCCCTGCCGCCGGTCATCCGGCTCGTCGAGGTGGGGATCCGGGCGGTGTCGGCGACGGTGCTGGAGGCAGCGACCGCATCCGGGGCGACCGAGCGGCAGATCATGTGGAAGGTCCAGCTGCCGATGTCGCGGGGTGCCCTGCTGCTCGCCGCGAACCAGGGCATCGTGATGGTCCTCTCGATGGTGGTCATCGGTGCGCTCGTCGGAGCGGGCGCGCTAGGCTACGACGTCATCACCGGGTTCTCGCAGGGCAAGGACTTCGGCAAGGGCCTCGCGGCCGGGCTCGCGATCGTCCTGCTGGGCATCCTGCTCGATCGGATCACGCAGGGGGCGGGCGTCAATCGCCACGCCAGCCTGGACTGAGCCGGCTGCACCGGCACAAGGAGGAGGAGCACCTTATGAGTCGAATCGGAGTCCGTCGATGGCTGGTGCTGTCGATGGCCGCGATGCTGATCGTCGCGGGCTGTGCCAGGGGCTCGGGCGCGACGCCCGTGCCGCCCGCGGCCACGAGCGCGCCCGCGGCCACCTGCAAGGGCAGCGGCGACAAGGGCACCGTGCAGATGATGATCAACCAGTGGGTCGGCGCGGCGGCCAACGTCGCGGTCGCCCAGTGCCTGCTCCAGCAGATGGGCTACACGGTCAAGACGAACACCCTCGCCGAGGAAGTCGCCTGGCAGGGGTTCGAGACCGGCGAGGTCGACGTCATCCTCGAGAACTGGGGCCACCCCGAGCTCGAGCAGCAGTACATCACCGACACCAAGCTGGCCACCGACGCCGGCCCGATGGGGGTGCAGGGGATCATCGGCTGGTACGTGCCCGCGTGGATGGTCGAGCAGTACCCGGACATCACGGACTGGAACAGCCTCAACAAGTACGCGGAGATGTTCAAGACCTCCGAGTCCGGCGACAAGGGCCAGTTCCTGGGCGCCGACCCGACCTTCGTCCAGTACGACGAAGCCCTGATCGCCAACCTCGGCCTCAACTACAAGGTCGTCTTCTCCGGCAGCGAGGCGGCGACGATCACGGCCTTCCAGCAGGCCGACAAGAACAAGACCCCGCTGATCGGGTACTTCTACGACCCGCAGTGGCTGCTCAACGAGGTCAAGCTCGTCCAGGTCAAGCTGCCGCCGTACACCGAAGGCTGCGACGCCGATCTCAAGAAGGTCGCCTGCGACTATCCGTCCTACACGCTCAACAAGATCGTGCGGACCGCATGGCTCGAATCGGCCGGCGACGCGGGGACGTTCATCAAGAACTTCAACTGGACGAACGCCGACCAGAACGAGGTCGCGGACCTCATGACCAACGGCAACATGTCGCCCGAGGAGGCCGCCAAGCAGTGGATCGACGGCCACCCGGACGCCTGGAAGGCCTGGATGCCCTGACAGCAGGCAGACCGATGGCCCGCGACCGCTTCGGCGGTCGCGGGCCATCTTCTCGTTGCGGGCCATCTTTCCGTTATGGGCCATCTTCTCGTTTCGGGCGGCGCCGGCCACCCGTCGCGCCGCGCAGCAGCCGCCTCCCCGTCGCGCCGCGCGGAATCCGGGGCGTGTCGGTGATCGGCCGCTGCTAGCATCGTCCGATGGGCAGCAAGAAGCATGACTTCATCATCGTCGGCGGTGGATCCGCGGGCAGCGTGCTCGCCAACCGGTTGAGCGCGGCCAAGGACAATCGCGTCCTCGTCCTCGAGGCGGGACGTCCCGACTACCGGTTCGACACCTTCGTCCAGATGCCGGCGGCGCTCACCTTCCCGATCGGCAGCAAGCTCTACGACTGGAAGTACGAATCCGAGCCCGAGCCGTTCATGAACGGGCGCCGGATCTACCACGCCCGGGGCAAGATCCTGGGCGGCTCCTCCAGCATCAACGGCATGATCTTCCAGCGCGGCAACCCGCTGGACTACGAACGCTGGGCCGACGACCCGGGCATGGGGACCTGGGATCACGCCCACTGCCTGCCGTACTTCCGGCGCATGGAGAGCTGCACGGCCGCGGACCTCGATGACCCGTTCCGCGGTCACGCGGGGCCGCTCGTCCTGGAGCGCGGGCCGGCGTCCAGCCCGCTGTTCGGCGCCTTCTTCGAGGCGGTCAAGCAGGCCGGCTACCAGCTGACGGACGACGTCAACGGGTATCGCCAGGAGGGCTTCGCCCCCTTCGACCGCAACATCCAGAACGGCCGGCGCCTCAGCGCCTCGCGCGCCTACCTGCACCC
>Ga0209254_10003783_pt1 | contig 13805 bp, 13 predicted proteins | sample FrelakmetDIP11DI_FD_187148 | JGI IMG/M metagenome (GOLD analysis project Ga0209254, IMG submission 187148) | Freshwater lake sediment microbial communities from the University of Notre Dame, USA, for methane emissions studies - DIP11 DI (SPAdes)... | ecosystem: Environmental > Aquatic >...
AAAGTGTCAAAAATGGAATGACTAAGGAAGCATTCCGTCTATTTTGGCGACTAATTCCTCGGGCGTGACCGGCTTGGCGATAAAGCTTCTTCCTCCTATAACACCTTCCTGGGATTGCACCTCTCGCCGTGAAGCAATGGCAGTAATGAATAACACAGGAATATTGCTTGTTTTCGGGTTTTCAAGAAGCAGTTCTGCGACCTGGCCGCCACTGATTTCCGGCATGATAATGTCGAGAAGAATTAAATCAGGACGTTCCCGTGATGCCATGACGATGCCATTGTTACCACTTGTCGTCGTCAGCACTTCAAATTTTCCTGTTCTTTCAAGGTTGAGTTTCACAAAAAAGCAGAAATCCTCTTCATCATCTATGAGCAATAGTTTTTTCTTTTTCGGTGCTCCATCCGATTTAATTTCTTCTACCATGACATCCTCCTGTATGAGTGGATAAATGTGCCCGCTGTCATTTCGACCGCAGGGAGAAATCTTTATCCCGACTGAAGGGAGGGATCTTAAAGATTCCTCACACACCCCTTCGCCTTGCTCAGGGCTGCGGTTCACCGGAATGACTTAATTAATGCAATTATATCCGGTTATATCCTATTAGTGACATTTAATATAGTTTTTTGAGACTCCAATTTCTCAGGGATTGCCGGCGGGCAACCCGACGATAACCTTCGTACCTTTATCCGCCTCGCTTTCTATTCGCACGGTTCCATGATGCTTGTCAATGATGCCCTTTGTGATGGATAAGCCCAAGCCCGCATTCCCCGTACCGTCTTTAGTCGTGTAGAACGGATCGAATACCTTCTCAATTGTATCCGTCGGGATTCCACATCCCGTATCCGCAACAGTGATCCGCAGCTGCCTCTCTGCCGCCCCGCTTCCCTCTTTTTCAGCGCTGATAGTGAGCGTTCCCCCATCGCGCATGGCATCGATAGAATTCAGAAGTATATTTAAAAATACCTGTTTGATCTGATTAATGTCAATAGTAACTTTGGGAAGATCCGGAGAGAATCGTTTGATAAGTTTGATGTGTTTACGTTTCAGCTGGTGCTCTATAAATGAAAGCGTCTCTTCAATAACAGGTTCGATCTCTACCTGTTCGGCCTGAATGGGCATTTGGCGGGTAAAGCTGAGGAGTCCTTTTATGATGGAATCTGCACGGAAGGCTGATTTGTTGATCTTGTTTATTACCACGACGAGATGTGCATCGGAACCGGTGGAAGACTTCAAGTAATCCACTCCCTGAATAATGATTGCCAACGGATTCTTCACCTCATGGGCTATACCGGCAGCGACAATACCCAGCGCGGCCAGCTTTTCCGACTGAATCAGTTGCTTTTGCGTTCTCTCTTTTTCTTCGAGGGCTGTCTTGCGGGAATTGATGAGCGTTTGGGTAAAGATCCCGTACACAATCACGAGGCCAACGATCATTATACGCGCAAATACCTGGTCGGATGAGAGGGAATCAATCACCCAGTAGATCATTACCATAAAAAGCGCAATCAGTATCAATCCGTTGCGCTCTATCTTCTCACGAATTTTGTATTTTTTCGGCATTGTTCAGGATATGAGTACGAAAATAGATTTACTCACCCCCTTTTCTAAAGGGGGGTGGGGGGATTTATTATTCCCCGTCTCGTCCACGATACGGTTCACTATGATCTCTCTTACGGGCTCGCGCTTGTATTATCGAGCAAGGTGCACGTTGCTGTTGAAATTCTCACCCTGCCGTCCCGGCCCCATGGCGCCGCTCCATTCCAGTCCGTGGTTCCCGCATCGGAAGTGAGCGCCATTGTGAAAGTGAGAGGAGTTGGCGCCGCACCGCACGGGATTGTGCACGTCGCGTCATTGAAAAAAGTCACCGTGCTTCCCTGGTAAAGATCCACAAAACCCGTCGTGGTTATTTGCGCGCATACGCCCGTGCCGGCGAGCTGCGCGTATTTCGTCGCGCCTGTATAATTCTGTATCCTTATCTTTGTTTTCTGGGCGGTACACACCCTGCTGTATAGTTCATTGAAGGTGAGCTCCGCGACGAAGTTTCCATATGTGCTGTCATTCGACCTGCCGGCCATTTCGTATTCGCGGGAGGTGCCGGCAATGTTCTTGCCGCTTAATCCCAGGGGGGCACTGAAGGAATTATCTGCGGGTGTTTGGCTTATAATTACCGAGGCAACGGCGTAGCCTTGAGGCACTCCCAGGACAGCGCCGATCTGGCCGTCGTCTGCGGCATCATTTGCGTTTGTAACGCATGGAACCCTCTGAACACCCGTGTCAGTCGAATGGGCAAGGTATTCAAATAAGACGCCGCACACTGTATCATGGGTGGTATTGGTGAGCCCACCTCCCGCTGCAGGCTCATAGCTGATTTCATACCGGAAGACATTCCCGAAGGAATCTTTACCTCCCTGCAACTGGAGCTGCAGTGTCTGAAACGGCACAAAACATGGCGGTGTCGCGCACGTGTTGCAGATGCAATTTGGCGCGCATGTGGCGGGATTAGGGTTTGATGTACCAATATTGTTTGGCGGCACCGTCGGGTCGGGGCAGGGGAGCCGGCCGTTGGCAACGGTGAAGTTTATAATAGAGTTTTTGATATTTTCCAGGTTGCTTTTTGTCGTCGATAATTTTGTGGCGCCGATAGATGATCGCCAGAGGGTAACCGCCGTCCCCAAAATCATCCCGATGATGATAAGGACGATGGAAATCTCAACAAGTGAAAACCCTTCTTCTTTCCGGAACAGCCTGTTCATGACCCCTTCTTCGCCTCGTACGTTCTTATGAAAGAAACGAATTCACGAATGACACGATCAAAATCCGGTAGATGTTTGGTAACGATCTCGTACATCTCTCCGGGAGTTACTTCTTTATAAAAATGGACCATACGGTTTCTGTACCCTGCCATTTCTATAAGTATGTCGGTGAGTTCACCCGTAATCACGCCTTTTTCTCCCAGTTCTTTGGCAATTGCCTTGTATTCAACTGCTTTGGAACCATAGGTTTTAGCCAAAATATGTCGTCCAATATCAAATACGGCTTCAAGGGACCGCCGTAAATAACTTTCAACAAAAGGGGGATTTTTTTTATCAGACAAAAAGACTTCCTTTGTCGTAGAGGAAAAGGGGCGCAGTTCTGAAAGATAACTTTCGATCAGACGGATAAGATCAAGAACGCGGGGTATATTCAAACTGGAAATAACCATCTTCAATAGCCTCCATGATCTCGTAATCCATCGTCCTTTTTTTTACGACAAGATCTCCTGCCGATTTCATGATTCTCTCTTCAAAAAGTTCCGCCAATGATGCATCCGCTTCATAGATTCGCACACCCCTGATGATTTCGTACTGCAAAAAGATATCGACTTCGTGCATGAAAATAAGATCTATGTCAAAGGGATGGAATATTACATCTGCTTCCCGGTAAAGACGCCCGTAAGTTTCCATGGGAAACATGGGGGGATTTCGAAAAGCTACGGCAATATCGAGATCTGAATTTTCTGCGGGGAGCACATCGGCGCCTTCAAGATAGTTCAAGCCCCGTTCGGCCTGGGAGCCAAAGAGATACATCAACGACAGGTCATTCTTCCGGGCAACGGCTTGTATTTGATAAATTTTTTCTGGTGCCATCATCTGTTACGCCTTGTCTGGGTTTCACAAATAGTACCGGGTTACCCCGCGTTGTATTCGGAGACGCATTGTTTTATAATGTTCGTCACACTCAAAGGGTGTCCCCATCGGTTATCACTTTAGCTTCAGAACACGCTAAAGTCAAAGAAATATCTCATAAAAAAGGGAAGACGGCGCTTCCCTTTTTGTATTCTCATGAACTCACGTAGTCGGATTCGGCACAATGTTTAGAGCTTGAAGCCGATCTGGTACACACCCGTTGTTGCCGGTATATAGTTTGTAGTTCCTCTGATCGCGCCTGTTCCCGCACCTACGCCTGTGGCGAGATTTCCGTCATCATACTGCTGGTCAAGAATTTTGCAGACATCATAAGGCATATTCTGCAACTGGATCCAATGGGTCAGCTGGGCGGCAGAACCGGCGCCAATGGCGGGCATAGTGAAATAGCTGACGGCAATCGCGCCGCCGTAAGGGTGAGTGGGATTGGTGAATCCGCTGCCGGTAAGAATGCCGGAAAGCCTCAATTCAGCCCAGAGGTCGCATTGCTCGGTCCCTGTTGCCGTGCACGCAAAGTTTGCCGCTGTCGATGCCGCGCCGGCAGCAATGAGGGCGTTCCCATTCCCATTTGTAGGAACAGGCAGGGCCGGAGTAAATCTCGTTGCGGCTTGCGGATCATCGCCGGGATAATACTGGTATCTGTCAAAGTAGGTATACACCGCCGCGGCAATCTCCCTCTGAGTATTATATGCCCTTTTGATCTTCGCATTGGTAATGAGTTCCTGCCCCTTGATGATACCCGCGAGAATGAGTCCGATGATAACCAATACAATTGCCAATTCGACCAAAGTAAAACCTTTATCACTCTTTATTTTTCCAACGTTGAACATCGCTCGCCTCCTTCTTTAAGGTGTATACGTCGGCTTTTATACTTATATGGTTAAATTTACAAAGAATAGCGGTAAATAATCAAGAGTAAAAGAATTTTACACTTCCCGGCATGTGGGAAGCACGATCTCAAATGTTACACCCGTTGCGCGGGAGAGCACCTGGATATCTCCCTTCATCGCATGGACTATGTTTTTTGCCTGAAACAGGCCGATTCCCAAGCCTCCCTTCTTTGTAGAGAAAAAGGGTTCAAACAACCGGGCTTTTTCTTCAATGGGGCTCCCGGTATCAGAGATTACTATTGTCGCGTTTTTTTCATCAGCAGTAATCTCTACGGCGCACTTTACATCCCTTTCTTCGAGAGATTTTTCATACACATTTCTAAGGATATTATCAAAGATAGAAATGATCCTGTACTCTTCAGCGACAATTGATCCTTCACCTGTAATCGTATAATCGAGCTTGTAGTTCCTGGCCAGATTTTCCAGAAGAACCTTCAGGTCAATGTGGCCTTTATCTGTGGGTTCGACATCTGTTTCCTTTTTCATTTCCAAAAGGCCGATGATTGACGCTCCGCGCCGGGACTGCGCAGGAAGTGTTTCCTTCAAATACATAATGAAGCGTTCCTGTCTCTCCGCAGTATCGAGATGGCGCACATTGTAGGTGAGAAACTCGATGAACTGGGCGAGATTCTTTGCATCGTGAAGGATGAATGTCTGGAGCTGTGAAAATTTGTAAAAGGTCTCATTAATGATTTTAATCTTGATGAGCACATCCATTTCGATGAGGAAAAAAAGAATTTCGAGGACAATCAAGTTCAGATAGTGTTGCTCCCCCCTCGAGTGGCGGGGTACGATGCCTACATGTATGCGATAATCACCCCTCTCGATGGTTTTCTCAATTGCATTTCTGCGTACGTTTTTTTCCCGTGCCAGAGAATTATTCATGTAGGTGATGTCATAGAAGAGATCGTCAATATTTATTTTTTTCAGCAAAGGCCCTACCTCCGACAGGAAGCGGTGCAGGTCGTACTGGAGGTTGGTATTGAGATTAATACATTCAAGGATGGAACGGATAGCCATCCGCGTGAGGTATCGTATATAGACCAGAACACCAATGATAATAAGACCGGAGAAAATAAAAAAGGGATATACAGTTTCAATCGTCATCGGTTCTTTTCACGCCAAACTTTCTCAAAAAGTAGTAGAGGCTTTCTCTTTTGACACCGAGAATTTTCGCTGATTGGTACACATTGAAATTGGTGTCCCTTAATACTCTTAGAATAATACTCTTATCTGCTTCATCACGGAGTACCTGGAGGCCTTTCCCCATCTCTACATCGAAAGATATTTTTTTAATGCCCCGGCTCTCGAGTTGCTCTTCTGTTTCCTTGAAAAGAAAAGCCCTTTCCACTGAGTAAAGAATCTTCTCCGTGCTGGCCGGCTTTAAGAGATAATCAAAGGCACCTGATTTAATGGCTTCCAGGGCGATCCCTTCTGTCTTTTGACCGGTGAGAATAATCACCTTGCATGCGTATTTGCCGAGTGTGTGATGGAGGACTTTCAGACCTTCGTCCGGTGTGCTCTCCTGTGGAGGCAACCCCAGATCAAGGATTACCACATCGATCTTATTAAGTTTCAGCGCATCGACAGCCTCTTTTTGATTTCCTGCTTCGAATACACTGTAGGATTTTTCCAGCAAAAAACAGATCTGCTTCCGCAACGCTTTGTCGTCTTCAACGATGAGGATCGAAGCCATGATTCACTCCATGATAGTATTTGCCTTAATAACTAATTGAAATGTAAATATTTTGCAATCATAATTTTGTGGTTCATCTCCGAAAAAGTTGCTCTCTTCTACAGGGTCCAAGGGGCCGAGGGTTCAAGTCAACTTGAACCCTTGAACCCTTGAATCCTTGACCCCTCGAACCCTTTCGCAACTAAATGGGAAAACCCCCTATTTTTTGTGGTATTTCTGAGAGGAAACTGATACACACTGAGACGATACGAGAAAGCGGGAAATCTCCCTTGCTTCCTTCATGATGACAAGAGAATCGCAATAAAGGATCCCTGCATAGGTGGACAAAGTGAGAAGATGTCCATGGTGAAAACAACGACAATGTCCGCGCTGCTTTCTGTGAGCTGTATGTTTTCGCTGATCATTTTCACCGCAGTGGCACAGGCGTTCTGTTTTGAGGAAGCGGGAAAAGCACATGGCATCAGTTCCGAATTGCTGAGATCGATTGCTCGCGTTGAGTCCGGCTTTAATTCCAGGGCCATAAACACAAATAGAAACGGTTCGAGCGACCTGGGCTTGATGCAGATCAACTCGGCGTGGATTGCTATCCTGAACCTGACAAGAGAAGAGCTTATTGCGGACCCCTGCTATAACGTTATGACAGGCGCCGGTATCCTGAGGAAATGCATAGACAGGCATGGGTATACCTGGGAATCCGTTGGGTGCTATAATGCGCAAAGCAAAGGCAAAAGGGTAGGGTATTCCTGGAAGATATTTCGCGAACTGAAGCGGGAAAAGGCAAGGAGTATGGCGAAAGAAAAGGATGTTTCTTCCAATGACGGGAGCTCGGTTCAGTCGCTTCAATTCCGGGTACGGGACGCGGAGAAGCCTGACCGTAAAGGGGAGCCATGAGTCTCATCAGTGATTTACTTGCAAAAGTTAAGAAGCAGGAACCAAGAAGGGACGTTCCCCCGATCCTGAAGGACGAGGTGTTGCAATCGAAATCTGAGAGACATACGAGAAGAAAATTGATGGGTGTTCTCGTTCTCGCGCTTGTTCTCATTGCAGCAGGATTTGGAGTGATTTACGTCGTTGAATCCATGAAAGGACCTTCTTTGCTTGTAAGCGCACCCGCAACAGGCGCTCCGCCTTTACAGACAACCCCGCAGCTCACTGCGCCGGCACCGCCTCCTCGGGTTGATACAGGAACCGCCACCTCTCCTTCCGGTGATCTGAAGGTCAGAGAGCAGGCCGCGCCGCCGGAACAGAAAAAGGATTCGTCGATACCTTCCCGTGAGAAAAAAGCACTACAAAAATATGCCCATAAGAGCACGCCTCACGCATCGGGCCGCGTCCAGGAAATGAAGCGGGAGAAGACTGTTGCCGGTGAACACGCAGCGTTGGAAAAAACCCCTGGGAGCATGACACGGCAGGATAGAGACATGAATCTCTATATGGCGCGAACATATGAAACGCAGAAGAACTATCGTCAGGCCCTCATGCATTATAGAAATGTACTCGCCGTGGAACCGAATAATTATGTCGTCATGAATAATATCGCCAGCATGCTTATTTATTTAGGTTCCTGCGAGGAAGCCATAGGGTACGCGCAAAAAGCGCTTAATGTCAGGAGAGGCTATGTTTTTTCTCTGATAAATCTTGGTATCAGCTACGGGTGTCTCGGCAAAAATTCTGAGAGTGAAAGTTATTTCAGGAGGGCATTGGCAATCGAACCATCAAACCACCATGCGCTCTTGAATCTCGGGCTCCTGTATGAAAAACAGAATGCCTTCGATAACGCGGATCGATACTACCGAAGACTATCCGAAGGGGAAAATATCCAGGGCTATCTGGGACTGGCGCGAATCGCCGAGAAACAGAAAAAGATCGACGATGCAGTTCGCTTTTACAGAATGGCCATATCGATGGAGAACATTGATCCTCAGACCGCCACCATGGTGAACGAGAGGTTAATCCAGTTAACGAAGTGAACCGACTTTTACTATATACGATGCAATCCAGTATTCGCCCTCATCAGGGAGGCGTACCTTGTACCATCTGTTTCCACTCGCTTCTGTCCACTCATCAGTGATTTCAAAACTATCACCCTTGGAAACTATATCAGCGACATCTGCGTGAAGGGATGGTCCTTCCCGCACTCTGGCAGCGTTGACGGTTACCGTTGCCACTCTTTGAACAGCGGCGGGAGCATCCTGTGTGGGAGCGGAGAGGGTCTCGGGTTTTTCCGGTGGGGGTTTGGCGGTTACATTTTGGGGGACGGAATGTGTCGTGCCCTGCGGCGGTTTGCTATTATATTGAAGTGTGTTGTACCCGATGAATGAAACTAAAATAAGACTGATCAGTAAAAGAGTTGCGGCCGCGTATCTCAGAGTTCTATGCCGGGAGATGCTTTTCAACTGCGCTTCCGGGATGTGCTTCACCGTGTCGAGAATATGTCTCTTCAGGATTTGGTTGCTTGAACCGATGTAGGCTACCATCATGGCTCTGGATGCGGTAAGGTTGATTAATCGGGGAATGCCGCCGGAGAGCCTGTGTATCATCTTTTTTGCGTTCTCGTTGAATATGGCGGAACCCTTGCCTGCCTTGATTAGCCTGAAGCTTATATAGTCTGATGTCTCCACCTCGGTGAGGGACCTCAGGGTTGCCCTGATGGAAATCCTTTGGTCCAGCTGCCGCAATCCTTCCGAGTGCAATCTTCTTTGCAGCTCGGGTTGGCCGACGAGAATAATTTGCAGCAGTTTTTCCTTTTCCGTCTCCAAATTCGACAGCAGTCTCAGCTCTTCGAGGCATCCGTCGGACAGGTTCTGGGCTTCATCGACAATGATGATCACTCGTGTATCGGCAAGGGAACGGGCTATCAGGAAATCCCTGAAGGTTTTGATCATTTCATTCTTGTTCGCGGTTTCGAGGCGAATATTCAAATCATCCAATATCGCCTGGAGTAACTCCTCGGAAGAAAGCCTCGGTGTCATGATCAGGGCAATTTCTGCCCTTTCCTTCCACCGGTCGATAAATATCTTGAGGATCGTTGTCTTTCCCGTTCCCGGCTCACCGATGATGAGAGAGAAACCCTCCTTCTGCTCCACGGCATAGTCCAGTGTCGCGAGGACATCATTGTGCATCTTTGAGGGGTAGAAGTAGTGTGAATCCGGCGTGAGACCGAACGGGTCTTCCTTGAGGTTAAAGAAATCTAAGTAATCCATAAAATTTTCTATCCCGCAAGCTTGGTGAACACGTCATACATAGGCAGCAGGACACCTGCAACCATAAGGCCCATGAGACACCCCAGGGTGATAATAAGGACGGGTTCGATCATTTTACCCACTTTATCCGAGAAGTCATCAACCAGCTTATAATAGTGCGTGGCGAGAAAATTAAACTGCTGGTCGAGATTACCGGAGGACTCTCCAATGGCCACCATTCTGATTAAGAGCGGCGGAAATACGTTTTGGGCGCTCAATGCATCAGAAATTTTCTGTCCCGCGACAATTTCTGATTTAGCTTTCAGTATGGCCCTTTTGAATACTTCATTTCCCATGACGTCGGCGGCTACATCGAAGGATCGATCAATCGTGATACCTGCCGTAACCAGCAATCTCAACTGCTCGGAGAAAAGGGCGAGCAGCTTGTTATAGGTGAGGAGCTTGACGATGGGGATTTTGATTTTTATGTTATCCCAATGGTAGCGAGTGTGCGGACTCAATTTCATGGCTTGTATAGCCAGTACAATCACGATGGGAATGATCAATAAGAGGTACCAGTAATTTTCGGTAAATTTGCTCAGTTCATAGAGGACGACCGTGAGCAGGGGCATTGTGACACCCAAATCACGAATGACCATCATAATTTTCGGCAATACGTAGGCAAGCCAGAAAATGACGGCAGCGCCCGTCGTAATCAGCGAAAAAAAGGGATAGATGAGGGCTCGCTTCACTGTGGCGGCGAGGTCATCCATCTTTTGCAGATGACCCGCGACTTCAGAGAGGCTTTCTTCCAAACGTCCTGTTTCTTCCCCGACACGCACAAGCCTCACTAAAATGTCGGGAAATATTTTTTTATGGAGCTCCAGGGCATCGGAAAGTCTCGTTCCCATTTCAATATTTTTTTTTATGTCACGAACGGTGGACTTTAATTGCTGATTGTCTATTGTGTCGATTATGTCATCGAGCGCGGAAAGGATTGGAACGCCGGCACGAATCATGATAGAGAGATTTGAGGAAAATTCTATAATATCCTTCCGCGTTATTCTCCACGTGATGAATCTGTCGGAGATTTTTTTCAATATGAGGCTTGATTCTCTCACATGAAGTACAAATAAGCCTTTGGCCGAGAGATTCTCATGCACAGAAGAGATAGTGTCTGCCTCTAATATGCCCTTGATTACAATACCGTCGGCGTCCAACGCTTTAAAAGAATAATTGCTCATCCCGCTACCCTGAGTAATTCGTCCATCGATATAACGCCCTGAGCTACCTTGAGCATGCCGTTTTGTTTCATAGGTATCATGCCTTTTCGAATAGCGGCTGCTTGTATGGCAGTGATGGGTACGTCAGCATAGATCAAATCTTTTAATTCATCGTCTATCAAGAGAATTTCCCCTATTACCGTCCTCCCGGAGTAGCCCGAACCGTTACACTTACTGCACCCCGTACCCCTGTACGCCTTGTCGATCTGTATCCCGCATTCTTTGAAGAGTGAACGTTGTTCATCATGGAGAATGTGGTCCGTCTTGCAAAACGGGCATATCTTCCTGGCGAGTCTCTGCGCGATGATCGCCAGCAATGATGAGGATACAAGAAATTTATCAACCTTCAAATCAAGAAGTCTTGAAATAGATGTCACCGCGTCGTTTGAATGAATGGTAGAAAGAACAAGGTGTCCCGTGATAGATGTGCGTATGGCGATTTTCGCCGTTTCTTCATCCCTGATCTCTCCGATGAGCATGACATCCGGATCCTGTCTCATGAAATTCCTCGCGGCAAACGCAAAATTGTATCCGGTTTTTTCGTTCACCTGGGTTTGTTTTGCGAGGCTTAATTTATATTCTACCGGATCCTCCACGGTAATCACATTTCTTTCCAGGAGATTGATTTCCCGCAGGGCTGCGTAGAGTGTTGTTGTTTTGCCGGAGCCGGTGGGACCGGCAATGAGAATGACCCCGTACGGCTTTTGGAACAGCTTCTTGATAGTCTTTACATTATGTTCGTCAAAGCCGAGCTTATCGATCCTGAGAAGGGGACCCGTACCGGCGAGAATGCGCATTACCGCGTTTTCGCCGTATATGGTGGGTACGGTGGATACGCGGATATCGTAACCCTTGCGGAGAAATTCAAACGAGAAGGAACCGTCCTGTGGAAGCCGCGTTTCCGCGATATCGAGTTTGGAGAGAATTTTTATTCTGGATATGATTCCTGCATGCGCTATTCGTGGAAGGCCGTGGCCGTACTGTAATACCCCGTCGATTCTGTAAAATATATGAATTATATCTGATGATGGCGAAATGTGTATGTCCGTCGCGTTTCTTCTAATACCGTCAATGACGATGAGATCCGTTAAGGACGTCACCGCAGGACCGCCCGCGGTTTTTGTCTCTTTTATTTCGGCAATGATTTTCTCTCGGCTCTGCTGAATCGGATTCTCGAGGAAAAAGTAGCCCTTCTCCAGAGACTCCCGGAAATTATCGGGGTCAACCATATAGACTTTTGGCTGAGACTTGGTGAGAGACGTAACTTTATCAATGGCGATGATATTGCTTGGATCAATCACTCCTATGCTCATCCTGCCGTCCGTTATTTCGATGGGAATGAAGCTTGTCGACTCGGCAACTTCTTTCGGAATCATTTTGAGGGCTTCTTCGGAAACGGGGTACTGGCTCAGGTCCATGTAATCCACTCCCGCTTGCTCGGCTAACGCCTGACCGAGTTCTTTCGAAGAAATAAAACCCAGCTTTACGACTGTATTCCCGAGAAGCTCGCCGGTAATTTGTTGCTGGACGAGAGCGATTTTAAGCTGGTTTTCATTGATAAGATTTTTTGACTGAAGAATTGCCCCGATCTTTATTATGGCCATATTTTTACATCCTCAATGCGGTATATCTGATTCCTCTTCCGTCCAGTTATGTAAGGGTTCAAGGGGTCAAGTGACAGAACAATACTCTAAAACCTAAGGAAAATAGCACATGTTTCGGATACACACTTCTCCCTTTACCTAGAAATAATTACGGGTTGCAGCAATATCACAAGTTCTGATTTTATGACCGATTTAGACCTGCTTTTAAATAAGTATCCCAATATCGGCATATCCCCCAACCACGGTATCTGGCTGTCCGAGTATTCTTCCCTGTTGTCGATCAGTCCCCCGATAATGACCATATGTCCGTTTTTCACCTTCACCGTCGTATTCATCTGTCGGAGGTTGATCGTCGGCAGTTGAATAAGAAAGGGATAATTTCCCGACGAATCGGGTGTGCCGAGCTTCTGCGAATCAATCCTGACGAGGTCTGAAGTGATGGGCGTAATATTGAGGGATATTTCGCCGCTTTCGCTGATAAAAGGCACAATTCCGATCATGATGCCGGAAAGAAGGCTGCTTGTGTTTACCGAAAAGGTGGTTATAGGGGTCGTGCCGGCGGTGGTGGTCGTTTCAATTTTGGAAATATAATTTCTATCCTGCCCCACACTGAGAAGCGCCGTCTGTCCATTCATGATGTTCACGCGGGGATTGGAAAGGATTCTTGTCTCTCCCTGCGTCTGAATGGCCCGCAGCAGGGAAGTGAAATCAGAGGCGATGGTGGCGATGCTGAAGCTGGGACCTGACGCGGGAACCACATCGGAAAACTTTTGTGTTGCGAAGGTGGCGCTCCGGCCATCCCCGGTATTTGCGACTAAAGTCCAGTCGATGCCGAATTGCAGGCTGTCGGAGAGGATGACTTCAATAATTTTCGCCTCCACCAAAACCTGCCTGTTGATGACCTTTTTGATTGTGGTAAGGTAGTTTTCGACTTTATCGAGGTCTTTTTTCGTTGCCGTGACAATAATGGTTCCTGTCATCCTGTTGATAGTGAGAGTATATGGTGATGAGGAAGGCGAGCCTGTCGAGGCGCCAAGGATTTTCTCCAGGGATTTTTCGATGCCCTCCCAGAAGTTATACGCAGATTTGTCGGTTTCCGCTTTTTGTGAGATGATTCCCTTGACGGTAGTGCTTCCAGTCGTCCCCGTAGTAGCACCACCAAGCATGTCACCGCCCAGGTCTATATGATAGGATTGTATAATGGCGGGCACCCCAAGTTCATATGTTCTGGTGGTGGTGGCTTTAATATAGAGCATGTTGTCTTTCACGGTATAGTAGTAGTCGGCGGAATCGCATGCTCTGTTCAGGGCATCTTCTGCGGTGACATTTTTTAAAGTAAGAGTTATGGGAAGATCGGGTACGATATCTTTTTCCATAATCAGATTGAGGTCTGTCGCCTCCGAAATGAGAAAGAGAACATCCCTGAGGGGCGTGTTCCGTGCGGAGATGTCAACAATTCGCGTC